>Ga0306871_1000070_pt1 | contig 42178 bp, 43 predicted proteins | sample AntRauMeHopE1497_FD_190447 | JGI IMG/M metagenome (GOLD analysis project Ga0306871, IMG submission 190447) | Saline lake microbial communities from Rauer Islands, Antarctica - Metagenome Hop E1 #497 (v2) (version 2) | ecosystem: Environmental > Aquatic > Non-marine Saline and Alkaline > Saline ... | reverse complement strand
ATGATCGTCACTTGGCCGCCGGTGCGCAGGTCGAAACCGTAGGCGCCGAATACGACGTTGTCGCGCACCAGAATGCGGGTGATGTACACCGTGTCGAGAATGGGTACGTCGAGTTGGGTGGCGCGGGCGACCAGAGTTCGTTGAATTCCGAGACCCGTGTAGTCACCGGCAAATGCGGTGCGGCGGTACTTGTGGGCACCGAAGTACCGCTGGCTGATGCGCCCGTCGGCTTCGCGCGCGAACTGCATGCCCCAGCGCTCGAGGTCTTCAATGCCGCGGTGCGCGTTCTTTGTCACGATCTCGGCAGTGTGCGGGTTGGCGAGAAAATAGCTCTCTTGAATCGTGTCGGCGGCGTGTTGCTGCCAGCTGTCCTCGGCATCCATAGTCGACAGCGCTGCGTTGATGCCGCCGGCTGCAAGCGAAGTGTGTGCGTCGTTCTTGGGACGCTTGCCGACGGCCAGCACATCGACTCCACGCTCGGAGAGTTCGATCGCGGCGCGCAGGCCCGACCCTCCGGTGCCAATGACCAGTACAGAGGTAGAAATTCGGCGACCGGTGACAGTGCTAGCGGGCATGCGAGGCCTTTCTGAGGCGGGGATGTCGGTGCGGGGATGTTGGTGCGCGAACCCCGGGCAACGCAGCGTCGCCAGAGGATAGACAAATCTACTTCTAACGCTAGTTGCCCATGCTGGACAGGTGCCCCTCAGAGGCTGTAGAGAGCCTGAAGCGCTCTCATTTGCGGCCCCGGCGCGCGGCCGGGGCACTCTCGTGGCCTACCTCCGTCGAGGCCGAAAAGAGCCACGACCATAGCGCCGTTGATCTGATAACGCAACGCTGGCCGGGGGCCTTGACCGCTTCGCTGCCGCGGGCATACGGTCTAAATGTCAATATTTGACTAAGACTCAAATCCGCGAAAGACCGGAGAAACCATGAACATTCTGCTCATCGTCATCGTCGTTATTGCTGTTGTACTGCTGTTCACCGGCGGGTTCGTGTCGAGCTTGAACTTTCTTCTCTGGATAGGCATCGTCCTTTTGGTTCTTGCGGTCATTGGCTTTCTCCTCCGAAGCATCTCGGGCCGCCGCGCCTAAGCAGGCCGCGCTGGGGCAATCAGAGGGCGCCCGTCACTCCTGAAGTGACGGTGCTCTCTGGTTTTTTTGCCAGCACCGCGTCGGCATTGCCTCCAAATTCTCAGCTTGTTGACCGGCGCTTGCCCACTAACTAGCAGATTCTCATAATGAGATATCCCAATCTGCGACTCGTACTCGACCCACGGGCCCTGATCAGTTGCCCACGCAGGAACTTGCTGATTTACAGCGGCGGTCGTGCGGTCTGCGGTTGCGTGCCCCGGCGCTGAAGCTCAGAGACCCACGACTTCTTCACTGATGCAATGAGCCTCTGGTCAGGTTTTGACAGCGGAATGATGGCGCGGATCAGGTCGAAGCACTCGGCGATCAAGCTCGACAGTTCTTGAACCTCAACAGTGGATGCTCGATGAAGCACTTCAGCAGCGACGGTCGAGTCGACGCCCTCGAGTTTCAGTAGTGCGAGGAGCTCACGGGCATCCTTCTCGCCTTTTTCCGAGAAGTGCCGATCGAGGAGGGCCGCCATCTTGGTAGCAATGTGTGCTTCAAGTCGCAGGAGTGTCCAATTCTCGAACGACACGTCGTCGGGATATTCGGCGAGCACTTCAACCTTGAGGCGTAGTCTGCCGCCGAGTTGGGATTCGTAGGGCAGGTAGATGTCGAGGTGCACGTCGTCAATCGACGCGCGCAGCTTGCGCCCCTGGTGGTTGTTACTGGGCGAGAGGTCGGTCATGAACTGCTCGAGTTTGTGGCGGCTCTCGTGCGAGGTGATGAGATCAATGTCGAGGCTGATCTCGCCGCCGACGCGAACGAACGTTGCCCAGCCGCCGATGAGGATCGAGGGTTCGAGGTCGTGACCGAGTCGGTCGACGAGCGCGCGGATGACTCCATTGTTGTCTTCGTAGAGGCTAGGCACTGGTGCGCTGCTCCCAGTCGGCGTCGGTAAAGAGTTTCGCCTTGAGCGCGCGTGTGAACTCGGCGGCCTGCCAGCCGGGGCTTGCCCACAGATCGGCGTAAGTCTGCGCGAGGCTTGCATATCCTGACCGCCAGGTGCGTGACGCAACGGCGTCTTGGGTCAGGATGATGACCTCATCGCCCGCAGTGAAGTCATCTTGAGCCAGGACGCGAGCTGTGTAGACGATTCGGCGGCCGAGATCAGCGACGGTATTGCGGCCACCGAGGTAGTGCACCGCAGATGCGCTGCCGCTCAGGGCGTAGTCGATTTCGGCGTCGCCAAAAAACGCTTGTGCTGCGGGCAGGGTGGTTGAGACCATCGTGTCAGCGCGCAGGTTGCGCTGGGCGGCGAAGGCTTCCAGAATTTTCTCTGGCGAAACAACGGTGTATCCGTGGCCCTGATTCGCACGGACGGCACCAATATCGACGAGCCGCCCCAGCGCTTGATGCGTGGTGGACGGCGCAACCGACGCGGCATCAGCAATATCGCCGATACTGCTCCAATCGCGCTGAGCGTCGAGCGCGGCATCCGCTAGCGTGCGCCAGACTATTTCGAGATTCTTCACGGCATCATCATCTCAGATTCCATATAAACATGGAAGAGGGAATCCGTATCGATACGGATGCATCAACCAGACATCGAGGTGCTGTGGTCACTCAAGAACGCCATTTCACCGCACCTGTTCACGCATCCGTATTAATGACCCGTGCGCTTTTCCGACGAACTGCTGGCGAAGGTTCGCGAGCAGGCAGACGCGGATGATCGGTCTGTGTCGAGCTGGATTAGCCGATCAGCTCAACTACCATGCGACATGGCTCTATTTGACGTACGACTGCGGAGGAGCGGGATGACGACCATCAGTGCCAGCGAAGCGCGCAAGTCACTTCTTTCGCTGCTCGGTCAGGTAAACGACGACCACAGCGTCGTCAGGATTACCTCTGAGGCTGGCAACGCGGTGTTGATGTCAGAGGATGACTACGGCGCGTGGCAGACGATGCTGTACCTGTTCGCAACTCCCACCAACGCGCGCAGACTTTCTGAAGCTCTCCAGCGCTCTGAAACTGGCGTCGAGAGGCCTCAGGAGCTCGACCGCACGTTGATCCGTCCTTAGCGCCGCAGAAAGCGCGCACCACTGCAAAAGAGGCTTGAGTCAACCCTGCTTCGTCGGCGCACCCGCACGACGGGCGGGTTGCTGACGCTGCACGGCGAATTCGCCGCCCATCCGACCGCCGAAGGGGCGCCCGTGGTCGGCAAACTCTTCGCGAAAGAAAGCCAGTCGCCATGGGCCGAGGGTGATGAGGGCGCCGGTGCGCAAAACGCGGCCCGGTGTCGTGCGTTCGATCAGTACGGGTTGGCCCGAGGTCGGTTGAGCCCCTGTGATGTAAAGCACGTATTCGTCTTTATCGTCGTGCACGATTCGAGCGTGCTCGGCCTCAAGGCCTGGTAGCAGCAGGTGGGCGGCGCCAGACGTACCAATGATGGTGACGTCGGGGAGCAGATCGAACTCGCGGGGGGCTTTGCCATCCCACGTGCCTGACGACACGGTGAAGATCAGCCGTGGGCGCCCTGACCCGGGCAGGTAGTGCGTGGTTGTTGTTTGACGGCGCACCCCGCGTTGCACTGTTGGCGCCACCGGAAAAAGCGTGGTGGGGGGCAGGATGATCGGCTGGGCCGCGGCTGAGCGCCCATCCCGTCGAAGGGCGAGCAGCGCCGACAGCGACCCCAGTTTTAGGTGCCTCGACCGGGTGAACAGCCTCTGCACCCACGGTGCGCGTACGGCTCCGGCGGTGCCGACGACGCCGTGCTGAGTTTTTAGCGACGCGGTGAGGCCGAGGCGGGCGAGCTCAGCGCCGACCGTTCTCGCGAGAGCAAGCCCCGCGCGAGTGTCGGGCAGCATCACTGAGCCCTCCGTGACCGTGACGGTGACGTCAGTGCCTGCCGCTGACACCGACCCCACGACCGCGGGAGATGACTCTGTGTTCGACAGCGAGAATTGCAAATCGATGTCGAATCGCACCGGCGACGCCATGGTCAGCTGCGCAGCGGGTCTGCCCCGGCGGCGAGATCGTCACTGGTGGTGACCCGCAGTGTGCCGTCAAACCGCCACGTCGCGCGGGGAGCGTTGGGGCCGATGTCTCGAGGAACCTCCACCATCATGTCGACGAAGGTGTAGTTCACGGCCGCACCGCGACCCGTTAGGTATGACCACATTTCGCGGCCGAGGTCTGTCCAGTCGTGAATGATGCGGCCATCGGGGCCCACTGCGGGGTTGTCGTTCGATGCTTCAGCCATGGCGGATTCCTTTTCACTTGGTCGACGGTGATGAGGCGTTTTCACACGAGACCGGCAGTCGGTGAGCATCCAATGTTTACGGCGACTCAGGGTCTGTTTACGCCCAGCTATGCAGAGCAGCGATCGTGTTTACTGAAGCCTAACCCCGGCGTGTTGCGTGATTTCGCCGACACCCTTCTCCTAAGGAGTTTCCATGCCCGTACTCGACGAGGTTCTCGCCGCCAATGCCACCTACGCAGCCGACTTTGGCGCCAAGTCTGAACTGGCGCTGCCGCCCGCTCGGGGTTTCGCCATTTTGACCTGCATGGATGCCCGCCTTGACCCGGCAAAATACGCGGGCCTCAGCGAGGGCGATGCCCACGTGATCCGCAACGCTGGCGGACGCGCGTCTGATGACGCCATCCGTTCGCTGGTTATCTCCTACAAGCTTTTGGGAACGAAAGAGTGGTTCGTCATTCACCACTCGAACTGCGGCATGGAGTTTTTCACCGACGACATCATGCGCGGACTGCTGGCGAACAGCCTTGAGACCGCGGCGCTGGGCGATGAGGGCTTCTATGACGTGGGCACGGGCCCCGGCTCGCCCGAGGCGCGCAACATTGCGTGGCTGACCATTGCCGATCAGGCGGCCAGCGTTCGCGATGATGTTGCGCGTATTAAGGCGCACCCGCTGGTTCCGGGTGGCATTCCGGTCTACGGCTACATCTATGACGTCGCCACCGGGCGCCTGGTTGAGGTGCCGGAAGCAACCGCGGCGGGCGTCGTCGTCTAAGGCGACTCGCCCCGGCAGTACGACAGGTCGGCTGGCCGGCAGCACGGCAGCTCGGCTGGCTCTGACAGGACCGTGCGACCGCGACGCGTGCCTTTTCCGCGCGCCGCGATCGCTTGGGGCGCTCTGAGCCGCCTACCATTGAGCAGTGAGCATTCCCTTCGTCGCCGTTGTTATGGGCTCCGACTCTGACTGGTCGGTCATGCAGGCTGCTGCCGCCGCGCTCGACGAGTTCGGCATCACATACGAGGTTGAAGTGTTGAGTGCGCACCGCACTCCTGACGCGATGATCGCGTACGGGCGGGCGGCGGCTGGCCGGGGCATCCGCGTCATCATTGCGGGCGCCGGCGGTGCCGCACATTTGCCGGGCATGATCGCCAGCGTCACCACCCTGCCCGTGATCGGTGTGCCCGTCGCGCTGAAGCAACTTGACGGGCTCGACAGCCTGCTCAGCATCGTGCAAATGCCCGCGGGCGTGCCGGTGGCGACCGTGTCGATTGGCGGGGCGCGCAATGCGGGCCTGCTGGCGGCACGCATCATTGGCTCAACGGATGCGGCCATTGCCGCGCAACTCACCGCCTTCGCCGCAAACCTTGAGCAGACCGTGGCGGAGAAAAATGCGGCTCTGAAGGCCTCGATCGGGCAGCAGCCCGCAGCGCACCCCACCGCCCCGTGAGTCTCACGTCTCCGCTGCGGCACCCTGACCTGGGTGATGGCGCTCAGATGACGCGCCGCGCGTGGTGGCTGCTGGGCTTGAACCTGCTGATTCCGGGCAGCGCGCAACTGCTGGCGGGCGATCGACGGTTGGGGCGTTTTGCGGTCGGAGCAACCTTCACGCTGTGGGCAGTCGCCATTGCCTCGCTCGCGCTGTTCGCCCTGTCGCGGCCGGTGGCACTAACGATCGCGACGAACGTGATCGTGCTCTGGATCGCCCAGTTCGGCCTCATTTTTTACGCGTTGCTGTGGCTGGCGACGACGGTCAACGCCCTCACACTGGTGCGCCTGGTGAAGACCAGCCGCAACGCGCGCGCACCCTTAGCCGCTTTCGTGGTGCTGTCACTCGTGGTCGGAACCGGCGCGGCCAGCTACGCCGCACTGGGCACGGGGGTTGGCCGCGATGCCCTCAGCGCCGTGTTTGCCGGTGGTGGGCGAGTTGACCCGATCGATGGGCGTTACACGATCCTGCTGTTGGGCGGTGATGCGGGGGCCGACCGCTTCGGATTGCGGCCTGACAGCATGACCCTGGTCAGCATTGACGCCGATTCGGGCGCGGTGACCATGGTGGGCATCCCGCGCAATCTATACAACGCGCCGTTTCGCGAGGGTTCGCCGCTGTGGGATGCGTGGCCCGACGGTTTCAACTGTGGCGACGAGTGCCTGCTCGCGTACCTGTATCCGTGGGCTGAAGAGCGCCCTGAGTTGTACCCTGACGCGCTCGCCGAGGGCAGCACGCCGGCAATCGAGGCGATGGGTGATGCTGTGGAGGGGATCACGGGTCTGCCCGTGCAGTTCACCGTACTCATCGACATGGCAGGGTTTTCATCGCTCGTCGATGCGCTCGGCGGTGTCGTCGTAACGGTCGACGCGCCAGTGCTCCTCGGCATCAACGGCGGCCCCATCGTGGGCGAAATTGCTGCCGGCGAGCAGCGCATGGATGGCGCCACTGCCCTCTGGTATGCCCGCAGCCGTTACAACTTGACCGACTTTGATCGCATGACCCACCAGCGTGACATTCAAGAGGCGATGCTGCGCCAACTCGAGCCGGCAACCGTGCTCACCCGTTTTCAGGGCATCGCTGAAGCTTCGAGTGAACTGGTGCGCACTGACATTCCGCAGTCGATGGTGGGAATCTTCAGCGATTTGGGGGTGCTGTCGCGGGAGCATCCGCTCAGCCGGCTCGAGATTGCGCCGCCGCTGATCGACAATGCTCGTCCAGATTTCGCGCTCATTCGGGCGAGTGTCGCCGAGGCGGTCGCGCCGCCGGCCAGCGCTGCGCCGTAGGGACAGACAGCCCGCACAGCCCGCGGCGGCAGCGTAGCCTGCCTGAGGCGCCGGATGCCCCGCTACAGGTCGGCGTGCAGCTGCCAGGTTTTCTCGGCCGAGTCGCGCCAGCTGTATGCGCGTGACTGGTCGCGGCCGCGCACGCGAAGTTCGGCGGCCAGGGTCGCGTCATCGAGCACGGTGCGCACGGCGTCAGCGAGTCGGCGCGGGTACCCCGCGGCGTCGTTTCGGGCAACAACAACCCCGGCGTCGCTGCACACCTCGAGCAGGGCGGGCGCATCAGAGTGCACGACCGGTGCGCCGAGGCTCATCGCTTCGAGGGCGACGAGGTCTGCGGCCCCGGCAAGGCTCGGCACGACGACGACTGCAGCGCGCGAGTAGGCGACGGCCAGGTCGGTCTCGCTGAGCACGCCCAGAGGAATGATGCGCCCGGAGTCGAGGTGGGCGAGGTGTTCCAGGTCGGCCAGACGGTCGGTGCCCATGCCCACGATGACGAGGGGAACATCGGGCGCGTGCGTGTCAGCCCACGCCCAGAGCAGGTCGTGCATGCCGTTGTGTTTTTCCAGTTCACCAACGGCGAGCACGAATCGTGCGGGCAGTTCGAGGGCTGCTGCGCGCGCGTCGCTGTCAGGGCCTGGTTTGAGTGATGGGCTGACCGCGTTGCCGATGACGCGCACCCGATCGCCGAGGGTGAGCATCTCGCTGAGCTCGTCGGCGACGGCGTGGGTGGGCACAACGACGGCGTCGGCATAGCGCTCGGCACGCTGTGCCATGGCTTTGATGCGGGCGACGGTGCGGCCAGGCAGGGTTTCGGGGTGCGTCCACGCTGCAGTGTTGTGAATGGTGACGACGACTTGTTCGCCGGGATTGTGGAGGCGGTCGTGGCGGTACAGCGGGGCGAACAGGCTGGGGGCGTGCACCATGCCGCTGCCGGGCAGACGGGTGAAGCCGTGTTGCCAGGCGGCGGCCAACTGGCGACGGTCGAGGGAGCTCTTGAACAAGTTGCTCAGTCCGGGAAGTTGCTGTTCGATGCGCGCATATTCTTCGGCGGGGGAGGAGGCGACGATGCCGGCAACATCGCACCCGTGTGGCGCCGTCTCGATGAGTGCGCGGGTGAGTTCGAGGGCGTAGCGGCCAATTCCGATGGGCGGCTCTTTGCCCACCTGGTCGAGCACGACCCGCAGCGTGGTGAGGCTCATGTAAAGACTTTCTGGCCCATGGCGTCGTCGAGAGCCACGCGCCAGTCGCGCATGGGCGTGAGGCCAAGGCGGCCCCAGCCGTCGTGTGCGAGCACGGAGTTTGCAGGGCGTGGCGCGGGGCGCACAAAGCTCGCGCTGTCAGTGGGCGTGACTGATGCAGCATCGCCGCCGAGGTTTTCAACAATGGCTCGGGCAAAGCCGTGCCAGGTGGTGGCTCCGGCGTTGGTGCCGTGCAGGGTGCCGGAGCGCACGCCGGCGTCGAGCATCCGCACCGTCTGTTCGGCTAAGTCGCGGGTCCACGTGGGTTGTCCGTGCTGATCGTTGACCACGGTGAGGGTGCCGCGTTCTCGAAAGAGGCGCAGCATGGTGCTCACGAAGTTCGGCCCGTGTTCGCCGTACAGCCAGGCGGTGCGCAGAATGATGGTGCCGTGCGGATGCGCGGCAACTGCCCGGCGTTCACCCTCAGCTTTCGACCGGCCGTAGGCACTCACCGGCGCGATTGCAGCACTTTCGCGATACGGACCAGTGGCATCGCCGGCAAAGACGTAATCGGTGGAGTACTGCACGAGCACTCCGCCCACCGTTTCACACGCTCGCGCCAGGTTCTCGGCACCGGTCGCGTTGATGAGGGTTGCTATTTCTTCGTTCGTTTCGGCATCATCGACCGCCGTGTATGCGGCAGCATTCAGCACCACGTGATGGCCCGCGACCGCTTCGGCGCAGGCATCAGGGTCGGTGATGTCGAGGTCGGCCCGCGTGAGGGCGGTGACGGTGCGCCGTTCGGGGTTCGGTGCGCTGGCAAGCGCTGTCTGCAGGTCGCGGCCGAGCATGCCGGCCGCTCCGGTGATGAGGTAGCGCGTGGGCGCGGGCGCAGAATCAGTGCTCATCGGATCAGTGCTCACCGAATCAGCGCTCATTGCCCTTGGGCGCGATACCGGGCTTCGGTCTCGTCTTTTTGGGGAGCCCACCAGGCTTCGTTTTTGCGGTACCAGGCGACGGTGGCGGCGAGTCCGGCTTCGAAGTCGCTGTACTGAGGAGCCCAGCCGAGCTCGGCGCGCAACTTGCTGGAGTCGATGGCGTATCGCAGGTCGTGGCCAGGGCGATCGACGACGTGGTCGTAGGCGTCGGTTGGCTGGCCGAGCGTGCCAAGGATCAGCTCAACGACCTGTTTGTTGTTCTTCTCGCCGTCGGCGCCAATCAGGTAGGTCTCGCCGATGACACCCTTCTCGAGAATCGTCAGGACGGCTGAGGAGTGGTCGTCGGCGTGAATCCAGTCGCGCACGTTCTCGCCGGAGCCGTACAGCTTGGGGCGTTCGCCGCGCAGCACGTTCGTAATCTGGCGCGGGATGAACTTCTCCACGTGCTGATAAGCCCCGTAGTTGTTCGAGCAGTTCGAAATGGTCGCCTGCACGCCGAACGAGCGCACCCAGGCGCGCACCAACAGGTCGCTGCCAGCTTTGGTTGACGAGTAGGGGCTCGACGGGTTGTAGGGGGTGTTCTCGGTGAAGCGCGCCGGGTCGTCGAGTTCGAGGTCGCCGTAGACCTCGTCGGTCGAAATGTGGTGAAACCGGGTGCCGTGGCGCCGCACCGCTTCGAGCAGTGTGTAGGTGCCGATGATGTTGGTGTCGAGAAACGGGCGCGGGTCGTCGAGCGAGTTGTCGTTATGGCTCTCGGCGGCATAGTGCACGACGGCGTCCACGCCTACAGAACCGCCAGCAGAACCGCCCGTGCCCCCGACGAGCTTGTCAACCAGTGCGGCGTCACAGATGTCGCCCTGCACGAACGTGAGGCGAGCATCCGCTAGCCCATCAAGTGAGGCGCGGTTGCCGGCGTAGGTGAGTTTGTCGAGCACGGTCACGTGGTGGTCAGTGTGCTCGATCACGTGGTGCACAAAGTTTGAGCCGATGAAGCCGGCACCGCCGGTGACGAGAAGTCGCATATGCCCGATTCTAGCGAGGGGGCGCGAGGGGCGCGCGAGTGCCCCATTGGTAGGCTGGCCCTCGTGCAGATTCGTGAGTTGTCGGTGCCCGGAGCCTTTGAAGTGACCCCTCGACAGTTTCCTGACGACCGAGGCACCTTCTGGGAGTGGTACCGCTTTGACGCGCTCGCCGAAGCGGTCGGGCATCCGCTCAATTTGAAGCAGGGCAACGGGTCGGTGTCGCGCAAGGGCGTGGTTCGCGGCATTCATTTTGCGGATGTTCCGCCCAGCCAAGCCAAATACGTCACCGTCACACACGGCGCGGTTCTCGACTTCGTCATCGACATCCGTGTCGGCTCGCCCACCTTCGGCCAGTGGGCTTCAGTGTTGCTCGACACGGTCGACCGTCGCGCGCTATACCTCGGCGAGGGCCTGGGGCACTGCTTTGTGGCGCTCGAAGACGACACTGTCGTCAGTTACCTGGTCAGCGAAGTGTTTTCGCCCACGCGCGAGCACGGCATCACTCCGCTCGATGAGACGATCGGTCTGGAGATGCCGCTGCCGCACGACCAGTTGTTGCTCTCGCCCAAAGATGTTGAGGCTCCGACGTTGCTTGAAGCGCAGGCCGCCGGCTTGCTCCCGTCGTGGGATGCCGCGCGTGCCTTTACGGGCTCTCTTGACACAGAATGGAGGGCACTATGAAAGGCATCATTCTTGCTGGAGGATCGGGCACGAGGTTGTGGCCAATCACCAAAGGAATATCAAAACAACTGATGCCGATTTTCGATAAGCCGATGATCTACTACCCGCTGTCGACGCTCATGATGGCCGATATACGCGACATTTTGATCATCACCACGCCTGAATATGGAGCGCAGTTCGAGGCGCTTCTGGGTGACGGAAGTGATTTGGGTATCTCACTTACCTACGCGCAACAACCTTCGCCCGACGGGCTCGCGCAGGCGTTCCTTATTGGCGAGAAGTTCATCGGTGACGACAGCGTGGCACTCGTACTCGGCGACAATATTTTTCATGGCACTGGACTTGGCTCATCCTTGCGTCGATTCAGCGACATCGAAGGAGGTCTTGTCTTCGCCTATCACGTCGCGAATCCCGAAGCATATGGAGTTGTCGAGTTTGACGACCGCGGTGTCGCGGTGTCCATAGAAGAAAAGCCGGCTGTGCCGAAGAGCCAATTCGCGGTTCCGGGGCTGTACTTTTATGACAATTCGGTCATCAATGTCGCGAAGTCAATCCGCCCGAGTGCGCGTGGCGAGCTGGAAATATCGAGCATCAACGAGCACTATCTAAAAGCAGGCTCACTTCAAGTGCATGCGCTTGATCGCGGCACAGCGTGGCTGGATACCGGAACCTTCGAGTCAATGATGCAGGCATCCGAATATGTTCGCGTGATCGAAGATCGCCAGGGCCACAAGATCGGATGCATCGAAGAGATCGCATGGCGTGCCGGTTGGATTGATGACGAGCAACTCGCAGCCCTTGCCGCACCGTTGTCAAAGAGTGGCTACGGCGTGTATTTGCGGCGACTCTTGCAGTGATGAGAGCAACGGGCTGATGGGCGCGCCGTACCAACGGTGCTGAGCAGAGAGCCAGCCCTACTGACAAGGCGACACGAGCTGGCCACAGGCGCCATCCCCCGCAGGCAAATCTGCCAGTCGAAACGGTGGAGAGCTCGAATCAAAGGTGCCGGCGCTCGAGCAGTCCTATGCGCGCCGACGTGCGGGGCAGTCGCGGCTAGCTCGGAGCGATTCCGGTAACCTCGCCGCCAAGTCGGTGGCCTAGGTCGATGTCTTTGAAATACATGAAAAATCCCTCATCAGACCAACCCACAGACTCAAACGCCGCGCGTCTGACGAGCACTCACGCACCCGACAGCCTGCCCGTGTCGCGCGCGACAACGGACTTTTCAACCCGCTGCGAGTAGCGACCAGCCCACGGGTCTTCAGGGCACAAGTACCGGAAAAACCACGCCTGACCCTGTTGGTCGAGGTGGCTAACGCTGGCTTGTGGATCGCAGCAGTAGGGGTTGAGCAAGGGGCCCGCCGCGGCTCCGTTTCGATTCCGAACTCGACCAAACCGCCGGTATCGCCGCTGGTTACAAGCGAAGCCGGGCCCTTCAAGCCGCTTGACACGAGGAAGAATCATCCATTCGACGGGATGAGGCGAGTGCCGCCAACACGCGGCCCTAGGATAGAACCGCCGTGAGTTCGTCCTTCTTACGGCCAAGAGGCCTCGATTGAGAAGGGATGTGGTTCACAATCTCTGAAGTCAACTCTCGCGTCCCCCCCGTACGACGGCCCCGATTCGTGAGGGCTTTCCAATTTCTTCGGCGGCACGGCGTGGGCCATTTCGCAACCACATGCCTGTCACTCTTACACGCTTGGTCTGACCGGCGTCGAGTGTGGGCGCGTCGGCGTTGCGCGCCGTTTTTCAGAATACTCCGGCCGTTTCGTATCCTGAGAGACGAGGGCCCGCGGGAGCTTGCGAGTCGAATTCTTGCGAGGGCTCAAGCTCGTCTGCGCATTGAACGGCCTCAAATGCTAGTAAAGAATGACGATGCGGCATCGGTCGATTGGACGGACCCAGGCCCCCACCTCCGGGAGCCCATCTCTGTGAAAGAGGGTCCCGTAGACATTGCGTGGATCATGTCCCCCCCAGGCCAAGGGAGCGGTGGACACCAAAACTTGTTCCGCTTCATCCGGTTTGCTGAAGACGCAGGCCACCGTTGCACGGTGTATTTTTACTCGGCGGGAGGTCAACCTGTCAGCGTGGCTGATTCACGCGCGATGATGAAAAGCTCCTCAGGGTATGCCGACGTCGACGCGCGGATTTTTCGCTACCGACCCGATCAGGGGATTCACGAGGGTGCCCAGGCCCTTTTTGCGACTGGGTGGGAGACCGCGTATCCGGCTTTCCGCGACCCCAGCCGCGCCCGAAGGTTTTATTTCGTGCAAGATTTTGAACCCAGCTTTTACGCTCTTGGATCAGAATCGCTTCTCGCTGAAAACACTTATAGGTTTGGATTCCACGCCATCACCGCAGGGAGATGGCTCTCTGAAAAACTCAAGCTTGACTATGGCACCACAACAGATTCGTTCGATTTCGCGGCAGATAAAACCCACTACTCGCTCTTGAATCGAGCGCGTAGAGACGAGATATTTTTCTATGCGCGACCGGTGACACAGCGCCGCGCATTCGAGTTTGGAGTACTAGCGCTAACTAATTTTGCCGCATTGCGACCGGACGTCACGATTAATCTGGCGGGTTGGGACGTGTCATCTTGGGACCTCCCATTTGCTTACCGTAACAAGGCCTTACTTGACGTCTCTCAACTCAATGGGCTTTATAACAAATGCGCGGCGGGTCTCGTGATGTCCCTCTCCAACATGTCCTTGTTGCCGCTTGAGCTCATGTCGAGTGGGGTGGCGCCGCTCGTGAACGACGCACCTAACAACCGGATGGTGAGCGACAATCCGTTTATCGAGTACGTCCCTGCCTCGCCGATGGCTATCGCCCGTCGATTGAGCGCAACGCTCGATCGGCCTGATCAGGTAGAAAGGTCATTAGCAATGTCGAACTCAGTCGTCAGCTTGGAATGGGCTGACTCCGGCCGACAGTTCCTGGGCGCCTTTATGCGTGGCATGCATGGCTGATGCGCTCGTTGTCGGAGGGAACGGTTTTCTTGGTTCTCACCTGGTCGACGCGCTCAGCGAGGCCGGGCATCGCGTTACGGCTTTTGACCGTTTCAGTGCTGGCGTGCAAAACTTTCATTCGCCCGCGGCACGGATGCTGCCCGGCGATTTCTTGAGTCGATCTGATCTTGAGTCGGCTGTGCGCGGCCACGAAGTCGTATTCCATTTTTTGGCGACAACTTCGCCTGTCACCGCGGAGGCGGACCCGACGCTCGATATTCGAACTAACGTTACCCAGACGATTGAGTTGTTATCGGCGTGCGTAAGCGAGGGTGTGAAACATGTCTACTTCGCCTCGAGTGGGGGGGCGATTTACGGTACACAAGCATCCCACTCCGACTTTTCGGAGACCTCACCCACCGTCCCTGCCTCGCCTTACGGGATCGGTAAACTCACGATTGAGCATTATTTGCGCTATTTTCGTGTCAAGCACGGGCTCAACTCAACGAGTCTGAGAATCTCTAATCCTTACGGACCGAGGCAGCACCCTCTTCGCAAACAAGGCCTGATACCGATCGCCCTGGCGCAAGTGGCCCGTGGCGAGAGCGTGGCGCGTTACGGGGACGGCTCCATGATTCGCGACTACATATTCGTCCGAGACCTGATGCAAATGATAGTCGCCCTTGCCAACGCTGATCCCCGTCATGACGTCTACAACCTCGGAAGCGGTCAGGGGTATTCCATCACCGAGGTGCTGGAGGCGGTAGGCCTCGTCACCGGTGAGCCGGTGAAGGTGCTCGAAATCCCAACTCCCGCCACTTTCGTTGATCGCGTTGTTTTAGACGTCAGTCGATTCGCTGAAGAGTTTGGGGCGGGCAATCCAATTCCTCTGACAGACGGTATCGCTGAGACCTGGGCCGACATGAAGGATGAAAAGCTATGACGCGTGAGGTGCTCGCTACTGTCGTGATATTGACCTATAACGGGGAGCGGTATCTGCGAAGAATTCTCGAGGCTTTGCGATTGCAAACTGAGTTATCGGGAGAAATCGAGGTTTTGATCATCGACTCCGGTTCGACTGACTCGACGATAGAGATCATCCGTGAATTCCCAGAGGTGCGCGTGCACTGTATACCGAACCATGAATTTCAGCATGGTCGAACTCGTAACTTAGCGGCCAAATTAGCCCAGGGTGAATTCGTGGCTTATCTCACGCACGATGCGGTGCCGCTCGGGCCTCACTGGCTTGCCAATCTGCTCGCCCCTTTTTCAATCAGCAGCAATGTGGTTGCGGTGGTGGGCAAGCAGGCGCCGCGTGCACACTGTTTCCCATTGCTCAAGTATGAGATTCGGGGGGTGTTCGCGGGGCTAGGTGCCGACCACGGCATAACTCTTTATCAATCGCCACCCGGCGCTATCGATGAGGGAATGATCGCAGGTCTGGGCTTCTATTCTGACGTGAATTCGGCCGCCCGGCGGGCAACATTGGTTGGTTCGATTCCGTACCGTGAGGTCGATTATGCCGAAGACCAGCTGTTTGGGCAGGCTGTGATTCGAGCCGGCCTAATTAAGGCTTATGCGTCTGGCGCTGCGGTGGAACACTCCAACGACTTGAGCTTATCTGAGTACGGTAAACGAATATTCGACGAGACAGTCGGGCTTCGTAAAATTGGCTACAACATCCCCGAGATGACAAAGCGGGCGCAGCTGACACTCACCCTGCGCGGCATAGTCGGTGACACCGCTCGGATACTGAGGGACCCCGCCTACCGCCCGATCCGCAAGCTCTACTGGCTTGTGTTGAACCCCGTATTCCAGGTGCGTAAGTGGTCTAGTTACCGACCTGCCTCGACGGTCGCTCTAGACGACGCCCTCGCGATCGCTGGGGGTTCCCTTGAAGCCAGTCGGCGGTGAGCCTCAAGGTGGCCGGCCCCTGCCTGAAAAGGCAGAAATCATCTCGTTCTGAGGACCGCACTTGCATTGAAGCTATTGGATCGTTCGACACCGGCTGCTGACGCTATCGAGAAGTGCTGTACGGAAGGTTGTTGATGAGGCCCGTCCCCCTGAGTTGGGGCCAGGCTCGCTCGTAAGGAGTAGCTGCCAGAGACGAACGGGTTCTGGGGGAGCGTGATAGCCAGTGTGTATGCCCCAACTTCCCTGGGTATCTCGATACCCAGCTGGTCGGTGCTCACGCGGTACACCTCCACTCCAGGTTGAATATCGATTGAGATCTCTGCGGTCAATCTCTGCGACATGTCATCGTTCGAGAAGTCCAGGGTGACCAGCAGATCGCTCCCGGGCATAAATGCCCCAGATGTATCGATTGCGCTAGAACTGATCCGGAGGCTACCGACCGAAGGAAGAGCATAGGCCGGGGCGCTCACGCTCTTTGGGCTCACGAACGAGGGAGTTGAGTCTGTGTACGTTTGGCGAAGAACATCAATGCCTTCGTCAGCAGAGCCGTCGAAAATCATGTTGCCATGGTCGAGCACCAGAACCCGGTCACACAGCTGGGCGACCTGGTCCGACGAATGGCTCACATAGACAATGGTGCGGCCCTCTCGCTGGAACTGTGCGATCTTCGCGAGACACTTTTGCTGGAACGGCTCGTCGCCAACAGCAAGGACCTCGTCGATGAGCAAAAGATCCGGGTCTACGTGAACGGAAACTGCGAAAGCTAACCGAACGTACATTCCCGAGCTATAAAACTTCACCTGAGTATCGATGAAGGCTTCAATACCGGAGAAGTCGACGATCGCGTCAAAGAAACGACTGGTTTCTGCCTTGGTCAGGCCAAGAATGGAAGCGTTCAAGTAGACGTTCTCGCGGCCTGTCAGGTCTGGGTGGAATCCGGCGCCCAGTTCTAAAAGGGCCGCAAGCCGCCCCCTGCGACGCACTACTCCGGTGGTCGGTTGAATAATGCCGCCAATAACCTTCAGTAACGTGCTTTTGCCTGAGCCATTATGCCCAACGAGCCCCAGGGTCGTACCTGTCGCGATCTGCAGGTCGATGTCGCGCAAAGCCCAAAAAGCCTCTTGGTGTTTACGCGCTGCCGAAAAGGCAACCGCGCGCTCTTTTAAGGACTTGTGCTGGTGCAAGACGAACTTTTTCGACACTCCAGAGAGTTCGACAATTGTGGGCGTAGCGCTCATGTCATAGCTCCTGAGCAAAATTGCCCTGAAGGCGGGAGAAAATTCTCTGGCTAAACCAAAGAAAGACCACACTGAGGAGAAAAATAACCACCATCCGCGTCGCCATGTCAGGTGGCCAAGAAACGCCGTTTGCTGGGACTGAGCCAGCGACCCACAGTCCACGCTGGAAGCCCAAAACCGCAACGGTTATGGGATTCGCTAGGTAAATCTGTTCGAGAGCACTCCCACCGATGGCGTTTTGGACGAAGGAGTAGGAGTAGACGATGGGAGACGCCCAGAACAGCACGGCCAAGACAACTTCAACCAGGTGCTCCAGGTCTCGCGCGTACACGGTGAGGCCCGCGAGAAGCACCCCCAGCGAAGTTGCAAATGTTACGAGCATGATGAACGCTCCTGCTGCGTACAGAATGTCCCAGGACGTGGGAAATCGCCCGAGGACGACAACCGCCGCGAGCAAAACTATAAATTGGACTAGGAAGCCGAAGAGGGCACTACCCACGCTCGCGAGAGGGAATATTTCGCGGGGAAGATAAACCTTCTTTACCAAGCCTTGGTTCGAGATGATAGAAACCGTGGAATTTGAGATTATTTCACTGAAAAGCGTCCAGGCTGTGAGTCCAACGAACACAAAAATTGCAAAATCCGGCACTGCGCGAGCCAAGCCGATGATCTGCCCGACGGCAAAGTAGTAGATGAGCAACTGACTTAGCGGCCGCATCAGGCTCCAGACCAACCCGAGAGAGCTGTTCTTGTAACGCGCTCTCAACTCCCGGCGGACAAGAAGGCCAAGTAACTCTCGCCGGTCCCAGATTTCTCCAACGGATTTAGCGGTTCCCGCGAATGCTCCCCGATGCCTGCCTACCTCGGCGAGGGGAAGAAGCGCGATTCGTACGGAACGGAGGTGTGCCTCAGGATCAATCAATAGGTCTTGCTCTCATCTCGAGTCGGGGGCCAATTGTCGAACCGTTTTGGGCTAGCCCCGCTGGCGCTAAATGTTCACGCGCTGGGTCAATCGGGGACAAGGTTTGGACTTGGTTTGTAAAAGTCTGTGCCTGGGATTAACACACTGCCCTGCTCGCAAGCGAGGCTTCGGCAAGACCTCTAAGATACACCGCTCCGGGCGAGCCGCGCCCGTAGCCGCGCATCGAAGGGGACCGAGCGAGATGCATCCGTCCGCTGGCACCCGGCAGCTTTCTTTCGGCCCGACAACGATTTGATCGGACTAGCGCCGAAATAAGTTTGTCACGCGCCGTAGTGGCGCGGTGAGGCGCCAGCTTTTTGACGACTCGTAAGCTGTCTGCTGAGCGGTCAAGTTTGCTACATTCTCGGCCACCCAAAATGCTTCGGTTTTAAGCTTCTCTATCAGGCGCAAGTCTTCCGCGACGTGAAGCTCTAGTTCCGCGGCGTACGCCGCACGCACGACAAGGTGTCTGACGTCTCTCGTTCGGCGACCGATTCGCGCGTAAGCGCTCCGAACAGCGTTCTTCGTGACGTCGTTTGCCTCGGTAAGCGTCAGGAGGGCCGGGGCCGTTTCTGCACCGACGAGCACTACACCAAGACCGTGTTCATGGAAGAATTCGAACGTCGGGAAGCGCTGCTTAATTTCCTCCCAAAAGCGGTAAACGCCGAAGTCGTCTCGGTGCTCCGCAATGTCGTGAAGCATCACGACACCACGGTTGGACATGCTCGGCAGATAGAGCTCGAAGTCTTCAACCACGTCCTCGTACCGATGCCTTCCGTCGATATGGAGGAGGTCAACAGACCCATCCGCTACGTCGCCGCGCGCCTCATCAAACCGAGAACGAACAAGAGTTGATTGTGCCTCATATTGTTGGTTCAAGGCGGTCACTGCGGTAAAAACATCTTCCCCATAAAACCCGGCGTGTTCATCTCCTTCCCACGTGTCGATCGCCGTAAGGCGGGTGGGTAAACGCAAGCGCTGCGCAAAGTCGCAGAACGCGAAGTAAGAGAACCCGTGATGAGTGCCAAGTTCGACCACTGATGCCGGCCTAAGCTCACTCATTAACCAGGCGCTGAATGCAGCGTGTTCGAGCCAGGCGGAATCGACAATGTGGTTGGGAATCCAGTACGAGGTGGCCGAAACCCACGGCGTAGCCAAAGCCCCTAACTCGGCCTCGCTTGGGGCGATCTCACCGCTCATGGTAGGAGCCAGACCGCTCGCAAAACAAGGTACACACGTGTATCAGGATACCTCACGCCTCTAGAGACGGCTTGCACGGGAGGGGAATTCAACTCTCGCTTCGGTTGACGAGAGGGAGGCCTGGGGGGCGGCGTTCACCCGGCTTCACCTTGCGGTAGGAGGCTGGACGAGGTCGCGAAGCGCGTCGAGCAGGCCACGTGAATAGCTGCGATACCTTCCGCTCACCAATCCCCGCAGAATACCGGGAACGCGCAGTGCCCGTGAACGAGGCATTGCTGCTCGACGTCGCTCGTGAGCAGCTTTCGCTTGCGCAGCACTTAGGCGCTCAGGTGGCACGCGAGCATCGCTTTTCATCGCGCGCACGAGCGCGTCGGCGCGCGCGACCAAGCGCTTTGCTCGGGTGTCTCGCGGTTCGCGCAACCGCTGCAGTCGACGACGCAGTGTGGGCGCACTCGCCCCAACCTGATTGTTACAGTGTTGTCGGTAATCAAGAAGAGGTTCGGGAAGCAATCGAACACCATCATGGACGGCGGCTAGGGCGGCGAGCCACTCGTCGTGTAGCCACGACGTCGGAAACGGGGTCGCCGATTCAGCCAGCGAGCGACGCATGACCACTGTCGCTCCGGTGACGAGGTTTCGGCGCAAAAGAACTTTGAATGCATCGCCTGCGACAAGTTCGCGGCGCTCGGTCGCGGTGGCCTCAATCGCGTCGAGAAGCTGCACGCCGGTATCGGCACCAGTGGAGTCGACCAGCCGCGCATCCGAGTGCACCAGGTTGACGCCCGGATCATCGAAGACGGCCACCAATCGCGCAAGCCGACCGGATGGCCACACGTCGTCTTGATCGCTGAGCGCAATTAGTGCACTCGTGCAGGCCGCGATGGTCTGTTCGAAGTTCTTGGTCACGCCAAGTGGCTGGGCGCGCGCTGTAATACGCAACTGAGTCGTAACGGCAGGGTTCTCAGCCCGCACCTCGGCAACCGTTGCCTCGATGATCGCCAGCGTGTCGTCGCTTGAGGCATCATCGCCCACAACGAGCTCACGAGGAATGACCGACTGCGTGAGGATACTGCGCACCTGCTCGGCCACGTAGCGGGCACCATTGCGCGTGCACATTGCCACCGACAGATCGGCGACCTCGATCACACCGCCGGCATCGCCGGCCCGATCGAGCTCAGAAGTCACGCCCTGAGCCTACCGAGAAGCGGGCGGTAGAGTGGGTTAACCATGTCGTCACGTGCCCCGTCAGCTGCCACCCACATCGGTGTCGCGACGGTGGCCTACCGGTCAGACGAGGTGTTGCCCGCCATGCTCGGCTCGCTGGCGGCCGCCGTCGGCGGGCCCTATGCCCTCGCCGTCGCCGACAACCTGCCAGGGCAGGCATCGCTTGCCCGCCAACTCGCCGATGACCACGGCGGGGCGTATGTTCCGCTTGCTGCCAACCCCGGATACGGCGCGGCCATCAACGCTGCCGTCGCGGCACTGCCGACCTCAGTGGCGTGGATCGTTGTCAGTAACCCCGACGTTGTTTATCGCCCACACTCGATAGCCACTCTCATCCGAGTGGCCGAAGAGAGTGACGCAATCGGAGCGGCCGGGCCGGCCGTCGAGAATGCTGACGGATCTCTCTATCCCTCGGCTCGGTCAATTCCGTCGCTGCGCACCGGCGTCGGTCACGCGGTTTTCTCTCCGATCTGGGTCAACAACCCGTGGAGTCGCGCCTACCGCAACAGCAACGCGGCCCCCGGCGAACGCCGTGATGTGGGGTGGCTGTCAGGCTCGTGCCTCGTCATACGACGGTCAGCATTCGATGCCGTCGGAGGCTTCGACGAGCGCTACTTCATGTACTTCGAAGACGTTGATCTCGGCTATCGGCTGGGCAAAGCTGGGTACCGCAGCGTGTTCGTGCCCGATGCACGGGCGCTGCACACCGGAGCACACTCGACCGACGGTGACTCGGCGCTGATGGTGCGAGCACATCATGACAGTGCCAAACTCTTTATTGCGACGAAGTATCGCGGCTGGTATCTGTGGCCGTTGCGGCACATGGTGTCTGTCGGCCTCGATGTGCGGGCTGCAATTACGGTTCGCCAGATCCTTTCGCGTTCGATCGCCAATTAGAATCCAACGCGCCCGTAAAGCTACGCGGTGCATCCCACGACGGGAGCAGCCCGGCAGCCTGCGCCTCAAGCAGCGTCGGAGCCTCAACGTCTCTGGGCGAAAGCAGCAACTGATCGCGCTGCAGCGGCATCGTCAGGCCGATCGTTTCATTGAGCGGATCAATGCTGTTCTCACCTTTTGGCGAGACAGTTTCGCTAATTAAGGGCGTGGCTAAGGCTTGTTTCGCGGGCACAGCGAGGCAGCGCCCGAAACCCTCAGTCAGCTCCAACAAATGACAACCCGCCGTGCCGGGCAACACAAAATCCCCCGGCCGAGGGCCAGCGAGCCAAAATAAATATCGAGGAAAAGATCGAAAATTCCTCCATCTGTGATGGCGACCCACGGGGCACGGCTGGCGGGAACAGCGGCAAAAGAGATGCCCTGCGCCATACCGTTCATCCCTCCCCGGTGGCAACGATTGTAAAGACGCTGTGAGACTTCCGCGGCTTTTGAGCAGTCTCGACTCTCAATAGAAGCCCTGATTCAGCGCCGAGATCCTCAGTTTATTTCGCTTCAAGCGACCGCGTACTATGAAGGTGACGGCTTGGCGTCAAAGCCCCGCCCCAGCCGCGATTTAAGAAAATTAAGTTGGACTCTCGATGTAGAACTGCGGGGTGTCACTCACATCATGAAATGACCGAGGTACTGGACGGAGATTGGCGCCCTGTGAACGCTCCGATATCTCGCGGCCGCCAGCGCTCTTCAGGCGTCTCACTCATACTGATCGCCACGGTGATCTCGGGGGCCGCTGGTTATGGCGTCCTGCTTTTCGTTCCCTCAGTGATCGGCCTTGCTGATTACAAGGCATTCTCAATCTTTTGGTCCCTGCTGTACCTCGTTGTCGGCGCTTTGATCGGTATCCAGCAGGAGGTGACGCGGGGCACGCAGGCGGTTTCATTCAGGGCCGAGCCAGAAGTCAGTCGTGCGCGAAATTTCGGAGGGGTCACTGGGCTCGCTGTAGCCATGGCGATAGTCGCATCTGCGCCACTGTGGATGGACAGCGCATTCCCTGGCGATGGCTGGTCAATGGTCTGGCCACTCACTGTTGGCGCATCGTCGTTTGTGATGGTGGCAGTGCTGAGCGGGTCACTCTACGGAATCGCGCAGTGGCGGCCTTTAGCACTCCTGATGGTAGGCGATGCTTTGCTAAGGCTCATTGCTGTGCTCAGTGTGCTGGCGTTCACCACCGACACTGTTGCGCTTGCGTGGGCGGTCGCCATCCCCTTTCCGGCGACCCTGCTCATCTTCTGGTGGTTCATCAGAAAATCTGTGGTCGGAAAAACACAGCTCGACGTCGGGTATGGGCGACTCGCTTGGAATGTATCCCGCACGGTCGTCGCCGCGGCGTCCACCGGGCTCATGGTTAGCGGATTTCCGTTCCTCCTTGGCCTCACATCAAGCGGCGAGTCGGATGAACTGCTCGGGTTGTACATCCTTTGCATAACCGTGACGCGCGCTCCTTTGATCGTCGTGGCGATGTCGTTGCAGAGTTATCTCATCGTTCATTTCCGAGATGCACGAGAAAGGTTTTGGCGCGACTTCATTCTCCTTCAGTTGATCGTCTTTGGGGGGGGCGTTGTGATCGCCACTTTGGTCTGGGCGGCAGGCCCCGTGGTGTTTGCGTGGCTCTATCCTGGGCAGATCGGCCCTGACGGCGGCTTCCTCGCCGTGCTCGTGCTGTCATCTGCCCTGGTCGCTGCGCTTTTTATTAGCGCGACTGCGGTGCTTTCAAGATCGCAACATTTCGTTTTTACGCTCGGGTGGGTCGTCGCAGCGCTCATCACCATAGTCGCCTTAGTGTTGCCGTTGAACTTCGACGTTCGGGTGTATCTTGCAATACTTGTCGGTCCGACAGTTGGGCTGCTAGTCCATATCGGGTGTTTGTTAGCTCTAAAGCCGTGGGCCCGGAATTTATAGATTTGTGTCGGCCTCCCCACAGTGAGGACCATTGTTCCTGAGAGTGATAATTCGCATGGCAGCTGTGGCGACACCGAGTGGTTGTCGGCCGAAACTCAGGGGGTGAACAAAGCATGCAAAATGCATGACCTTCTCACTGCCCCCATACCGCCCTAGGCCAGGACTATGAGGAGGAATGCTCTCGCAATCGGCACTGGTTTGGTCGTCTTCGTCGTAATTATTGTTCTGGGAACCCTCGACGCGTCCTACGGCCCGTTGGCTATCGCGCTTGCTGTGGTGCTCTCAGTCGTGTTTCCGACCGTAAAAAGCTTTTCTCGCCGGCTTTCTATCAACGGAATCGTCATTATCAGGTTCGAGCCCTACTGGAGTGGGCTTCGTGGTTGCCGGCCTGGTCGGTGGCTCACAACAGCCTGCTAATCGGCCTGAGCGGCCGCGTACCTGCCCGCCTAGGTCGTGTGGAGTCAGGCGCACGTGCGCTCTGTCGTGCCTGCGGTCAGCGCGCGGGGTATTGCGACGCTCGGCACCGCGGCCTCCCTTGCGTGGCTTTCTCTTTTTACATATACGCCAGCGGTCTCGACAGCGTTTCGCTCTCGAAACAAGCCTCCGCCGGCGACAACGTCGCACATTTCAACATGTTCAGGGCGATACGAGTAATGGACACCACCGGGCCGAATTAGCCAGCAACTCCAGACTGGCCTGACCCCAATTATTCGGTCCACAAGTTATGAGAGTCGTCTTGTTGCCCCGCTGTGCGGGGAGGAAGACTGGATGGATCATGACTACGACACGACGCCGGCACACACCGGAACAGATCGTCCGCAAGCTATCGACCGCTGACCGCGTCCTCGCCGAAGGCGGCGACGTCGCTGCTGCCTGCCGGGAGCTCGGGGTTTCCGAGCAGACCTACTATCGGTGGCGCAACCAATACGGCGGCCTGAAAGCCGAGGATGCAAAGCGACTGAAGGAGCTTGAGAAGCAGAACGCGATCCTGAAACGGTTGCTGGCCGAAGCGGAGCTGGAGAAGGCTGCGTTGAAGGAGCTGGCCGAGGGAAACTTCTAGGCCCGGGCAGGCGCCGCGCCGCGATCCGTCACCTGTTGTCGGTGTTCGACATCAGCGAGCGGATGGCGTGTCGCCTGGTCGGGCTGAGCAGATCCGCGTGGCGTCGCCCACTGCAGTCAGAGACAACCGCCGACCCGGATGCAGCGTTACGGGCGTGGCTGCGCGCATGGGCAAAGGGCCATCCGCGTCGTGGCTATCGCAACGCGCACGCCGACGCCGTAGGTGAGGGCTGGCACGTCAACCTCAAGAAGATCCAACGTTTGTGGCGGGAGGAAGGCTTGCGGGTCATCGTCCGGCGTCGCCGCAAACGCGTGGGCAGCTCAACTGCAGAGCCGATCCAAGCAAGCTCGCCGGACACAGTGTGGGCGGTCGATTTCCAGTTCGATGCCACCGAGAACGGCAGGCCGGTGAAGATCGCCTCGATCGTCGATGAGCACACTCGCGAATGCTTGGGTGGTTTGGTGGAGCGATCAATCACCGCTGATCGACTCGTTGACGAACTCGACCGCATCGTCGCCGTCCGTGGCGTGCCCAGAGTGTTGCGGTGCGACAACGGGCCGGAGTTTGCCTCGAGGGTGCTGGCGGACTGGGCTGAGGATCGGATCGGGATTGCCTACATTCCGCCCGGCAAGCCCTGGCGAAACGGCTACGTGGAGTCGTTCAACTCCCGTATTCGCGACGAGTGTTTGAACCTCACCAGCTTCTACAGTCTCGCCCACGCACGCGTCGTGATCGGCGACTGGAAGCAGGACTACAACCACGGTCGACGACACTCCGCGCTGGGCTACCTCACCCCGGCCAGCTACGCTCGAGAATGCACGCACCGATGACCCCGACGACTCCCGGAGCAACTGGACCGAATCACGGGGTCAGGCCATCATCCCTATTTCTTTTGGGGTTTGGCTCCTACGCCCTCTTCTATGGGTGCCGGCCGTATTTGCTCGCAACCATAGGCACGCTGATCGGTCTGGTGTTCGGGATTGAACCAGGCAACTCCAGTGTCGTCGCCCAGCGTGGCAGTGCGCCGCAACTGTCTTAGTTGCCCACACCTGAAGTCTGCTCGCCCCGCTCTCAGGGATCGGCTTACTCTGGTGCCTGGCTAGGCCGCCTTGGAGGAGTCGAGCCAGACCCGGCCGCCTAATAGCGATCGCCGGTGGGGTGTCGGCGCTAGTCAGCGCCGCTGGCGGGTGAGCCTTCTATCTCGTCGTCAGTGCAACTGCCCCCGTTGGCTCCTTCGCAACCGTCCTCGGCACACCAGGGGCCAGCCCCGCGGCGTCAATCCCGCTCACCATCGGCCTCGCCGTGGCCCTTGTTGGCGTCCCGCTACCCCTGCAGCAGCGCCAAGTGCCACCGGTGCGCAGCTCGTGGTTGATAGCCGTTGTCGCCTGTCTTGGAGTTCTCTAAGCAGGCCTATCAATCGCTCTCCAAGCTTGACGTGATGGCGTGATCAGTCACTTTCAACTGAAATTTGTGAATGCACTCATTGTGATCTTTGCCTTACTGCTGGTTTTGATGGTTGTCCTAATCATCGCTGAGTTGCGCCCTCGAAAACTTAGCAACGAGCGTCTCAGCGCCGCTAAGGCGAATATGGCGTTCGAAATTTGGGTCGTGGTGGTTGTGTCGGGATTGCGCGTTTGCCTGCACCCGGTGCCAGCGTCGAGCACATCGCCTAGCGTTTTCTTCCGTGCGCTCGCCACTTTTGCGGCGCAGACACATCTTGACCGCACCACGCGGCGGAGCCCCAAGCCACAGGTCATGGCCACACGACCGTGTATTCGCGCGATCTCTTTGGGTGCGATGGTCGACGATCTCACTGTGGATGCGTCTAATCAGCGGGCGATGTCGTTGTCTTCCACGCAGACAGAATCCTTGTCTCTCATCAACGCTTGCCTGTTCTCGCAGAACTCTGAAGATGGTCCGGATCCGGATCCGGATCCGGATCCGGCACCGGCACCGGCCCGCTGCCCACTTAGCGAAACCCCAAATTCCTGTCTCGTTGTCGCCCGCGATGTGAAGTCCTACCGTAACCAGGAGTTAGACCCGTCGTTCGCTGACAGAGTACCGACCTGGTAATCGGGGCATGGCAATGTTCCCGTCAGGACCGCTCTCTGTCACTGCGGTCTTGTTCTAGGGATTCGATCCGCAGTTGGGTGAGTGCCACGGTCTCAGCAAGCGTGCGGGTCTTCGCTTCGAGAGCCGTGAGTTCTGCGCTGTGTTGAATGCAGACCAGGAACAGCACGGCAACGCTCACGAAGAAGACGAGGTTGAGGGGCACTTCAATGCCGATGACGCCGGCAGCCCACTCCAGCACGCCAGGGAAAACGCCGACGACAAGGGCAAGGGTGCCGGCGATGAGCCACCAGATGGCATGCCGTTCTCGCAAACGGTGGCGCCGGAGCATCTCGATGACGACACCGAGGGTCAAGAGTGCGGCAAGAACCCCAAAGATGTAAGACGTAACGGTCACCTTTTGGCCTCCGAGTAACGTAGCGCCACGGGAGGACGAGTCAGCGCGAACGCTAGCGCCATGGTCGCCCGGCCAAGATAAGCCGCGGCCTCGAGGGGGTTATGAGACGGCTTTCCACCGGCTCTCGGGCGCATCGCTACCGGCACCTGGCTGATCACGCACTGTGCCCGAGCAGCAATCACCAGCGACTCAATTGTGTCGCCGAGATACTCGGCGGGGTAATGCTCAGCGAATAGCCGCACCGCGCGGGGCCCGCTTGCCCGAAATCCAGATGTTGTGTCGGTAAGGCGTGTCTTTGCGGTGCGGCTCAAGAACGTCGAGAGCACGACCATCGCCCACTTTCGGGGGCCCTTCACTGCATATGATCCCTCGCCGGCGAATCGAGCGCCGAGAACGAGGTCGGCCGTCTTGAGTTGGGCGAGAAGCGCCGGCACATTTGCGGGATCGTGCTGGCCGTCTGAGTCAATTTGCACGACGTTGTCGAACCCGTGTTCAACGGCGTATCGGAAACCGACCCGCATCGCCCCTCCAACTCCGAGATTGAAAGGCAGGCGGGCCACGATCGCCCCGCCCGCTAGCGCTTGAGCGATTGTGTCGTCTGACGACCCGTCATCGACCACGAGGCAAGTCACCGACGGAAGACGGAGAAAAACCTCTTCCACGACATCACGAACGACGGCCTGCTCATTGAACGCGGGCATAACGATGAGCGTTCTTTCTAACACTGACGCCATGCTTATGAGCCTAGCAAGTGCCAACGCGGCTACTTGGCCCGCACAGAGGTCGCGTTTTCGAGATACCACTCGTAGGTGCTCCGAATACCTTCGGCGAGGCTCGTAGTCGCCTCCCAACCGAGTTCACTGAGCCGGGAAACATCGAGCAGCTTGCGAGGCGTGCCGTCTGGTTTAGTCGGGTCTTGGACGAGCTTGCCCTCGAACCCGACAACGCCTGCCACCATTTCTGCGAGTTCGTGAATTGACAGGTCGTCGCCGACGCCAATGTTTATAGTCTCGGCCGCGTCGTAGTTCTTGAGCAGGAACAGGCAGGCTTGGGCCAAGTCGTCGACGAAGAGAAATTCTCGTCGTGGTGTTCCAGAGCCCCAGATTACGACCTCTGACGCCTGTGATCGCTTCGCCTCGTGAATGCGACGCATCAGCGCGGGGAGCACATGCGAGTTGTCAGGGTGAAAATTGTCGCCCGGCCCATACAGGTTTGTCGGCATCGCCGAGATCCAGTGCCGGCCGTACTGCTTGCGGGATGCCTGCACTTGCATCAGGCCCGCGATTTTGGCGATCGCGTAAGCATCGTTCGTGGGCTCGAGCACCCCGGTAAGCAAAGACGATTCCTTGATCGGTTGTTCCGCGAATTTTGGGTAAATGCAAGAGGAGCCTAAAAAGAGGAGACGATCTACGTTGACCTCGTTGGCGGCATCCATCACGTTCACCTGGATTTGCAGATTGTCGCTCAAGAAGTCGGCAGGGAAGGTGTTGTTGGCGTGGATGCCTCCAACTCGAGCAGCGGCATCGATGACGATGTCGGGGCGATGTTCCCGCATAAAGTCGAACACTGCCGAGCGATTTCGCAGATCAAGCTGTGCCGAGGTTGCGCCCACGAGGTTCTCGAAGCCTTGGCTTTCCAGGTGGCGCCAGATTGCAGACCCCGCCAGCCCCCGGTGCCCTGCCACGTAAACCCGCGAATTCTTGTCCAACGAAGCTCCGATACGCATTCTCGTTATAGTCAGAGGGAGGCTTTTCTCAACCCCACGTCTTTTAGGCTACGGCAATTCTTCGGCGGACACGGTCGGTTCATTGAGTGGTAACGATCCAGAAAGTAAGCTCCATGGCTAACCCAGACGTACTTGTTGTCTTGCCCACGCTTGGCGACCGGCTCGAGACTCTAAGGGAGACGCTCGAGTCGTTAGCCTGTCAGCGCGCAGACGTTTCGCTCACCGTGGTCGTCGTCGCACCCCCCGCCGCGATCGAGGCGAGACGGCTTGCAGAGTCGATGGGTGCCTTGGTGGTCGACGACCCAAAGATGGGAATATCGTCTGCCATCAACTTTGGGTTGGCCGCACGCACGACCGAGGTCTTTTATGCCTGGGTGGGTGACGATGATCTTTTCCGCCCTGGCGGACTCAGCAAGCTCAAAGGGCTACTAGATGTTCACCCGACAGCAGTTCTGGCGTTCGGAGGGTGCGACTATATCGACGCTTTGGGCCGCACGATTACGGTCAGTAACGCGGGTGGGCTTGCCCCCTTTCTCCTTCCGTGGGGGCCCGACCTCATCCCGCACCCCGGCACGATGATTCGGCTGGATGCGCTTGAGAGTATCGGTGGTTTCGACCGAGAGCTGAAGTACGCGATGGATCTCGACGCCTTCCTCAAGCTGCGTGTTTACGGCCGATTTGTCTGGACGAGGGAGGTGGTCTCTGCCTTTCGCTGGCACGCAGAGTCCCTGACTGTGGCGAATCGTTTGGCTTCGAGTCGCGAGGCCGAGTCCGTCAAGCGACGCCATCTTCCGCGTCTTTTACGGCCGTTCGCCGCACTATGGCACTATCCCATCCGCTGGGCTTCAACCGCCGCCGCCAACCGGGTCAGCGCTCGAGCCAGATCGCTGTAACCTTTGGAGGGCCGCTTCGCGTCGAGGCGGTTTGGCTGGTGCTACTCACGGGCCCCACTTCCCCTGCAACCCCTCGCACGTATCGGAGCTAATTTGCATGTCTGAGATCAAGACCAAAAAGGCGATTGTCACTGGTATAACCGGGCAAGACGGCAGCTATCTTGCCGAATTACTCCTCGACAAAGGTTACGAGGTTCACGGCCTGATCCGGCGTTCGTCTACGTTCAACACCGATCGCATCGACCACATCTATCAAGACCCGCACACCCCCAACCCGAATTTGATTCTGCACTACTCAGATTTGACTGATGGCTCCCGCTTAGTAACGCTTCTCAACCAAATTCAGCCTGATGAGGTCTACAACCTCGCGGCGCAGTCTCACGTGCGTGTCAGCTTCGACGAGCCGGAGTACACGGGCGATGTCACTGGTCTCGGTACGGTCCGTCTACTGGAGGCGATCCGCGCTCTGGGGCTCGAGACGCGCTTTTACCAGGCATCGAGTTCGGAGATGTTTGGCGCGACTCCTCCGCCGCAGAACGAAGACACGCCGTTTTACCCTCGGTCTCCGTACGGAGTCGCAAAGGTCTACTCGTACTGGATCACGAAAAACTATCGCGAAGCGTACGGAATCTTTGCGAGCAACGGCATCTTGTTCAACCACGAGTCACCCCGCCGCGGCGACACTTTCGTCACACGCAAGATCACACGCGCAGTCGCTCGTATTGCGGCGGGTGTGCAGTCAGATCTCTACATGGGAAACCTCGATTCGGTGCGCGATTGGGGATACGCGCCCGAGTACGTTGAAGCAATGTGGCGTATGTTGCAACATGACACGCCAGAAGATTTCGTGGTCGCAACGAATACGGCCTACACGGTCAAAGACTTCCTCCAACTTTCGTTCGAGCACGTTGGCCTGGACTGGGAGAAGTACGTGAAGTTTGACGAGCGATACCTCCGGCCCACCGAAGTCGATTCTTTGATCGGCGACGCGAGCAAGGCTCAAGATCTTCTGGGCTGGACTCCCAAAGTGCTCACCCCGCGGCTTGCTCAGATTATGGTCGACGCCGACGTCAAGGCGCTCCAACTGGGTGGTAGCCGTTACGTGGATGCTCCGGAGTCCCTGTAAGTGCGGCTTCTCGTCACCGGCGCTAAGGGCATGCTTGGCCGGAGCATTGTCTCGGAGTGGGCGGTCCGCCGCCCCGCCGACGAACTGGTCGTCCTCACGCGCGACGAGGTTGATCTCACCGACAAGGTGGCGACCCGCCGGGCGATCGAACACTCCATGCCGGACGCCATCATTCACGCCGCTGCGAAGGTGGGCGGGATTGGGCAGAAGACGAGAGAGCCAACCCCGTTTCTTCTTGACAACATCTTGCTTGACTCGAGCGTACTTTCTGCGGCTATCGATCTGAGGATACCCGAGTTGCTGTACATCGGGAGTGCGGCGGTATATCCAGCCAAGTATGTGCGCCCGATTATTGAGTCAGACCTTCTCGGTGGTCCGCTGGAGCCTGCAAACGAGGGCTATGCGATCGCCAAAATCGCGGCCGCGAAAGTATGCGAATACGCCACGCGACAATACGGATTGAATTTCAAGGTCGCACTCCCATCCAACCTGTATGGGGTCCATGACCACTTTGATCTGGAGAGTGCGCATCTCGTGGCAGCGACGCTCGGCAAGGTTCATCAGGCGAAGAAATCTGGAGCTTCCACGATCAACGTCTGGGGCGATGGCACCGCACGCAGAGAGTTCACCTACTCAGTCGACGTCGCGGCATGGCTAGTCGACCAGGTCGGAAAACTCGCTGACTGGCCAGCGACTTTAAACCTCGGCTGCGGCTACGACCATTCCGTGTCGGAGTACTACGCAACGGCACTCGACGTTGTCGGATTCACAGGCACGCTGGATTTCGATACCAGCATGCCCGCGGGCGTACCCCAAAGACTTCTCGATTCGAGCGCGGCCCGCGCGCTCGGGTGGAGCCCCCAGACCACTCTTCGCGATGGAATGTCTGCAACCTACGCAGATTATGTCGCGCAGCTAGCGAATCGTGAGAGGTAACATGAGCGAGAATTCCACCCCTAAGACCGACTTTCCGCTTGCCACAGCCTCGTGGGATGAAGCGGAGTATGGTGCGATACAGCGGGTCGTCGATAGTGGACGATTCACAATGGGGCCATTGGTCGCGGAATTCGAGCGGGACTTCGCTGCCCAGGTCGGTTCGAAACACGCAGTTATGGTGAACTCTGGCAGCAGCGCCAACCTCGTGCTCATTGGCGCAGCAGTGTTGAATCCGGACATCGACCTAAATCCAGGGGACGAAGTGCTTGTGCCAGCAGTATCGTGGGCGACGACCTATTACCCGCTGCAGCAGTACGGCCTCACTCTCAAGTTCGTCGATATCGACGTAAACACGCTCAACATGGACCTCAAACTCGCTCAGGAAGCAATCGGCCCGCGAACCAGGGCGATTTTTGCAGTGAACCTTCTCGGGAATCCCAATGACTTCTCAAAACTTGCGTCAATTGCACGCGACAACCGGTTGGTGCTTCTCGAGGACAACGCCGAGTCGCTTGGTGCTGTGTTCGAGGGGAAGCAGGCGGGCACATTCGGAGTGATGGGCACGTTCAGCACCTTCTTTTCCCACCATATTTCCACGATGGAAGGTGGAATGGTCGTGACTGATGACGAGCGTCTTCGTCAGACGTTGGTTTCGTTGCGCGCCCACGGATGGATCAGAGAGTTGCCGGACGAGAATTTTATCCACAACAAAACTGGTGATCCATTCGAGGACTCGTTCTGCTTTGCCCTTCCTGGATACAACGTTCGACCCCTCGAGATGTCAGGCGCGATTGGAATCGAACAGACGAAGAAGATTCCGGCGATTATTGAGGGGCGCCGTCGCAACGGTGCCTACTTCGTCGACACAGTCGGGGATATCGAAGACATTCGGGTTCAGAGAGAGACGGGTGAGAGTAGTTGGTTCGGCTTCTCTATGGTCCTGGAGGGGGCTTTGGCGGGCCGTCGCCGAGAAGTTGGCACAGCACTCACTGCCGCAGGGATAGAGTCGCGGCCAATCGTGGCAGGTAACTTCACGAAGAACCCCGCAATGAAATACCTTGACGCGGACGTGCCAGAGTCGTTGCCGGCGGCTGACAAAATTCACTTCGACGGCCTCTTCGTGGGCAACCGCCACTACGAGACAAGACAGGCCATTGATGTTCTCGCGCAGGTGCTCGAGGGAATTAGCCGATAGTCAGGGACGCTTCCCCTCGGCGAGTGCAGCGTTGAAAGACTCCATTGTCTCGCGGGCGACCCGTTGCCAAGAGAATTGACTAGAGCGCTGGCGGCCAAGTTCTGCGAGTTGCGCTTGGCGGGCAGGGTCCGCAGCAAGTTGCATTACGGCTCGAGCAAGGTCAACGGGGTCGCCAGCGCGGAAATAGTCCGCTGCGTTGGCGCCAACCTCCTGGAAAACCTCGGAGTCTGCGAGGATCACGGGCAGGCTGACCATCATGGCCTCCAGCGTCGGAAGCGAGAATCCGGTTGCGATTGTGGAATCGATGAGTGCGGTCGCGGTTGAGAAGAGTTGTACGAGCTCCTCTGTCGGAATCCATGACCGTAGATCAATCCACTGCTCCAGACCAAGGCTAGCTACAAGCGGAATCAGCGGGTCCTCTCCGTGGCTCCCGGTGATGACGAGCCTCGGGCGCACATCCTCCGGAATCAGGGCCCAGGCGTTCAGGACGCACTCAAAGTTTTTATACGGACTTCGCTGGCCAATCGTGAGAAACAGGTCAGAAGCCCTGGGTGCCGACACGGCCGGGCTGGTGGCGGAGGTTCGCCCGGCCAGGGGGATGACGTCGATGTGATCATGAGGAAAAGCTATGTGCTTGCGGATTGCCGACGCGGAAAATTCACTGATTGTGATTATTCTGGTTGCGTTTGCTGCGCCGCGCTTCTCCATCCATTTGACCGGTTCTGTGAATAGCTTGGTCTGCATAAGGTGAGGATGTGAGAAGTAGAGCATGTCATGCATCGACACAACGACGGGGGCCTTCGAGCGCAAAGGGCCGAACATGGCTGGACCGTGGATGAGGTCTGCGTTTACCGATTTAGCGACCCGAGAAACAACGAAAAGTTCTCCTCGGGCCCAGCTGAATCTATTCTCGCCGCTGATCCGGGAGTCAATCATCTCGCCGGGAAACCAGGAGTGGTCTGTTTTCATGAGCTCGCTGCTTGCTAACCCAACGTAGGTGAAACCCGTGTCGAGCTTGGCGAGGTGTTTGTAGAGTTCCCGAGCGTAGATCTCAATCCCGCCTTTTGTGCCAGTGGATTGCAAAAGGTTCACGAAGATAAGAGGCATAGACCAAGACTGTCGTAAATAACTGGGATTAGCTTGATCAGCCCGGCGCCACGCGCTAGAGAACGTGAGGATCACCCTGAGAAGGGAATCTTGACACCTCTTCAAGGCAGGTTTGGTCGGCCACTCGATTCGTGGAAACGAAGTCAACATCTTGCTTCGCAGAGTTAGAGAACGCATCTAAGCTCACCCAAATCGTGTCCGTAGCGGGATTTGTGACGACCGGTTTGCCCTTGGAGGAGTTCCAGAAGACGGTTCCGTCTCGATTCCATCGGGCTTCGAACTCTCCATCGGGGTCGATATTTCGCCACATTTCAAGCGACGGAGTGCCTCGCGTGCCGTCGGACGCTTCGACCCCCGATTGGATGAGCGTCGCAGACACGGTCGGATGCCCGATGCCGACCCACGTGAATTCACCACCGAGGTCACGGAGTGCCTGAGAAGCGGGTGTTTCTCGTAGGTCAAAACGCCGATGTGAAGCGGGTTGACGAAGATCGAGCTGGGCAGCATCACGCTCACGAAGGCGAGAGGGCCTGCGCCGACTCGGTGCCCTGCGAACAGAGACACCGCGGCCGCTGAGACTGCGGCGAGGACCCACTATACAGGCGCTGCACCCCATAGCTTTTCACCGCCCCCGCCTATATTCACTGCTACAGCGACTGCAACTTGCGAAGCTAAATAAAGACCAGCCAGTGAGCCTGCTGCTGGCCTCGCAACCCGTAATCCCGAGTCGTCAACGTGGCGAACGATCGAGATCAATAGTGCGAATGTAGCGAGCCTGACGCTGATGCGAACCCGATCAGGGGTAGACCGATCAAGCAGAAGGAGTCGAGCAGCTGGGTTCCAGCCGGGCAGCACCATAAAGGCGAGAAACACGAGCACAATTGATATGAGGCTGATGAGCGCCCATGGCAGCACGCGCGGCCTGGCCTCTCGCCATATTACGAAGATCGCGATCGGAATGAGAAAGGCGCCAATGAGAAAGAAGGTAGAGGCTTCGGAGGAGTTGATTCCGAGAAGGTCTCCTCCGAGATCGAGCGCCTGAGAGAACGAAAAGCCAACGGTTCTGGCAAGCGACAACGGCCCGCTGGTCCCTGTGGCAGTGAGTCGTTCACCCGGATAGGCGGTGCTGAGAAACCCTGCCGCGGTTGAGGCTTTTGTGCGAAGCTGCCCGCCGGTGATCGCACCCGCGACGACAGCGGCAGTGGCCATCGGAAGAAGCCGCCCAAGCACCTCCCGTATCGGCACGTGGCGCCGGAGCTTGTCGACGACGAGACCGAAGGCGACGACGACGAGTACCGCCGGGATGACGAACGGCACGTGGATGCCCATCGCCATCACAGTTGTCAGGTAGGTGATGATTGCGGCCCAGATCCAGCGGGGGGTTTGTCGAGTCGAGTTTAATTCCCAGACGATCGCGGCCATTGTTGCTAGCGCCGAGACCGCTTGCGAGAATGTTGACGGCTGGGACCACCACTGAAAAATAGGACTGAAAATAACCCCACTGCAAGTGCTGCGGCTGCCTGTGGTCGGCGGGGCAGGAGCGTGACGCCCAAGGCGTAGTCGCCAGTTGTCAGCACAAGCCCTGGGAACCACCATCTCCAGGCAGTCTCCTAATCTGCTCCCAGCAACAGAACAAATCTCCCTTCGAGTAGGGCCGGACCTCCACCTGAGTGGGGTAGACCATGTAAGGCGTCGAACGGAGAGCCGTTAGGTCAGAGGCTGCCTCAAAGCACGCCGATCAAGGGAAGAAATACAGGAAAGGCGACCGGCACGCGTGAAGGAAGACCGTCGGCGTTGGGCCGGGGCCGACCGTGGTGTGGATTGGGGACACCCCGCGTGAGAACCCGATCGTTCTTATGACACCAGATACGCGTGACGGAAAAACTTTCTGGGACCATCGCCCCGACTCGACAGGTGGAAAACCCGACAGCGGAGCCTATAGACCAAAGCAGCGGCACAAGGAAGAGAGTCGCGGGTGATCCACCCGCCTGGAACCGTGGGTGTGTGCACTCGGGCAATCTCGGTCTAGGCGCAGACCGTGCGGCAGCTGGTGGTAGGTGACGGACATGGTCGCCTTCTTTGTATGATTGTCAACGTGTACCGGACCCTCTGGGCATTGGAGGAGACGTTCCGTGGCCCGGTTTCGGCGAATGAAGTGGTGGACTCGAACGACCGGCATATTCGTGGCCGCATCGTTCGCCATGATTGCGTTCGGTAGCTGGAGTGTCGCGTCGCCGATTGGAGCAAGCCCAGACGACGACTTTCACCTCGCGAGTATTTGGTGCGGTCTCGGTGAACGCCCAGGGCTTTGCGAGGCAGCGGCCAACGAAGGCGAACGACTTGTGCCCCCCCGCGCATTTCAGTCGTCAGCCTGTTACGCATTCAAGCCAGAGCAAAGCGCCGCCTGCACCTACCCTGACGACTCTGATTTGATGCCAACTGGGCGAGGTAACTTTGTGGACAACCTCTATCCGCCAGTGTTCTACGGCGTTATGAGTCTTTTCGCCAGCCAAGATGTCGGTGTATCGACGATCGTAATGCGACTCGTAAACTCTGCTTTTTTTGTTGGAATGATCACCGGCGTCGCTCTGCTTCTTCCCCGAGACTACAGAGGGGTGATGGTGGTCGCCGCCGCCGTCACCATCGTCCCGCTCGGCATGTTCATCGTTCCGAGCGTAAATCCCAGTAGCTGGGCCTTCACCTCAGCTGCAACGCTCTGGGTAGCTCTTGTTGGCTATTTTCAGGCAAGTAATCGACGCCATGAGATTGCGTTGGGGGCGCTCGCGATCAGCGCGGCTCTGCTCGGGGCGGGCGCTCGCGCAGACTCGGCTGTCTACAACGGCGTCGCTGTCGTAGTGGCGGTCCTGGTTGCCGGGCGATCAATACGAAAAACCGCCCGCAAATTGCTTGTGCCGCTTGCCATCGCGGTCTTCTCGATCGCATCCTTTGTTAGCTCAGGACAGGCCAGTGCCGAGGTGGCACCTGTGGCCGGAGTGTGGGACTTTCGTTCCACCGCTTTGCTCTTGAGTAGCAACATTGTTCGTCTGCCCGAGTTGTGGGCTGGTGTCTTCGGAACCTGGAGTCTCGGCTGGTTTGACACCCCAATGCCGGGGGGCGTCTGGGTGCTCACCATCGCCGTGTTTGCAGGCACAGTTTTTGCAGGCTTCGCGGTCATGTTTAGGAGGAAAGCCGCCGCCGTGGGCTTTGTGGTGTTCTGTCTGATATTTATTCCGCTTGTCATCCTCACCCGCAGTCAGGTTCGGGTCGGCGAGTATGTTCAGCCCCGTTACTTCCTGCCCTTGATGGTTCTCTTCGCTGGCGTCGCCTTAATCGGGGTATTTGGGAAACGACTTCAACCGACATTCGCCCAGACTATTAGCGCCATTGGGCTTCTATCGATCGCCAACGCGATTGCGCTCGCACTTAACATTCGCCGATACGTAACTGGGGTAGACGAAGTATCCCCCTTGCTTGACAATCGGGTTGAGTGGTGGTGGGACGGACCCATCTCACCGATGGGTGTGTGGATTATAGGAACGTTGGCTTTCACCGCGACCCTCATCGCACTTGTTTTAGCCGACAGGACCGCTCAATTCGGCGATCTAGATTCGACCGTCAGTCCCATTGCGCTCGCGCCTCAATCTCGCGCGCGGTGACGACATCCTGGAGACCTGTCGAGAATGGATCGCCCCGCAGCGAGCGGGAGGCGAGGTATCCCGCGTGCAAGAGCTATCCCGCGACCACCTGACCTTTGTGCGAGTTAACTGTCGATCGGGGCGAGCCCTCTGGTCGAGGTTTGCACGCGGTCCTAAACGCGGTCCTAAAAGCGCTACGTCGTCCAGCTCAGTGTCGCCAAGTTGAGCTTCCCGAGGGCGCGAGACGGGATATCGACCTCCGAGAACTCGATCTCATAAACCCCTCACTGATTCTGCGGGCTCCTTTTTGTGCGTATTTTCAATCGGCCTCATCAAGGCAACCACCCCGCCTTTAGTCAGTCATTCGGCGTATCGTCTTGTACCGTGTTAAGGAACGTCGTCGACGCAATGCTCGCTACCGGTCACATCCACCCCTGCAGTGCTGTAAATCCAGATAACCGTCTCCAACCTACCCGGCGGCCGTGATATCGGGAGGCGGGAGGTCACTCCTTATATGAACGGGCATCGACGTTGCCCACCGATCGGGCCAGGTGAGGGCGAGCCTTTTGCCTTGCCTGACGCTCCGCAAAACCTGACATCGCATTTCGAGGAAGGACCGGAGCACGTCGCGTTGGCGGTGGTGGCCCAGCTCAGTCAAAGCGCCCCCGCCAGGAGCGGTTGCGGGCTGCCGCGAAGGCCGACGTGACGAACAGCAACAGTCCGCCCTCGTAGAGCAGGTAGCTCTCGGTTGCACTGGTCGCAGCCAGCAGTACAAGCGTGAGTGCCGGCCACACGTAGACCGTGCTGCGACGTTCGCTGGCGACCAGCCAGGCGCGCACAAACGCCAGCCCGAGCGCGGCGAGCAGGGCGATGATGCCGGCCAGCCCCAGCTGCAGCCAGATGTCAGCGTAGGCGTTAAGGGCTGACTCAGGGGCAGTGCCGCTGCTCGAAAGAACAGAGGAGAACGGAAATGCCGTGGGGGGCCACATGCCCACCCACCCCCAGCCGATGACGGGCTGTTGCGCGACCAAGTCGCCGACGGCATTCCAGACGCTGGTGCGCTCTGAGACATCGGCTGCGGCATCCACTAGCCCGATGATCGGGCCTCGAAAAGACCAGGCGAGAGCGGCCAGCACCAGCGCGGAGACGACTAACACGCCCTGCGTGGCGCGTCGGGCGACCTGCTGCTGGCGGCGAATCATGACAAGTGCCAGCCCGGCAATCAACACGGCAGACAGCACCAGCAGCGAGACGGGTGAGCGTGCGAAGACGATGGCGGCCCCGGCGAGGATGAGCGAGTAGGCAGAGAGTGCGCGCGAGACAGAGCGGGTGCGGTATTCGATCCAGAAGCTCAAGACGGCGAGAGCCGCGAGAAAGGCGAACGCGTTACGTGTGCCAGCAAGTCCCTCCACAGGTCCGCCGGCGGCCAGATTGCCTGAGATGCCGATCCAAGCAAACGGCGTGTCAAACAGCACACCGCTGAGCACCTCCAGCGCGAAAGAGAGCGTCAAAACCACTCGCAGCGCATTGCCGACCGACCGCACAAGTTGAATCAGGTCGCGCACAAGGGCGATGTACACGCCCAAAAAGGCGTAGGCGAGGGCGTAGGCAATGCCGGCGGCGGTCACCCAGGTGTATTGGCTCCAGATGATGCTCACCGTCATGAGGGCGAACAGCGCAAGGAGGGAGATGGGCAGCACGCCGCGCCACTCAACGCGTTCGGGTTGGCTTGCGAGGCTGAGGGCCGCCAACACCACGAGGCCACTTAGGACGGCGATACTGCCTGGCCACCCCAGCAGCGCTCGCACCGCGAACGCGGCCAAGGCCACACCGACAATGGTTTCGGTCAGCGCCTGAGTGAAGCGCGGCGAGGCGAGAAAATTGCGGGCGGTCTGAATCACGATGACACGGCATTTGTAGGCGCGGGCGTTCGGCGCACGGGCACACGGACGGGCACGGTGACGCCACGCAGGCGGCTCGCCACTGCCAGATACACCAGCAGCAGCAGGCCCACTTCGATTAGTAGCCGCGATTCGGCGAGGCTGTGGACAACCAGCACGGTGAATAGCAGAGCCGGTAGCAGGAGCAGGGCAGGAGTGGGGGCGGGGTCGGCGGCGCCGTGGGGAGCATCCACCGACCACGACAGCACTCGCACGCCTGTCGTGATGATCAGCACAGTGAAGATGACGAGCCCCACAATGCCCAACTGCAGCAGCACATCGAGCCACGCATTGTGCGCCTGAAGGTAGCGCACGCCCTTGATGATGATGAGGTTGTCGAACGGGTCAACCCATGGCGCCCAATAGCTCACCCACCCCCAGCCGACGACGGGACGTTGCTCGATGAGCCCGGTGACGGCCGCCCAAATATCGAGGCGGTTGGTGAGGTCGGCGCTGCGGCCGACCAGGTCAAGCAGGGCGCCGCGAAAAGTGATGGCGAGTGTGATCAGTGCCGCACCCGCGAGCGTGGTCGCCGCGTACAGCGTGAGCCGACCGCGCAGGCCCAGTCGGCGTGTTGCCAGCAGCACCAGTAGGACGGTGGCGACGGTGATTCCCGCCACCAGCACGGTTGATGATCGGGTGAGCGCCAGCATGAGGGCGGCTGCGCCGAGCCACGCCCAGCCCGCCGCGGCACCCACCCGTCGATCGGCGAGTTGCAGGGCGAACACGATGACGGCCAGCAGTGCTGCGAAGGCGAGCAGGTTGGCGTTGCCGGGCAGCCCTTGAATGCGTCCGCCCTCGAACAGCAGCCCGCGCGACCAGTAAAACGCTCGCGGAATCGGCTCGTCATACGACACCCACAGCGGCAGCACGGCACGCTGCGCGACGGCGCCCACGACCACTTCAAAGGCGAGCGATAACCCGATCACGAATCGCAGCGCCAACCCCAAGGCGCGTAAGAGCTGTTGCAACGAGACGGTGTGCGCCATCACGACGCCCCCGAAGACGGTGGCAAGCGTGGTGACCAGCCCGATGGCGGTAGCGCCCGGATAGTGCGACCAGGCGAGTGAGACGACCATAAGCGCTACCAGGGCGCCCAACGCGATCGGGATGCGTCGCAGATCGATGCGATGCCGCACCGCCACGACAATCCACGCCGCAAGTAACCCCAGCACGATTGCTGCCCAGCCGAACCAGGTGAACAGGTAACGCCACGTGTCGCCGGCGAGCAGAGTGAACAGTGTCACACCGGTGAGGGCAACGCGTCGGTCGCGAAGCCAAGACATGAGAACGAGCCTACCGGCGGATGCGCGGGCTGCTCCGTCTAGTGCGCCCGACGCGGCTCGGCCAGACTCGCCCAAACTTAGTCTCGTGGTTTAGACGAACGCGCCCACGCCGGTGATGGCACGACCCACGATCAGGCTGTTCATTTCTCGCGTGCCCTCGTAGCTGTAGAGCGCTTCGGCGTCGGCGTGAAAGCGGGCCACGTTGTAGTCGAGCACGATGCCGTTGCCGCCGAGAGCCTCGCGGCACAGCGCGACGGTTTCGCGCATTGCCGTGGTCGCAAAGGCTTTGGCAAGCGAGGCGTGCTCGTCGCGCTGCACGCCCTCGTCGAGCATCTGTGACACGCGCGTGCACAGCGCAATGCTCGCCGTGATGTTGCCCAGGCTGCGGCTGAGCAGGTCTTGCACAAGCTGGTGGCTGGCGATCGGTTTACCGAACTGCTCACGGGTTTTGGCGTAGTCGACGGCGGCCTCAAAAGCGCCGATTGCGGTGCCCACTGCGGCCCACGCCACCTCGGCGCGAGTGAGTCGCAGTACCGCGGCTGTGTCGCGAAACGAGTTGCCGTTTTGCAGTCGGTGCGATTCGTGCACGCGCACGTTGTCGAGCACAATGTCGGCGTTCTGCACGATGCGCAGGGCCTGCTTGCGCTCAATCTTGGTGGCTGTGTAGCCGGGTGTGCTCGTCGGCACGATGAAGCCTTTGACCTGACCGTCTTCAGTGCTTTTGGCCCAAATGATGGTGATGTCGCTGAAGGTGGCATTGCCGGCCCAGCGCTTGCTGCCGTTGAGCACCCACTCGTCGCCGTCGCGCGTGGCGGTGGTGCGCAAGCCCTGGGCGGAATCGCTGCCCGAGAGTGGCTCGGTGAGGGCGAAAGCGCCGATGACTTCGCCGGTGTTCAGTTTTGGCAACCATTCGGCGCGCTGCTCGGGGGATCCGGCCACGCCGATCGACCCCATCGCTAGGCCGTTTTGTACGCCCACATAGGTGGCCACGCTGGCGTCGACGCGAGCCAGTTCGAGAGCCGTCCAGCCACCAAACACTGCGCTGTATTCGCCAACCTTCGTCTCCTCCCACAGGTTGCCGAAGACTTGCTGCTGGTGCAGGCCGGGCAAGATTTGGTGCGGAAACTCGGCGCGATCCCAATAGTCGTTGACGATCGGCTTCACATCAGTATCAAGAAAGGCGCGTAGCCGTACGAGGGCATCTTTCTCGTGGTCAGCCAAGAGGGCTTCGAAGCCGTAAAAGTCGCTGGGCAGCGTGGGGAACGTCATGTCATGAGGCTATTACGCGCAGGCGTCTAAGTCTCACTTTTTGGCTGTTCACCGTCGCCACCGGGGACGAACACCAGGTTGGCTTGTCGACACCGCACCAGGGAGGTCCAGTAGTCGCTACTTAGTCGCTGGGCCTAGGGGTGCCCGTTATTGGGGGAACCATCCGGAGATGTCGACGATGACGTGAGTTGAGCCGGAGTTGTTGTAAATGCTGATGGATCCGTCGGTGCCGATTTTGGCGATGACACTGTTGGGGATGGTTTGGCCGGGGGTGAA
>Ga0306871_1000067_pt1 | contig 43090 bp, 36 predicted proteins | sample AntRauMeHopE1497_FD_190447 | JGI IMG/M metagenome (GOLD analysis project Ga0306871, IMG submission 190447) | Saline lake microbial communities from Rauer Islands, Antarctica - Metagenome Hop E1 #497 (v2) (version 2) | ecosystem: Environmental > Aquatic > Non-marine Saline and Alkaline > Saline ... | reverse complement strand
GCTGCTCGCCTAAACGTATTCACGAATAAATGTATCTCCCTTCTTCCCTATTCTGGAAATGCAATTTTCACCATATTAGATTGACGAGATTATTTATTTCTCTTTTCTCTTTTCCAATTTCCCACATTTTAATTCTCGCTTGCCCGCCTTATCGTCTTCTCGCTTTTCTCCTTTCTCCTTTCTCCTTTCTCCTTTCTCCTTTCTCCTTTCTCCTTTCTCCTTTCTCCTTTCTCCTTTCTCCTTTCTCCTTTCTCCTTTCTCCTTTCTCCTTTCTCCTTTCTCCTTTCTCCAAATAAAATAAAAAAGCCCACTAACACTATTTCATGCTAATGGGCTTTAAAGTCAATTATGAAATGAGTTTTACTTTTTAAGCAAATACCGCTTTCATATAATCTTTACGCATCTGTGCGATAGACGTAATGGAGATGCCTTTCGGACAAACTGCTTCGCATTCTGCGTGGTTCGAACAATCGCCAAAACCTTCTGCTTCCATCTGGTCTACCATGGTAGTGGTACGAATCTTACGCTCTGTATCACCTTGTGGCAATATGTTAAGCTGAGAGATTTTAGCAGCAGTGAATAGTGAAGCCGATGAATTCGGACAAGCCGCAACGCAAGCACCACAACCTATACAGGCTGCATAATCCATAGATTCATCAGAAATCAACTTTTCAATAGGAATAGCATTCGCTTCTGGTGCAGAACCCGATTTTGTGGAAATGTAACCACCTTTCGCGATAATTCGATCTAATGAAGAGCGATCTACAACTAAATCTTTAATAATTGGGAAAGAGGACGCACGCCATGGCTCAATTACAATAGTATCGCCGTGATTGTATTCACGCATGTGCAATTGACAAACCGCAGTTAGTCTACGTGGACCATGCGCTTGGCCGTTTACCATAAGGTTACATGAACCACAAATTCCTTCACGACAATCGTAATCAAATTCAACAGGGTCTTCGTCTCTATTCATTAGCTCTTCGTTCAACACATCAAGCATTTCCAAAAATGACATATGCTCATTTACTGAATCGAGTACATAGTCGGCAAACCTTCCAGGCACGTTAGGCCCTTCTTGTCTCCAAATCTTTAAATTAACAGTGAAGTTTTTACTCATAATGGTGGGTGCTTCTTATTTGTAAGAGCGTTGTTTTAGCTCAACGAATTCAAATTTCAATTCTTCTTTAACTAACTCAACATCTAACTTTCCGTTAACGTTGTTGGTTTTCCAAGCCGCTACATACGCATAATCTTTATCGTTACGCAATGCCTCACCTTCTGGGGTCACATGCTCTTCACGTAAATGGCAACCTGCCGATTCATCGCGATCAAGCGCATCTATGGCCATCAATTCGGCTAATTCAAGGAAATCAGCAACACGCAGACCAAATTCTAGATATTTGTTATAATTGTTGGCTTTCCCTGGAATTTTCACATCGCTCCAGAATTCCGCACGTAGTGCTCTGAATTCTTCGATAGCTTTTTCAAGGTCTTTAGCATTTCTCATAATTCCCACATTATCCCAAACCATTTTACCTAGTCTGCGGTGGAAATCAAGAATGGTTTGCTTGCCCTTAACATTGAAAATTTTGTCGATGCGTTCTTGAACGTCTTTTTCAACTTGCTTGAACTCAGGATTTTCCGTACTAAAGCTAGACGTTCTTTCGCCAGCTAAATAATCACCAATAGTGTAAGGAATAACGAAATAACCATCAGCTAAACCTTGCATTAAGGCACTAGCGCCCAATCTGTTACCGCCGTGATCAGAGAAATTCGCTTCCCCAAGTGCATACAAACCAGGGACATTGGTCATTAGGTTATAATCTACCCAAAGTCCACCCATAGTATAATGTACAGCAGGATAAATACGCATTGGTTGATTATATGGATTCTCATCAGTGATGCGTTCATACATCTCAAATAAGTTTCCATAGCGTGCTTCAACAGCTTCGCGGCTATCACGTTTAATTGCGTCTGCAAAATCTAGATAAACCGCTAATCCGGTTTCGCCAACACCATGCCCGTCATCACATACCATTTTGGCATTACGAGAAGCAACATCGCGAGGAACTAAGTTTCCAAAACTTGGATAAAGTTCTTCTAGGTAATAATAACGTTCGTTATCGGGAATATCATTCGGGTGACGCTTATCGCCTTTAGCCTTTGGAACCCAAACACGTCCGTCGTTTCTGAGCGACTCAGACATTAGTGTTAGCTTAGACTGATAATCACCAGATACAGGAATACAGGTTGGGTGAATTTGCACAAAACTTGGGTTGGCAAATAATGCGCCGCGTTTGTGTGCTCTCCAAGCTGCTGTTACATTCGAATTTTTTGCATTGGTAGAAAGGTAATACACATTGCCGTAGCCGCCAGTACACAAAAGTACCGCATGTGCCGCATGACTTTCTAGTTTACCGCTAACCAGGTTTCGAGTAACAATACCGCGAGCTTTACCCTCTACAGTAACCACATCCATCATTTCATGGCGTGGATAGTAGGTGATTTTGCCAGCACCAACCATTCTCATCATGGCTTGGTAGGCGCCCAACATTAGCTGCTGACCGGTTTGGCCACGAGCATAAAATGTTCTGGATACTTGCGCCCCACCGAATGAACGGTTAGATAATAAGCCACTGTACTCTCTGGCAAAAGGAACACCTTGAGAAACAGCTTGATCAATAATGTTATTCGACACTTGAGCCAAGCGGAATACATTTGCTTCTCTTGCTCGGTAATCGCCACCTTTGATAGTGTCGTAGAAAAGACGGTAAATACTATCCCCGTCATTCGGATAATTTTTGGCAGCATTTATACCACCTTGAGCCGCAATAGAGTGAGCTCTGCGGGCTGAATCTTGAATACAAAAGGCTTTTACTTCATAGCCTAATTCGGCTAAAGACGCAGCTGCTGATGCCCCTGCAAGGCCTGTTCCCACTACAATAACCGACATTTTTCGCTTATTGGCAGGAGAAACAAGATTGATATTCTTGATGTGATTGGTCCACTTCTCTTCTAGCGGGCCTTCCGGAATTTTTGCATCTAAAATCATAATCAGTGCTTTATTTGAAAGGTTATAGACTGTTGTTAGTTAATGACGCCGATGTAGACCATAACTGGTAACAACAGGAATCCAATACTGAGAAGGGCAGCTAAAACTACACCTACGCTCTTAGCCATTTTTGAATACGCTTTACCTTTTAATGTTAAAGAGGTAAACGCGCTCCATATACCATGGCGTAAATGCCAGCCTAATAGAGCCATTACTGCCACATATAATCCTGAGATCAGCGGCTTCTGAAATTCTTCAACAACCAGTCTTTTTAAATCTCTGATGTTTTCTCCATCAACAACTACTTCGTACATAGCGCCAAACTTGAAGTGGATAATATGTAAAATCACAAATAGCAAAATAATAGTTCCAGTTATGGCCATAGTTGTTGAACTAGATGACTGATGACTTGGACCACCTTTGGTTTCATATTTATCGTAGCCTATTGGTCTAGCTTTGCGCTTTTTTAGGTAGATAGAAATACCTATCCAGGCATGGACAATAAAAAGTACAGCAAGACCGGCTTCCGCTAGGTATATCAGCGGACCTAATGACATTAATTTGTCTGCATATATATTAAATGCTTCTCCACCGTCGTATAACGACAGGTTTCCTAGCAAATGTACGATTGTGAAAAGCGTAAGTAGTATTCCCGTTAATCCTGTCAGGATTTTACGTCCTACTTGCGATTGGGCCGCTTTTAGAAAAGTTGGCATGTAACTCGAATTTTGAGTGGCTAAGGATTGTCAAACGTAGAGAGGCCAAAACTGCTGTACTTGGTTGAGTTTATTAACCTATTGTACATTTTGTATGACCTAATTACCGTTAAACATCAAGATACGCAAAAGCTTGCGAATAAGGAGTTACAGACTGCGTAGAATCATTTTAAATAATTGCGCATTTAGCGATCTTATGTTTATGTCTACGATTAAAACCATAATGCAAGCTTGTACAACTGAGCTAAAGATCAAAGGATCTTCATTTGTTTGTACCCTTCTGCCGCTTAAAACTCCAGAAAGCTTTGATTCGTTTCTCAAAGAAAGCAGAAAAATCCATTTTAAAGCTTCTCACAATTGCCAAGCTTACCGAATTGGGCCGGAGCCTTTAGTAGAATTTCAATCAGACGATGGCGAACCACGTGGCTCAGCCGGCCAACCCATGCTAAATACTCTTAAATCTGCAGAATTGATGCAAGTTGGGGCTGTTGTTGTTCGCTATTTTGGGGGAACAAAATTAGGTGTGCGTGGCTTAATAGATGCTTATGGCGATAGCTGTAAGCAATGCATTGAACAAGCTGAATTGGTAGAATTAACCGATAAAATGCAATTTAGGCTTATCTTCCCGTATAATCTACAAAGCCAGATAAACACCATAGTGCATGGCTACGAGCTTCAAAACCTAGACGCTAGTTATGGCCAAGAGGTGTGCATTGATTTCAGCATAGCCATAGAAAGCTTCCCACAACTTGAAAATAAATTAGCAGAACATGCACATTTGGGTTTTTCTTTTTCTAAAATTGGAAGAGCTTACTTACCTAAATAAACCATTTTTTTGTAAAAATCTTATCCATCAAATCATGCGCCCATACACAGGCAATGGCGATAACGGCCATTCTTCAACAGCCAAAATCAACGCAATTCCAAAAAACCATGAGATTTTTGAGCTACTTGGCAATTTAGACGCACTAAATGCACAAATTGGTGTGGCAAGAACCTTAGTTGTTAACGAGACAAAGACCATTGACCAAATTCTCTATAAACTGCAAAATGAGCTTTTTGATATTGGTGCGGCTATAAATCTAGAAGATTCTTCCTTTCCCATTAAAAAGGCACTGCAGGAAATGGAAAGTACCGTGCTAGAATTACACGAACCACTACCTGAACTCAGAAATTTTATTCTACCAGGCGGCACAGCAATGGCCGCTTCCTTGCACATTTGTAGAACCAAATCCAGAGAAGTAGAGCGACTTTTCACCGCATTTTACTTGCAAAAAGACACCTTTGATGAGCTCTATCTAGCTAATTTCCTGAAATACTTAAACAGGCTTTCTTCTCTATTTTTTACCCTCGCTAGGTATGCCAACTTTTGCGTGAGTGTAGACGATGTTATTTGGCAACCTAGAGCTATTAAATAAGCCTCTGCATTTTGGATTAATTAATTAACTTGATTTTCATTTTCACTACGTAGTATAGAATCCAATGTCTTCTAGTCCCCAAAACGTGCGTAAAAACACCATTTTTTGGATAATAACACTAGCCATACCAGTCATTTTATTGGTGCTGGTAGAAATGACTTTTAGGCTGGTTGGTATTGGAGAAATTCCGCCGTTGTTTAAAGAGGTTCAAATAAATAATGAAAACTATTTGATGCCTAATCGAGATTTTGCGCAGCGTTATTTCAAGTCTACTAATGTGGTACCAACTGCTTCAAATGACGTTTTTAAGCAAGTTAAAGGCCCGAATACCTTCCGAGTATTTGCACTGGGTGGCTCTAGCATGGCAGGCTTTCCCTATCATTATAATGGTATGATGAGTCACGTAGTTCGAGATGTTCTAGAGGATGGTTTCCCAAAGAAAAATATTGAAGTAATAAATCTGGGTATCTCTGCTATCAACAGCTATACCATCTACGACATGCTAAATGAGGTGCTGGTGCAAAAACCAGATTTATTGCTGTTTTATGCAGGACATAACGAATATTATGGCGCTTTAGGTGTGGGTTCTAGCGAGTCTATCAGTAACTATCCAGCTTTGGTTCGGCTGTATCTAAATCTACAGCACCTACGCACTTTTGTAGTTTTTCAGGAAAGCTTAGCTTCATTTATTGGCTTAATAAGTGGCCCGCCAGATAAAGGCAATGCTACACTGATGGAGCAAATGGTGAAGGAACAAAAAATTGAGCTTGATTCGGATAATTACGAAGCCGGAATAAACCAATTTGCTGATAACTTGAACGTAATAGTTGCTAAATCAAAGGAACAAAATATCCCAATTATCCTAGGCTCATTGGTTAGTAACCTGAAAGATTTTGCGCCATTTATTTCGTTGGGGGAAGGTGAGAATAATGCCGCTTTTATATTTGATAAAGCACAGGAAGCCTTAGCGAATAATGAAGGGGTTAAAGCAAAAGAACTGTTTACCCGCGCAAAAGATTTAGATGCGCTACGTTTCAGAGCACCATCTGAGCTCAATAAAATAATTGCACAGACCGCCCAAAAATACCAAATGCCAACGGCCGATATTGAATCTATTTTTACCGCGTTTTCCCCAAAAAATATTGCAGATAATGCGCTGATGCTTGAACATCTACACCCAAACACAAAAGGCTATTTTCTTTTGGGTTGGGCCTATGCAAATGAAGTAACCAAGCATCTTCAAAAGAACAACGCTGATTGGCAGCAATCAAATGTTAAAAGCCAAAGCCAATACGAGCAGATGATGGCTCTTTCTAGTTATGACAAGCGAGTTGCAGCCTATCGTATTGCCAGTATTCAAGCAGGTTGGCCTTTTCAAGAACCCGGAGTAAACCTTCCCTATTTAAATAAATTCCCAATCCAATCTTTGTCTGATTCGCTAGCTTTAGAAAACTTTTTGGGGAAAGTAAATTGGCAAGCAACTAAAGAGCAGTTAGCTAGCCATTATTTGGGCCAGCAGCAACTTGATTTAGCCTTACTTGAGCTAAATGGAATTCTTAGAGCTTTTCCATGGCGAGTAGATGTTCTAGAAAAGAAAGCTTCTATTTTAAATGAGCAGGGAAATAGCAATTTGGCCATAAAAACCTTAATAAAAGCCAATAAACAGCTGGAAACGGTATTCAATACCAAAATTTTAGGTGCATTATTGTTACAAACTAATCGTTTAGATCAAGGCCTACCCTATCTCGAGCGAGCGTATAAATTGCAACCAAATGACGCGCAAAATTTGTATAACCTATCTGGGGCTTATGGCATTAGAAAGGATTTTGCTCAAGCACGTATTTATGCAAATAAGCTGTTGAGCATTGCACCAAACTTCCCAGGCGCGCAACAATGGAATCAGCAATTGCTACAGCTTGAAAACGCCAATTAGGCAACCAACATCAGTTCAATAAATATCACTTTCAAAAAAATAATTAGTAAACCATGGCATTAATGAAATCAGTCTCGGGTATCCGAGGCATTTTTGGTTCAGACTTAACTCCCATCAATTTAGCCACATTTACAGCCGCTTATGGCCATTTTATCGGAAAAGGAAGCATTGTGGTCGGTCGCGATTCTAGAGTTAGTGGGCCAATTTGTGAAGCTATAATTGCAAGTACACTTCAAAGTTTGGGTTTAAATGTAATTTTGGTGGGAATTGTGCCTACCCCAACCGTTGCCATGGCTGTACTTAGCCACAAGGCCCAGGGCGGCATCATTATTTCTGCAAGCCACAACCCCGGTGAATGGAATGCTTTGAAGCTGCTAAACGAAAAGAGCGAATTTTTAGATGCAGTGGCGGGAAAAAAAGTCTTAGAAATAGCAGACCATCCAGAGCAAATAAACTTTAAAGATGCCTTTTCTACTGGCTCTCTAACTACAGACAATACTGCTGTTCAGGTACATGTTAACGCAATTTTAGCGCTGCCATACATTCATAAAGACCTAATTGCTACAGCTAAGTTCAAAGTTGGCTTTGACGCGGTAAATGGTGCCGGGGCAGTTGCAATGCGTCCACTTTTAGATGCGCTAGGTTGCGAAGTCCACGCAATTTACGAAGAACCCAACGGCATCTTCCCGCATAACCCTGAACCTCTGAAAGAGCATTTAGGCGATATCTGTGAATTAGTGAAAAACCAAAACTTGGATATTGGCTTTGTGGTAGATCCTGATGCCGATAGGCTGGCCGTTGTTGGCTCTGATGGCGAGCTTTGGGGAGAAGAATACACCCAAGCAGCAGCCTTTGATTTTTATTTGGGAAAGCATAAAACCGATGTTGTTACCAATCTTTCTTCTTCATTAGTTTGTGAAGAAATTGCGGGAAAACACGGTGTAACTTGCCATAGATCAGCCGTAGGAGAAATAAATGTGGTGAAAGTAATGCAAGCAAAGAGCGCTAGAATTGGTGGCGAAGGTAACGGAGGCGTAATTAATGGCGACCTTCATCATGGTAGAGACGCTATTGTAGGAATGGCTATGATTCTTCAACTACTGGCCGAAAAGCAGCAATCTTCAGCTACTTATCGTGCTGCGCAACCAAACTTCTTTATGGCTAAACAAAAATTACAGCTCAACAGCTTAGGCATTGATGCCGATTCTTTACTGCTAAAAGCTGAAAAATACTTTGCTAAGGAACAAACAAATACGACAGATGGGTTAAAGATAAACTACCCTAGTTCATGGGTACATTTAAGAAAATCTAATACAGAACCTATTATTCGGGTTTATACTGAAGCAAAAACTCTGCAAGAGGCCGAAGAGTTGGCTAAAACAACAACACAGATTTTAGCTAATCTTATTTGATGTTTTATATCAATATTTTTAATACGTTTAACTCTTTAAATTCAACCGCTATTTTTAGTCCCTTAAAGAGCACAATTATAATACGCTTATGATCGTTTCAATGACAGGTTTTGGTAGGAGTCAACGCTCACACCAAGGAATTAATGTTCAAGTAGAAATCAAAACGCTTAACAGCAGATATCGTGAGTTCAACATAAAGCTACCTCAAGACGCAAATTATCTTGAACCAGCTATTATTAACTCGCTTAAAGGACCATTGCAGCGTGGCAAGATTAATATCAACATAGGTATTGATGTAGATGCCGCTACTAGTTCTAGTGCCATTTATAATGAAAAGCTGTTAAAAAGCACCTATCAGGCGTTGCAGAAAAGTGCAGCCGATATTGGGGCTAGCACAGATATACCTATTGAAAGTTTGCTAGACATCCCTGGCTTATTCGATTCAAAAGTTGAAAGCGAAGACACAAAGAAAATCAAAGAAGATTTGGTATTAGCTACGGTTGAGGAAGCTTGCCAGAGGCTGATTGAAATGCGCACCAATGAAGGCAATGAATTAGCTATTGCGTTGCTTGCTGGTGGCAAATCTATTGAAGAATTACTAGAAAAAATTGAACTCCAAGCGCCCATTAGAGTTGAAGAGTCTAAGATTAAACTGCACGACCGTATTGCAGATTTACTGGGTAATGAGCAATTTGATAAAGACCGTTTAGAGCTAGAAGTAGCTATTTTAATAGATAAGTTAGACGTACATGAAGAGTTTGTGCGCCTGCGATCACACATCAAATTTTACCGAGAAGCCGTTCAGGGTGGTTTGCCAGGGGGACGTAAACTAAATTTCTTAACCCAAGAAATGAATCGGGAAATAAACACCATTGGCTCTAAAGCAAACAACGCCGAAATTCAGCATTTAGTGGTAAATATGAAAGAAGTTTTGGAGCAAATTCGCGAGCAAGTCCAGAATATTGAGTAAAAAAAGACAGCTCAAAGAAATTTTATGAGGTGATAGGTGTTGCTGCGCTTAGGTTTGAGGTTTGAGGTTTGAGGTTTATTTCAGTGTTGAGTGGTAAGTGTTGAATAATCCCAACGAGCGAAGCGAAGTTAATCGCACGAAAGAACGTAGCGAATAGATTTTGCTACAAAACTATCTATGCTTTACCCTATCTTTGCGGGAAGTATAAATCTCGCAATCATTAATTTACCATGCCTAAAAGAGGAAAACTTGTTGTTTTCACAGCACCCAGCGGGGCTGGAAAAACATCTATTGCTCGCGCTGTTCTAAACCACAGAGACGATATTCAATTCTCTGTATCTGCTACAACAAGACCTCAAAGAATTGATGAAATACCCGATAAATCGTACTACTTTTTAACGCCCAGTGAGTTTGATGCAGCCATTACTAATAATGAATTTGTTGAATGGGAAGAATTTTATGCCGGCAATAGATACGGAACGCTAAAAAAAGAAGTAGACCGTATCAGAAGCCAAGGAAAGCATGTATTATTTGATGTTGAAGTAAATGGTGCACATAGCATTAAGAGACTATTTGGCGACGAATGCCTAGTGCTTTTTGTTTTGCCACCCTCTGTTCAAGTACTCAGAGACCGCCTTATTGAAAGAAATACCGAAAGCGAAGAAACGCTTGCGCTACGCTTAGAAAGAGCAGAAATGGAACTTTCTAAAGCAGATAATTATGATTGTGTGGTTAAAAACGACATACTAGACGATGCAATAAAGGAAACAATTCGTATATTGTCAGGCTATTTGGGTTAGACCCAAAATACATTTTCATTCAAATTCCAAGTCATCTACTTCATTCATTATGGGAATTAAAACACTAGACATTGAGCGCCTTAACGAGGCAACAGGTAATATCTACGAAATGATTACCATCTTATCTAAGCGTTCTCGTCAAATCTCTGCTGATGAAAAAATCGAATTAGACGAGAAATTACGCTACTTCGAAGGCTATGACGACGAAGAAGATCTACGCATGAACGAAGAGCAAGAAAAAATTTGCAAGATCTTTGAAGAACGTCCGCACGCTACACAACGCGCAGTTGAAGAGATGGAAAACGACAAAATCAGCTACCGTCGCCCAGAGTACTAACCAAATAATCCGAAACTACACCGAGCTATGCTTCTTAAAGGGAAAAAAATCATCCTTGGTGTTAGTGGTGGTATAGCTGCTTACAAAGCAGCTGAGTTACTCAGACAATACCAAAAAGCAGGCGCTGATGTACGCGTTTGCATGAGCCCATCGGCTACAAAATTTGTTGGAACGGCTACCTTTGCTTCCCTAAGTGGGCATGAGGTAGCCGTTTCTATTTTCCCTGAAAACGGAATATCCTCTGGCAGCGATGACGGCTGGGCACGTCATATACATTGGGCAGAATGGGCAGATATTATGGTTATAGCGCCATGCACAGCAAATACCTTAGCAAAGCTTGTTCACGGTTTTTCAGATAATCTGCTAACGGCTACCATTCTAGCATTACGCTCTCCCTTACTTATTTGCCCCACTATGGATGGCGAAATGTACCAAGCGCCAGCTACCAAAAATAATATTGCCCGTGCCCAAGAAATGGGATACCACATTTTGGAACCCGATTCTGGTTACCTAGCAAGTGGCTTGGAGGGAAAAGGCCGACTTCCCGAATACACAGAAATTTTAGCTAGAACTGCTGAAATCTGCTCAAATTCTGAAGAGAGTACGCTCAGAAAATCCCTAAGTGGGAAAAAAGTTTTAGTGACCGCAGGCCCAACCAGAGAATTTTTTGATAGCGTGCGCTTTCTGTCTAACCCAAGTAGCGGTAAAATGGGTATTGCCATGGCCGAAGCTGCACATAAGCTAGGCGCCGATGTTGAGCTTTTATACGGCCCAATTTCTGTTGAAATACCTTCAACTTTGTCAAAAAACCAGCCTTTTATTAGCGCAAATGACTTATTTGAGCTAGTAAAAGAAAAATCTACGGGTGCAGATATCATCATAATGGCTGCCGCAGTTTCAGACTGGCAAGCGAAAATAAGACATAGCCATAAAGTAAAGAAAGATGCCGAAGTTTCTTTTGAATGGGAACCTACTATTGACATCCTTGCTTGGCTAGGACAGAATAAAAGGCCAAATCAACAGCTTATTGGCTTTGCTATGGAAACAGATAACCTATTGGCGAATGCAAAGAATAAGCTAACTCGTAAAAATGCCGATTGGATACTTGCTAACCATTTAACCAACCAGCCAGAGGGTGTTTTCAACGCTAATGAAAATGAGATTGTTGCCGTTTCCATTGAAGAAAATCGGGCTTTTAAAGGCACTAAAAAATCGATAGCATTTGAGATTTTATCATACATTTCGGATAAATAACGGCGAGTGATACGTGTGAAAAATCAAACTAAGCTCTTAGTATTGCTAATTTTATTAATTGGTTGTTTATCGGCAACATGGGGACATTTCACCCTTCCCACAGTTAAAAAGGTGCGCACGTTCACAAATATGGATGCCGTGCAAAAAGTCGTTACCAAAGAACTACAAAAATACGACAGCGATACGCAGCCATTAGCTATTAAGTATATTAAAACAGGCAAGCAGCGCATACTTTTAAAAACTAGCTGGGTTAGCAGCGATTATGCTATATCAGATTTTGCCCTTTCCTTACAAAATTTAATGGCTGAGTACGATTTCAGTCTTCATGGCCGTGTAAATTTATTGGATAATGAATGGAAACTTCATCTTTCCAACCAAAACACCATTTTGTACACTATTCAAATAGCTAACAATGGAACTGAGTGAAAATGCCATTGGGCGCAGATTTAGGGTAAAAACCTTTCCGCAGCCAGATATTATTGCACTAAAACACCCTGTTTTACTGTGCCACGGCTATGGTGCGTATGCAAGCTTAAGAAAGCCTACGCAATTACATGATGTTTGCATGTATCTACGTGCGCACGGTATTAAAGCAGTAGCCCCAAACGGTGCTCCTTTTGCTTCTATACAAACCAGAGCTGAAAACTGGGTTAACTTATTCCATGAAGTTCGTGAGCAATTAGGGGTAGACAAGCTGAATGTTATTTCGCACAGTATGGGTGGCCTTGATATGAGATATGCTATCAGCCAATTAGATTTAGCGCCTTATGTAAGTTCACTCACAACTATTGCTACACCGCATCATGGCACGTGGTTAGCAGAACTTGGTTTAAGTACACCTGAACTAATTCGAGAAAGGCTTAAAGATTTCTTGAACTGGGTGGGAAACAATATGTACCCTAGAGTAGAGAGTGACATTTTTGCTGCGGTTAGCCAATTAACAAGACCGTACCTTCTAGAGACTTTCAACCCATTGGTAAAAAACGCTGAAAATGTTGAGTATTACTCGTATTCTGCGGCTTGCCATCATACTAAACTACTTGAAGGGAACCCTACTCTATTGGTTCAAACACGTTTTATGAATAAACAAGAAGGGCCAAACGACGGTATTGTTTCAGCAAAAAGTGCTGTTTGGGGAACGCATCTAGGCTGCCTTGAGCTTAACCACTTAGAGCAAATTCACCTGAGTATTGACAAAAAGCGTATTCCTTTGTGGGAAAAAACTTGGACTGACATAGCAAAGAAACTTGCTGAATTAGGCCATTAAAAATGCCATAGTTAACAATATTACCTTAGCTTATTACAATATTGCCTTAGCTTATTACAATATTACCCATGCTATGGTAAGTATTAGCTGAGTGTTCTACCTTTAATTCAGAATTACAAAAACTATTAGACTAAACTATGAAATTCAGTTACTACTTAAGTATTGCTATACTTTTTACATTTGTGAGCTCCGCATCATTAAGGGCGCAAACGGTTGCTTCAGCTGTAGAAAAGGTTAGAAGCCCTGAGGTTGGCACTACTATCCCGGAAGTAAGTCTTATAGACATTAAAGGAACTACCACAAGTTTAAGCAACTTAATAAACGGCAAAAAAGCCATAATTGTGCTTTATCGTGGTGGTTGGTGCCCATACTGCACGGCCCAAATGTCTGGCCTAGCTAAGGTGAAAGACGAAGTAATTGCCATGGGTTACCAAATTATTGGTATAACAGGCGAAGATGTTGTTCAAACGTCTAAATTTAGCAAAGACAAAGATCTGCCATACAAAATTTATACAGATAACGGATTAATGCTAGCAAAAAAACTGGGCGTAGCTTATCAGGTAGACAATGAAACTATCAAGAAGTACAATGGCTACGGAATTAGTATTGCCGAAGGTGTGCTACCAGTCCCTACTCTTTTGGTTGTGAATGAAACTGGCAAATTGAGCTACGTCTATTCAAACCCAGATTATACGGTTCGACTGACTTCCGAAGAACTCGTTAGTGTATTAAAAAGCCAGAAAATTATTGACACTGAGTAAAAAGTGACTTGAATCACCATGGTAAATGATTCAAACAACTACTTTGTTACCATCAAAAAGAGCCTCAAATAACAATAAAACTTATCATTTAACAACAATTTATTATGGGAAAAGCATTAGAAATAACCGACACTACTTTCAAAGATACAATCTCTACTGCTGGTGAAGATACACCGGTATTGGTTGATTTCTGGGCAGCTTGGTGCGGACCATGCCGTTTGGTGGGACCAATAGTTGAAGAGCTAGCCGGTGAATACGAAGGAAAAGCCGTAATCGGCAAAATAGACGTTGATGTAAATCCAGGGATTTCTGCAGAATTTGGTATTCGTTCAATTCCGAGCTTATTGATCTTCAAAAATGGCGAATTGGTAGACACTATTGTTGGTGCCGTACCAAAAGTTGAGCTTAAGCGTCGTTTGGATGCTCAGATGGCTTAATAGTCTTTGACTCTATCTAGTATCTATTTTTATAGAGTAAATTCACTTAAAGCGGCTTATGGCCGCTTTTTTTATGCCCTTATTATTCTAATATGACGGTTTAAAGCATAAAAGTTAAGTTCAAATGCGTTCCATTCTTTGCGTAGTGAACTTCGTCTGCATAGCTATTCATCAGAAAAATACCCCTACCAGAATCTTTAAGAAGATTTGCGGGATCTAGCGGATCATCAATCTCCTCATATACGAAGCCTTCTCCTTCATCAACAATCTGGAATTCAATTTGTGTACCTAGATGTAGCGTATTTAAGATCACCTGTTTTTTCATATCAAATTTATTGCCATGCTTTATAGCATTGGCAACAGCCTCGTGCAAACTCAGGCGAATACGCTCTTGATCTTCATGGTCTAGTGATAACTCGTGGAAAATGCGCTCTAAGAACGCATCCATTTTGGTTAACTCTTCTAAATTTGAAGCTATTCTTAAAGAACTTTTAAGTGTGGTCATAAGATTTATCGGCTTGGTAACAAAATTTAGCTTCTTAAAGGTAAACTATATTGAACACTATTTTTTACGTATATTTGAACCGAAATACTTACACACGTACTTTTTAATTCTCAGACATTTTGTCCAAGACCACCAAACTGAAAAAAGGTCTAAGGAGTCGGTCTTACCCACAAGCTTTAAGCTTCTTTGGGAAAGAGCGCCAGTTCTTAGGCTTTATTGTTGTAATGTTTATCGTGGCGGCCATTAGTGCTCCTTTCCCCCAAATAGCTATGTGGGTCGGCTTTGCAGTTGCCGGCTACTCGGCAATTGCCAATGATAGTATTCAAACCATTGGTACTTTCATTGCAAGTAATATGACCCAAAAGTGGTGGGTTTTATGGTTATACATCGGTGGAATTTTCTTGGTCACAGTCTCTACCAGTTGGTATCTTTTCGATGGTGATGTAAGCTTTCAAAGACTTACATCAAAAGGTTTTGCACAAGCCCCTCAGTCATTCACTTTTCTGCAGATTGCAGCCCCTATTTTCTTACTCATTCTAACTAGGCTTGGAATGCCTGTCTCAACAACTTTCTTGATTTTAAGTTGTTTTGCAACAGACAGTAGCGCTATAACTAGCGTATTAAATAAAAGTGTTTCAGCCTATTTACTAGCCTTTATTGTTTCATTCGTAATATTTATTGCCATTCATGGAATTACGAAAAGAATGTTCCAGCAAAAAGAAGCTCACCCTATGTGGATGCCAATTCAGTGGGTAACTTCTGGATCACTGTGGGCTGTCTGGATTATGCAAGATGCCGCAAATATTGCTGTTTATTTACCCCGCTCTTTAAGTCTTGGCCAGTTTGTTGCTTTCGCTACCTTCATATTTCTTGGTTTAGGTATTCTTTTTTATCTAAGAGGAGATAAAATACAACGCATTGTTACCGAAAAATCTAACATTACCGACGTTAGAGCAGCCACAATAGTAGACTTTATTTATATGTCGCTATTAGTCTACAAACTCACTGTATCTACAATACCAATGAGTACCACATGGGTTTTCATAGGTTTGCTTGGCGGACGTGAACTAGCCATTAGCATCAAAAAACATTGGGTTAAGGGCAGATCAAAACTTCCTGTTACCCTTAAGGTTATTAGTCGTGATCTAGTCTATGCCGGTTTTGGGCTGCTCGTATCCTTACTGCTTGCCATGTCAATTAATCCAGTTATTAGAGAAGAAGTACTCAGTTATTTTTAACTTGCCAGCTACTCTTTATAAAAGTTATTAGCTGAGTTTATATGAAAAATCTTATCGCACAAGCAGCCGTTGCTTGTGCACCAATGCGTGCAGAAGCTGCAGACCGTAGCGAAATGGTTAACCAACTATTGATTGGGGAACTAGCAGACATTATTGACGAAACTGATTTATGGGTCCAGATCATTAAAAAGCGAGATGGCTACAAAGGTTGGTGCAATAAAAATGAATTATTCATTTCTTCCCATGAAGGGTCTATTTCCCCAGCGTTAAACGGTTTTAATGAACCCACAAAACCTTCTCATTTTGAAGCATTCAGAGCCAGAAATACCAAAAAACCTAATCACCTAATACTCGTACCACCAGGTGCTCCTATTACCCATGACGTCGAAAAAGCCACATTATCCTATTTATTTGGGGATTTTGAGATTATCGATTTTTTAACGCCACTTCCCACAAATAATTTATTAGCCACCGCGCTGGCTTTTTTAGGAACACCCTATTTATGGGGCGGTTTGAGTACACTTGGGATAGATTGTTCGGGTTTCACACAAACTGTAGCAGCTTTACACGGTTTAGAACTGCCAAGAGACGCTTCACAACAGGCAAAATTGGCAAAATCTCTGACCAAAAATGAACTTTTAGCCAAGGTAAAACCAGCCGATCTACTTTTTTTTAATCCCGCTAAATCTGGCGCAATAAGTCATGTCGGTTTTTATCTAGGAAGTGGGCTATTTCTACACGCAAGTGGTTGCGTACGAGTAGATTCACTATTAGAAGATTTTGCCACTTCAGAGGTTTTATACAACCAAAGATATGGCCAAAGTTTATGTGGTTTTCTGCCTTTAACCAGCTAAAAGTGTAAAGGTATTGTTAAAAAAAGCAGATCATATTTGCCGATGTGCTTTTTTTTTAGTTCATTTTGTGATGTTCAATCTCAATTCAAATGTATTGGTACTGAACCAAGATTACCAACCACTTAGTGTTTGTTCGGTTCAAAAGTCGCTAGTTTTGCTTTTTCTTGAGAAAGCTGAGCTGCTACACGACGTGCCCGAAAAGGTCATTAATACTGTGCGTGCTGAGTTTGAATATCCATCAGTCATTCGTCTAAAGCGATATATTCGCCTGCCCTACCAAGAAATCACACCTACTAGAAGAAATATTTTACGCCGAGATAAAATGCGCTGCCAATATTGTGGAAAACCGCAAGAATTGACGGTTGATCATATTTTACCCAGAAGCAGAGGTGGCCAAGATACTTGGGTCAACTTAACAACAGCTTGTACCAAATGTAACCAAAAGAAAGGCAACAGAACACCCGAAGAAGCAGGCATGCCTCTAAAGCATAAACCTTATAAGCCGCATCATATTAGCTTCTTAAGAGATGGCGCTGGCACTATTAGCCAAGAATGGAAACCTTATTTGTATATGATTTGACAATTGATTTTATCTACTTATCAATTATTCTCTAGCGCCCAAGCATTTACCAATAACTCAGGTGCAATGTCCTTCTTCAAAACCCCAATCCCAAATAGGCCATAATCAAAGACTGCTGGGTCTGCTGGGTGGTATTTTTTAATGGTATTGGTCAGTTCTGCTACAGCATGCACATCATTCTGTAGTCTGGTCAACAGCCCAAACGCCCTAGCCCATCTGGCAACATGCACATCTAATGGAATTTGTAGCTCTGCTGGGCTCATAAAGTCCATTATACCAAGATCTACCACCGAATTTTGGCGGACAGTCCATCGTAAGTATAACCACAATCGTTTCGCTGATGAGCCTTTCTCTGGATTGGCTACATGCTTTTTAGACCGAGTTAAAGCTTCAGGATAAATGCTGAAAAACTGCTCGTGAAATATGCCAAGTAATGGACGCTTTTGTTGTTTGGCTATTTTATAAACATGTGCCCAAAAGACTTCGATATCACCGTACTGCTGTAATATCCTAAAGAAACACTCGCATAAAACATGAACATCTTCTGGCTTAAAGGTGCGATGTTTAAAGTCATGAAAGACCGATGCGTCCATATCGTGGTAGTTTCCCATAAAATACGCTGGTTTATTCCCCATCCTTTCTAGTAAATCGCTCACCTTTGCAATGGCAATATCTCGTCTTCCCCAAGCCATTATTGCTGCAAAAAATCCTGCAATAAGCCGATCTTGTTTATTGGTATACCAATGCAAAAACTGCACAGGATCCGATTCTATATAGCTAGGAACCTCTACTATTTTATTCATTTCAACTAGTAGCTCAATAATGGCTTCCCTTTTTTTGCCAATACTTTTTTTGAGGGTCTTTACTTTCTTCATCATTGTTTATCTAAGGTTGGCTGCCACTGAATACCAAAGCGTTTGTGCAAGGCTTCAATAATATAATGGTTGGCTTTTGGGAAGGGGTACTCGCTCAATTCATCCAAGTTTACCCATTTTAACTCTTGGCTGGCTAATGCTTTAGGCGTGCCCGACTTATGCTTGCACAGATAGACGTGTAGAATAACCTTAAAGTGGGAATAAGCATGCTTCACTTCCATAAAAGATTCTACGTCATTAAGCTGAACGGCCAACTCTTCTTCAAATTCTCGGTGTAAACAGCTTACTAAATCTTCATTATCCTCTTTTTTACCACCAGGAAATTCCCATAAACCGCCCAGTAAACCCTCTTCTGGACGTTTCGCTATCAATACTTTTTGCTGCTCGTTAAACATAATTCCAACAGCAATATCTTTTGTTGGCACTTTCTTCTTCTTTGGTTTATAAGGGATAGAAGGCTGTAAAACCATTTTTTCTGCAACGCAATTAGGTTGTAACGGACATTTGTTGCACAAAGGCGTGCCAACTTTGCATACCGTTGCACCAAGCTCCATCATAGCCTCATTGAAGTCACCAGGCCTATCTTTGTCAATCATAGACTGCGCTAAATCAGTAATTTTTTTTTTGATTGCTGATTTAGTTACATCATCTTGAATACCAAAATATCTTGAAACTACCCGAATAACGTTGCCATCAATGGCTGCTTTAGCTTCCCCAAATGCAATGCTAGATATTGCCGCCGCTGTGTATGGCCCAATTCCTTTAAGGCTTATCAGCTCGTCATAATTATTGGGTAACTTGGCATTATACGTAGCTACAATCTCTTGAGCGGCAGCTTGTAAATTCCTGGCTCTAGAGTAATACCCCAGCCCTTCCCAAGCTTTCATCAGGCTTTGCTGATCAGTTGTTGCCAAATCTTGCACCGTCGGGAATTGCTTCATAAAACGCAGATAATAAGGCGTAGCTTGATCTACTCTGGTCTGCTGAAGCATTATTTCACTTACCCAAATAGCATACGGGTTTTTATTTTCTCGCCACGGAAGAGCTCTTCTATTCTGATCAAACCACACCAGCAATCTGGGCACATCTTCAACTTGTTGATAAGCTTCAGCCATTCAACTAGTTCTCTTTGGTTAAGTCTATAACCTGAACGCTCACCGTTTGCAAGCTAGATGCGCCATACTGATCAGAGGCAATTACTTGGAAACTGTGCTGCCCAACTTGATCAGCTGCTGGTGTCCAAACTACCTCTCCCTTGGTTGCGTCTAAAACCGCACCTTTGGGTAAATCTTTGGCTCGATAGCGCAATAACATTCGGTCTAAGCCATCAGGATCAATAGCTTTTGTTGAAATCTGCACTTCTTCCCCCACAACAAAAGTGCCCAATCTGGTAGGTAAAAAGTTTGGCGGTTCATTAAACGGTCTAACTTCAAAAGTGATACTTAAGCTATCCTGAATTCCTTGTGAGCTAAAAACCTTAGCCACAAATTTATGCTGACCTACCTCCGACATACTTGGTTTCCAGACGAAAGTTTGACCTTGAAGACGTGCCGAATTGGATGGTTCAGCAGTTAATTCAAAGAATAAATCGGCTCTTCCCCACCCACTAATTAAGGGGAGTTGCGTCATAAAATACTCTCCAATTGGATGTACAAACCGAAGTGGCTCATCAAATTTTGGTAGATCCAGAGCTAGTTTTTGTGTGGCATCATCTTGCACTTGATCGCGTTCTATTGGCTCAATTAGCGAGTTCTCTGCTAAAATAGCGTCAAACAAATAGACTCGAATTCCTTGCCGTATCCAATAATGATCTAAAACTGGGAAAAGCTGAATTTTGGCGCCAGCATTTAATAGCAATTTAGGTGGTAGTGGATCTTCTGTAGAGATTCTTAACAGCTGATTATTTTCCATAACCACTAAAACGCTGTTAGCTAAGGCTTCATCAGGCATTATTCTGCTTATTTTAGCATCAAGTTTTGCGATACTTTTAGCAATACCATCCTCAATTTTGAGTAGTTCATTTGTGCTACTATCAAAACCCAATAAATAGTTCTGTTTACTAAAAAGGATTTGGTTAACTGTATTCTCTGTGATTTCCCACTGCTTAATTAACGTTATTTCAGCTCCATCTACCGTTTCTGGTAAAAGATATTTGGATAAAGTGCTCTTTCCGTGCAACACCCAAAGATGCTGCTCATTATCATCTGCAATTATTGCCGATTTGGCCAAATCACCTTGCCAATCAAGTCTTTTTTTCTGTAGCTGCGCACTGTCTTGAGTAATATTTGATGGGTAAGTAGAGACTCCAACAGCGTCAACAACCCATAGCGAATTGTTAACTCTTTTGATTATTAAGGGCGCATTTTGCAGTTGAATTACGTTGTGAACCAGCAGTAGCGAGTTGGGATCTATCACCGTTAGTTGCAACTGTTCGTTTAGTGCATAGGCAAAACGGTAATCGCTATGAAAAATAGATCCTCTTTCAGCAAAACTTTCATTTTCAAAAAGGTATTGCAGTCCATTTCCTTGAACTCTGTAGACAATCATTTTGCCATCTTGTGTACTAAAATAGGCATGAAATGGCGTGAAATGGCTGCTTTTTAGTAGAGGCACCTTTATTTCTTGGCTTAATCTACTAGCGGAAAGTGGCGAACTTGCTAGAGAGCCTTGAGCCAATACTGGTTTCGACAAGCACAATGCACTAAGGATGAGACTAGCTATTGCTAGAAATTTGGAGAGCATATTTTTCATTTAAAATCTTAAATCCAATGGTGTCGTTTATACCAGTCTACGGTTTCTGCAATGGCGTTTGACAGCGAGTATTTTGCTGAATACGCGAGTTCATTTTGGGCTTTTTTGGAACTACAGCGCCACTCTAAAACCAACTCTTGGGCTTTTTCTTTGTTCACTACTGGGTAAATACCAAAGGGTTTTAGCACATTTTCAGCGATGGTGCCTGCTTTTTGTACCCATTCAGCTTTAAGCTTCACTATTCTAACTTTTTTACTCAGTGCTAAAGAGGTGGCTTCAACTATCTCGTTCCAGCTATAATCACGCTGACCTGTAATAAAGTAGGTTCTTATTCCCGGGCTATCTTCCTTGGCGGCAACTAAGAAGCCCTCTATCAAATCTTTTACATAAACCATAGAAACTAGTGGATTGTTGCCATCGCCTACAATTGGTGCAAACCCTTTAGCCGCGCTTTTGAAAAAGCTAAGTATCTGATCTTCTCTGGGCCCAAATACCGCTGGTGGACGAATAATAGTAACGGGCATACTGAGTTTCAGTGCGCTAATCATAATTTCCATATTCTTTTTGGAGCGGCCATAATTACTAACTGGGCTAAAAGCATCGGTTTCATCTAAGGCTTTGCCGTTACTTGGGCCAACAGCAGCCAAAGAACTCGCCACAATAACGCGTTTCACCCCACATTTTTGCGCCATTAAAAGTAATGACTCAGTGCCGTCTACATTTACTTTATGAAGGCTTTCATAGGTTGGAGCCATCACCATTCCAGCCAAGTGATAAACAGTGTCAACGCCTTGAAGAGCTTCTTCAAGTTTATTCAAATCTGATAACGAAGCCGATATGGGCGTTATTCGTTTGCCAGATAACCATTTTAAATCTGATCTGACCATACAACGAACTTCAGTAATTCGCGGGTCTAAAAGTAAAGCGTCTACGAGGTGGCTTCCTATAAAACCTGTGCCTCCGGTAACAAAAATAACCATGTAACAGAAAAGGTGAAAAGAATTTGAGAACGTGCGTAACTTAGCATGTCTAAAATACAAAGATAAGAGGATGTCTGAGCATAGATATCTAAATTGCTTGGCACTAAAAGAAAAGCCACTACATTTTGAAAATAGCCTTATTTACAGGAAACTATAACCATCTTCGAGATGGTGTTTCATTAACCTTGAATCGCATGGTAGAATTTATGCTTCGCAAGGGCATTGAAATGCGAATCTATGCTCCAAGCACGCCAGAGCCAGCAATTAATCCGCATAGTGGACATTTAGTGGTTGTTCCATCTATAGCTTTTCCTGGAAGGCCAGAGTATCGCTTGTCTTTAGGATTCCCAAAAGCAGTAAAAAAAGATTGCGAAGTTTTTAAACCAGACATAGTTCATATTGCAACACCAGACCCATTAGGCAATATGGCCATGAAATGGGCGGTAAAGAATAACATACCCGTTGTGAGCTCCTTTCACACTAACTTTTTAAGCTACTTTAGTTACTATAAGACAGCAAAGCCATTCACCCCTATTGTAGCATCGTACCTGCGCGGCTTCTACAAAAAATGCACTCATATTTATGTGCCCTCAGAGTCTATGATAGAAGAGCTAGGCAATCAAATAGACCTCACAAAGGCTAAATTATGGGCGCGTGGAGTAGAGCTAGATACCTTTAATTCGCGCCATAGAGATGAACAATGGAGAGTAGAACAAGGTTTTTCATCTGAAGATATTGTAATCACCTTTGTCTCGAGATTGGTGTTAGAAAAAGATGTAGATATTTATGCCAAAACGGTAAAATTGCTGCAAAAAACCTACCCAGGTAAAGTAAAAGCACTTGTGGTTGGCAAAGGCCCTGCCGAAAATGAAATGCGCAAACTATTGCCTAATGCGGTTTTTACGGGAACCTTGAGAGGCCAAGAACTAGCAACGGCTTATGCCTCTAGCGACATATTTTTGTTCCCGTCTATAAGTGAAACCTTTGGAAATGTTACTCTTGAGGCCTTAGCTAGTGGGCTTCCCTCCTATGTGGCAGATGCTCCGGGCGGTAAATCACTAATTCAAAGTGGGGTTAATGGTTGTATTGGTAAGCCGAAAGATCCTGAAGATTTTGCAAAGAAGATTAGTCCTTTAATAGAATCAAAGGAACGCAGACAAAGCTTTTCTAAAGCAGCCCGTACAAGTGCAGAGCATTATTCTTGGGACGAAATCAACGGCCAGTTACTGAGCTATTATCAGCAAATTTATAACAGCTAAAAAGAATCAATTCTTATTCTTTGTTGTTCGTCTTATTAATATTGTTGCTTATTAAATTGATATAGCCATAAAGACTTAGGTTAAATGAGTTCAAACCCTTTTAAAATCTTATACATTTCTCATCTACATCCCCCAAAAGGGGCACCGTTAGATAATGTAGGCGGTATGCAACGGGTTTCTTTGCAATTAACTGAGGCCTTGGAAAAGATGCCTGACATTCAGGTAAAGGAACTAACCCAAGAAGCGCCCTGGAAAGGAATTGAACTCTACACGGCAAAATTCTTAGCAAAACTCTATTTCACACTTCCCAAAACAGTGGAAAGCTTTAAACCAGACATTATTTTGTTCTCGTCTATGGTAACAGCTTCCTTGGCAAAATTGTTGCGCAAAAAAATTGACGTGCCTATGGTTACTATTAATCATGGCCAAGATGTAACACTTCCCATAAGCGCATACCAAAAGTTTCTACCTGCTGTTTTTGCTGCTTTAAATGGGGTGATTTCTGTAAGTAGAGCAACAAGAGAAGCTTGTTTAGCTAGAGGTCTAGATGCAAAAAAAGCACATGTATTACCCAATGGTTTTGATACTAAGACTTTCCCAACACTACCTGATAAAAATGCTGCAAAACAGGCATTAGAAAAGCATTTTGACATTGCCTTAAATGATAGAAAAGTACTTTTAACGGTGGGAAGGAAAGTTAAGCGCAAAGGCCATGAGTGGTTTATTACCCAAGTTTTACCAAAGGTGAAAACCCAAGTTTTATACCTGACGGTTGGCGATGGACCTGAAAGTGAGCGACTAAACGAACTCATAGAAAATACAGATATGGTGCATACAGTAAAATTTGCTGGCAGAATTTCTGACAGCAATTTGAAGCAAATGTATGCTGCCGCAGACGTATTTGTAATGCCCAACATTAGGATACCAGGCGACATGGAAGGCTTTGGTGTAGTAATGTTGGAAGCCAATAGTGCCGGCTGCCCCGTTGTAGCAAGTGCACTTGAAGGCATATTAGACGTTGTTGAAGATGCAGAAAATGGCTATTTAATTCCTGAAGGCGATAGTACATTATTTGCACAACGAATTGATGATTACTTGCAAAGTGATTTGAATGTACATAGCCAAAAATGTAGAAATTTTGTGCTAAACAAGTTCTCATGGCCCAATGTTGCATCTTCTTATGTCAACCTTTTAAAAGAACTAGCACGCTAAAACCATATTGAAAACCTTTAATTCTTTGAATAGAACGGTACAATCAATATCTTAACGTGTTTATATATACTGTTTTAATACACTTGAATGAGTAACACGGACATTACACAACGATCAGGCGATATCTTTAACAAGGCCTTCAATTACACAATTGCTGATGAAGTTAAAGCTGCTGGCCTTTTTCCATATTTTAAACCCTTGACAGCTACCGATGGAAACGTCGTTACCATTGAAGGGCAAAAAGTAATTATGGCCGGGTCTAACAACTATCTAGGCTTAACCAATGACCCACGCGTTATTGAAGCGGCTAAAGGTGCGATTGATAAATACGGCACAGGTTGTACAGGTTCACGCTATTTGAACGGAACACTAGATTTACACCTTATTCTTGAGCAAAAATTAGCCGAATATATGGGCAAAGAGGGTTGTGTGCTTTTTAGTACAGGTTACCAAACCAATGAAGGTGCCATTCAAACCGTTGCCGGAAAAGGCGATTTAATATTTTCCGATAAAGATAACCACGCTTGTATCGTAGTTGGTACGCTTTGTTCAAGAGCTACAACACTTAGATATCGACATAATGATATGGACCATCTGCGTTCTTTATTGGAAAAAGCAGACCCTGATGCAGGTAAACTTATTGTTACAGACGGTGTTTTCTCTATGTCCGGTACACTAGCAAAAGTGCCCGAACTGGTGAAATTAGCTAAAGAATTTAATGCTCGTCTCTATTTAGATGATGCACATGCTGTTGGTGTTGTTGGCCCTGGCGGTAAAGGTTCTGCATCCGTTTTTGGCCTCACAGATCAAGTAGATCTTATTAGTGGCACCTTTTCTAAATCATTTGCTTCCTTAGGTGGCTTTATAGTTGGCGATAATTCAATTATTGAATATTTAAGACACCAAGCTGCTTCGCATATTTTCAGTGCATCAATGCCTCCTGCTAATGTTGCAACAGTGCTAAAAGCTTTAGAAATACTTAAATCTGAGCCTTGGAGAATTGCTAGACTAGCTGAAATCTCTGAATACATGCGCACAGAACTGAGAAATCTCGGCTTTAATGTTTGGACAAGCGAATCGCCCATCATTCCAGTTGTTATTGGTGAAATGAATAACTGCTTCCGCTTCTGGAAAGATCTATTCAATGCCGGCGTTTATGCAAATGCCGTTGTGCCACCTGCTGTACCAAGAGGTCAATCTCTAATACGTACCAGCTATATGGCCACACATACAGACAGCCATCTAGATGCAATTTTATCTGGTTTCAGAAAAGTTGGTATTCAACACGGCATTATTGACGCAAACGGCCATAGCAATATCGCTTAATTCACTCCATATTTATTGATGAGTACACCTCTTATGCAAACCCCCATTGCAGATTCTGTAGTAGCACCTTCAAAGACAATACAAATTGATTTGGTGCTCACAAAAGAGGACCAAAAAGCATTCACAGACTTCCCATATACCCATTATGTGGGAAGCCCTAACTGGACACCTCCGCTTAGGATGGAGGAAAAGAAACTCATTGACACAAAGAAAAATCCTTACTATAAACTTGCTGATTTAGCCCTTTTTATAGCTCGAAGAGATAACATAGTTATTGGCAGAATCGCAGCAATTGTAGACAGAAATTACAACGATTACAATAAGACAGCAATAGGATTTTTTGGATTTTTTGAGTGCATAGATCACGACTATACAGCGCAGTTACTTTTTAAAATTGCCGGAGATTGGCTCAAAGAAAAAGGCATGAATAAAGTGATTGGCCCAACCAATCCAAGTTTTTTTGACCCTATTGGTACACTAATTGAAGGCTTTGAGCATCCCAATAGAATCTTAATGCCCTACAATTGGGCATATTATGATAGGTTAATAAAGTCTGCTGGTTTAGAAAAATCTATAGATTTGCTAGCTTTTGGCATCAATAGAAATGTTATTAAAAACGAGCGTTATGCTAGAGGTGTGGAAATTGTTAAAAAGCGACAGCCAAATATTAAGATTCGAAAAATGGATCTTAAGCAGATAGACAAAGAAGTCAAAATTATCCACGAAATTTACAATAAAGCCTGGGCTAGTAATTGGGGGTATGCACCCTTACCTCTTGAATTACTTCAACACTCTGCTAGTGATTTAAAAATGATTGCCGACCCCGATTTGGCGATAGTTGCTGAAGATAATGGTAGGCCTGTGGCATTTTCTATCACCCTACCAGATATTCATGAGGTATTCCGCAAAATTGGGAATGGTAGACTGTTTCCAACTGGCATTTTTACACTAATAATGAATAAGAGTAAGGTAAAAGGCCTAAGAACAGCCCTAGCTGGGGTACTTCCAGAATACCGCTCTATCGGTGTTGATGTACTAATGCATCATGAAGTTATAGCAAATGCCTATAACAAAAGTTATGATTCTGCAGAATGGAGCTGGGTACTAGAAAATAATGTGGCCATGATACGCCTTGCAGAGCGTGCAGGCGGTTTTATAGAAAAAAGATATCGGATGTACGAAAAAGCGCTTTCATAAGCTGCCAAAGCTTTCTTACATTAAATGTTGGAAGCGTCAAATAAGTCACTTAATTCAATAATCAAATTACGATAGCCATGAGTACTACGGCAACCAAAAGAAAATTAACATCATTGGTTCCTAAAGGATCGCAATTCAGTATACGTTCAACACCCATTTCTAGCGTTGATGCAGACTATTTGGTAGCCGTTTTCAAAAAGATGGTTCTAAGCAGAACTTTAGACGTAAAGATGTTGAACTTGCTTAAACAAGGCCGTGGACACTTCCACATAGGTGCCTGTGGTCAAGAAGCCATTCAACTAGCCATGTCTACCCAACTAGAACAAGGTAAAGATTGGGGCATGTTCTACTACAGAGATATGGCCTCTGCCTTAGGCCTTGGTATGACCTCTCGTGAGATGTTGTCAGCACATTTAAGTACGGTAACAGATACTTCACGGGGTAAACAAATGCCTTCCCACTTCAATAGTAAAGAAAAACGAATTGTATCGGTTTCTTCTGCTATTGGCTGTCAGTTTATGCCCGGTTTTGGCGTAAGTTTAGGCGCAAAAAAGCATAATGCTCAAGAAGTAGTTTATATTTCAGGCGGTGACGGCTCTACCTCTCAAGGCTCATTTTATGAGTTATTGAATTGGGCAACTAGAGAAAAAGTGCCCGCTGTTATTGTAATTCAAGATAATAAATACGCTATTAGTGTTCCTGTAGCTGACCAAACGGCTGGTGGAAGTATCTCACGCTTATTATCTGGTTTCCCAAATTTAGAAATCTTAGAAGTAGATGGTACCGACTTCTTGCATAGCTATGCCGCAGCAAATAAGGCTATTGAGCGTGCAAGATCTGGTAATGGACCAACGCTAATTCATGCACATGTTGTAAGATTATTTCCTCACAGTTCTTCTGACGATCAATCGAAATATCGTCCTGCTAACGAATTAGAAAAGGACAAAAAATATGATCCAATTGATCGTTTAGCCGAGAAACTTGTTGATGAAGGCATATTAACAGAAAAGGCCGTTCAGAAGATAAAAGACGACACCAAGAAAGAAGTTGAAGCCGATGCCCGTTGGGTAATGGAGCAAGAAAAGCCTACTGCAGAAGAAGGCGATTCTCATACCTTATTTGAGGGAGAACTCAACCTAGAGTATGGCAACTATGGAGATAAGGGGGAGCCTATTGTAATGGTAGATGCTATTAACCACGCCTTAGCAGAGGAAATGGAAAGAGATGAAAAAGTTCTCGTATTTGGCGAAGATGTTGGCGCTGGAAAAGGCGGTGTATTTACCGCTACAAGAGGGCTAACTGAAAGATTTGGTAAAGATCGCTGCTTTAACACTCCACTAGCAGAAGCGTCTATTACAGGTGCGGCGGCCGGTTTAGCCTACCAAGGTTTTAAGCCTGTTATAGAAATACAATTTGGCGATTATGTTTGGCCCGCCATGCAAATGCTAAAAAATCAAATTCCTGTAATTCGTTTCCGTTCGAATAATCAATGGAGCAACCCTATGGTTATTAGGATTCCTATTGGTGGCTATATAAATGGCGCTCTATGCCATAGCCAAAATATTGAAGCCTTCTTTGCGCATATCCCTGGCTACAAAGTAGTGATGCCATCCAATGCAGCAGATGCAAAGGGAATGCTTAAAACGGCAATCCGATCTGAAGATCCCATCATATTTCTAGAGCATAAAGCTCTGTACCGACAAGGCTACGCCCGTAGACCAGAGCCTGGTAAAGATTATCTGGTAGAAATTGGAAAGGCTGATATTGTAACCGAAGGCGATGATTTAACTATCGTAACCTATGGTGCAATGGTGCAAAAGTGTGTCAAAGTGGCAAAAGAAATTCAGTCTAACACAGGTAAAACAATAGAAATTATAGATTTACGCACTATTTTACCTCTTGATAGCGAAACCATTCTCAACTCTGTAAAGAAAACATCTAGAGCAATAGTTGTTCATGAAGATGCAGCTTTTGCAGGTTTTGGCGCAGAAATAGTTGCCCAAATAGCTGATGAATGCTTCACCTATCTAGATGCACCTGTTAAGCGTGTTGCTGGAAAATTCTCTTCAATACCTTATGCTTCCCAAATGGAAGCCTATGTATTGCCCCAAGACGATGATGTTAGAAATGCCGTAAACGACATCCTCTCCTTTTAGTTATATTCTCTTTAGAAAGAGCTTGGTTAAATTGCAGTTAACCAAGCTCTTTTACATTTTGTAATTATAACAACTCAATAAGATTTTGTATTCTTAATAGTTAACAAAACAAAACTATATAAGGCTTGTCTAACCTCAAAATTTTGCTTCATTTATGAGTAAATCTCCCCTTTTTTACTATTTATTCTCTGCACTACTCTTCATGATGCTTAGCTGTGGTGCATTTCAAAAATCGCTTTTTGCGCAAAAAAGTCAAGATTTATTAGAGAAAGCAACACGTATTCATTTTGATTATCCCGATTCAGCGCTGCAAATTAATAAAGAACTTGAAGCTTTAGCAAAAGCACGTGGTTCTCTAGACACCATGGCTATAGCTAGAAATAAACAAGGTGCTCTATACTATCTAAAAAGTGATTATGTACAGAGTATGAAAGATTTTTCACAAGCCTATGAATGGGCTTTTCAAGCAAATAATGCTAAAGAAATAGCTTATGCAGAAAGTGGTAGAGGCTTAATCTATTTAGGGCAACTTCAATATGAAAAAGCTATTGAGGTATTTTATAAAGTATTAAACATAAATGAAGAAAGAGCAGATAGTACTCGTATAAGTAGAAATCTGTTCAATATTGGTATCTGCGAGAGAGAATTAAATAATAATGAAGAGTCTTTAGCATACTTTAATAGAGCCATACTTTATATACAGAGTAGACCTCTAGATTATTTCTACGTAATGGTGCTAAACCAAAAAGCAAAAAGTTTGTACAAGCTTATGCGCTACGATGAAGCATTGACTCTGTATAATAATGTATTAACACTGGATACCATCTCTAATACTTGGGAACTAGCCTTCGCCTATACAGGTATTGCAGAGATAAGCCTTGATCGAAAAAATTATGAAGAAGCTTTAATCAATAGCCAAAAAGGATATAATTACGCTGAGCAGATAGGCGCACTTTGGGATAAAACTAGAGCCATAAATGTAATGTGGCAAGCCGAAGAAGCTACAGGAAAAGACGCTAACGCATTACGTGATGCTAAACTTTATATTGCATTTAAAGACAGTTTATACAATCGTGAAAAAGATCTGGTAATAAATTCTGCCCAATTAGAGCTTGCTACACTTAAAAATGAAAATTTAGAAAATAGTTTAAAACTGGCAAATGAAAAACAAAGATACACACTTTCTGTATTTATTGGCAGCACAATTATAATAATTCTATTGATTATATTGGTTTTTCACTTCCAAAAAACCATTAGAACCATTAATACATTGAATGATGAGTTGAGCGATAAAAATATTGATTTTAGAAAGCAAAAAAATGAGCTTGAAGAGATCAATAAAGCTAAAAATCAAATATTTAGTATTGTATCTCATGATATGCGTGGACCTATTGGATCAGTTATTCAGATTCTAGATATGGAGAAAGCCGGTGATTTATCCAAAGAAGAAAAAACTTATCTAGACGATATGTTGCACACACAACTAGAACGTACCAGAGATATGATGGATGAGATGCTTCATTGGGCAAATAACCAAATGGATGGGCTAAAAAAGAACTTAACCAAAGTTGATCTAGTTAATCTAGTGAACGAAGAAGAACATAAAATAGAAATAAGTTTACAAGCTAAAAAAATAAATTTTGTATTTGAAAATCATACTGAAGATGCTTCTGTTCTAATAGATGCTAATCAACTTAAAGTCATTCTTCAAAACCTCATAAGCAATGCCATAAAATTCAGTCATGTAAACGGTGTTCTAACAATAAAATTAAGGGAAAAACCCGGTTTTAAATTAATTGAGATTATTGATAATGGTGTGGGAATGGATCAAGCAACCTTAAAATTAGTACAAACAAGAAACGGTAAAATTCCATCCAAAAAAGGCACGCTAAATGAGCAAGGCTCTGGTATAGGTCTATTACTTACAAACCAGTTAATGAAAGCAAATAATATTGATTTAGCTGTTGAAAGCACCTTAGGTAACGGATCTACCTTCACCATTTGCATTCCTGTTAAATAATTCATAAATTTTTTATTTTTCATGAACACCAGCAAGCAGCAATTATGTATATATTTATTTAACCAAATTAAGTGACAGAAAATAAAAGTGTTCCGTTTTGCTAGACTGAAAGCTTGGAAATTGTTCTTGGTTCAATACTTATGCAGTCAGTTCGTTGGAATAGTACATTCACAGGTTAAAGAATTTGTCATACCTAACCAATTGTTGTACTTTAAAAATTGATAGAGAGTGATTCCTCGGCCCTCATACTATTTAATGCATTAGTAGAGAATGATATTACAAGTATATACCATTGTTTTTATTATACTTATAAAAACTTCCAGTTTTGGTTCAATTGAATCACATACAGCTATTAATTATCTAAATAAAGCTTCTGAATTACATTATGTAGATATAGACTCAGCTTGGTATTATATAGAAAAGGCAGAAAAACAAGCCATACACAGTAAAAACCCAGACTCTTTAGGTCTAGTTTATGCAAAAAAAGGCTTCATGTACTATACTTCTGGCAAGTATTTTGCATCAATGCAGCAATTTGAAAAAGCCTTTCAGCAGTTCAATTCAACAAATAATATTCAAGGCTTATCCTATGTTACCAACGGTAACGGATTAATATATCAGTCTCAAAACGAGTTACTATTAGCAGAAGATTCATTTAGACGTGCTCTTGAAATGAGTAAATCAAACGCAGACAGTATTGGCATTGCTAGAGGCTTATTAAATCTAGGGTACAACTTGAATCTAAAAGGTGAGTCTTTAGAAGCTTTACGTTTGCATAGATCTGGCTTATCCTATTTAAAAAATTACCCAAATCATAGATTTGTACTGATGATTAAAAATCAAATTGCTCAAGATTTGATAGATTTGAACCGTGTTGATGAAGCTGAAACTGTGTTTCTTGAGTTAGTGAAACAATACGTTGATGTAAACTATTGGGAACAAGCATTCACTTATGGTGGTTTAGCAAAAATTGCATTATCAAGAAATGATTATCTATCTGCACTTGCTAATGCAAAAAAGAGCTATGATTATGCTTTAAAACTCAATGCTATTAAAGATATGCAGCGAACAACTAGCATAATGGCTATTGCTGCAAAAGAGCTTAATAGGCTTCCTGAAGCATACGAGTTCAGCCAACTCAACTCTTCTCTAAAAGACTCGTTATTTGAACTGAGTAAGAGTCAATCACTGAGCTACCTACAGCTAAAACTCAGCGAAACAGACAAACAACGAATTCAAACAGAGTTTGAATTAACTAAGAATCAAGCATTATTTAATAGCTATGTAATTATTAGCCTGTTAATACTTACCATATTATTAATATTGGCGGTCTACTTTTTCAGGAGAAACTCAATTTTAAATGAAACACTTTCTAAAGAACTTTCAAAAAGTAATGACGAGCTCAAAATAACTTCTGAACACATTCAGCAAAAAAATATTCAGCTTCAAAAATTGAATGATGAGAAAATCCAGCTCATATCTGTAATTTCTCATGATTTGAAAAGTCCCTTCAACTCTATGCAGCAAATCATACTACTGAGTCAAGATAATTTGCTGAATAATGAAGATCATATTAAACTAAACAAATTACTTCTAGATCAATTTAATAAGACCAAAGAGTTGATGAATGAAATATTAGAATGGGCAAATCGTCAATTATCTGGTGTTAAAACGCTTCCAACCTCAATAAATGTCACTTCTTTCGTTAGTGATATTATTGATTCATTGAATGAAATGTGCACAAACAAACACATTTCTATTTTATTCCCAACTGAAGAAAACACCTTTACCATTAAAGCAGATAAAGATCAGTTTAGAATAATATTGCATAATCTAATGCACAATGCACTAAAATTCTCCCCAGAGAAGAGTACAATCACTATTAAATATGAAAAAACGAATAAAGAAAAAATAATCCATATTTGTGACGAAGGTGATGGCTTAGACGATTTTAATATTCAAAAAATTGAAACGGGAAAAGGAGTGCTTAGGTCAACTATAGGAACTTCTAATGAACAAGGTACAGGCCTTGGTCTACTGCTTGTAAAGCAATTCCTCGTTAATAATAATGGGTATCTTTCAGTTAAAAGCGAATTAGAAAAGGGAAGTATCTTTACTCTTCATTTTCAAGATTAAGCGTTGTTCAACCAGAAGTAGGTATAAATTAGTGCGAATTAATCAGTTCAATTGAGACTAAAACCGTACCTTTTGTTAATGTTTTTTTAACGATAAATCCTGAAAAAATGAGCAATAATACAAGAACAGTCAAAGATTCAATGGGGGAAATGCACGTACCTGCAAATGCCCTTTATGCAGCACAAACCCAACGTGCATTTGAGAACTTCCCGATTAGTGGAATTCGTTTTGGAAGAAGTTTTATTCACGCACTTGGTTTAATAAAATATGCGGCAGCTAAAGTAAATGCCGAGCTTGATATGATTGAAACCCCTATTGCTGTGGTAATCAGGGAAGCTGCACAAGAGGTGATGGACGGAATGTGGGATGCTGAGTTCGTTATAGATATTTTCCAAACAGGTTCTGGTACCTCAAGCAATATGAATACCAATGAAGTAGTTGCTACAAGAGCTACCCAAATTGCTAAGGCAAAAGGACTTGATTTCACCGTTCATCCAAATGATCACGTGAATTTTGGGCAAAGCTCTAATGATGTTATTCCTACGGCCATTAGAGTAGCAGCTGCTTTAAGCTCAACTCACGAACTTATCCCAGCATTAAGCCATTTAGCAGATGCTTTCGATAAAAAAGGTGCTCAATATGCTCACGTAGTTAAAACTGGTCGTACCCATTTAATGGATGCTATGCCTATAACCATTCAACAGCAATTTAGCGGCTATTCTCGTCAACTTACGCTTGGCATAGAGAGAGTTAATGACGCACTTAAAAGATTAGTTGAACTGCCTCAAGGTGGTACTGCTGTGGGAACTGGAATTAATACACATCCAGATTTCGGAAAGAAATTTGCAAAAGCAGTAAGCGAAAAGACTGGACTTCCTTTTATTGAGTCGGTGAACCATTTTGAAGCTCAGGCAACCGTTGATGCACCTGTAGAGTTAAGTGCCCAGCTAAAGACCATAGCTGTTGGAATGATGAAAATGTCTAACGATCTACGTTGGATGAATTCTGGCCCAAATAGTGGTATTGGCGAAATTCAGCTTGCTGCGCTACAACCAGGGTCTTCAATTATGCCAGGAAAAGTAAATCCTGTAATCGAGGAAGCTACAAATATGGTCTGTGCTCAAGTTATAGGTAACGACGCAGCCATAACTATTGGCGGACTAAATGGGAACTTTGAGCTAAATGTGATGCTGCCAGTGGTTGCTCATAACCTTTTAGAAAGCATTAGTTTATTAGCGAACAATAGCAAGAACTTTGCTGATCGTTCAGTATCAAGATTGGTAGTGCGTGAGGATAAAATCAAAGAAAAATTGATGAAGAATCCGATTCTAGTAACGGCACTTAATCGTGTGATTGGCTACGATTTAGCAGCAAAAATCGCTAAAACAGCCTTTGCTGAAGAACGCTCGTTGATAGATGTTTCCCTTGAAATGACTGAACTATCTAAAGAAGAACTAGAACGTATTCTAGACCCAATGAAAATGACCAAAGGCGGTTTTACAGACTAATTTCTTGAGTTAATTAATTATTTGATAACTCAGATTAGACAATAAATCTCTATTTTTTGATTTCAACACAGAAAGGCACAGCTCAAAAGGGTTTGTGCCTTTTTTTGTTTTAAATGAAGCTTCATAATTAAACGACAAAAAAATAGCACTACGGAGTACGCAGTGCTAAGGATAAAAATCCTACGGCATATAGCCTTATTGTGATAAGATTATTCACAATGATTTAAAACATTACGTTGATAATAATGATGCTTTTCATTATTGTCAACTAGTGAGACAAAATTATAATAACTGTAAGATTATGAATAATATCCTTGGACTAGATTTAGGAAGTAATTCCATCGGTTGGTCATTAGTTAACGCTGATAGCCAGAAATTTATCAATACAGGAGTACGAATTTTCCCAAAAGGAGTAAATGAAGAGAAAGGAAATGAAAGCTCCAAAAATGAGGACCGTCGTAAAGCTAGAGGTATAAGACGCCAATACTTCAGAAGAAGGTTAAGAAAAAAGTTTTTACTTCGATTTCTTATTGAAAATGAATTAACACCCATAACCGCATCAGATGCTGACTACTGGATTAAATATGGCAAATTTCCAGATAATGTAGATATCAGGGCTTGGTTTAATCTAGACCCTTATCAATTAAGAGCAGATGCCATAGAACATAAACTCAGCAACTATGAACTAGGCCGAGTTTTATATCATTTAAGTAAAAGAAGAGGCTTTTTAAGCAATCGTAAAAGCGCTACAAAAGAAGATGGAGCTATTTTTAAAGGAGACCCTACCTCTGGTAAAACTGGAATAATAGAAACCAGACAAGAGCTCGAAAACCATAAAACCTTAGGCTCATATTTAGCTAGTATTGATCCACACCAAACAAGACTACGAAATAGATATACAACGCGTAGAATGTATGTAGAAGAGTTTGAACTGATTTGGGAGAAGCAGTCTTCGTTAAATTCTAGTCTAACAAAAGAAATGAAAGTCGCACTTTGTGAAGGTGCCTTTAATGAAACCCAACTACCTACAGAAGGTATCCTTTTTCACCAGAGACCATTAAGATCACAAAAACACTTGATTGGTAAATGTAGCCTGATTTCTAATAAACCTAGAGCTCTACTTGCTGCTCTTGAGGTTGAAGAGTTTAATATGCGTAAAATCTTGAATACCATTGCCTATAAAGACATACTACTTTCAAACGATCAAAAAGAACAAGCGTGGCTGTACCTTCAAAAACAAAAAAAGGCTATTGATTTTAAAATATTGAAGAAGTATTTAGGTTTTGAAGGCTTACAATTAAATTATTTAGACAATGCCAAGCTACCTAATGTTAATAGTCATTACCATCTACAAGCAATTTTTGGAAAAGAATTTTGGGGATTAAATTCAAAAGAACAAAATGATAGATGGCACCTAATTCAATCTTCTGATAATGCAGATTGGCTAAATAAGTATGCGGTTGAAAACTGGGGTCTAAATGACAAACAAATAGCAATCTTAAAAAAAACCCATTTTGAAGAAGGCTATTCAGCCTATTCGCTTAAAGCCATAAAATTAATGCTGCCATATATAAGGCAAGGCTATAATGAGTATTTAGCTAAGTTGTTTGCCGGTATTGTAAACGCCTTTGGTGACGAGTGGGAATTAATAGATAATGAAGAAAAGGAAATAATCGTAAATACGGTCGAAGGCTTCTGTTTAGATAAAGAAGCTACAGTAATACAACAGATTAGATTATTTCTTAAAGGACAATATGGGCTTACAGATAAACAACTTAAAAAGCTATTCTTCAATCAAGATGTCCGCTCAGAAAGAGAGCTACTAAATAAGTTCCCAGAAATAGAAGAGGATCTAAGAAATCCTATCGTTCAAACGGCATTAAATGAACTGAGAAAACTAATTAATGACCTAATCGAAACCTATGGTCCTATAAATACAATTCGAATTGAAATGGCTAGGGATCTAAAAAACTCAGCAAAAAAAAGAGAAGAGATAAAGATAAAGCAGGCTCAACAACAGAAGGAGAATGATAAGTCAAAAGCTAAACTAGAGGAACTAAATATAAATCCAAGTAGAGATAATGTTCTTCGGATGAAACTATATGAAGAGCTAAAAAAGAAAATCTGCCCGTTTACAGGGAAAACCATTTCATTATCAAAAGATGAAGGAGGCAACAACCTCGCTTTGTTTTCTAATAGAGTTCAAGTTGAACACATTTATCCTTGGTCTAGAACTTTAAATGACTCTTTCTCTAACAAAACACTTTGTGCATCAGCTACAAATCAAGACAAAGGGAACAATACGCCCTATGAATATTTTAGTGGAATAGGTGAGAAAAGTTTATTGGAAGCTAAAGAACGTGCTTTTCAAGTTTTACCTTACCATAAATACAAACACTTCATAAAGAAAGAAATACCTGATGATTTCATTTCTCAACAGTTAAATGATACACGATATATTTCTAAAGTAGCTCTCGATAAACTTAAAGATATTGCGCCAAATGTCAATATAAATACAGGTCGCTTAACGGCTAGTCTTAGACACTTATGGGGCTTAAACAGCATATTAAACCCATCTAAAGATTCTAAAACTCGCAATGATCATAGACATCACGCTATTGATGCAATTGTTGTAGCCTTTTCTACCACTGGATATCTACAACAGATGAGTAAATTAGCTAAGTATTCGCATCATATGAAAGATAGGAGCATAGAACTCCCTTGGGAAACATTTAGAGCAGATGTTGAAGAACAAATAGAGAATATTCTAATTTCGCATAAACGTAATACAAAAGTACTCTCTCGAAAAACAACTAGGATAAAAAAAGAACGTAGCCAAAATGGGAAAAAAGAAACCATTTCATATACGTTCAAAGGCGGAGGCCCAAGAGGTCAACTACACAATGAGAGTATTTATGGTAAAAGAAAAAATCCAATTACAGAAAAAGAAGCTTTTCATATTCGAAAACCTCTTTCAGAAATAAACTCCAAAACTAAGGTGGATAAAATTGTTGACCCTACCATAAGAAACTTAGTTCTGAACCACCTAAAGAATCATGGAGTAGACACCTCGAAAAAGAAGTTTAATTTTGACAGTAGTATCTTTTTTAAGGTCAATGAAGATAACTCAAAAGAGAGTGTTCTATTATTACCAAATAAAAACGGAACTAAAATTCCCATTAAAAAAATACGTATTGCAGAAAATATTGGTAACGCTGAATCTATTGATAAAGATCAAACTAAGTGGGTAGACCCAAGGAATAACCATCATATAGCTATCTATAAAGATATGAATGATAATTATTTCGAGGAAGTAGTCACCTTTTGGGTTGCTTCACAAAGAGCATTACAGGGTGAGCCTATTATTAAAATAACATATCAAAATGGTGCAAAACTAGTTACGGCGCTTGAAGTAAATAAAACCTATCTACTAGGTTTAGGGATAAAAGATAAATATGATTTTAAGCATTTTACAAAGTATGAATTAAGTCAGGCACTCTATAGAGTGCAAAAAATATCATCAAAATATTATTCATTTCGATTAGTTAGCGAATCAACAATAGATAATGATTTTGACCCATACTACAAAAGTATACAAAGTTTTAAATCTTGGCTTATCAACAGTCCAACTGAAGTAAAAATTGATCGGATTGGTAATATCCAATGGTTAGGGTCATAAGTTCAGCTTGCCATATTAAACAAGACAAGCACTGGATAGTTTGCGTTAATAAAGATTCAGATGAGGAAATGCGTCTTCATCCAGATGATATTGATTTCTTAGTAGTAGAACATTACTCCTCTACTTATACTCATCAGGTTTTGCAACTTATTGCTAATGCTAATATTCAGTTTATACTATGTGGGAAAAACCATCATCCCCTAGCGTTGCTTCAACCAATTCAAAATAATCATTTATCTACTCAGCGTTTATGGCTACAGATTGAACAATCCATACCTTCCCGAAAAAATCTATGGAAACAAATTATTCAAAAGAAAATAGTTAATCAGGCTTCTGTACTTACATTTTATCATAAAGAAGGGGGCAAACAACTAAGTCATTTATCAAAAAAAGTAGTATCAGGAGACAAAAGTAATATTGAAGGGCAAGCAGCAGCATTATACTGGAAAAATCTATTTGGTATCAGTTTTAGACGAGCTAGAGATGGAAAAGCACCAAACAATCAGTTGAATTATGGTTATGCCATTTTAAGAGCAGCTATCTCTAAAAGTTTAGTAGGTACTGGTTTAAATCCCGCTATTGGTTTATATCATAGTAACAGATCTAATGCTTTTTGTTTAACAGATGATTTAATGGAAGTCTTTCGTCCATGGGTTGATTTGTGCGTATATAAATTGTTCTATTTAAGAAAGAAAGTTGAGGTCGATAAAGAAGTTAAACAACAATTAATTAGTCTCTTAGATGAAGACGTACTTATTGCTAAAGAGCAAAAAAGAATGTTAAACGCTATTGATCATTTAGTCTATAGTTATTTAGAAATAATCAGTAGTAAAAAAAAGAGGCTTCAAATGCCTATTTTATATGTCTCAGGAGATACTAAACGCGTATCGTAGTATGTGGGTTTTCTGTTTTTTTGACCTTCCGGTAATTACATCAAAGCAACGGAAACAAGCAACCAACTTTAGGGAGTATCTAAAGGAGATAGGCTTTGATATGTATCAATATTCGGTTTATCAACGATTTTGCAAAAATCGTGAATTTGCTGGGACTTATATCAGAAAAGTAGAACGAGCGCTACCACCAAATGGCCATGTCTCAATTATGCAGGTAACTGACAAGCAGTATGGAATGATCAAAAACTTGGTCTCAAGGCGAGTTAAACCAATGATGCCTGAACCGCCACAATTAGATTTCTTCTAATATTGCAGTCGTCAAGTCAAAAAAAAGGCCATTTTTGTCAGTAAAGAAATACTACTAAACCATTGTATACCAATGGAATAGCAGCTATTCTAATGTCTTAAATCTTTGTGAGGAATCAAACCACAACCGACCCCACAATTCTATTAAATCGTCTATTAATGTCTTAAATCTTTGTGAGGAATCAAACCACAACAACTGTTGAGTATGGATAAAAATGCCATAAAATGTCTTAAATCTTTGTGAGGAATCAAACCACAACACTTATAATATTAGCAAAAGCGAAACCCTTAATGTCTTAAATCTTTGTGAGGAATCAAACCACAACGAGAAACTCGGACTATCAAAACCCCAATATAATGTCTTAAATCTTTGTGAGGAATCAAACCACAACAGGTATAGATTCGGTAATGCGAAGTATATCAATGTCTTAAATCTTTGTGAGGAATCAAACCACAACGCTCAATTCGGCGTTAAATCATCAGATGAAAATGTCTTAAATCTTTGTGAGGAATCAAACCACAACCGTGAAGTTATCTTCTAGTTGTTCTATTGTAATGTCTTAAATCTTTGTGAGGAATCAAACCACAACGAAAGGGGTCTGCTAATATAAATTTGTTATAATGTCTTAAATCTTTGTGAGGAATCAAACCACAACAGAACTAGAGCATGGCAAAAAGACTACTTTAATGTCTTAAATCTTTGTGAGGAATCAAACCACAACATTAGATTCCATTGTCAATTCGTAGACAAATAATGTCTTAAATCTTTGTGAGGAATCAAACCACAACATAAGTATCACATGGACTATTTTATAAGTCAATGTCTTAAATCTTTGTGAGGAATCAAACCACAACGTTACGCTAACAACGCCCAAAACTTCTTTAAATGTCTTAAATCTTTGTGAGGAATCAAACCACAACCAGAGGAGTAAATCATTTAATCCTAATGATAATGTCTTAAATCTTTGTGAGGAATCAAACCACAACTCCACCAAGCAGCAGATGGAAAAATTTACGAATGTCTTAAATCTTTGTGAGGAATCAAACCACAACCATTTCGCTTACATCATTAATATTTTGATCAATGTCTTAAATCTTTGTGAGGAATCAAACCACAACTAAAAAGTCCCAAACCTCTTCAGAAACTTGAATGTCTTAAATCTTTGTGATGAATCAAACCACAACACAAGCTCAAAAATGGTTTTAGTAGAGTCAAATGTCTTAAATCTTTGTGAGGAATCAAACCACAACAAAGAACAGACAACGGTTTCTGAAATTGCAAATGTCTTAAATCTTTGTGAGGAATCAAACCACAACCGCAAGATTAGAAACACGTTCTTCAAGCTGAATGTCTTAAATCTTTGTGAGGAATCAAACCACAACAAAGAACAGACAACGGTTTCTGAAATTGCAAATGTCTTAAATCTTTGTGAGGAATCAAACCACAACCACCAGCAGTTCAGGAAGGCTTTAATAATTAATGTCTTAAATCTTTGTGAGGAATCAAACCACAACGAGCAGTTAAGAATAAGAACAAATGTTAAAAAATGTCTTAAATCTTTGTGAGGAATCAAACCACAACCAAGTATAAGTTAGCAATTTCTACGCATGTAATGTCTTAAATCTTTGTGAGGAATCAAACCACAACCAAAGAGGACTTGAATCATTAACAGACCAAAAATGTCTTAAATCTTTGTGAGGAATCAAACCACAACTTTATCCATTTTATCCATTTCGTCGTTGAGTAATGTCTTAAATCTTTGTGAGGAATCAAACCACAACCATAATGATATTTATGTGTATTTGCAGTATAATGTCTTAAATCTTTGTGAGGATCAAACACACATATAATCACTCATTCATAACTCATAACATCTAAATGTGATATAATTGTAACTATTTGTAAGTATGTTTTAGTTATACAGATTCATCTACCCAACGATAAATTAGACTATCTAAAGTAACTATATTTGGATGTAAATCAGAAACCTTCTTTAACAAGCGTATCTATTACAAGAGTAAGCATTCATCCTCGTTATATGGAATAAATGAATCGACCTACAAAAAATGTTTATTCTTTAGGTAGTATAAACACAGATGTTTTTACACTTTTAAATCAAAAAAATAATAGTCATTAAATAACAGACCATGCGCATATTTTTAATAACAACCATTTCATTTTTTATCTGTTCAAATGCACTCGCACAAAAAAATAAAGTAGAAAAGAACACTTCGGGTATTCAACTTTTCTTTGTAAATGGTCTTATATTTTACAATGAAGTTTAAGTTCTAGATAGAGTTGCTCTCAGAACAGAAGTAGGTCTATTAACCTTGAATCCATTTGGGGATAAACTAAATTTAAATCTTATTTATGGTATTGAACCGCGTTATTATTTTAGTTTATCTGAATCTGGGCGTAATTCAGGATTCTACACAAGTTTAAATTTTATGCACGTAACTAGTGGATTTACCATTAATAGAGATCCTAGTGTCTCTGTAGAACCCCAAATCATTGTTTGTCCGATGCTAGGGTATAGAAAGTCCTTAAAAATAAACTGAATTTTGAAGTAGGCGCAGGTATAGGCTACAACTATGAGTACTATGACCATAGCTATGGAGGTCAGAATAGAACATTTGATAGAAATACGGTTCCTAAATTAAACCTTAGGTTGGGCTACTCATTCTAGTAGATAGTTTTGTCACTCGCTCAATCAGTTAGAAGATCCTTATAAGTGGTAAATAGCCAAAAGAAGTAAAGATGAACTTCTTAGCACTTAGATCGCATTTATTTTTATATGCTATACTAATGAAAATAATGTACTTTTTGTATTCATTCTTAATCTCATTATTCGGTAAATCAAAATGAATATATAACAGCAAAAAAATGGCGCTATGGAGTACGCAGTGCCTAGAATACAAATCTTGCGGCATATAACCTTATTGTAATAAATCAAAGTTAATAGCTGTTCTTAATACTAATAGCCTTTGCAGTACCCTGCATTTCATTTTTAGAATAACTCGAAAGATGGACAAAAGAATAGTCTAACAATGGCTTCTTTAATTGGGTTATTCATTTTTTTCAATTAGCTTAATTAGTGTTGATAAAATACACCATTTATTTTTTATGGAGCATCATTGTATGAAGAAAAGCTACATCCTATATGTTTTAGTCCTACTAATTAGCACCTTTTGTTTTAGAGCAAGCGCCTACGCTCAACAAAAAATTGAGCAAGAGATGGATGTTGAGATTAATGA
>Ga0306871_1000066_pt1 | contig 43758 bp, 42 predicted proteins | sample AntRauMeHopE1497_FD_190447 | JGI IMG/M metagenome (GOLD analysis project Ga0306871, IMG submission 190447) | Saline lake microbial communities from Rauer Islands, Antarctica - Metagenome Hop E1 #497 (v2) (version 2) | ecosystem: Environmental > Aquatic > Non-marine Saline and Alkaline > Saline ... | reverse complement strand
ATCAGTAATCAGTAATCAGTAATCAGTAATCAGTAATCAGTAATCAGTAATCAGTAATCAGTAATCAGTAATCAGTAATCAGTAATCAGTAATCAGTAATCAGTAATCAGTAATCAGTAATCAGTAATCAGTAATCAAAAATAAAATTTCTTATTGCGATAGTACTAACTTTAAGTCAAATTGTTTTTAACAATGGCCGAAATTGTTTTTCCATCTGCCCGTCCTGCCAATGCCGTTGATACCAGTCCCATAACCTTGCCCATATCCTTCATTCCGGAGGCACCTGTGGAAGCTATGGTCTCTACGACCACTTTTTCTATTTCGGCGTGCGTTAATTGCTCTGGCAAAAACTGCTCTAGCACGGCAACCTGAGCCAATTCTGGCTCGGCCAAATCTACCCTGCCCTGCTGACTAAAGATAGCGGCACTATCCTTACGTTGTTTCACCAACTTTTGCACCAGGGTTACTTCATCGTCTTCCGTAAGTTCTCCATCTCCACTGGTCTTTGCCAATAAAAGGGCGGCTTTAATAGCACGCAAAGATTCCAAAGCCACGGTATCCTTGGCTTTCATGGCCGTTTTCATTTGCTCCATTACCTTTTGCTGTAGCCCCATACCTTGTCCTTTTTAAAGGTGCAAAGATAAAAAATAAACCCGAAAACAGCACTTGTTTCCGGGTTTAAAACTATTGTCTGAAGAAGCTTAATCTACATTGTCATGCAAGAAAGAGTTATTGGATCGCAACTGAATATCATTGTTACTATCATCGCTTAAACTGGTCCTGGAAATCCTTTGTTCCCTTGGGTTGTCGTTCAAATGAACTCCTTGCCTCTTATATGCAGGTTGTTTTTCGAACTCATTTATATTGTTTACGCTATTTTTAAACTTGTAGTTGAAATCCTTTAGTTTTCTCCTTCGTTCATCAGCTCTTTCCTTTAACAATTCCTCTATAGGTGTTTCCATAGGATCCACTTGTTCATTAGGCTGGGCTGCCATCTGTTTGGGAGCAACGGTCTTTCTTTCAAAAATCAGCTCGTCCTCAATTATTTTAGGATCAAATTCCTCCGCTTTGGATTTAGCTCCCGTTAGCTTGTTCTCCAATTGCATATAGTCATCCAAGCTATATCTCGTTTCACCCTTCTTATTGTACTCTAAAACCGGAATAATTTCAACGCTATCCTTTACATCCATATCCTTAACTTCGTCATTAAGGTCGAACATAATTACGTTTTCCTTTTCTTCCTCATCACCAAACAGTGGCAAATCAAAACCTAAGGCAAATTGATCTTCTTTCTCCTTGATCCTTATTTCTTCTGGCTCAACCACCTCTATGCCTCGTAAGCCATGGGAAGATTCGATAATAATAAAGTCGTCCTCCGTCACATTTTTAGCTACCACCTCTTCATAAAAAACATTGAAGTTTTTAATGTAATTGGTAGTCGGTATCAAATCAAAATCGCCCTGGTCCAATAATTCATATCTGGTCGGTGGCTGCTCCTTTTCTTCCAGCACCGGCACTTTCTTATTGTTGGATAGCAATTCTATTTCAGCCTTTTGTCCTTCCTCTAAGTTGTGAATAATTTTTTTTGACTCGGTATTTACGATGTCGTCCTGTTGCTCAATGTTAAATCCCGTGGCAATTACGGTTACGGCAATAGCCTCCCCTAAAGCTTCGTCCTCGCCGACACCCATGATGATATTGGCCCCATGGCCTGCCTCGATCTGAATATGGTCGTTGATCTCCCCTATTTCATCAATGGTAATTTCTTGGGCGCCGGAAACAATGAGCAGCAATACGTTTTTTGCCCCTTGAATCTTATTATCGTTCAACAACGGAGAGTCCAAGGCCTTCATAATAGCTTCATTGGCCCTAGCGGAACCGGAAGATATGGCAGAGCCCATGATGGCCGTACCACTATTGGAAAGTACCGTTTTGGCGTCACGTAAATCTATATTTTGTGTGTAGTGATGGGTAATTACCTCGGCAATTCCCCTAGCGGCCGTGGCCAATACTTCATCTGCTTTGGAGAAACCGGCCTTAAAACCAAGATTTCCATAAACTTCCCTCAATTTATTGTTGTTGATGACAATCAGGGAATCTACATTTTTTCTCAGTTTCTCTATACCTATTTGCGCCTGTTCGCAGCGCATTTTGCCTTCAAAATTAAAGGGCATGGTAACGATACCGACGGTAAGTACATCCATTTCCTTGGCAAATTTGGCAATGACGGGAGCAGCACCAGTACCTGTTCCCCCACCCATACCAGCAGTAATAAATATCATTTTGGTGGTTGTGTCCAACATCTGTTTAATCTCTTCCATACTCTCCATAGCAGCTTGCTCCCCTACTTCAGGGTTGGCACCAGCCCCCAATCCTTCTGTTAACGAGACCCCTAATTGAATCTTATAGGGCACCGGACTATTGTCCAAAGCCTGTGAGTCCGTGTTGCAGATTACAAAGTCCACTCCGTTTATGCCCGCCTGGAACATGTGGTTTATAGCATTGCTGCCGCCCCCGCCTACGCCTATGACCTTGATGACATTGCTTTGATTCTTTGGAAGATCAAATGAGATATTTTCAAATTCGCTGCTCTTACTCATGTTATTTGTATTACTGGTTACTATTTGCTGTTCTATATAAATTGTCCTACTCTGCGTTATCCAAAAATTCCTTTAATTTTTCCGACCACTTATCGAACACGGATTTCCGTGCCTTTCTCTTTTCCTCGTTCGCCTGTATTTTTTCCTCGCGCTGCTCTTCGGTAAGTTTTTTGTCCGATTCCGGTTCTGGAGCATTATCCGTCTGTATCTTGGACTTATTCTTTACCGCGTTCATTAACAGACCAACGGCTGTAGCATATAACGGACTTGCTATTTCCGCATCGGAATCACCTGCTAAATGTTCATTGGGATATCCTATTCTGGTGTCCATTCCCGTGATGTATTCCACCAATTGCTTTAGGTGTTTTAACTGACTTCCGCCACCTGTCAACACAATTCCGGCAATCAACTTTTTCTTTTGCTCATCGTGACCGTAGTTCTTAATTTCTACATACACCTGCTCAATAATTTCTACTACCCTTGCGTGTATAATCTTTGAAAGATTCTTCAATGAAATTTCCTTGGGCTCCCTTCCCCTTAGACCCGGTATGGAAACGATTTCATTATCCTTGTTCTCACCGGGCCAGGCCGAGCCAAACTTTACCTTCAATAATTCCGCTTGCTTCTCAATAATAGAGCAACCTTCCTTAATATCTTCCGTGATAATGCCACCACCGAAAGGTATTACGGCCGTATGCCTGATAAGGCCATCCTTAAAAATGGCCAGGTCCGTTGTTCCGCCTCCTATATCGATCAGGGCAACACCCGCTTCTTTTTCTTCCTGACTCAAAACCGCGTCCGATGAAGCCAAGGGCTCCAAAGTAATGTTCCCTAATCCAAGTCCGGCACTTTTAATGCATCTGCCTACATTTTTGATGGACGTTACCTGCCCCACTACCACATGAAAATTAGCTTCCAACCTACCGCCGTACATGCCTATAGGCTGTTTGATCTCCGATTGTCCGTCTACTTTATATTCCTGGGGCAATACATGTATGATCTCCTCGCCGGGCAACATGATCAACTTGTGTACCTGATTTACCAGTTTATCCAAGTCCGCATCTCCAATGACCTCCTCGGAATCCGATCTGGTAATATAATCACTGTGCTGCAGGCTTCTAATATGCTGTCCGGCAATACCCACCACCACATTGGCAATTTTAAGACCGGAAGCGCTCTCCGCTTCTTCTACGGCCTGTTGGATGGACTTTATGGTCTGGGTTATATTATTGACCACACCACGATGTACACCAAGACTCTTGGACGTCCCAATTCCCAAAATCTCGATCTTGCCATATTCGTTCTCCTTACCAATAATGGCAACGATTTTGGTTGTTCCGATGTCTAGACCGACTGAATAATTAGTTTGTTCCATTCCCTTTTATATTTTAGTGCACACTACTTGGTTATCATATTCTAAACTTACGACCGCAAAATCTTCCAAGGTTTTATCCTTGTTCGCCTTGGCGTAAAAGGCCTTGAAATTGCCGAACTTTTTCTCTATACCGGCAATCCCCCCTAAATTCACCACAAATTGATTCAGCCTAAATTTTAATCTGTAATCGTCCTCTGCCGCTATATGTATGCCAATTACGTTTTTACGCAAAAAATCATCTTGGTTGATATACTCCAAGATTACGTACACGTCCTCTAGGCTCTCCCCCGTAATGGCCCCTGTAATTATTGGCACTCTCGCCGAATGATTATTGGAAAACGGCATGCGCTTTCCTTCATCATCCAAATAGAATTTCGAATTTCCCTCTATGCGACCGATTGGTTTACGCTGAATGATTTTTGACGTAAGCTCACCACCTATAGTAAGATAAACCTGGGCACTTTTAACCATTTCATTGGCCTCAATGACCTTTTCTATAGTATTCAAAACTAATTTTTCTTTAGGGACATTTTCCAACCCTCCATAATTTTGTATTAACAATTTATTAACCGATCCTTCGGTCAGGTATAAATTTTCATCGCCACTGAACTCCACTTTTATTTTCGTGATGTTCTTTCCTTGGTTTCTTTGGTTGGAAAATGCGTAAAGTCCCATGACGGCCAACACCAATACGACCAATTTTATCTTGTTCCAGTTAATTTGCATATACCAATGTATTTTTAATGTTTTCTACAGCTAAGCCAATATCCCCGGCACCCATAGTAACGAGCACCTCTGGGCTATGACCCATTATCTCTGTAATTAGCTGTTCCTTTTTTATCGTTTTTTTATTGGGACTTGTCATTTTCCCCAACAGCCATTGCGAATCCACACCTTGAATAGGTATTTCCCTTGCGGGATAAATATCCAGCAATAGCACATTGGAAAATCGGGATAGGCTTTTTGCAAAGTCATCCACAAAATCCCTTGTTCTGGTAAAAAGATGGGGCTGAAAAACCGCCAATATTTTTTTATTGGGATGCATTTCTGTAATCGCATCAAAAACGGCATCTATTTCCGTTGGGTGGTGGGCATAATCATCAATAAAGACAAATTCGGGGGTCTTTATTTGATATGAAAATCGGCGCTGCACGCCCTTAAAGGTAGCCAAGGCCTCTGCCAAGCGATGCGGCGGGCAGCCGGCTTCCAGTGCCATGGCAAAAGCAACCAAACCGTTCAATAAATTATGCCTACCCGGCTTGTAGAACCGAACTCCGCTTAAAACGGTGTCCGGCGTAACCAAATCAAATACGTAGGTACCTTGTTCTATTTTTATATTTCGGATGCAAAAATCCGAACCGTCCTCTATGCCATAGGTAATTCCCTCCAAGGGCAATCCCTTGCGCACAAAGAGTTTTCCTCCCGGCTTGATGCGCTTTGTGAACGCGACAAAAGACGCCGTTAATTCTTGGGCACTACCATAGATATCCAAATGGTCCGCATCCATTGAGGTCACGCATGCCACATTTGGACTTAGGTGTAAAAACGACCGATCAAACTCGTCTGCCTCCACAACGGAAAAATCCGTTCCTTCCAACAGGAAATTACTATTAAAATCTTCTGAAATACCCCCCAAAAAGGCTGTAAGCGGCGTACCGGTCTCTTTTAACAAATGTGCCAGTATGCAGGAGGTTGTGGTTTTGCCATGTGTTCCGGCAACGGCAAAACAAAAGGAATCCTTGGTTATGAGCCCAAGCACTTCCGATCGCTTCTTGATCACAAAACCATGGTTCGTAAAATATTGGTATTCGCTATGCGATATAGCTACTGCGGGAGTATATACGATAAGTGTGTTCTTGGGGTCTAGAAACGATGCCGGAACCAAGTCCATATCATCCTGATAGTGAATTAAAATCCCCGTTGACGCCAATTCCCTGGTCAAGGGCGTTTCGGTCTTGTCATATCCTGCAACGGGAATATCCAAAAACCTGAAATACCGCGCCAAGGCAGACATACCAATGCCTCCTATACCTATGAAATAAACGCTATGTATGTTTTTCAAGTCCAACATTCCTGTTCTAAAAAATCCGTTCCTTACGCTATTCTTATTTTATTAAATACCAACATCAACTTATACCTCCATTAATTGGCTTTAAACGTCCTACTTAAATGCCCATTATGGGCTTCAAAAGTTTTTCTACCTCGTCACAAATTGCACTTGTTGCGTTTGGCAGTGCCAAGGCCTTCATGTTTTTTGATAGTTCTTTTTGTTTTTCTTCCGAACTGAAAACCGCTAAAAAACGAGCTTCAAATTCGGTTTCCAAGTCGCTTTCCCTGATCAGTACAGCAGCCGACTCCTTTTCCAAGGAAAGGGCGTTCTGGGTCTGATGGTCCTCCGCAACATTGGGCGATGGAATAAAAAAGGTTGGTTTCCCTACGATACATAATTCCGATACCGCACCTGCTCCTGCCCTGGAAATAATGATATCCGCAGCGGTATAGGCTTTATCCATATCGTTCAAAAAGGCATGTACTTTTACTTCTTCGCTATGCTGGCCTTCATATTGTGCTATATATCCCTTTCCACATTGCCATAATACTTGAATATCCAAGCCCTGAAAAAAAGCTAGTTTCCCTGCTATTAGTTGATTGATGCGTCTGGCGCCAAGACTTCCCCCCAGCACCAACAAGGTCTTTTTGACGGGATTCAGGTCAAAGAATTTCAAAGCATCGCGCTTGTCCACTTTTATATTTACCAAATCCGCCCGCACGGGATTTCCTGTTTTTACTATTTTATCGGCAGGAAAAAAGCGTTCCATACCATCGTAGGCCACACAGATTTTCTGCACCCTGTTCTTCAGTAATTTGTTGGTCATACCGGCATAGGAATTCTGTTCCTGCAACACACAGGGAATTCCCTTGCCCGATGCCATACGCAACAAGGGGCCACTGGCAAAACCGCCCGTACCTATAACGGCATGGGGCTTAACCCGCTTTACTATGTTACTTGCCTTTACCAAACTACTTATCAATTTAAAGGGAAACATCAAATTTTTCAGGGTCAGTTTCCGTTGTATACCCGTAATCCACAAACCTTCTATTTGATATCCGGCCTGCGGCACTTTTTCCATCTCCATGCGATCTTTTGCCCCTACGAACAAAAACTCCGCGGTCGGAAACCTACGTTTCAATTCGTTGGCTATGGCAATTGCCGGATAAATATGTCCGCCTGTTCCTCCTCCGGATATGATAAACCTATAATTGTCCACTTAGCACTTTTAAAGGGTTACTCTCATCAAAATCCGTTGAACCCGTATCGTCCTTTACCAAACTTCTATTGCTCGCGCTCAGAATAATTCCTATCGCCAAACAGGTCATCCAAGTAGAGGTGCCGCCACTACTGATCAAGGGTAAATTCTGGCCCGTTACCGGAAATAGCTCCACCGCTACCGCCATATTGATCAAGGCCTGAAAAACTATAGGAATGCCTACGCCCAAGACCATCAATTTGCTAAAAATAGTTTCCGCCCCATTGGCAACCACCACGATCCTGAACAATAAAAACAAGTAAAAGAACATGAGCGAAAAACCGCCCACTAGTCCGTACTCCTCAACAATAATCGCGTATATAAAATCAGATGAGCTCTGCGGTAAAAAATTCTTTTGTACACTTTTTCCGGCACCCTTGCCTACGATACCACCGGTAGCAATGGCAATTTTTGCTTTTTCTATCTGATAATTGGCCTCGGTATCCTCTGGACTCGTAAAACTCTCGATACGACTCATCCAGGTATCCACCCGGTTGGGGAACAAATCTGGAAATGCCTTTGCCGTAACGATGAACAAGGTTAAGCACACCATTCCCGTAGCCACGATACCCAGCAAATATTGTATGGGATATCCCCCTAAAAAACACAGCACAAGCACCATGGAAAAGATGATACCTGCCGTAGAGAAGTTAGCCGGCAAAATGAGTATGACCACCAAGAAAACGGGTAGCCACAAGGGTAGAATACTTTCGGTAAAACTTACGGTAACCTTCCGGATCTTGGAAAGATAGCCTGCCACATAGACCATGAGCACTACCGCTGCCAAATTGGAAGGCTGAAAACCTAAGCCTACGAACGGTATCCGAATCCAACGACTGGCATTGGTCTCGCCACTTGTTCCTTGGGCCAATACAAAAACCAATAACACCAAGATAATCGGCAAGGCAATTATGGACAAGCCCTTAAAAAAATGCGTTGGGATTTTATGAACGCCATAAATGATAGCAAAGCCCAAAACAAGCAGTAAGGCGTGTTTTACCAGATGTCCCATAGTGGTACCATTGCCCACCACATAGACCAAGTTACTACTGGCGCTGTAGACAGGTAAAAATGAAAACAGGGCCAAAAGGGCAGCAATTGCCCAAATGGCCTTATCTCCGTTTATATTTTGAAAAAATTTGAGCACTTATAAATTTTTTACACAGTTTTTAAATTGATTTCCTCGATCCTCATAGTTTTCAAACAAATCGAAGCTCGCACAGGCCGGTGACAACAATACGGTATCCCCGCGTTCGGCAATTTTGTAGGCCACTTTTACAGCTTCTTCCATAGCATAGGTCTCCACAACTAGATCTACGACATTGCCAAAGGTTTCCTTGATCTTGGTGTTATCCGCTCCCAAACAAACAATGGCCTTTACCTTTTCCCGCACCAAGGGCATCAAAGACCTGTAATCGTTACCCTTGTCCACGCCGCCAACGATCCAGACCGTTTGGGTCTTTACGCTATCCAAGGCGTAATATGTAGAGTTTACGTTGGTTGCCTTGGAATCGTTTATGTACTGCACGTGATTGATCTTAAATACCTTTTCCAGCCGGTGCGGCGCACCCTGAAAACTAGTGATACATTGCCTTATGGTCTCCTTACGGATATTGACCAATTTTGCAATGGTTGCGGCGGCCATTGTGTTCTTTACATTGTGTTGTCCTTCTAGTGCTAGTGCGTCTGTCGTCATTTTAATAGTGTCGGTTTGTGTTCTAATTATTATGTTGTTATCTTCTAAATAGGCACCTTCCCTAAAAGTTTCCTTTAAGGAAAAGGGCATTAATTTGGCTTTGACAGGGTTGGCTTTGAGCCAACTAACCAGCACCTCGTCATCCGCATCGTAAATCAGATAATCCACAGCTGTTTGGTTCATGGCTATCCTGAACTTGGAAGCTATGTAGTTCTCGAACGTATACGCGTACCGATCCAAATGATCTGGCGTAATATTCATGATTACTGCGATATCCGGCCTAAATTCCAGTATGCCATCCAACTGAAAACTGCTGATTTCCAATACGTAACAGTCAAAATCGGCATCGGCCACCATTTTGGCAAAGCTGTCCCCAATATTACCCGCCATACCTACGTGCAGTCCTGCACTTTTTAAGATATGGTTGGTAAGCATGGTAGTGGTCGTTTTCCCATTGCTTCCGGTTATACCAATAATCTTGGCATCGGTGTACTTGGAGGCAAACTCGATTTCCGAGATAACCGGAATCCCGTTGGCCAACAGTTGCTTTACCAGAGGCACCGTATCCGGAATACCAGGACTCTTCATGACAATATCCGCTGCCAAAATGCGATGTTCGGTATGTTTTTCCTCTTCCCAATCAATTCCATAAAGCGAAAGAACGTCTTTGTACTTCTCTTTAATTTTTCCTTTATCGGACACAAAAACATCGAATCCTTTTTTTTGACCCAAAATGGCGGTACCCACGCCACTTTCCCCACCGCCAAGAATCACTAAAAGACCTCCCTCGGTGCCTCCCAAGGAGGGAAGCTCTTTTCCATTCGTGTCGTTCGTTTCTTTCATATTCATATTCCCTGTCATTTGGCAAGCGTTAGGAATCTGGGTTTTACCTCAGTTTTAGCGTCACTATGGTGACAATGGCCAATAGGATTCCTATAATCCAAAAACGGGTAACGATCTTACTTTCATGGTATCCTTTTTTCTGATAATGATGGTGTAAGGGCGCCATTAAAAAAACACGCTTTCCCTCGCCATATTTATTCTTGGTGTACTTAAAATACCCCACTTGCACCATGACGGAAATGGACTCCGCAAAGAAAATTCCGCATAAAATAGGTATCAATAATTCCTTACGGACGATGATAGCGATTACCGCAATGACACCACCTATAGTAAGACTTCCCGTGTCTCCCATAAATACCTGTGCCGGAAATGCGTTGTACCATAAAAACCCGACAAGTGCTCCGGCAAATGCCGTGATGAACACCACCAATTCCTCCACACCCTTGATGTACATAATATCCAAATACTCTGAAAAAATGATGTTACTGGATACCCAAGCAAAAATTCCCAGCGTAATCACAATAATGGCCGAACTGCCAGCTGCTAGTCCGTCTATACCGTCCGTAAGGTTTGCCCCATTGGATACGGCGGTAACGATTAGGATGATGATCGGGATGAATATCAACCAAGTGTAGGCCTCAAACCCGTCTCCCATCCAAGAAATAAAACTGCTATAATCCAGCTCATTGTTCTTAAAAAAAGGAACCGTTGTCATGGTGGACTTGATATCCGCTCCCTTTACCTCTACTACGGTAAAATTCTCCGTGATCATGGTCTTGGTATGGTCTCTCATGGTTACTTGCGGATGAAAATACAAGGTGGCGCCCACGACCAAACCAAGAACCACCTGCCCCAAAACCTTAAACCTACCTTGGAGTCCGTCCTTGTTCTTTTTGAATATTTTAATGTAATCATCTATGAATCCAATAATTCCCATCCATAAGGTGGTTACAATGAGAAGGATGATATAGATATTCTGCAATTTTGCGAAAAGTAGCACTGGAATCAGTGTTGCAAATATGATGATTAAGCCTCCCATGGTGGGTGTTCCCGCCTTTTGCTTTTGACCATCCAGACCCAAGTCCCTAACCGTTTCCCCTATCTGTTTCTTCTGTAGGAAGAGAATAATGCGCTTCCCGTATATGGTAGCCAGCGCTAAAGAAAAAATAATAGCCATAGCCGACCTAAACGTAAGGAACCCAAAAAGGGAGGCTCCGGGGAGCTGGTATTCATTCTCTAAATATTCAAATAGGTACGTTAACATATCTAATTTCTACAAAACCATTGGTGGTGGGCCCTGGTTATTTATCCAATCCTTGCAATACTTCCTTTATAATCTTAAAATCATCAAAATCTATCCTTTTACCGTTGGTTTCCTGATAGGTCTCGTGCCCCTTGCCGGCCACTAAGATGATATCATTGGCCGAGGCCAATTGACAGGCGGTCTTGATTGCCTGCTCCCTATTCTCAATGACCAATATCTTATTGGTGTTTTGGGGTTGCACACCCGCCTCCATTTCCGCAATGATTTCCGAGGGCGATTCGCTCCTGGGATTGTCCGATGTAAAAATGACCTTATTGCTCATTTCCGATGCGATATTGCCCATTACCGGACGCTTTGATCTGTCTCTGTCGCCACCACACCCCACAACGGTGATGACGTTTTCATTTCCAGTTCTCAATGCGCCGATTGTCTCGAGCACATTTTTTAAAGCATCCGGCGTATGGGCATAATCAACAATAGCCGTAATTTTTTGTTTTGATATAAAATATTGAAACCTGCCGTCCACATTTTCCAACTCGCTCAATAACCGGAGCGTCTCCAACTTTTCAAGTCCAAGTAAGTCGGCCGTAGCGTAAATGGCCAACATGTTATACGCGTTGAAATGACCTATCAATTTTGTCCACAATTCGTTATCCTCGATTTTCAACAACTGACCATCGAACTGATTTTCCAAAATCTGCGCCCTATAGTCCGCATAGTTCTTTAGGGCATAGGTATATTTTCTGGCATTCGTGTTCTGTAGCATCACCAAGCCGTTCTTGTCGTCTATATTGGTAAGGGCAAAAGCTTTCTTTGGCAGGGTATCGAATAATTTTTTCTTGGTATCCCTATATTCCGCAAAAGTTTTATGATAATCCAAGTGGTCGTGTGAGAGGTTCGTGAAAATGGCACCTTTAAAGACTAGGCCTTCCGTCCTTTTTTGATGTATCCCATGGGAACTTACCTCCATAAAACAGAACTCTACGCCGGCAATATTCATCAAACTCAAATGCTCGTTGATGACCAAAGCATCCGGTGTGGTGTGCGTAGTTTTGTACTCCGTATCGTCCACCATTATTTTGATGGTAGATAACAAACCTACCTTATAGCCCGCTTTTTTAAAAAGTTGGTACAACAAACTGCTTACGGTAGTCTTTCCATTGGTGCCCGTAACCCCGATCAATTTTAGGTTCTTGGACGGATTTCCGTAAAAGTTGGATGCCATAATGGCGAGCGCGGTATTGCCATTGGCCACTTCTACATAAGTAACCTCGTTGACCAAATCATCCGGGAGCTGTTCGCAGATGATGGCCTTGGCACCCAGATCTATAGCCTTTCGTATATATTTATGACCATCGGTAAGAGTACCCTTTATCGCTACAAAGACATCATCCATCCGGATTTTGCGCGAGTCAAAGCACACGGCATTGACACTGCAGCTGGTAGTGCCACTAACCGCCGTAAGGCTAACCCCGAATAATATGTCCTTCAATAATTTCAATACCGACTTCTATTTTACGTTAACTATCAACTGCAACTTTTCATGAAAGCTCCAATACTATTTTTTTGACCTTTTTAATATCCGTTCCTTTGGATACGGACTGATGTTTTACTTTCCCGTTCCCTTTTACCTCCACTTCAATTCCTAAATTTTCCAGAATGGCCACGGCATCCATTCCGCTCATACCATAAACATTGGGTACTTGACTGTATTCCTTCTGAACATGGGCAAAATAGCCCTGATATGCCTCGTCCAGACCATCATCAAAGTCATCCTGCATGTCTATTTCATCCGTGAGCGGAGAGGTAGCGTACACTTTTTGGGCAACCGACTTAAAAACCGGTCCGGAAACATCGGCACCATAATAGCCAACACTTTTATCTGGCTTATGAATGACTACGATACAAGAGTACTTGGCATCTTCTGCAGGAAAATACCCGGCAAACGAGGATATATATTCGTATTTATCCCTGTCCTTTGAGACATAATTGGTTTGTGTAGTCCCGGTTTTTCCAGCCATGGAAAAGTTTTTGGAGTACATACCTTGACCGGTGCCCTCTTTCTTCTCCACCACATCCTTTAAAATCTGCTGCACCTTTTTTACGGTCCCTTGGGAACAAATGGTAGGATTAAGTACTTCTTTATCAAACTTCTTAATACTCTTGTTCCATTCTTTTACCTCCTTTATCAATCTAGGCTTTAGCAACTCGCCATCGTTGGCAATGGCATTGTAAAATGCCAATGTTTGCAAAGGGGTCATAGAAACTTCATAGCCGTATGCCATTTGCGCCAAAGACAGGCCGGACCATCCTTTATCGCCGGGATATCGCAACACCGGAACACCTTCGCCCCTTACCGGAAGTCCCAATTCCTTATGGATGCCCATACGCATTAAGCGGTTCACATATTTCTCCGGATCATCCTTGTATCCGTTATGTATTATTTTGGCAAACGCTATATTTGAGGATACTTCAAAAGCTTTGGCTACGGATATTTTACCATGTCCACCGCGCTTGGCATCCTTTATTCTATGATTGTATAATTTCCAGGTACCATTCTCGGTATCTATCACAGAATTGGTATCCACCACTTTATCTTCCAATGCAGCCACAAGATTCATCAACTTGAACGTAGAGCCCGGTTCGTGGGATTCGCCAATGGCATAGTTCAAACGCTCGTAATACTTGCCCCCTGTTGTTTGGCCCAGGTTGGCAATAGCTTTAACTTCTCCGGTTTTCACCTCCATGACAATGACCGTACCGTGATCGGCCTTGTACAGTTCCAACTGCTTCAATAGGGCATGGTGTGCGATATCTTGAATATTTATATCGATGGTGGAATACACGTCATAGCCATCCTTGGGCTCAATAATATTATCGCTACCAATAGGCTTCCATTGATTTTTTGCTATTTTTTGTTTTAAGCGTTTTCCTTCAACACCGCTCAGGTACTGACTAAAGGCACCTTCCATGCCCACTCTGGTATGGTAACCATTCTCGTCTATGCGCTCGTACCCAACACTTCTTTCGGCTATCTTGCCCAGGGGATGCTCCCTTTTTGTTTTTTGTTCGATGATGAGCCCACCTTTAAAGGGTCCTTTTTTAAACAGGGGAAACTCCTTCACCGCCATATAATCCGAATAGTCCAGGTTTCTAGCGATGAGGGTATACCTATTTTTATTCTGCTTTGCCTTTCTGAGTATTTGTTGATAATGGGAGGAGGTTTTTCCAAATAGTTTGGCGAGGGCATCCGATAAAGGCTTTACGTTTTCCTTAAAATCGGCATCCGAGACCGTGACAGCATCAAATCGGACGGTGTATTTGGAAACAGAGGTAGCCAAGAGACTGCCATCGTCCGAATATAGGTTTCCTCGATTGGGCGCAATGGTAAACATTCTAGTGGTCCGTTTTTCCGCCAAGGCCATGTACTTTTCCCCGTCAACCATTTGAATGGAAACCAACTTAAACAAGACCGCACCCGCAAACAGCACCAGTGCCCCTGCTACAAAATACAATCGTATTAATATGCTCTTTTCCGTTGCAGGCATAGTTATTCCTTGTCCTTTAAAGATTTGACCCTAATTTTATTTGGAGGTGTTTCCGAGGGATAAAGACCTTTCTCTTCCACGGTCTTTGTGATGGTGGATTCCAGTTTTAATTGCTGAACGTCCGAACGGGCATCCACAAACTCGCTCCTCAACTCGCGAACCTCTTCGTTCAAAGCTGCAATCCTATGTACTTTTCTATCGGCACTATGGGAACTGCTGATCATAACCGCAGCCAAAAAAGAGGCGAAAATGATAAAAAGCCAGTTCTTGGGCGCGTCCCCGCTGACCAAAAATTTGCCCTTTAAAATATCCAATATGCCTTTTTTTACTTTCATTGCTACTCCTATTACAACCGTTCCGCTATTCGTAATTTTGCGCTGCGCGCCCTATTATTCTTTGCTATTTCTTCTTTAGATGGAACGATCAATGCCCCAACCTTTTTCAATGGCACCGAAATATTGCCATAAAAATCCTTTTCCGGCTCGCCTTCAAACTGTCCTGCCCTGATAAACCTTTTTACCAATCGATCCTCCAAGGAGTGATAACTGATCGCGCTTAACCTGCCCCCTTTTACCAACAACTCCGGAACTTGTTCCAAAAACTCCTTTATGACCGCAACCTCTTGGTTTACTTCTATGCGAATGGCCTGGTAAATCTGCGCCAGTATCTTGTGACGCTTGTGTTCCGGAAGGAACTGCGCCAAAGCCAGTTTAAGTTCTTCCGTGGTCTTTATCCCTTTTCCTTCCCTACCGTCCACGATTCCCTTCGCAATCGCATTTGCATTTCTCAAATCGCCGTATGTAAAAAGCAGCGTTCTCAGATCTTCATAGGAATAGGTGTTGACCACATCATGGGCCGACAACTGGTTGCGCTTGCTCATTCGCATATCCAAATCGGCATCAAAACGGGTTGAAAATCCCCGTTCGGCCTGATCGAACTGATGTGAGGAAACCCCAAAATCGGCTAGGATACCATCTACTTTCCGAATGCCATAGAACTTTAAAAATTGGGTTATGTACCTAAAGTTTTCCCCAATCAATACAAATCTGTCATCTCCCAGCACGTTGGCCTGTGCGTCTTCGTCCTGATCGAACGCAAAGAGCCTGCCCTTGCTCCCTAAATTCTTCAGTATCTCCTTGGAATGTCCGCCTCCTCCAAAAGTCACGTCCACATAGACTCCATCTTCCTTTATGGCCAAACCGGCAACCGACTCCTTGAGCAGCACCGGACTATGATAGGCATCACTCGTCTGCATCGAAAATATCTTCTGCCATGGCCTCGTAGTCCTCATCGGACATGGAATCAAGCACGGATTCGTACTTATCCTTGTTCCAAATCTCTATTTTGTCATGCTGCGCATTCAGCACAACTTCCTTATCTATCCCTGCAAATTCAAAAAGATCCTTAGGTATTTGCAAACGTCCCGTATCGGCATCGATCGGTACTTCTTTTAGTCCGGCGGTAAACTTCATCAGGAAAACATCAAACTGCTTTCCCCTTCCCCCTTTTCTCATCACTTTTTGCATCACCTCATCAAATTTCACCTTTGGGTGTAGCTCCAAACAATCCTTAAAAACGGCGCGCTTGATGACAAACTCCTCGTTCATAAACGGGAGAAGCTTGTTTTTCAGCGCAGTAGGGATGTTTATCCTACCCTTTGCGTCTGCCTTACATCCATGTTGTCCTACGATTGTGGTCACTTGAAATGGTGTTATTTGCAAATTATAACTCAAATATATAGATTTTATTGGCAGAAATTTCCACTAATCTCCACTTTGTTAATAAATTTCCCACTTTTAAATGCACAAATAAACACTTTCTACCTAAAAAAAACACTTCACTAGCAACCTATTTTTTACATGAGCGAAGTATTTTAAAGCGATTATTGCAGATTTGAAATGCTATGAATTGCCTATATTTGCCCAAATACCAGCACCAGTCTGAATGAAAGACGATGTAATCAAGGAAGGAAAATTCAGGTATACAGAAAAAGGGGAAGGCACTCCCATCATCATTCTTCACGGTTTAATGGGAGGTTTGAGCAATTTCCATGGTGTAACCGATTATTTTCCAAAGAAGGGATATAAGGTATTGGTTCCGGAGCTACCCATATATGACATGCCCATGCTAAAGACCAACGTAAGGAATTTTGCGAAGTATGTAGCTCAGTTTATAAAATTTAAGGACTTAAAGGATGTGATTTTATTGGGGAATTCTTTGGGCGGCCATATTGGCCTATTGCATACCAAAATGTATCCAGACCTTATTAAGGCCCTAGTAATAACCGGAAGTTCCGGTCTTTACGAGAGCGCCATGGGCGATGGTTATCCTAAAAGAGGCGATTATGAGTTTATAAAGAAAAAGGCGCAGGACGTTTTTTACGATCCGGCAGTGGCCACCAAGGAAATTGTGGACGAGGTCTTTGCAACGGTAAACGATCGTATAAAATTGGTAAAGACCTTGGCCATAGCCAAAAGCGCCATTCGCCACAACATGGCACAGGATTTACCAAAGATGCACACGCCTACCTGTATTATTTGGGGAGAGAACGATGCGGTTACCCCACCGGACGTGGCAGAGCTTTTTCATGAACTATTGCCGGATTCCGACCTTCACTGGATCAAGGAATGTGGTCATGCCCCTATGATGGAACATCCGGAGCAATTTAATAGTATTTTGGAAACTTGGCTGGAAAAAAGAAATTTTTAGATCATTTTTTGAACGATTAGCCGCTAGATTTTTGGTGCCAGCAAGAAAACATCTAGTTACCCCCTTTTTACCACTTGCAAAGTTCAAGTGTCAAGCCTGCCCACCGGAGTAGGGTTCAAAAATCAAGTCTGACTAGCGTAGTTATTGTTCAAGCCTTAAATTCCGAAATACGAACTATAATTTCTTTTATATTCTGAGCTCACGGCTAAAAACGGTACTGTATAGTTTTGAAAACCCGTAACAAACTGTTGAGACATCAAGGAATTAAATTAAAATAAGAAATACCTTAGCGCTATGAATAATTGATAACCCATATAGCGTAGTAGCCCTTTGTAAGATGAAAATAAAGTCCGCCGAATTTATAATGAGCAACAGTGATGTTGCCAAATGTCCCAATGCCCCTATTCCGGAATATGCCTTCATAGGGCGGTCCAACGTAGGAAAATCTTCCTTGATCAATATGATTACGGAACGTAAAAGCTTGGCAAAGACCTCGGGAAGGCCTGGCAAGACCCAACTTATAAATCATTTTAAGATTAACGACAACTGGTTTTTGGTAGATTTACCGGGATACGGTTACGCCAAGGTATCCAAAAGGGACAAGAATATTTTTCAAAAGTACATTACCAACTACTTTTTAGAGCGTAAACAACTAGTATGCTCCTTTATATTGATAGACATACGCCACGAGCCGCAAAAAGTGGATATGGAATTTATGGAATGGATGGGCGAAAACGGCATTCCCTTTGCCATCATCTTCACAAAGGCCGACAAACTAAAGCCCAAGGCCATTGAACGCAGCGCCAAAGCCTACGTAGACCAAATGCTGCAAGGCATTTGGGAAGAAGCTCCGCAATTCTTCATTACCTCTTCTAGCAAGAACATTGGCAGGGACGAGGTTCTGGAATATATAGACGGCATTAACAAGGAGTTTTTTGAGGCGACGAAATAGGAAGTACGAAGTTTGATGTTGGATGTTCGATGTAAACCACTTTTTTATAGCCACTTAGAGTTAAAAATACTCAAAATTTTTCATTTTCAAATACATTGAAACTAGCTATAATTAGTGCGTAAATAACACTTATTAGTTGTCACTTTTTACTTATTACTTTTTACTTTTTTCACTTATTACCGCCAACCGCTACTGCCAACTGCATACTTCTTTTCACTACCAACTAAAAACTACCCTCTACCCACTTTTTCCAAATACAAATACAAAAGTCAAACTCAAATACAATTATACTCCTGCCAAAAAAAACCCGAGTTTTTGTCTCTTTCTTTTTCCCTTTGCCGTCGTTAAAATTATAAACCGTAGCTATGGCTATGCTTCGCCATCGCTACGGCTCGCCCACAGCTTTCGCTGTGTCGTGCCTAGGCAAAGAAAAAAAATAAATTTATCAAAATTTTCGGGTTTTCATTAAGCATGAGTATATATCAACACTTTATACTTTCCACTTATTACTTTTTACTTTTTCCACTAATTACTGCCAACCGCTACTGCTACTACATACTTTCTTCACTACCAATTAAAAACTATCCTCTACCAACTAAAACACCCTAAACCCGCTCCCTAACCAAATCGATCAGCGCTTCGGGGGATTTCATGGCATCCAACTCATGGGTGTGTATCAATATCTCCAAGCCATTAGTACCTGCTATCAATACAATAGGATAGGTAAATTTATGGCCGAACTTGGAACGGTAGACTTTTGCAAATTCATCTTTGTGCAAGAAATCCAACTCCAAGCCTTGTTCTACCAACTCCTTACGGAATGTTGTCCAAAGCTTATTTTCGGTCAATGGGCCGTGGGTTAGTTGGCATAGACTGCAGTTGTAGCTAGCCGGACTCAATATTTTATGTGCGCCATCCACTATGCCATTGCGCAATCCGGAAGCTGCATTGTAAATGAAAACCAGTTTTTGTGTCATGTGTTCTTTTCGCTTCGGCTCAATATAGTATATTTAGACCACAATGAAGCCTACATTTTAGTTTTAAGGAACACTCAATCTTTTGCCATGAAAAAAATCGTCTTGCTGCTCATAGGTATTATAGTTCTAGCGGCATGTCAGGAAAAAATTCGCGTCCCACCTGTCACGCCTCCTTTTGAAAAACTGGACACCTTGGCAACCAACGATTGGTGGAACAGGGCCGATAATCCTATCATAGACCTCAAGGTGCATCGGGACAGCCTTATCGCCTTTGGACTCTATACCGTCTCCGACAATACCCTAAAACTAAGTGCACAGCTCTATCCGCTCTATCCGGAGGAAACACGGGAAGTCCGTCTGGAAATAAAGGAAAACGATAACTGGAAACAAATACAGACACAAGAGGTAAACGATCTTGGGTGGTCCGCACTGTTTAGAATTACGGAGTGGAACCATGCAAAAGACCACCTGTACAGACTACGGCACGGTGAGCGAGCTATCTATGAAGGCACCATACGAAAAGACCCTAAGGATAAGGAACAGATTACCATGGCGGCACTTTCCTGCAACAGCAACAAAGACCGTGGAATGCGCGAAAATTATGTGCGCAATATCAACCACCAAGATCCGGACTTGATGTTTTTCGCCGGCGACCAGTCCTACGACCATACGGAACATACCGCGGCATGGCTTAAATTTGGATTGCAGTTTGGGGAAACGTTTAGGCACAGGCCCAGCATTGCCATACCGGACGATCATGATATTGGACAGGGCAACCTTTGGGGAGAAGGTGGAAAAGTATCGGTAAGCAAAGGTAGTCCGGACGGGGGCTATAGGTACCACCCGGAATATGTGAACATGGTGGAACGCTGCCAAACGGCACATTTACCGGATCCTTTTGACGCTACACCGATCCAACAGGGAATTGGGGTGTACTATACAAACCTGCGCCTAGGCGATGTTGACTTTGCCATTATAGAGGACCGTAAATTTAAGTCGGGGCCCGAGGACAAAATACCACAACAAGGCCCAAGGCCGGACCATATTAGAAATCCGGACTATGACCCGGCTACAATTGACCTTCCCGGTCTTACCTTATTGGGCGAGCGACAACTTCGTTTCTTGGAAACTTGGGGACAACGGGACACCACGGCGCTCAAGGCAGTACTTTCCCAAACAGGATTCTGCGGTGGGGCACATATACACGGTACTATGGAGAACCGCTTGCATGCCGACCTGGACAGCAACGGATGGCCGCAGACCGGCCGTAACAAGGCCTTGGAACTCATAAAAAAAGCAAATGCCGTTCATATAGCGGGAGACCAACATTTGGCTACCGTGCTACAACATGGCATCCACGAATACGGGGACGGCCCTTGGGCCTTTGTGGTGCCCGCCATAGTGAACGATTATTATAGCCGCTGGTGGTGGCCGGAGGACGAAAAAGCCGGCACCAATCCCAACATGAACACTTCCCTTGAGTGGACAGGGGATTACTTGGACGGATTTCATAATAAAATAAGCATGATGTCCTACGTAAACCCGAGTAGTCCATCAGAAGGAGCTGGTTATGGACTGGTACGATTCAACACAAAAAACAAGGAGGTGACCTTTGAATGTTGGCCTCGGGAAATCGATGTTTCCAAGCCGGATGCACAGCAATTCGAGGGTTGGCCTATTACGGTTTCCTTAAAGTGACCCGCAACAGGAGTGATATGAAATTTCTTTAGACTTGGTGGTTGTCTTTGAGGCCAGTGTTAAGTCCAAACTGAAATGGCGTAAAAGGTAATCGTAGATCTTGTGGTAGCCCTAGGCAAAAAATCATTGCATAGCATTAGCTACGGAATTATTTTTTAACGACGGGATGCCACAAAAGATGCATTAGATTTTGCGCCAATTTTAGCTTGACTTGACAGCTTATAAATAGCCCGGCGCTTATCACAAGGTGTACACGAATCTAAAGGTCAAAAATCGTGGCTGAATAAAGGTTTCCGAGGTAAAAACCGATAGGTTGTTCGCACTGTTTCTCACTTGTGAGTCAATATCCAGTATATTCGTGGCCTTTATCTCATATTCCCATTTCGCGTCCCTATCCTTTCTATAGGCCAATGACGCATCCCAGTTTTGAAACGATTGTGATTCGCCGTTACCAATATCCTGGTTGGTATAGGTATAATTGGTACGCAAGGTAACGGACTTCCAGACGTAGGCATCAAATTCCACCGATGGGGCATTGGTAATAAAGGTAGTCTCACGGCTGCCTTGATTGTTGTTGGTTACGCTATAGCGATAGGTAAGATTAATGTTTGGCGCTACTTTAAAATTAGTGCGCACGCCTGGGGTATAGGTCTGGGTAAAGCCTTCATTTAAAGATTGCTGTCCTTGAATGAACTGATTGATCTTACTGTAATTAAAACTGGCGTTCAAGCTTGTCCTTAGCTTTCCAAAGGTGCGCTGTACACGCCCAACAAGACTTACGTTTTCATCTGCAAAATTAGAGTTGAAGAAGGTACTTGTACGGATAACGTTCTCAAAATTGGTTAAACCCCTAATCTGGTCAATATTACTGGTATAGGCGGCCCTGGCAAAAACATTGGTATAATTAAAAAGGTTAAAGCTACTGTACAACATGCTCACATTGTGCGATAGGGCGTTCTGTAGGTCCGGCTCGCCAAATTGGATGCTGTTGAAATTGTTCAATACCAAGCCTTGGGCCAACCGCGTAACATCCGTAAATTGGTTGCGCATGGCATAGTTTACGGTCAAGGATTCACTTTTCTTAAACTGGATACGTGTTTCTAAGTCCGGCAGAAAGCGAAAGAAATTGTCCTCAAAAGTTTCGCCAAACTGAATGTTCTTGTTGCCATAGGCGTGTACCGAGAATCCTGGGGTTATGGTAAACTTGCCGGTTTTAAGGCGGTAATGAAATCCCATATAAATATCGCTGAAGTTATACTCTGTATCGTTGATAGCCAGACCATCGTTGATTGTTGGGGTAGGATTAAATTGTGACCCATCACTTAGAAATTGGAAAATATTGGAATTAAAGTTTTGCCTACTAAGAATAGTTCCAAGCGTTAGGTTGATATTACTCTTTGCATTTAATATATTATAATAATCCAATTTGGCATCCAGTTGATTGGACTTTATCCGCCTGTTCTGTCCAATATCGTAATTGGTCAAAGAAGTATCCAGACCCAAAGCTTCGGCAGTGGTATCAAAGGCATCTTCGCCTGCAGGATCATTGACCAAAAGTGCGTTATAAAACGGGTCTTCGTTTTTCATTAAATGTTGCGCTTCAAAGGCGAAAATATTGGTTTCGCCTAGCGTGTAATAGTAATTTATATTCTGATTGATGCTATAGGGCGTCACCTCTTCAAACTGACTGGTGTTTCCGATAACCGACGAAAAATTGTTTTGGGTCTGTGAATCATTGGATATACGTCCCAAGACATCATAATCTAGCTGTTTATTGACATTGGGCTGATAGGAAGCACTAAGTTTCACCAAGCCTTGGTTGGACCGTTCCCTACCAGATTGTTCGGTAGCCTCATCGGGGATGCCCAGATCTGCATCGGTATATTGCACAAAACTGATTTCCCTGGAAAGAATACGGCTGCTATTGTATATTAAAAACCCACTCAAATCCAAGCCCTTATTGGGCGAATAGCTAAAATTTCCCGTTGCCAGTTTATTTTCTATCTCTAGGGCATTGTCTTGACTTGTTAAAAAATTAAGGCTGTTATCCCCTAAGTTTATATTGGTTCCACTACTGCTACTGGGTGCCCTAAAACCCCCGCCAAAGCCCCGTATGTCTCGCCGAGTCAATGCTACTTCCCCGGTATTGTTCAGGTCTCCTATAAAATTAAGGCTGTATTCCGGACTGTAATAAAAAAGCTTGGGCTGCAGGAGGTATAGTTCATTGTCCGGTGCGGCTCCGGCACCTGCCGTTACATCTCCGAACCAAAAGTTCTCTTTTCCTTCCTTTAACTTAATGTTCAAGGCTACATTGTCCTGATTGTTTCGTACACCGCTCATTTGTCCAACCTCGGAATAATTACGCAGCACCTGTACCTTATCCACCGCATTAGAGGGAATGTTTTTAGTAGCCAGTTTGGTATCCCCATCAAAAAAATCCTTCCCGTTTACCATTAATTTGTTCACCACCTTGCCCTCCACTTCTATTTGTCCATCTTCATTGATTTGGATTCCCGGCAAATTCTCAAGCACATCTGCCAGTTTTCGTTCGGTGCCGGTATTAAAGGAGTCGGCATTGTACACCACGGTATCGCCCATAATACGTACGGGCATTTCATAGATAAGCTCCACCTCGTCCAAAGCATTTTCTGGTTGGAGCACATAATCCTTAGCTATATCACTTTCCGTTGTTGAAATTATTTCCATGAACGTCTTCATTCCTACATAGCTGACCTGTATTTGATAGCTGCCGTTTTTGCCCAGCTCCAACTTGTATTTGCCCTTTACATCTGTAATTCCATAAGATTCAAGTCCATTGGTCTCTTGATTAATGGCAATAACGTTGGCCAATTCAAAAGGGATATTTAGGCTATCCGTGACCACACCTTCAAGTTTTACCTGTGCAAAGGTAATGTTGGCTACTATGAGCAGCGCAAAACAACATATTTTTCTCATTGGTGTTTATTAGGTAAGCTTAGGGCTAGTAACAAAATAACCTGCACGTTTTGACTTACTCTTTTGCACATTAACTTCGTTAAAAAGCCTTGCTTTAGCTATGGCTATAGCTGTGTTTTTTGCCTCGTTATTTAACAAAATAACATCGTCAACTCTGTACACTTTATTTACTTACAAGCCCTTGGCTGGTCTTTTTTGACTCGACACGTATTAATTTGACCTGCTTCTTCCCCGGTTGTTTCGCATTTCAAGCATTTTACCTTGCACGGTCTCTTGATATTCGTTTTTTGTGATTTCCTTACCCTTATCAGGCGCTATAATCTCAATATTCTCCTTAGGGTTCATTATGATCTTGGAACATAGCATAGTAGTACCGCCCGCGCTCACTTCTAAAATAAGCCCTGGAAGTCCCCAATATTCACCCGGTCCGTGACCTACAGGTATTTGAGGAGTGTACCATGCTTGAATTTCGGTCATTTTTACCTCAACAAGCTCAGGCGCAACAGCAACGGAATCAGTTGGTGTCTGCGTAGCAGGACTCCTTAGATCACTCCAGGAAAAATCGTACCATGTCAATTCACTTGTTGGCACCAAAGCAGTGGCCTTAAAACATAGGTATTGACCTATTTGCTTGGATTCCTTGCCCATATTCCAAGTAATGTCCTGTAATTTGTCCTTTACCAAAAATCGTTTGCCATAAAATTCCTGGCTTTGCACCAAGGCGTTTTCCTTGACGTTTTTATATTGCTCGCCGCGCGCAAAGTTGTTCCCCCAAGAATCCGTAGCCCCGGAAATGGCATCCAGCTTATCCTCTTCATTAAAAACGGATTCCTCCTTATTAAAGCTTAGAACATAGGTCTTTTCCAGCCTATTCTTTAAACGGGCCTGCACTTGCTTTTTTTGAGCCTCGCTCATTCTTGCGCCCCAACTACCCAATTCCATTTTTGATTTAGAAAAGTAATAGGCCTGACCTTGAAATTCTTGCGCGTCTGTTTTTGAGGACGATAGGAAAACTAAAGCTATAACGGCTAACTTGACTAAAATTGACTTCATGGTTTATATTAAGATTTATAATGTTCAAGCAATATAGCCAAACATGAAACAAAACGACGCTGCTTATTAAAACATTAACATTGGAATGATTGCCTAAGATATAGTTAAACTACGCTATTTCATTAATTCGTTGGATGTGATGGCATAAAAAATACAAAAACCAAGTTTAGAACTATAGTAAAAGTCAATCTATTTGAACATTCCTGAGACGGTTTCCAATAACCTATCCCTGTTTTTGAAAAGTGAACTATAATTGTAACATGTTTTAAAAAACAGTTTACTAGCATAAACTATACTCATACTTAATGATAACCCGAAAATTTTGACAATTTTATTTTTTTCTTTGCCTAGGCACGACACAGCGAAAGCTGTGGGCGAGCCGTAGTGATGGCGAAGCATAGCAGTAGCTACGGTTTATAATTTTAACGACGGCAAAGGGAAAAAGAAAGAGACAAAAACTCGGGTTTTCATTTGGCAGGAGTATAACTTAGCATAATGGATTATTTAACAGACCGGATAACATTTAAAATACCTTTTCAATAGTAAGACCCGCAATTAATTTAATGGTTTGATAGAGCACCAAACAAAATGTTCATACCATTACTGCCAAAGGCAAAAAATGTAGTTCGTGGTGTTGATATAACATAAACGGACCTAAAACTTTAAAACTCGTATGGAAATGTAACTATTTACGCTTTACTATCTTAGCGTCGAAAGCAAATTTCAGCCTTATATCCTAGGCCTGCTTGTATAAGGCAGGTTCGTGCTAAAATATCAAAACAGTAAAAATCTTATTGCTTCAGATCCATCTTTTCGGCAAAATAATCACAGAAATCCTTCATGGTCGCCGTCATTTTTTCATCCTGTGTAGCTTTCATAAAAGTATCGGTCATGGACACTAATGTTTGATGAAAAAAAGTCTTCATTTCATCTACGGGCATATCCTTGGTCCAAAGATCTATCTTTAGGGATTCCTGATTTTTGCTGTCCCATACCGAAAGTAACATCGCTTTCGCCTCCTCGTTATCTACCCCGCCGTCCTGTGCGGACCAATTGAGTTTTTCGGGCACACGATTGTCATCCAGTCCCACGCGTAGGGTAATTTCCGATATATGTAAATCTGCCATCTAGTTTCTAGGTTTGTAGTTCGATTTTTTAAAAATTTCCTCTTCGGACATCGTAAGCATTTGCTTTAGGCTTATGATATTATTTTCCATAAAGGCCCTCACAATTTGCCAGCCGATGTATCTTCCCAAGCGGCCGGGAGACTCATTGTCCAGCTCCAATCCAAATTTAGAGAAAGGCGCTTGATCCAAAAAACGCTGGGACAAATTATTGTCGGTACTGTAGAGGTGCTCCTGCTCTATAAAGTTCCTCCAAATAGGCTCCTCATTGGCCAAGGCCCACTCCAGTTCCTCTTGGCTATAGCCTATTTTATCCCAATCATTTGCTGCTGGCATTACCTTGTCCTTGAGGTACAGTTCCTTTCCAAAATAGATCATCCGTGCCAAAAAGGTACGGTCCCTTGGTCGCGGCACTACTTTTTTTGCAAAGGCACTCGCTGCATCGCTTACCATATAGTTTCGGTCCAAAGATTTGGCAATGTACCGTTGAAAACCGCCGTAGTATCTATGTTGTGGACCCAAATAATTATCAAGACCTATAAACAGTAAAGTGTCCGTTAAGATAATACGGTTGTTATAGTCCACATCATTGGTTACCGTTATGACCGTAGGTGTAGGCTGCTCCGGAAAGTAATACTTTATATGTTTGAACAATAATGTTAACCCTGCCTCCTCATCGCCAAAGCTATTAAAGGTATTTCCCACTTCCTGGAATAATTCAATTTGCAAAGAATCATTCATTTTTGCGATCCATACACTATCCGGCGCGGGAAAGAGGTAGGGGAAATTTTTTCTTAGCTCGGGCAATCGTTCCGGAGTAGCGCCGGCAAATTCCCTATCAAAACGGGAGACTTTCAGTTCTAAGGGAATCTTTTCTACCTCGGCGGCCACCTTATCGGTATTATTACATGAAAAAAATAACAGCGAAATTGATAATACCGCAAAAATGAGTTTTCTCATACCAAGTATTTAGGAATACATTTTATTATTCTCCAAGAGCGACTTAATTTTAAGCAAAGTTAATCGATTTCATAATATTGACCCGCTCATGCAAACGGAAAAAGTAATAGACCACATTGTTCACTGGCTCAAAGATTATGCCACCAAGGCAAACCAAAAGGGATTTGTGATAGGTATCTCAGGAGGCATAGATTCTGCCGTGACCTCCACACTTTGTGCCAAAACCGGCCTAGACCTGCTTTGTTTGGAGATGCCCATACACCAACCACCAAATCAATCAGGGCGCGCTGACAGACATATAGATTGGCTACAAGGGCATTTCCCCAATGTTAAAAGGCAAGGTGTAGCGCTCACTTCGGTTTTCGATAGTTTGGTGGGTGTCTTACCGCCTGTTGCCAACGAAGAGGATCGTTTTATGTCCTTGGCCAATACCAGAGCACGACTACGCATGACAAGCCTATATTATTTTGCAGCATTGAAACGTTATCTGGTAGCGGGCACCGGCAATAAAGTAGAAGATTTTGGTATTGGTTTCTACACCAAGTACGGAGATGGCGGGGTAGATTTAAGTCCGATCGCCGACCTTTTAAAAACCGAAGTCTTCGAGATTGCAAAAGTACTTGGCATAAACCAAGAGATTATTGCGGCAGCGCCTACGGACGGACTCTGGGGCGATGACCGAACGGACGAAGATCAGATTGGCGCCTCCTATCCAGAACTGGAATGGGCGATGGCAATGAAGGCCGAAGGAAAAACACGGGACGATTTTTCTGGCAGGGAACAAGAGGTATTTTCCATATTTATGCGTTTCAACGGAATAAACCAACACAAGATGGTGCCTATTCCCATTTGTGAAATCCCAGAAATGTTAAAATAAACCACTCAACTAAGAATTATGTATATAAATCGAATAAAGCGTCCTATATTGTTTCCTTTCTTCAAAAATAACAGAACTTTGATTTCGAAATTAGATTTATAAGTCTTACATTGCATGTACGTGTTTATACACAAACAAATTTATAAGACAGTCTAGAAAAACCAACATAATGATCAAAGTTATAATTGCGGATAATCACCCCATTGTCAGAATGGGCGTACAAATGGTTCTTGATTCCACGGCAGGTTTTGAAATGATTGACGATGTAGCTACCACCGAGGAACTTTTTGAAAAGCTGGAAGCTGTCACCCCCGATGTGGTCATGCTAGAAATGGATATTCCTGAAATGAACGGAATAGCGGGTCTGCGAAAGATCAAAAAAGAATATCCGGATGTGAAAGTGCTTATGTACAGCAGCCAGTCCGAGGATGTTTATGCCCTTAGCGCAATTCGCGCAGGCGCTTTCGGTTATTTATCCAAATCTTCCGAAGTCGATTACATCATCACGGCCTTAAAAAAAGTTAGTGAAGGCAGCATGTTTATTACCAATGAGTTGGCTCAAAGGCTAGCTTTTGATGAAGGAACAAAAAAACCAAGAAGGTTCTTCCGAAAATTATCCACAAGGGAGGTAGAGGTTTTAAAACTTCTCGCCAGTGGAAAACGCAATAAAGAGGTAGCCCAAGGGCTTAACCTTAATGAAAAAACAGTAAGTACCTACAAGGCGCGTTTAATGAAAAAATTAAACGTGGACAATATGGTTGATTTACTACAACAGGCTAAAGCCCTAGAGCTTTACTAAACAAAAAACTACTCAAAAATGAAAAACCCGCAACAGCGGGTTTTTTTAATTAAAATGAAAGAACTCTTCCTAGCCTTTTGTTTAAAATACCTAGTAAACTGTTGTAATCTCTAATTTCTTTTAAAATTTCAGAATTATCCTGATCTGGTTTTGCTTTATGCTGTAAATCCACAACTAATTTCCTTAGAAGAAAGGATCTCAAGGTAAGTATTGTTTCATCTACAAGTTGCACCATTCCATATCTTTTTGTTTTCGGAATAATGTCCTTTCGTTCCCAATCATGTAGTGCATATTTTTCCTCATCCATAAGAATAGATGTTATCTCATAAGCATACTCCTGCTTAAGGTGTGAAATAAAATTCTTTATCTCAAATTCCTCTTTTTCGTTCATCTTGGCAATTAGTTCAGAATAAATTGATTTAAAAGCTTCGTTTGTAAATTCGATTTCATCCTCTTGCAGGTTTAAAAAAATTTTTTCAAACACTTTCAAACTTGAAGATTCTTTTGTTAAAACTAAATCACCAGTCTCATTTTCCCTCAATACTAAGTCTTCAAACTCATCATTTTCAAAACCATAAATTAATAGAATACCTATTATTTTTCTTTCCAACTCGAATAAAACATCCACTTTCTCCAGCACCACCTCATTCCGGACAACATTAAACGCCTTTTGTTCCGATTTTTCCTGTTTTTGGGTATCTGCCGCACCCTTCTTATCTATTTGCGCCAAGGTATTGAAGAGGACGGCCTCGGAGATATTCATGATTTGGGCGCACTCCTGAATATAAATTTCCTTTTTTATGCGGTCCGGAATCTTGGCGATACTATTGACGATATCCCGTACCGTATCCGCTTTTTTTATAGGATCGTCCGAAGCCTCTTTCACCAAAAGTGAGGCCTTGAACTGTATAAAATCCTTGGAGTTTTCTTTTAAATAGGCTTGCACCTCCTCCAGTTCATTATTCTTGGAAAAGCTATCCGGATCTTCGCCTTCCGGAAAGGTGCATATCTTTACGTTCATGCCCTGCTCCAAGATCAGGTCTATACCGCGCAAGGAAGCACGGAGTCCCGCTGCATCGCCATCGAACAGCACGGTAATGTTTTTAGTGAGTCGGTTAATGAGTCTTATCTGCTCCGGTGTCAGTGCGGTTCCGCTAGAGGAAACCACATTGTGGATTCCCCTTTGGTACATTTGAATCACATCGGTATAACCTTCCACCAAATAACAGGTATCCTCTTTGGCAATGGCCTGTTTGGCGTAATAAATACCGTATAGCACCTTGCTCTTGTGGTAAATATCGCTTTCGGGGGAATTTAGGTATTTGGCGGCTTTTTTATCGTTGGTCAGGATACGGCCACCAAAGCCCAGAACCCTGCCGCTTAGGGAATGTATGGGAAACATGACCCTGGCCTTAAACCTGTCAAAGGTTCTTGGATTATTAGGTTTATTGGCATCTTCCTTCACAATGGTAAGACCGGTCTTGCTGAGATAATCCAACTTATAGCCTTTGTCCAGCGCAGCTTTAGTAAAACCGTCCCATAGGTCCAAGCAGTAGCCCAGCTCAAATTGTTTGATGGTCCCGTCCGTAAAACCGCGCTCCTTAAAGTAGCTCAACCCTATGGCTTTTCCCAGTTCCGAATCCCAGAGCATTTCCTTAAAATGGTCGCGGGCAAACTCGGACACCAAGTACATGCTCTCGCGCTCGTTGGCCTGTTCCTTCTGTTCGTTGGACTGCTCGGTCTCCTCTACCTCTATATTGTATTTTTTGGCCAGATATTTAATGGCTTCGGGATAGGTGAAATGCTCGTGCTCCATTAAAAAGGCCACCACATTACCGCCTTTGCCGCTACTAAAATCCTTCCATATCTGCTTAACGGGAGATACCATAAAACTGGGCGAGCGCTCATCCGTAAACGGACTTAGACCCTTGAAATTGGATCCGGACTTTTTGAGCTGTACAAAATCGCCAATAACCTCCTCTAAACGGGCAGTTTCGTATACTTGGTCTATGGTGGTTTTTCCGATCATTTAGTGGAGTGGCTTTCCAACTACTGGAAACCAATTTATTTATGTATTTTAGAATATCAAAAGTACTACTAAAAATGATTCTATTTTTTGGCACGAGACAGGGAAAAACAGAAACCAAACGGCTCAAGAATCTCGCTTGTCCCTTTTGTAAACAAATAGGCACTTTGATACTTTCTGAGTACAACAACTATTTTCATCTGTTTTGGATTAAATTATTCAAAATTTCAAGTAATAGCGTTGCCGAATGTGAGCATTGCAAACGGGTGTATTACAAGGAGGAGTTTACGGAAGAGATGTTGACGGCTATTGAGGAGTGAAAAAAAAGGGAATGATAAATGCTATATCACACCCTTTTTGATACCGAAGTCAACAGCTATTCCTTTATAAATCGAAGCGCAATCCCAAAGAAACATTACGTTGCTCAACAGTTGCATCTTTAAAAATAGGATTTAAATCATACTTGACGTAGAGCAACACCCCATCAAAACCGGCGTAGGCACTTAAACCGTAAATGAAATCACTGGTATTGTACCCCCTCTTTAGCTTGTCTTTCACGTTTTCTCCCTCGCGTTCGTATTTTAGTTTTTGACGTGTCCCCAAATTGAAACCACCATAGCCGCCAATTCCGACCCTAAATTGATTTCGTAGGGAATATCTAATGGTATTCTCGGTCTTCTTAACTTTGGATGGGCCAAATTCCAAATGCAAGGGAAATACGAGGTTATCCATCCTTAGTTTTGATTTATCCAAGGGAAGGCTAAAATCCTCAAGAACCGTTTGCCCCGCTGCATCCGTTACGAAATACTGATTATCCTTGGGCTTTAAACCATTGAACTGGAAAGAAAACCCATAGTTAAATCTTAGAAAATTGGAGTTTTCAAAAACCCTAGTACGCCATTGCCAGCCCATTTCAAAAAAGCGACTGCCGCCTGCTTTATAGGGCGTATCTTCCAAGGATTGCCCATCTATAATGGCATTGTTCAAACCTACCGCAAACACAAAATCCGATTGTGTACGGCGATCGTACTTCAGCTCCCTATTTTTTTTGTCAAAGATAAACTCCTCGGCAGGTTTGCCATCAATATCAATCCCAATACGGATTTGGTTTGCCCGTGAAGAATCGGTTTTAATATCGGGCATAAGAACACCTTCGTTTCGTTCTAAAAGTGCAATTCTATTCTCTATAATGGCCGTTCTGTCGGCAATGTTCAAGGCGCGCTTCTCTGCCGCTCGCTTTTTTAAATTATCGGCCTCCTCTGGTGTTATTTGGCTATTGGACAATCTTTTATTGATTTCCTCCACTTCAAATTTTAAAGCTTCTTTTTCCTGTTCAATAATTTTATCCTTTTGCAGCTGCAACCCCGTTACGATTTGCTTATAATCTTCCTGCGCTATGGTGTTGTGCACCACAAAAAAAGTAGCCAATGCCAATACATAAATAGTAATTGTTCTCATGTTGATTGATTTTTTGATTGATTAATTGATGAATAAACTCCTCCCTGCCCCATCTGTTTGGGATGGCGTAAAAGATGCTTTGAAAATGATGATGAATTAGTTATTTCGGTCGGCCACGGCAGTTCTCACTTTAAGAAAGCCCGCTTTGAGCGACTGGAATATTTGGTCTCGGAAGGATTGATCAAGTTCTTCTTCGACCTGTGTCAGCAAGGCCATGGCGTCCACACTTTGATCCGGTTTAAAAAGTTGTTCCCTAAAAATAGCTTCTTGGGCGTTTCGTAACAGGGAATCCACCTCGGCATCCGTTACTTGGGAAGACTGCTCCAACAGCGCTACTTGGGCCACTACTTCGGCTATTTTTTTATTTAATAGTTTTTCAGAAGCTTGAACAGGCAGTTGCACCTCCTTGGATTCTTGCTGATTCAATTCCATAACTAGGGCATCTTCCTGTTTATCTTTGCCAAAATCGACTTTTGGGCTATCACCCACCGTATTGAGAGTTTCGCTATCCTTAGCTGCACCCTCCGGAATTTCCTGAACAACAAGCCCATCGGAATCACTATCCGGTATCGCCTGTTTGGTTTTCTCTAGCGGTTCAATAGCTGGCTTAGCCGGCGTGTCTACCAATTCCGGAGTTGCAGGTAGCTCATTCGCCCCTGAATTGAGATAAAAGACGGCAACACCTATCAGTACCGCAACGCTGGCAGCGATGCCCAACCAAAAGTAGGCTGGCTTCTTAGTGCTTGGCTCCGATTTCAATTCCTTTGAAATCTTCTGCCAAGCCGCTTCCGACGGTGCAATTTCCCGCGCGTCCAATTTGGATTTTATATGTCTTTCAAACTTATCTGCTTCCATATCCAATGATATTTTGTTTTTTTAACTGTTGCTGTAGCAATTTTCGCCCTTTTAGCAATTGTGTTTTAGAGGTGCTCTCCGAAATACGTAAGAGTTCCGCTATTTCCTGGTGTTTGTACCCTTCTACCGTGTACAACACAAAAACCATTTTATAACCCTGTGGGAGCGCGTCTATCAGTTGCTGTATGTGCTCCGTATCCAAATCCGAAGTCTGTATGTCACCTTGCTGTTGGTGCTTTTCAAACACTTCATCGTCATAGACCACAAACTGTTGTTTTCTTAGGTAGGAAATACTCTCCCGTATCATAATCCGCCGAACCCAACCCTCAAAACTGCCCTGAAAATTGAAGGTATGCAGTTGGGTAAAAACCTTTAAGAATCCTTGCACCATCACATCCTCGGCAAAATGGATGTCCTTTATATACTGCCTGCAAACACCCAACATTTTTGGCGCATGTGTGGTGTACAAACGTTGCTGCGCATCTGCATTGCCTACAATTGCTTTGTTTATTAGCTGCTTTTCGTTTTTGTAAAAAGGTATGATTTTCACGATGTTTAGATGGTCTTCTATGGCTATAGACGCAAGATATCCAAAGATAGTTGCCTGAGGGGAAATAAAAAATTGAATTATTTTTCAACCTTTTGATTTACTGGCGTTTAGATTGCAAAAATAGTTGCGCAATTATCTTGCTTACCAACAGTCAAGTTTCTTTGAAGTTGATTTAGGAGGAAATGACGTAGGACGTAGGACTTTACTATTAAATAGTTAAAGAACCATTATTTTTTCTGGTAATACTAGTGTTAAGTTAAGCCAAAATTGTGGGTAAGGGCTGCACCCGAGCCGCCGCTACTTTTCCCAAACTACGGTGTTAGCGCAGTGGCTTGCGTTTTCAACCCGCCCCGTCCCTTCCGCCTATGGGGGAGGAATCCACCCCGCCCTGTACTGAAATGAAGTTCAGCACACGTCTAGGGCGGGGAGCCGCTGACCTGATTTTCCGCTTTAGTTATGAATTACGCAATGGTTCCTTCCCCTTGCTGGGGAAGGTGGATTGTATTCCGACTTTTCTGTCGGGATACAAGACGGAAGGGGTAGAACCCGAGCCTTGGCTACTTTTCCCAAAGCGAAAAAAGTCAAACTAAACCACCACCAGCTTAAGTTCAGCAGGCCGCCATACGCCTATGGCTTACGTTCTTTTTTGCGCAAAGCATATGGCGCAAAGCATATGGCGCAAAGCGAACGGCGCAAAGCAAACAGAACAGCAAGGGATTTTTACTCAGTATAATACATAAAGGTTAAACAAAGCTTACTTCTCCCGCTCTACCACGTAGTTGACCATCAATTCCAAGGCACTTCGGTATTCGGACTCCGGATAGGTTTTTAAAAGCCCCAAGGCTTCGTCCCTGAAGAATAACATTTTAGCAACGGCATAGTCCAGACCACCTTTTTCTTTTACAAAAGCAATGACCTCTTTTACTCTTTTTTTGTCCTTATTGTAGTTTTTAACGGAATTGATGACCCAACTTTTCTCCTTTTTGGTGCAATTGTTCAAGACATAAATAAGTGGAAGTGTCATTTTCTGCTCCTTGATATCGATTCCCGTCGGCTTTCCGATGCGTTCGTTCCCGTAATCGAACAAGTCGTCCTTTATCTGGAAGGCCATGCCGCACAGCTCCCCGAATTTCCGGAAGGTTTCCACGTCATCGCTCTCCGGCACTACGGAACACGCGCCCAAACTACAGCAAGCAGAAATCAAGGTAGCCGTTTTTTGACGGATGATTTCATAATACACATCCTCGGTAATATCCAAACGCCTTGCCTTTTCAATCTGCAAGAGTTCGCCTTCGCTCATTTCACGCACGGCAACGGATATGATACGGAGCAAATCAAAATCGCCATGATCAATGGAAAGCAGCAATCCCTTGGACAAGAGGTAATCGCCCACGAGTACGGCAATTTTATTTTTCCACAAGGCATTTATGGAGAAGAAACCACGTCGTTTATTGCTTTCGTCCACCACATCATCGTGCACCAAAGTGGCGGTATGGATCAACTCGATTACGGCCGCTCCGCGATAGGTGCGTTCGTTTACGGCGCCATTATTTAAAAGCTTGGCGGTAAGGAACACGAACATAGGCCGCATTTGCTTGCCTTTTCTATTCACAATGTAGTGGGTAATACGGTTGAGCAAGGCAACTTTTGAAGTCATGGATTCCCGAAACTTGGACTCAAAAAGTTCCATTTCTTGGGCAACGGGTTCCTTTATTTGCGCTACTATTTTCAACCTATATGGCTTTAACTATCAAAATTAACGAAAAGCGAGGAGTAAAATGTATTCTGTACGCGGTAATCAGTCCAAAGTATAAAAGGTATCGAGGAAAGGAGACAAAAATTTGAGGAGATGGTTTGGAATAAAACCACTTATCCCACCACGAAGGCACCCCTCCGTCTTCCTCCAGAAAAAGGTCAGAAGCCACCTATGCCTTCCTCTCATTCATACTTGGTTCGTCGGAGGCAAGTAAAAAAAGGGGAGGAGCTATTTCTCGTGTTTTTTTTAAGTACTAAGCAAATAGCCTGTCAATCCCGCGGTTTATCAAACTCCTGTTAAAAACCTCGCACCGACATTATTCCTCAAATGAGGCCTTTCCCCATCCTCCACTCTAAGACTTATTCGCCAATTGGCCGCAGGCTGCATCGATATCTTTTCCCCTAGACCGCCTTACCGTAACCGTAATGCCGTTTTTCTCCAAGGTATCCACATACATGTCAATGGCGGCATTGGAGGCCTGTTGAAACTCGCCGTCGTCTATGGGATTATATTCGATAAGATTGACTTTTGACGGGGCAAACCTGCAAAAATTAACGAGCGCATCCACGTCTTTCTTCTGATCGTTGATACCGTCCCAAACCACATACTCATACGTAATTCGGCTTTTGGTTTTTTCGTACCAATAAATCAAGGATTCCCGTAAATCCGCCAAGGTAAACGTCGCATTAAAGGGCATAATGGAAGTGCGTATCTCATCTATGGCCGAATGTAAGGATACCGCCAATTTAAAACGGACTTCCTCATCTGCCATTCGCTTTATCAGTTTAGGCACTCCGGATGTAGAAACGATAATACGCTTGGGCGACATGCCCAAACCCTCGGGAGAGGTAATCATATCTATGGCCTTGAGCACATTATTGTAGTTCATGAGCGGTTCTCCCATGCCCATAAACACAATGTTACTTAAGGGTCTATCAAAATACAAACGGCTTTCGTTGTCTATGGCCACCACTTGATCGTAGATTTCATCCGGATTCAGGTTGCGCATGCGCTTTAAGCGCGAAGTGGCACAAAAACGACAGTCCAAACTACAGCCCACCTGACTGGAAACACAGGCCGTTGTCCTTGTTTTCGTGGGAATAAGTACCGACTCCACCACCAAATCATCGTGCAGTCGTACCGCATTTTTTATGGTACCATCGGAGCTGCGCTGCATCAAATCGACCTTTATGTGATTGATGACAAAATTGGCCTCCAATAGTTCGCGTGTAGTCTTGGAAAGATTGGTCATGACCTCAAAGGAATGCGCGCCTTTTTGCCACAACCATTCGTACACCTGATTACCGCGGAACGCCTTATCTCCCTGACCTGTAAAAAAGTCTCGGAGCTGCTCCTTGGTCAATGCCCTAACGTCTTTCTTTTTTTTCTCCACAATAAACTGGCTCATAAAAAAATCCCTCTTGTATCAACTTTGGTATAAGAGGGATTTGGTTTTTAAAATTATATAGATTTCCGCCTCTACTGAAACGAGTCCAGCACAAGCGCGGAAATGAAAAGAAGCCTATTAAATTATCAACATCGCGTCGCCGTAGGAATAGAACTTATACTGCTCCAAAATGGCTTCCTTGTAGGCTTTCTTCATTAAATCGTGCCCCATAAAAGCTGAAATCATCATCAATAAGGTCGATTTTGGCAAATGAAAGTTCGTGATCATCGCATTGGCAATACTAAACTCATAGGGTGGAAAAATGAACTTGTTCGTCCAACCCTCATGGGTATTTAAGGTATGGTTGGAAGACACGGCACTTTCCAGACCTCTCATGGCCGTAGTACCTACCGCACATATCCTTCTTTTCTTCTTCTTGGCGTTGTTTACTATTTCCGTGGCCTTTTCCTCAATAAACAATTCCTCGCTATCCATCTTATGCTTGGATAGATCTTCTACTTCCACAGGGTTAAAGGTGCCCAAACCTACATGCAAGGTCAGCTCTGCAAAATCGATGCCCTTTATCTCCAAACGCTTCAAAAGATGCTTGGAAAAGTGCATACCGGCCGTGGGTGCCGCTACGGCGCCCTCATGTTTGGCATAGATGGTCTGGTACCGCTCCTCATCCTCGGGTTCCACAGCTCTTTTTATATATTTTGGCAATGGGGTTTCGCCCAATTCCTTCAATTTTCTTCTAAAATCTATATAAGCGCCATCATAGAGGAAACGTAAGGTACGCCCTCTAGAGGTAGTGTTGTCTATGACCTCTGCCACCAAGGTTTCATCGTCCCCAAAATACAGTTTATTACCGATACGAATCTTACGTGCCGGATCTACCAAAACATCCCACAAACGTTGTTCCTCGTTAAGTTCGCGCAAAAGGAACACTTCTATACGCGCACCCGTTTTTTCCTTGTTTCCGTAAAGTCGGGCAGGAAAAACCTTCGTGTTGTTCAACACCATAACATCCCCTTCATCAAAATAATCGATCATATCCTTGAACATTTTATGCTCAATTTTACCGGTTTCCCTGTGGATGACCATTAATCTGGATTCATCCCTATTTTCAGACGGATGCTCTGCCAATAATTCTTTTGGAAGCTCAAAACTAAAGTGCGATAATTTCATTTCTTGTACATTTCTGGTTTAGTGAATGCAGGCCTATCAAAAAATCGATGACTAAGGAGAACTTCTGGCTCTTACCTTACCCTACGAACTACTTTTTTTCTACAGGGAATTGCGGCTGCAAATATACAATCCGGAAAGGGGCCTTGTCAAGTAAATACGGTATTATAATTCGGTAACCTTGAATTGAAGTCGTTTTAAATCTTCCCAAAAATCGGGATAGGATTTGGACACCACCTCCGCATCGTTTACATACAGGCTAGTTTTTAGTGCCAAGGGCGCAAATGCCATTGCCATTCTATGGTCGTTATAGGTGTCTATGGCAACTTCTTTTTTAATGTTTATTGATGGTTTGATCGTCAGCGTTTTGTCCGTTACCGAGATATCGGCGCCCAATTTGGTCAGTTCCATATGCAGGGCTTCCAGTCTATCGGTCTCCTTTATTTTTAGGGTATGCAGGCCACTTAAATGACATCCCATGCCCAGTCCAAAAGTGGTAACGGCTATGGTCTGTGCGATATCCGGCGCATTGGCAAGATCAAATTCCACCGTACCTGCCTTTGGTTCGTTTACCTTTTTTAATGTTATCGTGTTTTCATCAAACCTTGTTTCCACCCCAAAATCCGTGTACAGCTCGGCCAAAACACTATCGCCCTGAAGACTGTTCTTTTTATAGGCCGATAAGGTAATTTCTGAACCCAATGCGGCCAGGGCAACACTACTGTAATAATAAGAGGCCGAACTCCAATCCGATTCCACCACCAAGCTTGTGGGCACAACCGAAGCTTTAGCACCTACTTTAATCAGATTGCCTTCAAATGAGTTGGGTATGCCCAGTTCATCCAAAAGGCCTAAGGTCATTTTTATATACGGAACCGATGTAATCTTGCCCACCAGTTCCAATTCGAGTCCGTTTTTAAGGCTTGGCGCGATGAGCAATAAGGCAGAAATATACTGACTACTCACATTCGCCGGAAGACTTACCTTGTCCTTATCCAGCACTTTGCCACTAATTTTTATAGGCGGATAGCCTTCCTCGTTTACATAGGAAATATCCGCCCCCAAGGTACGTAGGGCATCTACCAAAATCTTGACAGGCCGTTCCGTCATCCGTTTAGAGCCTGTCAATAGCACATTTTTTCCTTCTTGCGCAGCAAAATAACCCGTTAAAAAACGCATTGCCGTACCTGCGTGATGGATATCTACCGTACCGGAAGTCTTTTGCAGCCCCTGCTCCATGACCTGTGCATCGTCTGAATTAGACAAATTTTCAATGGTAACTCCGTCATACAGGGCGGCCAACAATAAAGACCTGTTAGATTCGCTTTTGGAACCCGTTATTTTAATACGTGTATGCAGTTGCTGTTCGGTAGGGCCGGTAAGGTAAATTTTCAAGATAGGATGTGTTAAAAACGAAGGGCAAATATAGTATTATTTCAGCTTTTTATTAGTGTGGTGGCGGTCGTGATCGCGCTTGGTCTTTAGATGTAACTTTTTATCAAAGGATTGTTGCAGATCTATACCAGTTTGGTTGGCCAAGCACAGCACCACAAAGAGCACATCTGCCAATTCTTCTCCCAAATCCTTGTCTTTGTCGCTTTCCTTTTCGCTTTGCTCTCCATAACGTCTGGCAATGATACGTGCCACTTCGCCCACCTCCTCGGTAAGTTGCGCCATATTGGTCAACTCGTTAAAGTAGCGTACACCGTGTTCCTTGATCCAATCGTCTACTGCGGTTTGTGCGTTTTGTATGTTCATTACTCCTTATTTTTTGAGTCTATAATAATCGTGACAGGCCCATCGTTCGTTAAATCTACTTTCATGTCCGCGCCAAAAACGCCGGTACCTACTTTTTTGCCAAGTGCCGCCCCTAGTTCCAAGACAAAAGCTTCGTATAACGGAACGGCAACATCCGGCTTGGCAGCTTTTGTATAGGACGGTCGGTTGCCCTTTTTTATTGACGCGTACAGGGTAAACTGACTTACCACTATGGCTTCTCCGTTTATATCCAATAGCGAGCAGTTCATAACCCCATCGGCATCGTTAAAAATACGAAGATTGGCTATTTTCCGCACCAACCATTGTATGTCCTCGGTGCCATCTTCATAGGTAATGCCCAACAATAGCAATAATCCTGTTTCTATGGCGGAAATTACCTCCCCTTCTACTGTTACGCTAGCTCTGGAAACTCTTTGTACTACTGCTCTCATTTTTTTTCTCCGTAGGTGTCAACTCGGTAATGATCATCTTCCCCGGCAACCATTTGTACATAGCTGCGATAGCGGCTCCAAGATATAGTACCCGCTTCCAAAGCATCCTTTACCGCACATTTGGGTTCGTCTAAATGCAGGCAATTATTAAACTTACACTCTTGTTTTAGTTTGAAAAGTTCTGGAAAGTAATTACCAATTTCTTCCTTTTCCATATCTACGATTCCAAAACCCTTTATACCCGGAGTATCTATGATGCGCGCGCCAAAATCCATATCATACATTTCCGCAAAGGTGGTGGTGTGCTGCCCTTGCAGATGTTGCTCTGAAATTTGAGCGGTTTTAAGGTTTAGATTGGCATCTATGGTATTGATCAAGGTTGATTTGCCCACGCCCGAATGGCCAGAGAACATGGAAGTTTTTCCCACCATCCACTCTTTAATCGTATCCACATTTTTACCCGTCACGGCCGAAATTCCAATGCAGGTGTATCCAATTTCCCGATATAGGGCCGCTAAAAACTTAACCTCGTCCCGTTCTTCGTCCGTATAAGAGTCAATCTTATTAAAAACCAAAATAGCAGGGATATGATAGGCCTCCGCAGTCACCAAAAATCGATCTATAAAAATGGTATGGGTAGGCGGGTTATTCAAGGTAATCAATAGAAAAGCCTGATCTAAATTGGAAGCGATGATGTGGGTTTGCTTGGAGAGATTTACCGATTTCCGAATAATATAGTTCTTGCGATCTTCAATCTTGTGGATTATACCAATGGTCTCATCCCCAATAGTTTCCACATCAAAATGAACCCTGTCCCCTACCGCAATAGGATTGGTGCTCTTTATGCCCTTGATCCTAAACTTACCTTTGATGCGACATTCATAAAATTGACCGGAGTCCGCCTTTACATAGTACCAACTCCCCGTAGATTTGTAAACGATGCCTAGCATATAGTCACTCCTAAATAATAAATCCCCATGCTACAAAGTAACGATTTTCTTTTTTTTAAAACCGGTTCTCAGGCATATTCCTATTTTATGGTAATTGCATACAATCTAAAAACTAAGATCTTTGTTAAGTAGCAGAATCAACTCCAAAGACTTGCGTAGAATGCTCAAGAATCAAATATATTTGGAATTACATACTTATTGGCGCCATTTACCGTTGTACAACAACTAAGGCTTTAAAAATTTTAAAGCTATACACATTTAACCATTATTATTACTTAAAACAAAGTATCATTATGAGAAAAATTATTTTTATCGCCTTTGTAGCATTGGCCTGTACATTTGAAATGAATGCGCAACAATACAAAGTAATCACTAGTGTAGAATCAATAGTATCCAGTGGGCTTGGTCGTTCTAGAATTATTGATGGTAACGAAGAAAAAGATTATGCTCAGTTCACTTCAACACAAACAGAAGATGACAACACGCGTAATAAATCAAAAAGAGATGATATTAGGATAAGGGATTTTGACGAAACAAAATTGCTGAACTTCTTTAATATTGCCGGTATTCGTTTTCAAAATATTGCAGCGAATGATGCTATCATAACGTCCAAAATAAATGCCTTGGTTGCCGAGGGCTGGGAACTTGCTTTTGTAACCAGTGCTGTAGAAAGTGACAGCGGCAAAGGAGATGGCTCCGGTATTTTTATTACGCGTTATATTTTTAAGAAGTAAAAAAATATGCACTTTCAAAATAAAAGCCTCGAAATAGTTTCGGGGCTTTTTTGTGTTTTAAAGTCATCAAGAAAATCAGTCGACCATCCGAACCCTGCCGCCAACAAAGGTTTTTTGGTTCACTTCCTTGGGATTACCGTAAACGATTACATCGCCGCCGGCCTTCACATTAATATCTATGCTGTCCGAGGCAAATACCTGGGCCTCTCCACCTGCCGATATTTTTACATCCGTAGTTTGGGTACGCAACTCGCGACCCTCAAAGATTCCCCCGGTATTCAAAACAACCGTTTGGTTTTTGGCCAACCCTGATGCTTCAATAATACCGCCCGTGACCGCCCTTATGTCTACCACGGCCACATCCATGGCAATAGTTATCTTGGCACCCTCTTGTGCACGCAATTCCATTTTGTTTTTATTGATCATCTCATTACAGGTAATACGCGCCCCTTCATTGGCATCTATAACATCCAAATCCGTGTAATACACTTCAATAAAGGTATCCTCGCCGGTAAACTTTTTATCGAGCTGCATACGCAACTTCAAAATACCGTTCTTGTTGGTAAAGATAATGTCCTCTGTGTTGTCCCCCTTTATTAAAATTCGGTTGCCGTCCGATTTTATAAGGTTTACCTCAATAAGGTCATACACTTTTACTTCATTAAAATCGCCCACTTCACGATCAATAGTACGCTGGGCTAGCGCGGTAAAGGCAAAAAAGAACAGGAGCAAGTTAGTTGTGAATTTCATAATGATGTGCTTAATTTTAGGAAAGATAACTGTTTTAATGATTTGTTACAGTTAATATACAGGTATTGGCATATTTCTTGATTATTTTTTGATTAAAAACGATTTCCATGAAAAATATGCTAGTAACTCTCCTACTTCTTCCGTATTTAGTCCTAGGACAATTGAGTACCGATTACAAGAACGACCAACAAAACGGAATTTTTTTCGGCAAGGCAAACTTACAGCTATTCCCAACGGTTCTTGGGGGTATCCAGAACAAAAACACGGCATTGGCCATATTAAGTTTTGGAATAGTACGTCAATCAAGGCTACCCTTTCTAAGCTTTGCGCAGTCCAACCATATTGTTGCCGAGCCGCAGTTCCAATTTCGGTTTCAACGCCCCCTTCATAACGAATTTGGTTTTTTGGAGCCGGAGCGCTCTTTTAGGGGAGCGGTATCGCCCAACGAGTTTCTGCTTTTAAAACTAACACCCAATACAAAAAGAAATCTTAGATACATCTTGAGGCAAATAAACGGGTGGACATCTAGAAGTAAAGCCGAACTCATTCCTTTTGGCTTTGCGGAAACCCAAGCAGGTATATTTGAGGTACATCCTTTTCAAATATTGGAACGTGGCGAATACGGTTTTGTCCACAAGGATATTTTGGTTAGCGATAATTTTGCGGATTTTATGATTTTTGATTTTAGTGTGGAGTGATGATGGTGTAATCGAAGTAGGTACATACTAATGGAGCGTACGTTTGTTCCCTACAACATTAACTTTTATACAAGCTTTATTCTCCCAAAACGAAACTACACTGATAGTTTATATTGAGACGATAAACAAATAAACCGCAAAGAACGTTACCATTATTATATACTTTCCTTGCTTATGGTGGAACCGTAAATATGGATTGTTGCAAAATACACTTTTTTAAAGCTCCTCCTTGTTCAAAGGGAGGGGAGCTTTTTTATAGCTAGTGTTTTTCATGAGAACGTTCCCCTCCTAATTCTAGGAGGGGTGTCGCGGCCTAAGTCGGGACGGGGTGGTTAAGCCCGAGCCATTCTGTATGTCCCAACACCATGCTTTAAACGCAGTACCTCGCTTACAACTTTTTTAGACAAAAGGACCATTCCGCTTTACGGAGCAACCACCCCTTTCTTCCGCAAGCGGAATTC
>Ga0306871_1000065_pt1 | contig 44128 bp, 46 predicted proteins | sample AntRauMeHopE1497_FD_190447 | JGI IMG/M metagenome (GOLD analysis project Ga0306871, IMG submission 190447) | Saline lake microbial communities from Rauer Islands, Antarctica - Metagenome Hop E1 #497 (v2) (version 2) | ecosystem: Environmental > Aquatic > Non-marine Saline and Alkaline > Saline ... | reverse complement strand
GCGAATACTACGTCATTCGCAAAGTTTGTCAACATCTTTTGTAAAGTTTTTCTTGAAGTTTGTTGTTACAAATACATGCTTCAAAACCTTACATCGCGTCGTCTAAACAACGCATAAATATTGACGCTTCAAGTGCCTGGTTTAGCCTATACTTTCTAAGCTTTTCCTTGTCTCCCCGAAGCGAGAGGCGCATTGTACTGATAGATTTCCCCAAAGCAAGTGCTTTTATTAAAAAACTTTTTAAAAACACCTGTTTGCATATTTTCTGCGCAAAGATGGATAAGTTATGCGTAAACATTGTTAAAATTCTGCTTATAATGTAACTACATAATGACTTAATCATTATTACTGGCTATATTTGTGTAACGCTTTAGTATGAGTGCGCAACACATTACCTATAACAATTAAAACAAAATGGTGGATTACCATGATATCTGTAAAAACTTCATTAGCCTTTGTCATCGCGTTTGCGCTAGCTGTATTGGCTTATCTTATTTCATCTGCAGCATTCGCTGCTAATCTTACTCTCTTATTACCAAGTATATTTGTAATAGTAACTGTAGTTTGCTTTATGGTTGTTTCCTCGTTACAAAGTTCTGCGCGACAGAACTCGCAGTCAGTTGCTAGTGAGCCATCAAGCTCACAGGCAAATAATACAGTAGAGCCCTCGCCGGCTGACGCTGACGAGACCTCAACGCTTTATGTAGGTAATCTTGCATACAAAGCAAATGAACAGATTGTACAAGAGTACTTTGAAAAAGTGGGCGTAGTTAAATCGGTAAGGCTTGTTAAAGATAAACGTACAGGTCGGCGTAAGGGCTTTGGCTTTATAGAAATTAATAGCGGCGATGAAACTGCCTTTATAGAAAAGCTAAACGAGAGTGAGCTTATGGAACGAAATATTATTGTTCGCCCGGCCAACGAGAAACAACATTAATGCACACCTTCACGAACATTTTTGTACTTCTATAGATATACAAAATAAAAGACCGCTTTAAAAGCGGTCTTTTATTATTAGCGCACTATTCATAATACCACTAAGTAAACTGATTATTAAAAGCATGAAATCTATTAATAGCCAGCAACACATCAGGAATTTACATTATACACAAGACTCTATTGCAAACTTTTGAATACCTCCAATAATAGACTTCTCTGCATTGTTAATTATTTTAAACAATTCCTCATTCGCAATACCGGTTAAATAAGTCTTTACTAGGTCGACACCGGCTTTTACGCCGGTAATAACTTTATTTCTAAAAAGTGCCTTATTACTCGAAGCTGGTGACACTATATTTTGTGCTTAAATTGTATTCATAAAATAATACCTCACTATCCTCGACACTATATCGGTAGTGATTAGTGATTTCTTTAATAAAGAGTTGGTAATTTTTCAATAATCATTAAAATTAACAGATATTTAAAGAAAGGTAATTTTATGAAAAATCTGATTTCACACTCTATCCAAGAAGTACAGCAGCTTAGCTATAACGAACAATTCATAGCGAAAAAACAGCATTTAACTCAGCTAATGTCGCCTTTTTATGAAGATGAAGTGCAAGCATTTAAGTCGCCCGAAGCCCACTATAGAATGCGAGCAGAATTTAGAATTTGGCACCAAGGTGCAGATTCTTACCATATTATGTTTAATCAAGAAACCAAAGAACAATATCGAGTGGATACTCTTGAGGCCGCATGCTCCCTTATTACTAGCGCGATGCAGACGGTTATTGACTTTATTACCCAACAATCAGTACTGCGTACAAAACTATTTCAGATCGACTACTTAGCCACAACCACAAATGAACTTGTCATTAGTTTGTTGTATCACAAAAAATTAGATGAACGGTGGCAAGCGGCCGCAAAAAACTTGCTAGAAGAATTAGGATATTTGGGCAATATTAATATTATTGGACGAGCGCGCAAGCAAAAAGTAGTTGTTGGCAACGACTTTGTGACTGAAAAGCTGTTAATTAAAAACACGTCATTTTCATTTAAACAAATAGAAAATAGCTTTACACAGCCAAACGCCGTCATTAATACAAAGATGATTGAATGGGTTATCGATAATATTAATCAAGATGACACCGATTTACTTGAGCTTTACTGCGGCGCCGGCAACTTTTCTATTCCCTTAAGTCTACATTTTAGGAAGGTACTGGCAACTGAAATATCCAAAACATCGGTAAACGCGGCACAGTTTAATATTCAAGCAAACAATATTGATAATCTTGTTATTGCTAGGCTTTCGAGTGAAGAATTTGTAGAGGCTTTTAATAGAGTCAGAGCGTTTAATCGCTTAGCTAATATCGATTTAGATAGCTATGCTTTTTCTACTGTCTTAGTCGATCCTCCGCGAGCCGGGCTTGATGAAACGACACTGCAATTGGTATCGAGCTTTGATACGATTATTTACGTGTCGTGTAATCCATCAACTTTAGTAGCCAACATGCAAATATTAATTAAAACACACCGCGTAATTAAGGTCGCTTTGTTTGATCAATTTCCGTTCACTCACCATATGGAATCAGGCCTTATTTTACAAAAGAGATAACGTATACTGTTCGTTGCTAAAGTTGTTAGGCACAAACATCATCGTTTCTCAATATTAACGAAATTTGCGTAGTGCATTGCGCCTTTTTCAATGAAGCGAAGCTGTGCCTTCACCCTTTTAGCTATAAGTTCAGTTTCAGTACTGTCGGCGTCTATAGCTTCAGCGCCTGCGCTAAACACTAACTTTACCATTGCTTCTGATTGTAAATAGGCGATTGGCATTGGTGTCCCTATTTTATCAACAATATAATCGGCTAACTCTTCCGTAAAATGCTGGATCTCGCGCTTAACAGCAGCCCTAAATGAAGCTGACGTGCCGGTGTGTTCCCGCAGTAAAAGACGGAACACGTTGGGGTTGCTCATGATGAATTCAATGAATGTGTCAACCGAAATATTGATAATGCTGCCGCCTGATGCAATACGTTTACGCGCTTGGCGCATAAGCTGCCTGAGGGCTAAGCCCGACTCATCGACAAGAGTGAGGCCTAATTCATTAATGTCAGCAAAGTGACGATAAAAAGAAGTAGGGGCAATATTTGCCTCGCGCGCAACCTCACGTAAGCTGATGGTAGTGAAGCTTTTGTTATCGTCTAATAGCGTAAATGCGCCATCTATAATGCGCTGACGAGTTTGTTGTTTTTGTTGTTGACGATTCATATCTAAATGTTTACACCGTTGTTGTGTTTTCTGCAATAAGTTTCTTGCACTTAACGATACTAAAAGTTAAATTAGCGCACACTCGTACGCTGAATATCTTGAGTATATTGATTTGAAAAAACCACCCCTTATTCCACTCACCGTTACCATATTCGTGGTTACCACCTTAATAGCATTTATTGGTACTCCTTTGTGGGCTATTTATGTTGGTATTGGTTGGACCGAAATATTGACCGCTGTTGCTTTGTTCTTCTTTACTGGCATGTCTATTACAGCAGGCTATCATCGCTTATGGTCGCATAAAACCTTTCAGGCACATCCTGTTGTAAAAGTTGTTCTTGCTGTAGGCGGCGCGATGGCAGTGCAAAACAGCATATTACACTGGGCTAGCGATCATAGGATTCATCATCGCCATGTAGATGAAAATGACAAAGACCCATACTCAGCCAAAAGAGGATTTTGGTATTCACACATGGGCTGGATGCTAAGAGAGTATCAGTCTAATAGATATAACGATTATTCAAATTGTCGCGATTTGCAAAAAGACAAAGTTGTTATGTGGCAGCACAAGCATTATATTCCTATAGTGCTTGCTTCTAACATTGGTATAACCGCTTTCTTAGGCTTTTTAAACGGCGATATTATAGGCATGATGTTAATAGCCGGTGTAGCTAGACTTGTTGCGGTGCATCACGTTACTTTCTTAATTAATTCATTGGCACATGTTTGGGGGTCGCGTCCTTATACCGATACCAACACCGCAAGAGACAACGGCATTGTGGCTTTATTCACTTTTGGTGAGGGATATCATAACTATCACCACATATTTGAATATGATTATAGAAATGGCATTAAGTGGTGGCAATACGACCCGACTAAGTGGTTAATAAAAACCCTTTCATGGTTTAAGTTAACTTCCCACTTACGCACTACACCTGAAGAACGCATTGAAAAAGCGAAACTGCAGATGCAGCTAAAACACGCAAAAACCAAGCTTATTCATCTGCCCAACGCCGAAGAAGTACTCAACAAGGTGCAGCAAGAATACGACCTTTTATTACATAGAATGGCTGAGTATTATAAGACTAAGAAGTCGCTTGTAGCTTTGAAAAAAGAAACACTACAGGCATCGTATGAAAACATGGAGCTCGATTTCAAATATAAGGAAATGAAACAATCCTTTACGTTGCAAAAAGAAAAATGGCAATCGCTGTACTCTTATTATGTTGAACCCATACCGGCTTAGCAGTTAACAAAAAGGATGCTTCTAGCATCCTTTTTTATTGCCTTAATCTTCATAGAGGAAGATTCTATAGCTATCTGTCTAGTAAATTTTTATACAGCCTTCCTTTTGAAGAGAATGTGCGAGGTGCTTGGCCATCAGCGCTTATTATGCTGCTATTTGCTATTGTCGTAAGCACAATACTTTTTATAGAGCAATTATAAAACAAAACGCTAATGAAGCTGAGCACTCCATAAAGACTGGGATGTACGGTTATTTGACCAAGCCAATTCAATCGACGCTACTGACTGACACCTTAAAAAAGTGACCGGCTCAAATTGTGTCGCATTCACTATATACTCATCGCCTTTTTAAGTCGTCTCCTGCGGGTAACACTAAATAGCTTTTTGAACGCCATTATGAATATGTTAGTATATGGTCCGTTTAAATCTGTATATTTTATCTATGACTCAGCCTGCTATTAATCATCGTTTTTGTGTAGCCCCTATGCTTGATTGGACCGACCGACACTGTCGCTATTTCTTGCGTTTGCTGTCTTCTCGCAGTGTGCTTTACACTGAAATGGTTACCACCGGCGCCATAATTCATGGTAAAGGTGATTATTTGCATTTTGATAAAGCAGAGCATCCCTTGGTGCTCCAGCTTGGCGGCAGTAATGCTGCAGATATGGCAAAATGCGCAGCCTTGGCGCAATCACGCGGATACGACGAAATTAATATCAACGTGGGTTGTCCATCTGATCGCGTAAAAAACGGTAGTTTTGGCGCATGCTTGATGTCTACCCCCGCAATCGTGGCCGAATGTGTAAGGGCCATGCAGGCTGAAGTAGACATACCTGTTACCGTTAAATGCAGAATAGGCATAGATGACATGGATGACGATGCGGGCTTGAGCGGCTTTGTTCTACCCATATATGAAGCAGGCTGTGAGCATTTTATTGTGCACGCACGAAAAGCCTGGCTGCAAGGACTTAGTCCCAAGCAAAATCGAGATATTCCACCGCTTAATTACGAACGCGTTTATAGACTCAAACAAGACAATCCTGCCCTGAAAATAAGTATAAACGGCGGCATTACCACGCTGGAACAAGCTAAACATCAGCTGCAATATGTTGACGGCGTCATGATGGGACGTGAAGTATATGCAAACCCCTTTATATTAAGCAATGTGGACGCTGAAATTTTTGGACATGCAAATGACGATCAAATTACAAGAAGCGAGGTCGTGTATGCAATGAGCGCATATATTAACGAGCAAGTAGCGTCGTCTGGCGCGCGCGTTTGGCATATTGCTCGCCATATGCTTGGTCTGTTTCAAAGCCAAGTTGGCGGCAAAATATGGCGTCGTTATTTGAGCCAAAACGGTACTGCAAAGCACAACAACCCACAGCTTTTAATACAAGCGTATGAGCAAGTCTTAGCAGCGCAAGACAAGGCAGAAAAGGACACACTAATTTTTGGTCAAAACCGCCAACAAAATTAGTAAAAATGACCATTCATGTCAAAATAAAACTTCCCTTTTGGGCTACTATATTTAGGTGCTGCGCTAAAGCACTGTTTTGAATAACTTTTTCAAATTCAACATTCTTGGCATAGCATTCGCAAAGTAAAATTACTGTTGCACTGTGCAGCAGTAATTTTACTTAGGTGATTAGCCGCAGCGTAGTATCTTTTATGTCTCTATTTACACAAAGATAGTCCCGGCAGCGCTACTCACACAGATTAAGCGCAAGGAATAAAAATATGCTAGTACAAGTCAACCTTCTTAGTTTGCTGTTGTCACCTGTCTTATTTTTCATTGTTGGCAGTGTGTTGTTTTTACTGCTGACCCATTTGAAAATGGTTAGGACAAAAGCTTGATTATCATTTGTACATTGTATTTATCAGGAAACATGTTACCCCGGCGCTATGCTAGGCATCATACAGCAAGCGTTATAACCCTTAATAAGGAATTTTATGAAAACGATTATTAACGACAGGCGATTCTTTAGAGATGCGCAGCATGCAAAAGTGTCAGGCGTATGTGCGGGCATTGCAAAGTATATAGATATTAATCCATGGATTGTCAGAGCAGTCGCTGGTACGATGTTTTTATTCTTTCCATTCGCTATTGGACTGGCCTATGTACTGGCAATCTTACTGGTAAGGTACCGATAAAACAGCTCGGTACGTCTGCAGACAACGATTAAGCTTACAGACTATGCAAATAGGTGTATATCTAATGACCTGTGTCAGCGAAGTGGTGAATTAGGTTGCTCAAGTGCTGTCCATACGGGTAAACTAAAGCACTTCAGGGCCTTTGGCCACTCGCCTCAAAAACAATTAAACATTAGTAGGGAAAATAATGAGCTCTATCTTTACAACGAAAAGTATCAGTGCCTTTTTCGCAGCCATTATCGTTACATTGTGTTTACTCGGGTTTTGGTGGAGTTTTGAACCAGACGTATTTGACGTAGATGAGCAGGCAAATCAGCAGGCCCAAGCGAATAATCAAACTGTGGTAACAGGCTATACAACCACCACCGCGCTTATTATCGTACTTGAAAAAATGCTCGATAAACCAGGCGGTTATATTTACAACGACATGATGCCGCCTGGCATATTAATGGACAATATTCCAAGCTGGGAGTTTGGCGTAATTGAAATGAGCCGCGATTTAGCCCTAGCTATTCGCCGAGACTTTGGTCGTTCGCAGTCGCAGTCTATAGACAGCGATGAACTGGCCGACGCACAAACAAGTCTTAACCTTGATAATAACCGCTGGTTACTGCCCTCTACCGAAGGTGAATATACCAAAGCCATTAAGCACTTATATACCTACCGCAACGCTCTTGGTAATTCGCGCGCCGGTAATAATCAATTTTATGCCCGCGCCGACAATTTGCGAGACTATTTAAAACAAGTAGAGAAAAGACTCGGTAGTTTGTCTCAAAACCTTAGCGCCAGTGTAGGCACTGAGGTAATCAATACTAATTTAGCAGGCGATCCATCGGCCACTTATTCGTCACCTGAAGACGCCGCGCTGGTAAATAAAACAGGCTGGTTTCAATTAGACAACAACTTTTACGAAGCGCGAGGCGCCAGCTGGGCTTTACTGCATTTCTTAAAAGCATTGGAAACCGATTTTGCCGAGGTTTTGCGCAAGAAAAATGCGACTGTCAGCCTTCAGCAAATAATTCGGGAGCTAGAAGCCACTCAAGGAACTGTGTTTAGTCCCGTTATACTAAACGGAGGCGGATTTGGAATGCTTGCGAACCATTCGCTGGTAATGGCAAACTACATTTCACGTGCAAACGCCGCAATTATTGAGTTATCAGAATTATTAAACCAAGGCTAACTATGAAACAAATGCTAACTATGAAACAAATGAAAAGTGCAGTAATGGGTCGCTATTTGCTGAGCGGCCTAGGATTAGCGGTATGTGTCGCGCTTAGCAGCACACAAGCAATGGCCGACACAGTATTAGGCGGTTATGTGGGTATTCAAGCCTGGAATGTTGCCGCTCAGGGAGGTTTTGCACAAAATGAGTCATTAGCTACCTTTAAATTCAAAGACGAAACAAATACGAGTTTTTACGCCGCACTGGAACACCCTATTCCCTTAATCCCCAATATAAAGCTTGTTCGCACCACGCTTAATACAAGTGGTTCAAATGTAATAGACAGTCCGTTTAACTTCGGCGACCAGGTATTCTTAGTGAGTGCCACTATTAGCACCGAAGTAAAGTTAAGCGCGACCGACTATATTTTATACTATGAGATACTCGACAACGATTTAATCTCTATCGACATCGGTATTAGTGGTAAACAACTGGATGGCGATGTTTTTGTCGCCGACATTGACGGTCGCTCAAGTCAACAAAATATAGATGCCATTATCCCAATGGGCTACGGCAAGATGCAAGTAGGTCTGCCTTTCACCGGCTTTTCGCTGACAGCAGAAGGCACTTTTCTAGCCATAGACGACGACTCATTTACCGATTATCAGCTTGCATTAGCCTATAGCTTTATTGAAACCTTAGCGCTAGATTTATCTATACAAATTGGCTACCGTGCGACTGAATTAGATCTTAATGATGTTGACGGCATTTATGCTGATTTACAATTTGACGGCGCGTTTATTGGACTTGAATTCGATTTTTAAACTAACTCAGTCCAAAACGGCATAAAAAATCAGCTTTTATTCTTTCACGTTGTAATCAAAAACCGCTATTCTTTGTCCATAGCAAAGAACAGCGGTTTTTTAATGAATCAACAAAACGACAATTCATCCTCACCAGCCCTAAACGACGTTCAGTTAACGGCTCTTTCGCACGCCGTCTCCGGATTTAGCGAAGACCAACTTATTTGGGCTAGCGGCTATCTGTCTGGCCTGTCTGCTCATGCTCGCCATTCAGTCTTAGATGTAAGCGGCGCCCTAACTCAGGCTGAACAGCCAATGTTAACCGTATTATACGGAACCCAAACCGGCAATACCAAACACGAGGCACAAGCGTTTAGCAATCATATAGCCAGTAAAGGCGCCAAAACTAAACTTGTTAATATGTCGGATTACAAACCGCGTAAAATTAAAGACGAAACACATTTAGTGGTATTTGTGAGCACACATGGTGAGGGAGATGCACCCGACGCCGCCATAGAGCTGTTCGAGTTTCTAGGCAGTAAAAAAGCCCCTAAACTGACCAATCTACGCTATGCCATAGTTGGTCTAGGCGATACTAGCTACGAATTTTTCTGCCAAACAGGCAAAGATTTTGACAGCCGTTTAGCCGCGCTTGGGGCACGGCCTATCATTGCAAGACTCGACTGCGACGTAGACTACAATGACGACATTGCTAGCTGGTCGCAAAGCGTAACCAGTTTATTAATCGCCTCATTGTCACCGGCTGAAGCGGCAAACACTCTTAACAACATACCTGTTAATCAACAGGAGAAATTGCCGCCAGAAAACAAATACAGCAAACAAAACCCCTTTACCGCTGCTTTACTGAGCTGTGTGAAAATTACCGGCAGAGACTCCGTCAAAGATATTCAGCACGCCGAAATTTCACTTGAAGGTTCTAATCTTCAATATTTACCCGGTGACTCGCTGGGCGTGTACTTCACCAATGACGGCGCACTTGCCGAGCGCGTTATAAGGGCAACCGGCACAACAGCTGATGCCTTGGTCACCATAAAAGGTGAAACAGTGTCATTAAAAACAGCACTTATTGAAAAAAGAGAGCTTACCCTAAGTTATCCAGGTTTTGTCAAAGCATATTTAGCGGCTACTAAAGACGCTGGGCTACAGGCAATATTAGATGATAAGCCAGCGCTAAGAACTTTTTTAGAAGAGCGGCAAATTGTTGATATTGTGGAGCAGTTTCCCAATACTATTACCGCACAAGATTTAATAGATGCACTTCGCCCTATCAGCCCGCGGCTTTATTCAATCGCCTCTAGCCAAAGTGAAGTAGACGATGAAGTGCATTTAACCGTGGCACACATTGATTACCAAGCATTTGGTTCTCGTCATCAAGGTGGTGCATCGGGGTTTTTAGCCACTCGCTTAGATGAGGGCGCAAAGTTGAAGGTATTTGTTGAAAACAACATGAATTTCAGACTGCCCACCAATCCTGACACGCCTATTATCATGATAGGCCCCGGAACCGGCATTGCTCCTTTTAGGGCATTTATGCAAGAGCGTGAAGCCTTAGGTGCAGCTGGTAAAAACTGGTTGTTTTTTGGCAACCCAAGCTTCACCCAAGACTTTTTATATCAAGTAGAGTGGCAGCGTTATTTGAAAGAGGGATTGCTATCTAAAATAAGCTTAGCTTTTTCACGCGACCAAGCAAACAAGATTTATGTGCAAGACCGCCTACTAGAAAATGGTAAAGAAGTATATGAATGGCTTGAGCAAGGTGCCCACTTTTACGTGTGTGGAGACGCCATGCATATGGCCAAAGACGTCGAAAAAGCACTTCTTAGCATTATTCAAACCCACGGTAGTAAAAGTGAACAAGAGGCTAAACACTACGTCGTTGATATGCGCAAAACAAAACGTTACCAAAAGGATGTTTACTAATGAGCAGCAAAGACTTGCACCATGTTGAAGGAAAACCTTCAGATAACGAGAGACTCAAAGCGCAGAGTAAGCACTTACGTGGCACCATTACCACCGACTTAAGCGATGATGTTACTGGCGGCTTTACTGCAGATAATTTTCAGCTAATTCGCTTTCATGGTATGTATCAGCAAGATGATCGCGACATCCGGGGTGAAAGGGCCAAGCAAAAGCTTGAGCCCTTGCACAATGTGATGCTACGAGCACGCTTGCCAGGCGGTGTGATCACGCCAAAGCAGTGGCTAGAAATCGACAAATTTGCGCAAGAAAAATCAATCTACGGCAGTATTCGATTAACCACCAGACAAACGTTTCAGTTTCATGGTGTACTTAAGCCCAGTATAAAACCCATGCATCAATTATTAAACGCCACCGGCATTGACTCAATCGCCACCGCCGGGGATGTAAACAGAAATGTGCTGTGCACCTCAAACCCTATCGAGAGCCAAGTGCATAAAGAAGCGTGGGAGTGGGCCACAAAAATAAGCGAGCACTTACTGCCTAAAACAAACGCATATGCCGAAATTTGGTTAAACGGAGAAAAGGTAGAGTCAACCACCGAAGACGAGCCTATTTTAGGGAATAATTATTTACCGCGTAAGTTTAAAACCACGGTGGTTATCCCCCCACAAAATGATGTGGACGTGCACGCGAACGATTTAAGCTTTGTGGCCATTGCCGAAAACGGCAAACTAATTGGTTTCAACGTGCTAGTAGGCGGTGGATTGGCCATGACCCATGGCGATCACAGCACTTTCCCGCGTAAAGCAGACGATTTTGGCTTTATTGAACTCAAAGATACATTGGCTGTGGCCGGCGCGGTTGTGTCAACTCAGCGAGACTGGGGTAATAGAGTAAATCGAAAAAACGCGAAAACCAAATATACATTGGAAAGAGTGGGCGTTGATGTCTTTAAAGCTGAAGTTGAAAAGCGCGCCAATATTACCTTTTCTGATTCTAAACCCTATGTATTTACCTCGCGAGGCGACCGCTTTGGTTGGATAGAAGGCATAGACAAAAAGCATCATTTAACTCTGTTTATTGAGAACGGCCGGATTAAAGATCTTCCTAACAAGCCGCTAAAAACAGGTTGCGCTGAACTGGCCAAAGTGCACCAAGGTGATTTTAGATTGACCGCCAATCAGAACTTAATTGTGGCCGGTGTGCCCAGCGACCAAAAGCAGATAATTGAAGACATTGCTATTCGGCACGGTTTATTAGAAGCGTCTACAAGTAATCAACGCAAAGACTCTATGGCCTGTGTAGCACTGCCAACCTGTCCTCTGGCTATGGCCGAAGCTGAGCGCTACCTGCCTGATGCGGTAACAACATTAGAAGGCATATTAGCAAAGCATGGTTTAAGCAACGACAGCATAATTTATCGCATAAACGGCTGCCCCAATGGCTGTGGACGTTCCATGCTAGCGGAGGTTGGCCTCGTGGGCAAGGGCCCTAATAGATACAACCTGCATCTTGGCGGCAATATCGAAGGCACACGAATACCTAGAATGTATAAGGAAAACATGCTCGACACCGACATTATGACAATACTTGATGAACTCATTGGTAAGTGGGCAAAAAACCGCAACAATGCAGAAGGTTTTGGCGATTTTGTAATAAGAACCAACATTGTCGCCCCCGTTGTCGACTCAGCCAAAGATTTTTATGTGGTGTCAGCAAATGCGTAGTGCAACGGCGCACAAAGCTAAGAGCGGTAAGAGCGACAGGAGCGTCGCTTGTGATAAGACTGTGCAAACCATTAACGTCAACGCGGTGACTGAGTCAATTGCTGACATGAATCTTATGTTAGAAAATTTAACGCCTCTTGCGCGTGTCGAATGGTCACTAACACATCTGCCTAGTCAGCATATGTTGTCGTCTAGCTTTGGTGCTCATTCTGCAGTAATGATACACCTGCTGAATCAGGTAGCTCCTGGCATTCCGGTGGTACTTACCGATACCGGCCATTTGTTTGCTGAAACCTATCAGTTCATCGATATGCTTACCGAAAAGCTCGATGTGAACCTTCATGTATATAGGGCACAGGTAAGTGCGGCATGGCAAGAAGCACGTTTTGGAAAGCTGTGGGAGAAAGGTCTAGAAGATATTGAAAAATACAACACAATGAATAAAGTAAAGCCTATGCAAACAGCGCTGCGCGATCTTAAGGCTAAAACATGGTTTGCTGGCCTGCGAAGAAGTCAATCACAGGGCCGTAAATCGTTGAATGTTTTGCACAAGCAAGCTTCACAGTTTAAAGTACATCCTATAATTGATCAGAGTAATCGCGATCTACACCTATATATGCAAACGCATAAACTACCCTATCATCCTATGTGGGATAGAGGTTATGTCTCTATTGGTGATTGGCATTCTACGGCTAAGCTGGAGGCCGGCATGACAGAAGAACAAACGCGTTTCTTTGGCTTAAAAAGGGAGTGTGGCCTACACGAATTTGGCGACGGCGGAGGCATCTAGCCTGAAGCTTTATGCGCGCTTTAGGTGGCAAATTAACACGCATTTTTACAATAAGTGTAATATAACTGTCACATTAGTATGAGTTCTATTGTTAGCCAGGTAGTTTTATCGTATACTCTTTATACTATAAATCACTAAGGAGCCAATATGAAGCATGTATTAGCAGTAATATTTGCCGCTTCATTATTATCGGCATCAACCGCATCCTTCGCTACTACTAGCGCAAATGGTGAAACTAAAGCATTCAATTGCATGGATAAAAAAACATTCGAAATCAACAGCGAATGTATTAGCCAGAATATTCAAGACAACTTAGTTTTCCAAAAAGCAGAAAAAGCCGTTTTAGTAAATGCCGACAATGCAAGTGACAGAGCCCTAGCTACAATGACTTTTGACAATCGCACAATGACGATTAATATTGTTGCCCACAAAGATGCAACAATCGCTAGCATAGACAATGCGACCGCTCAACACTAATTAAGCCCAGTCTTTCAATCTAAAACCTCTTTTGTGGAGGTTTTTTATACCTATAAATAGATAGTCTATCCTTGAGCCATGTACTGGTATCAAAATTCGTTTCTTCGTTTGTTCAAGAGCATCGCAAACGTTTTTGCTATGCTCTACTCGTTAAATAGTCTTAAATTACGCACACATCTACTACATAATAATGCGGGTTCGATTGATAATAAGAATATGCCTGCTAACTACAAGTACGTCATTAGTTATTCTAAAAGCCGGATGCTAGCCCATTCGGATAAAATAGAGGCAGCGTTGTTGTCAAATTTCGACTACAGCGACTATAAAAACCCCGTTGATCAAACGTCTGCCACTGCTTAGTTTCAAGCAGCATGCCTAGCTATTCCGACAAAGCCAAACGCAAGGTGGATGAAAAATAACCCTCTTGGTTGCCCCAGATTAAATAACATCTGTATTAGTCAACTTCTTCATCATGTTAATATTGGTCACCATTTTTATGCTTATTGCCTTTGCGTTTATTGTCAATATGACATGGTCACCAAAAATAACAAAACCTATTGTAAATATTGCTGAGAACTTTCCTAATCCAGAATTTCACTCAAAAATACTGCAGGAATCTCAAGTAAGCTATACAAAAGTGAGCGAGAAGGCAGAAACAGAGTGACCGCGACATCGCTGTAATCGTGATGATTGACTTACAAGTCGATATTCTGTCAAACTTGGTTTATAATCGTGTGTCGTTTATCTGCTTTAATTAACTGTATTATATTTTTAACAAGAGTGTACTTAGCACCATCATGATATCAATTCTTTACTTCTTAAATGGCACCATAGCCTCCCTAATTTATCTTCTTAATACTCTGTTGTGGTTTATACCCATCATGCTGTGCTCCTTAGTAAAACTGTTGCCTATTAAGCCTTTGCAAAGACTAATGTCGATAATTGCCGACGAGTGCGCAAGCTTATGGATTAGCGTCAATCAAATTAACCAAGCTGTATTTTCTCGCACCACATTTAAAGTCACAATGCCCGCCACTTTATCAATTGAGCAATGGTATCTGGTTATTGCAAATCATCAGTCTTGGGTAGATATATTGGTATTGCAGCGAATATTCAATCGCAAAATTCCATTTTTGAAATTCTTTTTAAAGCAAAACCTCATCTTTGTGCCATTTATTGGACTGGTATGGTGGGGACTCGACTTTCCGTTCATGAAGCGCTACAGCCGTAGCTTTTTAGAGAAAAACCCGCACTTAAAGGGAAAGGATTTAGAAACAACCCAAAAGGCCTGTGAAAAATTTGAAAATAAGCCAGTAAGCATTATGAATTTTCTTGAAGGCACTCGTTTTAGCGAAAAAAAATGCCAAACTCCCATACATAAAACCTTAGGGCTACATAAAATGCTGGCGCCAAAATCAGGGGGAATTGCCTACGTTCTTAGTGCCATGGGACCGCGCTTGACAGACTTAGTGAATGTCACTATTTTCTATCCACAGGGTATCCCAACCTTCGGTGATTTTGTCAGCGGTAAAGTAAATGAAATTGTAGTGGATGTAGAGACTATTAGTATTGCTAGTCTTTTTGAAACAGGCGTTTATAGCGCAGAGTATTTTAACGATGAAACACAAAAACAGCAGTTTCAACACTACGTAAATTCACTTTGGCAACATAAGCAAAATAAGCTCATACAGTTAGAGCAGGAATACAAAATTGAATGAGTAAAGTCCGCGCCTACACTATATTTCCCATACACTTAATCTTGCAATTTTCAAACCTAGGTTTTTGGGGAATGTGTATCATCATATTTGGCGTTATCCGCTTTTTAATCCCTATAAAGGAAGTCAGTAGCCGGCTCTTAGATATCATGCACAGACTTTACAGTACGTTTGCTATTATTAGTGTTGCTATGATCAAAATATTTAATCGAATAGAAATTCAGATCGATATAGACAAGCCTTTATCGAAAAAAAAATGGTACTTGATAACGGCAAATCACCGCAGTTATTTGGATATAATACTACTTATTGATTTTTGTGCCCCTAGAATCCCGCCGCCTAAGTTTTTCATAAAGAAACAGGCTATATGGCTGCCCTTTGTTGGTTTAGCGGCATGGGCGCTGGATATGCCATTCATGCGCAGACACAACCAAGCTTACCTAGAAAAACATCCGCATCTGAGAGGAAAAGACATAGAAACAACTCGAAAGTCTTGTGAAAAATTTGTAGACCGGCCAACCACTGTTATCAACTTTGTTGAGGGTACTCGCTTTACCCCCCAAAAACACGCTTTACAAAAAAGCCCTTTTTCGCATTTACTGCGTCCAAAAGCCGGCGGTATTGCATTTACTCTAACCGCTATGGGTGAACTATTTAGTAATATTCTTGATATTACGATCGCCTATCCACACTCAAAACACCCCATGATGGATATGTTAAGCGGTCGTATGACCCGCATTGCTATTGAGGTTAAGACATTGGAGGTGTCACAAGAATTGATCGGAGATTACTTCGACAATCCGACTTTTCAAGCTGGCTTCCAGCAGTGGGTGAACGAACTCTGGCTTAATAAAAACGAGCGCATGAAAAAATGGATGACACAGTGGTAAGCTCTATGCCAGTAGACATATAGCACTTAAGACAGCAACCTTTTACGGCAAGGTCGCTATATTATTAATTTTACACCAACGCGTAAATTAATAAACCCATAATACCCAAGCTTGAAACGCCAAAAAAACCATATTCAATTCTTTCTTTGTACGCCTGCGCGCCTGTTTTAGTAGACAATGCTGCCATAGCAATACAAGATATACCCAGTACCAGTGAAAGCATCATAGCACCGAATAAAAGCGTGTTTGCAAAAACTAAAAGTGTGCCTACCATGAGTGTGTCCTGTAAAATTGAATACCTATATTATGCCTTAATCCACTTTTTAAAAATAGGATGCTCTGTGTTTTTTCGGTAAACATGATCTTAGTCAATTTCACGACTTTATTGCCTAAATTATGGTTAATTCTCTAAAGAGACTATTTTAGAGACTTGATTAAAATATAAACCACTGTTTTGATTAATTAAAAATAATGGCCCAAGCTTTGCTAAGGAAGTCATATAAATGTAATTGGACTATGTGGCTAATCAGCATTATGTTTGCATACTTTATAACAACGTTGTCTACTACCGCACTATAATAAGGTTTTCTAATGACCCTCAAAAAATTAACGGTGATCACATTGGCATGCGCCAGCCTGTTTGTCAGCAGCGCTTTTGCAAGTAATGATTATCAACTGAGCTGTAACGCTAACATTAGCAGTGATATCTTATTTGCTAACAAGGAACTAATTGTTAAGTCTAGCAAACAAGAGGCTATTTTATTTAAAGCAAACGGTGCTGTGTTTGTTAATGATCGCAAAATAACGCTTACCAAAAACGAACAAAAACTAGCACAGCGTTATTACAACGATGTTGAGGCCTCTATTCCCATGGTTGTTGATATTGCAGTAGAGGCCTTAAGGATTACTGATATCGCACTAAAGGAAGTATTTAGCGGATTGCTAGGTAAAAATAGCTCGCTGCCAGAAAAGCTCAACGCACGCATAAATGGCGTTACAACAACCCTTAAGGATCATGTTTATCAAGACCCTAACTCATTAACCTTTGATAGTGCACATTTGAAAAAAAACCTAGGACTTGGGAATGAGTTGGCACAGGAAATTGAACAAATAAAAGCCGAAATAGTGTCAACACTTATGGGACAGCTTATGGTGGCGATTGGTCAGTCAATGATGAATGGCGGCGGTGACTTTGCTGCACTAGAGTCACGTATGGCGAATTTAGCCAAAGACATCGAGAAAAAAGCCAAAACCTTAGGCGATAGCGTAAAAGAAAGCTCTGCTGCCTTGTGTGATAAAATTGAAGCCTTAAGCAAGACCGAAAAAGAGCTTAGAAAAGTGTACGAATTACGTTATCTCGACACGGTTTACTTTACTAAGAAAGCATAAAATAACAAAAAAAGTAGAATAATTAATGGCCCTAGAACCACACGTACTAACGAGAGAAATTCAGCATAAATTTATTCATATTATGGGTTTAGGCTGGTTGGGCCGCCCTTTAGCGAGTGTTCTGCAGCAATATGGTGCGAATGTTTCTGGCAGTGTCACTAGCGCAAGTAAGCAGCAAATGCTGCTTACTGAATCACTCACTGCAGATATTTTCGACCTGTATAAACCCATAAACAAGCAATATACAAGCAATGGGAAAGTCTTGGCAAGTCGTTTTACAGATGCCTCACTGGTGCTTAATATCCCGCCTGGTAGGACAGATTTTTCCCAGCATGCCTTTGTAAACAGTATGATAGCCTTAATTGACTGTGCAATGCAAAATGGCCTACAACAGTTAATATTTATTAGCACTACATCGGTATTCGGCGAGCAGCACGGTAAGGTTAATCAACACACTGCCGTTCAAGCAAAAACAGAATCAGGTAAGGCACATCAAGCGATAGAGGCTCATTTAGCCTTGTATTATCCAGACAAAAGTAAAGTATTGCGCCCGTCTGGGCTGATAGGGCCTAATCCTAGTGATACCTCTAACAAGAATCTTGTGGCGCCTAAAATGCGCCATCCAATCTATTCTCTGTGCCACAAGAGCGACATTCCTAATGCTAACGATCCCGTTAATCTGATTCATCAGGCTGACGTAATTCAAGCCATATTAGCCCTGCTAAGCACTCAGCCTGTATCGCATGCTTTTAACTTATCAGCCCTTGCGCATCCAAGTCGTAAAGCGTATTACCAGTGGTGCGCTAAACGCTTGTCCTTGCCTATCCCAACATTTTTACACGACCCAAAAGAGCGCCAATTAGGCAAACTAATTGACGCTACACAGAGTTTTATTGACTTAGACTTTACCCCAACATATGCAAGCCCTTTCGATATGCTTTAGAATGAGTCAATGATGTACTGTACTATATTGAATCCTAGGTACTTTAATGCAACTGTATTGATAAAAATTAGCGCGAGTACCAATGGAATAAAGGTGCTTAAGGAAAAATTAACATAGCGCTCGAAAAGGCTATCCTTAAAGTTTGGAGCACCCTGCTCTAACTCTTCGTTAAACGCGCTTTTCTTCCAACGATAAACAACAAACAAACAAATTAGAAGACCATTCAACGGTAAAATAGTATCGTAGAATACGTCATACACCACATCAAAAAATGACTTGTCTGCGCCGCCATAGCTAACAAATGAAGTGAAAAACTCAAACCAGCCAAATGAAAACGCACACATTAGTGAGAACACCAACAATAGCACCCCACAAATTAGTAAAGAGCCTTTACGCGACTTTCCTTTTTCGCTCATAAGCGCGGCAACCGGGACCTCAAAGATAGATACTAAGGACGTAATAGCCGCAAAAAACACGAGTAAAAAGAAAATACAGGCAACAAGACTTGCGCCAAAGTAGCCTAAGGTTGTTTGTAGGGCTAAGAAGATTTGCGGTAAATATGAGAAAATCATCGAAATTGACGACTCGCTCAACTCAGCAGTATTCACTGAAGGGTTAAACGAGAATATAGCCGGTAATATCATTAAGCCTGCGGTGAACGCAACAGCCGTGTCGGTTAGTGCAACAAGCTTTGCCGATGAGGGTAAGTCGGCATCTTTGCTAATGTAGCTACCGTAGGTAATCATAATACCCATGCCTAAAGATAAGGAGAAAAACGCTTGAGAAAGCGCGGCGTTTACAACGCTTGCGTTAATTTTATTGAAATCAGGAATTAAATAAAATTTTAAGCCAGCCATCGCGTTGTCTTGAGTTAATACAAAGGCAACTAAGCATAGCAGCATAGCAAACAGTGCTGGCATTAAAATTTTGGCAGCTTTTTCAATTCCTTCTTTTACCCCGCCCTGCAGAATTAAGTAAACAATAGCCAGTACAATAGCCATATAAACAAACAGATCGTAGCCAGAAATGAAACTACTGAAAGTGTCAGGTTGCGCCAAAACGTCAAGATTACCCATCGCCGATTCAGTCAGATATCCAAATATCCAAACCGTAATCACCAAATAAAATACGGCAATCATAAAAGGAGTAATGATGGACAACCAGCCCGCAACTCGCCAGCGGCGACTGCCACCCGAAAGATCGGTGAGTGCTCCTAGCGGATCTTTTTGACTTGAGCGCCCTATTGTCATTTCCGCAATCATAACGGGCAAACATATTAAGATAACAAAGATTGCGTACATCAGTAAAAATGCACCGCCGCCATTTTTGGCTGCACCAACAGGAAATCCGACCAAATTGCCAATACCAACCGCAGATCCTGCAGCGGCAAGAATAAAACCAAGTTTTGAGCCAAATTGCTCACGAGAGCCCGCCATGAGTGTTCCTTTTCATTTTTGTTATTTTTATACGTGGAGTATTACGCACTTGAGAAGACAGGTAACGCATCACAAATTTTCTGCTAAATGTTAACAGCAGTTAACAAAAATGTCTGCTTTTTGTAAGGAGAAATGTTGGATTTTAAATAATAAGGAGTTTGCCGCCACTATTACTAGGCGGCTTTACATTAGTATGGAATGGTTTTTCCATCCCAGTCAATGTAATAAGGAGAGTGCTGCGCATCAAATCCTTGCATATGGCTGAGTAACTGGGAAACCGTAAATTCGGCGCTAAACAATTTGCCTGGCTTCACGTTAGATTGAAAGGGTTTTGAAAGGCCTGTGTCAACCGTGCCTGGATGATAACAGGCGAGTGTTGTATTGGGTGCACGGCGCATGTATTCAATGCTGGCGGTTTTCACAATCATGTTAAGTGCGGCTTTTGATGCACGATAGCCGTACCAGCCGCCAAGGCCGTTTTCACTAATACTGCCTACCCTTGCACTGAAGAAAACAATACTAGCTTTGTCTTTTGCCACAATCTTTACCAAATACTTTAGCCACATGGCCGGCACCGCGGTATTAACCCGAAAGTACTCAGCTAACTGCACCGGATCGATATCCTCTAAGCGTTTTTCAGGCTTTAAGGTTTTATCGCCTGAAGTATGCAGAACACCCGTGGTACAAATTATGCGAGAAAACCTTATCTTTTTTTCAATCAGTTCATCTACAAATGATTTAATACTGTGTTCGTGTGTGGAGTCAAACGTAAAATGCTGCTGATTATGAAAAACAGTAGACGCTTGGCCCCGCGAGACACTGTACACCTGTGCATCAGGACTATGAGTGCATAGCTGATTAACCAGTTCTTTTCCTATACCTCCACCTGCACCTATTACTAATACATGCTCACTCATTAATACTTTACCTTACAGTCGGTTTCACAGCGCTTTTTGCCCGTTAGCAGATAAGACACTTTGTATCGGTTTTTAGCGAATAGTAAATATAATTTATCTGCGAAAAACTTAATAACAGGCCATCTTAGGGGGGCATAAAGCCAAGAATGACCGACTTCACTCCACGCTCGGTGTGTCGCATCTAGCCCTATTAATATAGTGCCATCTTCAGTCATTCCATGAATACGTTCGTTTAATGCGTGCCAATCTAAATCTGGATATTGGGTGGCAAAATCGCTGTCCATTATATCCACAAACGACAGCTTACCTTGAGTATTGCGTTTCTTTAGATGCTTCATTTCTATTTCGCACAATGGACACTGCCCATCATAGAAAATTGTAAATGCCATAAACAGCCTCTCTTTCTTTTTGAGCAAAGCCGCTGGCTTTGCTGATAATGGGTGTTGTACGTGTGAATACAAACATTAGATGACAATAAAAACACAAGACCTATACGGGCTTTCGTTTTATGGCTGTGAGGCGTAAATCCAAATGAACAGCCGTATTGTAATCACGCATGCAAAGGATAAACCTTTGGTGGCAGCTCTAAACGCGATGAATTTACTTTTCCACACCTGACTATTTAAACCACATGGGGTTGATGGCCAATTCAAACAGAAGAGGCGTGAATTCTTCATATCTAGGCTTGTCATAGATGCAGGTAGCGTTGTTTGGGTATTGTTGACGCCATGGGTCATTAATTAAGAATAAACGCTCACCGTCAACGGCGAGTCCTTCTAATGCCGAGTTACGAATTTTGTGTGAGGTGCCTTTGCCACATTTTGCATCCGATGGTGCATACAAAATCAAATCAACTATGATTGCTGGACGCTGCTTTGCTAAATCAAGGATCCAAAGCTGATCGTTGTTTCGGGCAACCGCAATAAGATATCCTTCACTATCTTCGCTTGGATAATACACGTCCATACCGTTAATGGGGTTTATTAGCGACATGCTACTGGGAAATAATAGTTTACTGTCTGTCACTTTTAGGAAGCTGTCAAGCGTATCAAACATATCGGGGGAATACGCAATCTCAAAAACACGGGCAGCAGCGCTAGCGTCTTGTTCAATGCCGAATAATAAACGATTGTCGCGAGTAAACGCTAAGCCTTCAATACCGTCATTTTCGATATTTTGACCAAGACCGCGTTTATCGGTGTTATCAAGGGCGTCAAACTCAATAGCGCGAACGCCAGTTAATAATAAGGTCTTGTTAATCACTTCGAGTTTGGCGATAAGCGCTGGGTAACGCGTAAAATTATTGTTAGCAAACTGATCGAAACACTCTCCTTCTATTTTACTGCCACGCGTGCCATCTTCTGTCACAATTAACCATTGATTGGTTTGTCCAGGAATAGCCACTAAGGCCTCGTAGTCTGGCCTAGTGTTTAAGTAATCTGCAAAACAGCTCGCATTAGCTACATGCGGCGCAATTTCAATTGATCCAAGTGTTGTGTCAATCACAGCGGTGTTTTTGTTAATAACATGCAGGCGCCGAATTTGGTGTTCTAGCGCAGAAGCATCAGAAACAGAGTACATTTTATCTCCCACTACTGTTAGACCAGACGTTTGTGGGTCTTGCATATACTCACCGTTTGACTCTGTGAGCCATTTTCCTACGATGGTTGCACTGTGAAACTGTGTGCTAGGGGAAAGTGGCTTGTTATTTGATGAATTATTAGTCGCATAATTAGCAGCGCATCCACTTACACTTACTAAGCATAATAGCCCAAATACACACTTGAAGGCTGTTGCCCATTTATCCAAAAAAAGAGAAAAAGAACTTGAGATCATTTTAGCTTACACCACAGTAATTATTTACACGACAACGCTATTATTTAGAGAGTATTACATTAATTACAAGATATTTAGACGTTTTGTCCGTAATATAGAGTAAAACATCGAGAATAGCTCACAAGAGCACGACGACACATACCTAAAGTTATCCAGTATGCTGCTATCTCTTTTGTATCAAGACCAGACGCTGTTTAGTTTTAAATTTAGTCAGCAGCTTACACGAGTCATTCATGGGTCTTGCCGTAAAGCTCATTTCAAAGGCAAAGATGCTCTACCTCAGTTAGACCCGCAACTGGCACATAGCATTGAATTTGCTAAAACCAGCGTCAGACCCGACCTTGTTTTATTTACAGGTGACCAAGTATATATAGACGACGTAGCGGGCCCCATGCTGCACGCGATTCATCAGGTTGTTCGCCTACTGGGCCTATACCACGAAGAGTTTGAAGGCAGCATCATGCTCAACAACAAGTCAAAGCAAAAAGATATCGTTAATGGTGCCTGCTTAGGCTTGTTGGAACTAAACGAAAATGGCCAAGAACAGGTATGCAAATTGATCCTTGCTGACGGCTCTATGGTAAGCTTTAAACAAGACAAATAATGTATTCTCGCGTACCTATATATTTTTAGTGCGCAGCGCTTATAAAGTGAACTTTCAAGCAAAACCCAATAGGATAAAAATGACTAAGCCCATTTCAATCGGTATTTTTTATGGCTCAACAACTTGCTACACTGAAATGGCGAGTGAAAAGATTCAGCAACAACTCCAAGCGCTGCTAAGTCAAGGCGACGTGGTTGGGCAGGTTGAGTTGTTTGACATAAAAGATACTGCATTAGCGAAGTCGCAAAACTATGACGTTATTTTATATGGTATATCTACTTGGGATTTTGGCGAATTACAAGAAGATTGGGAGTCAACCTGGGACGATATAGCTACGCTTGAGCTAAGCGGAAAAGTAGTCGGACTATTTGGCCTTGGCGACCAGCTTGGCTATGCTGACTGGTTCCAAGACGCGCTTGGTATGTTACACGACGAGCTTATTTTGCTAGACTGCGATCTAATAGGCTACTGGCCAAACGAAGGCTATGAGTTTGTGGCATCAAAAGGGCTGACACCAGATGAGCAGTTTTTTGTGGGCCTAAGCCTTGATGATGAAAATCAATACGAATTAAGCGACAAGCGTATAAAACTGTGGTGCAAACAAGTTATTGACCAAATTCACGAGCTTAACGCGGCATAATTCTACAAAAAATGTATCGTAGAGGTAAATTTGTTAACTAATTTTACACATTCCCTCTGTTCATTTTTTCCTGAGTAGATATACTATCGAAATAGTCGTTTAACAAAGAGCTTTACGTAATGAAAAGAAAAAAGCATACCTCCGCCGATGATGACGCACAAATAGATATGACACCAATGTTAGACATTGTCTTTATTATGCTAATATTTTTTATCGTCACCACAACCTTTGACAACTCTAAAGGTTTGTCGGCTAATCGTCCTCCGGAAAACCAAAACACATCAGAGCCTAGTAAAGCCCTGTCGATTCGAATCGACGCGGACGGCACTATTCACATGATTGGACGCATTGTTGATATTCGCCGTGTAGTGGCCAACACACAAACCTTTTTAGCTGAAAACAACACTACTTCAGCCGCGATACAGGCACATGAAGATGCTGAACACGGTGTTGTGGTTGATGTAATGGACCAAATTAAGCAAGCGGGTATTGAAAGTGTTTCAGTGTTGGTTAAGAAAGGTTCATAGAAGAAAGTAGATATAAAATTAATGGGGCCAGATTCAATGAGAGTTTTTTAAAAAAGTCTCTTTGAATCTGAGCCCACTAATTTTTACCCCACTACTTTTTTATGTAATGAACGCTGATTTTTTCTTTTTCTTTAATTCTGTCGCTGACGTATAAACCAATCGTCATAGCTCAACGAAAAGCTTTCATCCTGACAGTCCGCTGGGTGAGCATATAAGCCAAACTTTTCACCCTCGTGATGCGTTAAAATAACTGCAATTTTAGGCAAGTGCTTAATCTCATTGTGCATGGGGTCCCATATAGGCACATGGTAGTCGCCTAATCTTAGAACAGGCACATTCAGCCCGTTTATTTCAGTGTAATGGTCCGGAATCGGATTAGGAATAATTGCATAAATACAATGAAAGGGAATATTCACCTGAACGCCATCCCACCAGAAGCGCTCTACTTTTACTTTATCAAACAAGTTTGATATTTTTTTGGGTAATACTACATTCATGGTGATATCCCTTCTTAGGCGACTTTTGAAGTAGGCACGTCAAAAGTTCTGATTTTATAATCAATACACCATGTGCTCTATCTTATCAACTTTTTTTAGTCTCAATTTGCCTTAGCAAGGTTCATTATGCTTAAAAAGATTAAAATAGCTGTAGATTAATCATTTCATTTGCCACTTGCTCAGCATGTACAGGTCTATATTTAGCCAAAGGCCCTTTCATTATTGGTGAGATACCTTCTAAGATTTTGATGCCCCAAGCCTCCCCAGGTCTGTGATCGCTTCTGTTTCCCATGAGCAAGGGGGGTCTAACCGCGGCTGCATTGGGTAGCTGGGGCATAGTTAAAATGGCATTTTCTAATTCACCTTTAACGCGCAGATAAAAGTTGTTGCTTTTAGCATTGGCACCAATCGATGAGATCCATACAAAACTCTTGACTCGCTGGGCTCTGGCTAACTGCGCGCACACGTGCACGTATTCAAAATCGACTTTTCTAAACGCTGACTTACTCCCCGCTTTTTTCATGGTAGTACCTAAACAACAGTACACATGGTCAACAGTAAAGTAGCCCTGATAGTCTTGTAGTATTGTAAAGTCAATGACCAAGGGCTCTATTTTAAGCATAGGATCATGATAATTATTAGCTGTTAATGGCGCCCTGACTAAACATGTTATTTTATGGTAGCGGTCGTCTTGGCATAGCTGATTAACTAATGCTTTACCCACTAATCCGGTAGCACCCATCACAATTGCTGTTAATTTACTCATATATTATTGACTGCTTAAGCCTAGTGACCAATTTATGCCTATTGTTACGTTAAAAATTCATTATTAGTGTTTGTGTTTGGCCAATTAAGTGTAAAAAAATAGGCTTGCTTAATTTACTTGCTCAATTCAACGCTAGCAGCTGCGATTGACTAGATACCCAAATTTAAGCTCGCAGTCGGTATCAAAATTACCAGCTGTTTGAACGTTAAACTGAGTTATTGATTTATAGGGATACTTAAATAATCGACCTTTTTCCCGTCACCCCTTGTTTATCAAAGGCAATTAAACGCTTATTCGTAAATACGAGCAAATCACGTACCATTTTATAAGCATAGATCACTGCTCATTATCAGTGAGTACTTCGCCAAGCTATGCTTGTACGGCTTGAGCGTCGACTTCAATAGCGTTGCCCATTAAGTCATACTTTTTTAATTCAACATAAATGATAAATATAGAAAATACGCATTAGTAATGCTTTATGATAGCCTATTACAATTAATGAAAATATAAACTATAGAACGTTAGTAAAAGCCTTTATGACAAATATTTCGTTTACCGACATTAGCCTTGCACACGAGCGCATATCACACATGGTGCAGCGAACGCCCATAGTACAGTCAACCTTGTTAAATACATGGCTAGGCCACGATATTTATTTCAAAGTAGAGTGCTTACAAACGACTGGTGCCTTTAAACTGCGTGGTGCAAGCAACTTTATCGCGAAACTGGCACAAAATAATAGCTTACCCAAACACATAGTCGCTAACTCATCGGGTAATCATGCACAAGCTGTCGCGTATGCAGCTAAGCATTTCAACATCCCCGTCACTATTTATTGCACCAAATCGATATCGACTGTGAAGGCCGCGGCTACCGCTTACTATGGCGCAACATTAGCACAGTTTGACGACAGGCCAAGCGCAGACAAGGCAGTTGAATTGGCCAGCAAGCAGCCTGGCGTTGTTTGGATACCCCCGTTCAATCACCCTGATATTATTGCTGGCCAAGGCACCGCAGCACTTGAAGCTTTGCAACAGACTAGTGACATCGATGCGATATTTGTTCCTTGTGGAGGCGGTGGCTTGGCTGCAGGTACGCTCATTGCCGCTAAGCATGTAAGGCCTAATGCAAAGGTTGTAGGAGTTGAGCCCTTAATGGCAAACGACGCAGCGCGCTCGCTCAGGGCTGGCCATATAATCACCTTAGACAAGGCGCCTATTACCTTAGCAGACGGCGCTGCCACCCCAAGTGTGGGAGAGCACACCTTTAAATACTTAAAGCAGCTAGACGCATTTTATGAGGTAGACGAGCAGCAAATTGCCTATTGGACACAGTGGTTGCAACATTTACTAAAATTACACATAGAGCCTACATGCGCCATGGTAATGCAAGGTGTGAAGGAGTATTTACAAAACCTTCCAAAACATCTTTCTATCGGTAATAAACGCCAACAAATTTTAGTGATTATATCGGGTGGTAATATAAGTGCGCAGTCTATGGTCGCTATCTGGCAGCAAGATCATCTGAAATATCCACCAAGCTTGTAAACATATATTATCCTTTTACGGGTGAACGCTTTGCATTATGGAGAATGAATAGTCAAAGATGAAACGGTGAGCAAGTTTTCTTCAGCTAGCGCTGACGTAAGCGAATCTTTTGCGCTCACCATTTTGAGTTTGGACTTGGCCTATAAACATATCGTAGGGCCTTACCCATAGCAATCCTTCGCCATATAAAGGCCTGTATAAGACTAGCAGACTTTCATCTTCCGAATGCCTGACTAGGTCAATAACTTCATAAAATCCACCTTTGTAGTGCTTGTATTTGCCCTTCTTTATATTGACCATTAATTACCTCAGTGGCTTTAGTCGTGTAGTGACAAGTCAACGCTTATGCTTTTTTCTCAAAAATAATGTGCTTACTACCATTTTTATCATTATAATCAAACGATAACTGTTCGTGCTGTGTATCGGTTGGGGTGTCACAAAACCCAATAAAAACGCCCAACAAGCGCGCATCTTTGCCATTTCTTCGCTCCCAAGCTTCGCGTAATAAATTTACTAATACAGCTTTATTAATATCACTACACTTGTGTTCTTTAGTGGTTTGTCTAAAGTCAGCAAATTTTATCTTCACGCCTATTTTGTCTATCTCACGCGTTACTATGTGTTTAGCGGCTCGATCTTGAAGCGCGGGCACTAAGTTTTTAAGCAAGTAAACCGTTAATTCTTCTAGTGTCGTTAAATTTTCGCTAAATGTGCGCTCTACTGCCACCGATTTTCGAATACGTGAGATTTCAACTCCTCGTTTATCTATGCCTTGACATTTGCGCCATAAACTAAGACCGAACTTGCCAAAGCGTTGGACTAATTCAGCCTGATTAGTATTTCGAATGTCTTGACCGGTGTATAAACCTAAGGCTTGTAATTTAGCAAAAGTCACCTTGCCGACTCCTGGGATTTTGTTTAAGGGCAACTGTTCAATAAAGGAAATTATTTGCTCAGGTTTAACTAAATACTGGCCATTTGGTTTATTCATATCTGAAGCAATTTTCGCAATGTACTTCAAAGGTGCTATACCCGCAGATGCGGTTAAGCCTAACTCAAGGTGTATGTGCTTGCGGATATCTTGGGCGATTAAGGTAGCCGAACCGCCAAACTGTTCGACGTCAGTCACATCTAAATAGGCTTCGTCTAACGAAAGAGGCTCAACTAAGTTAGTATAGCGACTAAATATTTCACGAATTTGCGTACTCACGTCTTGGTATACTGACATTCTGCCAGGCACAATAATTAAATCGTTGCATAGCCTTTTCGCCATAGATGTGGGCATTGCAGAGCGCACACCAAAGCTACGGGCAATATAATTGCAGGTTGACAGAACCCCTCGTTGGTTCGATTTTCCACCCACCGCGACCGGCATATTTGCTAACGCAGGATTGTCTCTTATTTCCACTGATACATAAAAGGCATCCATGTCGACATGTATAAATTTTCGCATAGCAGGCTCTATCGTGAGGTTAAACAGCTGTATGTAATAACAGCATTATGAACTGCAGACAAAAATATATCTATACCTATGGAATATTTTGGGAGTGCAAGGAGGAAAGATGAGGCAGTATAAGCTTCAGATTAACTGAGGCTTATAAATAATTATAGAATTTGTTTGCTTTTCCACTCATCAAGTTTTGCCTGGCGAGCCATCTCCCTTTCAAGACGTGCCTTTTTTCTATCGCATGGCTCTGGGCAATCACAGGCCTTCTCAACGCCTAATGCGCCTAGGCCCCCGCATGAGCCTGAAATGCTCTTTTTTTGAAATATGTACCCTATTGCCATCGCAAACGACATAAGTAAGAAAAAACAAAACGCTAAAATAAATGTACTCAAGGTAACACTCTCCTGCTGTCTCCGGCAAATTGTTAATCACCCTTCGGTGTCAACTACTGCTAAAAAATTCACTGACACGCTTGTGCATGCTATTTAACAACTACTAACTAAACATTATTTTATCACAAAGATACTCTTTTGGTCTAATTCTGCTCAATTACCTGTACGTTTTGAATAAAGGCTTTTGACTGATATTCTACAAAATCTTCACCTTCTTTGGTGATAAATAAAGCCGCTATACCTTCGTTTTCAGCAAGCGCTCTGCCTTTTTCACTACCCATTACCATTAGTGCAGTCGATAAACCGTCTGCCTCAATTGATTTTGCTGCTACCACCGTAACCGACACTAAATTATGGGTAATAGGATAACCAGTAATTGGACTTATAAGATGTGAATATCTGACCCCGTCTTCTTCGTAATAATTCCGGTAATCGCCCGATGTTGCAATAGCATTGTTGCCTATACTTACAATCTGCTGAATAGAGCGCTGACCTGATAGAGGTTTCTCTATCGCTATTAACCATTTTTCATCATTCTCTTTAGCGCCAGCAGCACGCATTTCACCGCCTATTTCAATTAAAAAGCTAGTGACGCCTTTAGACAAAAGTAACTCCGCTATTTCGTCTACAGCATATCCTTTTGCAATAGTGGACAAGTCTATGTAAACATTAGGATGCAACTTTACTATTTCTGAATTTGCTAATCGAAACTTGTCTACTCCTACGTATGCCATGGCAGATGAAAGCTGCTCAGATGATGGAATTTTATTGGCTCGTTTTTGCGGCCCGAAGCCCCACATATTCACAAGAGGTCCAACGGTAATGTCCAACATACCGTCGCTTATGCTGTGCAGTTCCAGTGCTTTTGTGATGACATACTCGGTTTGAGTTGATATTGGGAACGCAACGTTAGCAGGACTCTTATTTAACAGCGATAATTCAGAATCAGTAATGTATGTAGACATTAGTTGATTTACATTTATGAGCAAAGCATCAATTTGCTCTTGCATTTGGGCCGGTGACAGAAGAGTAACAGCCTTGTCAACGTTCAAATATTTGACACTATATGTGGTTCCCATTGTTTGGCCATTCAGCGTAACCATGGCTGGCGGTTTGCCAGAACAAGACCATAAGAAGAATGACAATACAATCGTCAGTGTAGCTAATTTGAGTGTTAGTTTCATAATATTACTTATTTATAGTGTGAATGACGGTAGGATAATAATATACAAAAAAGGGGCTTTAGCCCCTTTTTCAATTCTAGTACAGTGAATTATTAGCCGCCGAAATCATCCAGCATAATGTTTTCATCTTCTACGCCTAAATCTTTGAGCATGCTGATAACAGCTGCGTTCATCATAGGTGGACCACACATGTAAAACTCGCAGTCTTCTGGTGCAGGATGGTCTTTTAGGTACTTTTCTAGCAATACGTTGTGTATGAAGCCCGTGTCACCTTCCCACTTATCTTCAGGCTGTGGATCGGAAAGCGCGACGTGCCATTTAAAGTTTTCATTCTCCTTCTGTAACATGTCGAAATCTTCGACATAAAACATTTCACGGGAAGAACGAGCACCATACCAGAACGATATTTTACGTTCAGACTTTAGACGACGTAATTGATCAAACAAGTGAGAGCGCATAGGCGCCATACCTGCACCACCGCCTACAAACACCATCTCAGCTTCAGTGTCCTTTGCAAAGAACTCTCCAAACGGGCCAGAAATAGTCACTTTATCACCTGGTGTTAATGACCAAATAAACGAAGACATTATGCCAGCAGGCAGACTCAAATTGTTAGGCGGAGGTGTTGCAATACGCACATTCAACAAAATGATACCCGCTTCTTCTGGGTAGTTTGCCATTGAATAGGCACGAATGGTCTCTTCTTCACATTTTGACTCAACATCAAAGAAACCAAAATGTTCCCAATCTTTACGATATGTTTGAGGTACGTCAAAGTCCTTATATTTAACATGGTGAGGCGGCGCTTCTATCTGAATATAACCACCGGCTTTAAACGGCACGCTTTCGCCGTCAGGAATGCCAAGCTTAAGCTCTTTAATAAATGTGGCTACGTTGTCGTTAGACAATACTGCGCAGTCCCACTTTTTGATCCCAAATACTTCCTCTGGCAGCTCAATTTGCATGTCTTGCTTAATCGACACTTGACACGCTAAGCGGCAGCCTTGCTTAGCGTCGCGTTTAGTTATGTGATCTAGCTCTGTCGGCAGTATTTCACCACCACCGCCTTTTATATCAACCCGACATTGACCGCATGAACCACCGCCGCCACAGGCTGATGACACAAAAATACCAGAGGCTGAAAGTGCGCTTAACAATTTTCCACCCGTTTGAGTGATAATGGTATTTTTTGGGTCATCATTAATCATTATTTTGACGTCGCCACTAGGTACCAGTTTTGACTTAGCAAACATGATAACGAATACCAATATCAATACAATTGCGATGAACATGCCAACGCCTAAATAAATATCTACATTTTCCACTTTAAAAACTCCTCAATCGCCTTACAGCGAAACGCCGGTGAATGACTGGAAACCAAGAGCCATAAGGCCCGCAATCATAAATACTGAACCTAAACCGCGGATACCGTCGGGCATATCTGCATATTTTAGCTTTTCACGTACTGCCGCTAATAATACTATAGCTATTGCCCAGCCTATACCGCTGCCGATGCCATAAACGATACTTTCTGTAAAGTTGTATTCACGCTGAACGGCAAACGCTACGCCACCAAATATTGCACAGTTAACCGTAATGAGCGGCAAAAATATTCCCAAGGCGTTATACAGAACCGGAAAGAACTTATCTAATGTCATTTCCAAAATCTGTACCAGTGCAGCTATTACGCCAATAAACGTCAAGAAGCTCAAAAAACTAAGGTCAGCTTCAGGAAAACCAGCCCAAGCAAGTGCACCAGGCGCCAAAATGACAGTAAAAATAACTTGGTTAACGGGTACTGAAATACCCAGCACCACAATTACCGCGACACCTAAACCCATAGAAGTCTTCACTTTTTTAGACACTGCTAAAAAAGTACACATGCCCAAGAAAAGCGTCAGTGCCATATTTTCTACAAATACAGCTCTAATAAGTAATGATACATATTGTTCCATGACCACTTATTCCTTAGGTTCGACTTGTTCTGGGCGTGCAACACGTATTGCCCAAATCATTAGGCCTATTAATATAAACGAGCTAAATGGTAAAATAAGTAAGCCATTACCTGTATACCAACCACCGTTTTGTACTAAAGGAAGAATTGTGTAGCCTAGAAGTGTACCAAAGCCGAAAAGCTCTTTTACAATACCTATAACTATCAATATAAAGCTGTAACCCAAACCGTTGCCTATTCCATCAAGGAAGCTCATGAAAGGGGGCGACTTCATTGCATAGGCTTCGGCTCGTCCCATTACTATACAGTTGGTTATAATAAGACCCACAAATACCGATAATTGCTTAGATATTTCATAGGAGTATGCTTTAAGTACTTGGTCAACCACTATTACCAACGACGCAATAATTGTCATTTGTACAATAATTCGGACGCTCGAGGGTATTTGATTTCGAATTAACGAGATAAATAAGTTAGAAAAAGCACACACTACTGTGAGCGCTAAGGACATCACCAATGCCGTCTCTAATTTAGTCGTGATCGCTAACGCAGAACATATACCAAGTACATGCAGTGCTATAGGGTTGCTATCTACTACCGGCCCGAAGAGGGCTTTTTTCATTTCTTTTGTATCAGCCATATTCTTGCCTTAAGATTTCCAAGATTGATTTTTCAAATAGGTACCAAAGCCGTTCGGCCCAGCCCAATAAACAAGTGTATTTTCAACGCCATTACTCGTTAAGGTCGCGCCTGACAGGCCATCTACTGCATATGGATTGTCGTTACCCACGTTCTTTCTGACCGTAATAGCAACCTCACCGTCTTTAAACAGCCGTTTACCATCCCACTTCTGCTGCCAAGCTGGATTTAATATTTCAGCACCAAGTCCTGGCGTTTCTTTATGTTGATAATAAATCAACTCTCGAATAGTTTGGCCGTCACTATCAAGCGCTAAGAAACCGTACATCAAGTCCCATAGACCACTGCCGTGGACGGGTAAAATTATTCTTGACACATCTCCAGACTCGTCTTTTATATGATAAACCATAGCGATGCTTGAGCGCTGCTTGAAACCTACATTACTTTTACCAACCTCAACGCCAAACTCGTCGGTTTTCGCTGCTTTGTACATATCGAAGTCTTCACTAGGCTTATCAACATATTCACCGCTTGATAAGTCAACAAACTTCTCCACAACCAAAGCATCATACATAGCGGCAATGTCTGATTTATTTGTGGCCGCATCTAGCAATCCAGCTGCACTTAACACGTTAGATTTTTTATCCAACGCGGCATTTTCTTGCTGCAGGCTGCGTAAACCTACTGCTGCGCTTGACACAACAATAGAGCATACAAAACATACTGCAACCACCACACCAACTGTTTTTCCTAAAGTTTCTTTTTTAGCCGACACGAGAGAGCCTCCGTTTTATATTACTTTGTGCAACAAAATAGTCAAATAGAGGTGCCCATAGATTCGCGAACAAAATTGCCAGCATAATACCTTCTGGGAATGCCGGATTTAACGCTCGTATGAACACTGTCATGAAGCCAATGAAAATACCATAGAACCATTTGCCTTGATTCGTAAATGCGGCGGAAACTGGATCTGTTGCCATAAAGAACATACCAAAGGCTAAACCGCCAATAACGAAGTGGAAGTACCACGGCATATTCATCATTGCGTTTGACGCTTCGCCTCCACCAATAATATTTAGCAGCAGTCCAAAGCCTGCAGCGCCTAATGCTACGCCTGATACAATTCGCCAACTTGCAATCCCTAAGTACATAATAAACAAACCGCCTATCAAAATCATAAGGGTTGATACTTCCCCAACCGAGCCTGGAATATTGCCTAAGAAAGCTTGAATGAAGTTTTCGCTAGTATACTCAAGCGTGCCATTTGCACCTTGTGTAAGCCACGTTGCGCCAGAGTATCCGTCAGCCGCTACCCATACTTGGTCACCCGATATTTGAGCTGGGTATGCAAAGTACAAAAATGCTCTGCCTGACAGCGCTGGGTTAAGGAAGTTACGGCCAGTGCCGCCGAATATTTCTTTGGCAATTACTACACCAAACGTAATACCTAAAGCAACTTGCCACAGTGGAATAGTTGCTGGCAAAGTCAATGAAAAGAGGACGGAGGTCACAAAGAAACCTTCGTTAATTTCGTGTTTTCTGACCGAAGCGAATAACACCTCCCAGAAACCACCGACAATAAAGGTTGTCGCATATATAGGCACAAAGAAACATGCACCGTAAGCTAGCATGCTAAACCATCCTGTGCTGGCATCCATACTGCCGCCTAGCATGGTGAATAGCGCAGCCTGCCATATGTCAGGCAAAGTACCAGCGCCGGCTAAAATGGCTTCGTGCGCTTGAGCACCAATATTGTACATACCGTAAAACATGGCTGGGAAAGTAGCCATCCACACAAAAATCATAATTCGTTTTAAGTCAATACTGTCTTTTACGTGAGTATTAGCCTTGTTTACCTTGCCAGGCGTGTAGAAGATAGTCGCCGCAGCTTCGTAAAGCGCATAGAATTTCTCATATTTACCGCCAGCCTCAAAGTCTGGTTCAACTTTTTCAATAAGCGTCTTTAAACCCATGATTTATCCCTCAGATTCAATAGTAGTTAATGCTTCTCGCAACACTGGACCGTAGTCGTATTTACCCGGACATACATAGGTACACAGGGCCAAATCTTCTTCGTCTAGCTCGAGTGCACCCAAGGTTTGTGCGCCGTCGGTATCTCCCGATAACAGGTCGCGTAACAATAAAGTGGGTATAACATCTAGAGGCATAATGCGCTCATAATTACCAATTGGCACCATAGAGCGGTCTGAACCATTAGTCGTTGATGTCATGTTAAATAATTTCTTAGGGCTTAAATGCCCTAAGTAAGCGCGCGTCACTGAGTGCTTATTCGCACCAGGCGAAATCCAGCCTAAAAACCTCTTCTCAGCATCTTCTTGTATCAATGACACTTGAAGGTGGAAGCGGCCTAAAAACGCCTGAGGACCACTTGCTTTGGTGCCATTTAGCACTGAACCTGAAATTACACGAGTGGGCGCGTCGTAGCACTGACCATCGACTAGCTCTTTAGTACTCGCGCCTAGCACAGTACGGACTATCGTGGGCGACTTTGCCGCAGGACCAGCAATGGATATAACACGGCGTGTGTCTAGTTCACCTGAGGTAATCGAAGCGCCGAAGCACAATACGTCCTGATAGTTGATATGCCACACTTTTTTACCCACACCAACGGTGTCAAGATGATGAATATGGGTACCCACTAAACCAGCCGGGTGAGGCCCAGAAAACTCATGTACTTCAACGTTTTCGCCAGACGCACTAACATTAGCGCCAGAGGCTTTACACACAAATATTTTCCCACCTGATACAAGTTGCGTAAGTACCTTTATACCGTTGGCAAAATCTTCTTCGCGCTCTGAAATAACCAGTTGCGGGTCAAGCGCCAAGGGGTTCGTGTCAGTTGCCGTGACAAAAATGGAATGCGGAGTACTGTCAATAGCGGGGGCTTTACTATAAGGCCGCGTTCGTAGCGCTGTCCACAAACCAGTCTCAATCAATGTGTCGACTAGCTTTTGACGTTCAGTGTTCAGAATGTTGTCAGCTTCTATTTTGTCAAAAGCGACAAACTCCTCTCCTTTTACGCCAATCACAACCGACTGCAGCACTCGCCTAGCGCCACGATTTATTTCAATCACGTCGCCTGCAGCAGGTGAAACAAACTTCACGCCAGGATTCTTTTTGTCTTCGAACAAAAGCTGGCCTTTTTTAACCACATCGCCTACCTGCACATGCATGGTAGGCCGCATCCCTATATACTCTTCTCCCAACACAGCTACCTTAGAAACGACAATAGTGTCGCCTATCGCTTGTTTAGGTGCCCCATTTATTGGAAGGTCTAAGCCTTTTTTGATTTTAATCATTGCAAATTGCTACTCTCGATAGTTACTAATTTAAATTGGCCTGACGCAAGCCACTTTAAATTAGCATCTACTGCTCTAGGTATGAAAATAGACACATGCGTGCTGCTTCGCCTCTTTCTTTGAGAGATGAGTGTGGCAACGCGTAGTGTGCTTCTTAGCTTTATATATTATTTCGGTGTATTAGTAGATAAAAGAGGCCCTGAAATCAACACCGCAGCTCTTCATAATGGATTGATTTGCATCAGTGCTTGTGCAAAGCAACACCGTAACCTAATTTTACGCCGTTATTTTAACATTAACTGGTCCCAAAAGGCTATGGTAATTGTACTATAACTACCAATATACGTTGATAGTCGTATAGAAAAAGCAACGCACAAGGCAATTATAAAAGGCGCGTGTAATTATTTATATTTTAAATAAACACCAAATAATAAACAAGCCCTTCACTTGCCTTGCGAAATAGCAAACGCTATAGAATATAAACTGGTGTTAAGGACTACGGGCTATAGACATTGAGCCACCGCTATTATCGCCATTGCACAAGTGTGTCTACATCGGCTTCATAATCAACGTCTTGAACAGCAAAGCCAAACAGGTTTAGAAACTCAGTGTTATAGCCTTTATAGTCGCTTAACTCATGGAAAGTATCTTGTGTGACTTGATCCCACAGCACTTTTATCTTGGCTTGAGTAGCGTCATTAGTTTCTTTGTCGTCCATTCTGAAACGCTTCATATCGTCAAGGTTAGGCTCTTGAGAGTATAAACAATTAGTAAACAAGCCCACAATTTGTTCTATACATCCTTCATGGGTGCCTTCTTCTTTCATTACTTTATAAATTAGTGAAATATAAAGCGGCATGACGGGAATAGCGCTGCTTGCTTGAGTTACTAAGGCTTTTAGTGAAGACACGTTTGCTTGTGCGTTAATACCTGACAGCTTTTCGATGATAGCACTTGCCGCGCGATCTAAGTCTTCTTTAGCTAAACCAATGGTTGCCTGTCCATAAATTGGCCACGTTAATTCCTTTCCAATATACGTGTAAGCCGTGGTTTTGCAGTTTTCACTGAGCACACCAGCCTCATTTAGCTGAACTAACCAGCGCTCCCAATCTTCCCCGCCCATTACCTTAACCGTTTGCGCTATTTCATCGTCGGTCGCAGGTTCTAGGGCTATTTCATGCACCAAATCTTTATCCGTGTCATAGGTTTTTGTGGTGTAAGCCTGACCGACCGGTTTTAACGTAGATTTGTATACATCGCCTGTGTCGGGATCAGTACGTCGGGGGGAGGCCAAACTGTATATGACGAGATCGACTTTGCCTAGGTTTTCTTTAATCGCGGCAATTGCCTCAGCTTTAATTTCATCTGAAAATGCGTCGCCATTAATGGTACTTGCATACAAGCCATCGCGATGTGCTTGTTCATGGAAAGCGCCCGTGTTGTACCATCCAGCGGTGCCTGTTTTACGCTGTGAGGGCGCCTTTTCAAAACACACACCTAGGGTGTTTGCCGCGTAGCCGAACGCTGCTGTAATTCTTGAGGCTAAACCGTAACCCGTAGACGATCCAATCACCAACACATTTTTGGGCCCTTCAGTGTTTTGAGCCTGTTGCGTATTGTGCAATTGAGACTTTACGTAGGCAATCTGATTTCCGACATTTTTTTCACAGCCTAACGGGTGTGCATTTGTACATATAAAGCCACGTACCTTGGGTTTAATAACCATGTAATCTCCTGGACTTGATTGTTATATTGATAATAAAAGTGCATGTGATTAGTATGCTTTAGTGAATTTTTGTTAGTAATGTTTGCGCTATGGTAACTGAGCTTTGACATTAAACAAATCTGTCCAGATTCAACTTACCAGTAGCGCGTCTACTTTTATGTTTATGGCGGCATTGGGGATCTTTATGCCTGCGTTTCTAACGTTTTGTATAAAGATCCCTGCCCATTCACTAGCTATTTTGATAATACACTTTGTCAAGTACCTTAACACCATGCTCCTATATTTAAAAAACCAGCGCAATTAGAGCAACTGGTTTTTACAAAACCTCATTTGGTTTACCTTCATGTCGTAGGTAAACACATCCTTTGGCACGCACTAAAACTTACGCCCCTGATTACCAAATATAAGCGGGTATTAGGCCAGAATATCAAGTAATTCCACATCGAATATCAAGGTACTGAAAGGGCCAATAGCGGCGCCCGCGCCTTGTTCGCCATAGGCTAGGTCATGCGGCACGTATAAGCGCAGTTTGTCGCCTACCGACATAAGTTGAAGCGCTTCGGTCCAGCCCTTAATAACGCCGCCAACGGGGAATTCGGCCGGTTGACCGCGATCGTAGCTACTATCAAACACAGTACCATCCATAAGAGTACCGTGGTAATGCACACGCACGTTTGAATCAGCGTTTGGCTTGTCGCCGCTGCCTTGATTAATCACTTCATACTGAAGACCAGACGCGGTTGTAGTAATTTCGTCGCGCTCATTGTTTTTAGCTAAAAAATCAGCGCCTTGCTGAACGGAGCCAGCAAACTGCTCTTTTTTAGCCGCTTCCATACGCTGATGAATCTCGTTAAAAGCAACGCGTAAATCGTCGTTGCTAACGCTTGGCGATACTTTCGCAAAGCCGTCCTTAATGCCATCTTTAACCACTTCAATGTCGAGTCCATCAAAAGGATTTGAAGCCAATTGCTCGCCCATTTGATAGCCAATGCCATAACTTGCTTGTTGTTCTATACTGATGTACTTATCTGCCACAGTTGCTCCGTTAATTATTTAATAAGATAAGTGGCTAATTATATCACACTCATGTTAATGACTAAAAGGCAGTAGCGCACAAAGCCCGTATTATGTCGCTTTGAATGAAGAATACGCATATCTTCGATAAAATATATGGTAAATTATCAGCGCCAGGCAGTCTACAAGGATTGCTTCAGCGTTTATATTTAGTCCCCTTATTCTAATAATAATTTAGTCACATGGAGTTTGTTAGCTATATGAATCCTGCGTTAATAGAGCAACTTAAAGAAACCGTTAAATATTTAGGCGCTACTCTTGGCGACACTATTTTAGAAGAGTTAGGTGAACAATGGCTTGAGACTATTGAGCAAATTCGCCATGACGGCCGTCATTCTTCAACGGGCGATGCATTGAGCACCGAAATGCTTGCCAGCACTTTAGCCAATTTAGACAACCAGTCGCTACTTACTATCGCACGGGCTTTTGCACAGTTTTTAACGCTGGCAAACATTGCAGAACAAGAATTTAATATTGCCGCCAATCAAGAAAGTACTTTAAAGTCACAGTTGAATAATCTTAGTCAACATTTAGACCTACGCGCTGATAAAGACAAAGTACTAAGCGCCATTCAAAATCTCAACATCGATTTAGTGCTTACTGCCCACCCCACCGAGGTGAACAGGCGAACCAGTATTTACAAACAAAGTCAGTTAGCGGATCAGTTGCATCAGCTCCACAGCGGCAATGTAAGTGATGTTGAAAACAGGCGCATTAAACAGCGCATCGCAGACCTTATTAGCCAATCGTGGCATACAGACGAAATAAGAACCGTTCGCCCCACTCCGGTGGACGAAGCGCGCTGGGGGTTTTCGGTAATAGAAAACTCACTTTGGGAAGCTATTCCTGAATTTTTACGGGACCTGAACGGCTACCTGCATACGAATTTTGACACTGTGCTGCCTTTAGACGCTAAGCCCGTTCAGTTTAGTTCATGGATGGGCGGTGATCGCGACGGCAACCCTTTCGTAACTTCAAGTCTTACCCAAGAAGTACTGCTGCGAGCAAGGCGACGCGCGGCCAAGTTATTTAAAAACGACCTAGACCAGCTCTACTCAGAGCTGTCTATGAATAAGTGTAACACTACGTTGCGCGAGCAAGTAGGTGATGTAAAAGAGCCCTACAGAGCTTTATTAAAACCTCTTATTCAAACCTTAGATCGCACTGCCATAGGCAAAGCGCCGGTGCGCACGTGGATACAAACGAATGAAGAATTACAAAACCCGCTTATTGACTGCTATCAGTCCTTGCTTGACTGCGGCATGCAGGTAATTGCCAAGGGCTCAATACTAGACATTTTGCGCCGCTCATATTGCTTTGGTATACATCTTCTCAAACTTGATATTAGGCAAGACGCCCAACGCCACAGCGACGTATTTAGCGAACTCACGCGATTTTTAGGCATGGGCGACTACCATCAGTGGAGTGAAGATGACAAACAAGCCTTTTTATTACGCGAGCTTTCGTCTCGTCGCCCACTGATACCCCCCAGATGGGAGCCAAGCGACGAGGTTAAAGAGGTATTAGATACCTGTAAAGTTATTGCCAAAAACGGCAAAGACGGATTCGGTATTTATATTATTTCAATGGCCAGTGAGCCCTCAGATGTGCTTGGCGTGCAACTTCTTTTAAAAGAGTCTGGGGTGCAATGGCCAATGCCGGTTGCCCCACTGTTTGAAACACTAGACGATTTAAATAATTCTCCCAGCGTTATGCAAAACCTGCTCAGCATAGACTGGTACAAAGGCTATATAAATGGGCAACAGTTTGTCATGATTGGGTATTCAGATTCAGCTAAAGACGCGGGTTCGTTGGCCGCCGGCTGGGCTCAGTATAGTGCCCAAGAAGCTTTGGTTGATTTAGCTAAGGAGCACAACACTAAACTTACCTTATTCCATGGCCGAGGCGGTACTATTGGCCGCGGCGGCTTACCCGCAAAAGCCGCTATTCACTCGCAACCACCAGGCTCACTCGACGGGGGCTTTAGGGTGACCGAACAAGGTGAAACGATCCGCTTTAAGTTTGGTATGCCACAGTTGGCTAAGCGCAGCTTATCTTTATACGCATCCGCGGTGATCGAAGCTGTATTGTTACCGCCGCCTGAACCAAAATCACAGTGGCGCGAAATTATCACCACCATGGCCAACAAAGGCCGAGACAATTATCGCCATACCGTTAACACCGACCCTGAGTTTGTGCCTTATTTTAGAGTCGCCACCCCCGAGCTTGAACTGAGTAAATTACCGCTGGGCAGCCGTCCGGCCAAGCGTAACCCGCACGGAGGCATTGAAAGCTTGCGTGCAATCCCGTGGATATTTGCATGGGCACAAACACGCTTGGTACTGCCTTCGTGGTTAGGCGTAATGCGCGCAATAGATGAAGTGAATCAGGGCGACAATGCCCCCATTGTGCAAGACATGATAGATCAGTGGCCGTTTTTTGCATCACGCTTATCTATGCTCGACATGGTTTTTCAAAAAGCAGATCCTAAGGTGAGTGAAGCTTACGACAAACGCCTCGTGCCCGATGAGCTTTTGCACTTTGGTGCAGCTTTGCGCGAAGAACTGGTGCAGTCGATGCAAAGCTTGCTAAAAATGACGGGCCATGAACACATGATGGAAGATGATCCAAATGCCAGAAACTCAATGCAAATAAGGGCTGGATATTTACAGCCACTGCACTACGTGCAAATTGAGCTACTAGATAGAATTCGAAAAGTGCAATCCTCTAAGTTTGAAGACAACGACGTAGTGGTCCTTGAACGCGCAATGATGGTAGCGATTACTGGTATTGCCGTTGGTATGCGCAACACGGGTTAATTACTGGCTAATGGTGATGATAATATTAAAGAAGCGATGTTAGATGAAAAACGACAATAATCACGTTAGCATTGGTTTACTTAACCCTAAATCAGCCAGTAATGTGGCGGTTATTTTGCGCGCTGCCGGGTGTTTTGGGGTGTCTTCTATTTTTTATACTGGCACTCGATATACTCACGCCAAAGCTTTTCACGAAGATACGAAGAAGATCCGCAATTTAATTCCTAGCACTGCGGTAGACGATTTACTGTCTGCTTTACCTCAAGGCGCCACTCCTGTAGTAATTGAACTAGTAGAAGGTGCCACTCCCTTACCCGCATTTGTTCACCCTAAAAATGCCTACTATATATTTGGCCCCGAAGACGGATCGGTCCCTCAGCATATTGTTAACGCATGTGAGCATGTAGTGTATATTCCCACGAAAACCAGTATGAATTTAGCCGTGACGGCCAATGTAGTACTGTATGACCGCTTGGCAAAATCTGACTATGAAAAGGGAGATGACTTAATCAGACAGAGCAGAGATGTTAATAACAATGTGAAGGTAACACGTGCTTGAACATATTAATTGAATAAAAAAACCAGCCTGATGACACACAAGGCTGGTTTTTTTTGTGGTGTAAGCGCTACCTAAGTAGCGCAGACTTTCGCACTAAGAACATTTAAGCATTTAGCTATTAACGTAATCAACGCCCATTTTAATGTCGTTGCGAAGTCCATCAAGCATTTCTTCCTTGGCTTTTTGTTCAAAGGCGCTTAATTCACCATAGGGTAGAATTTCTTCAACGCCGTGCTTACCTAAACGAACAGGATGCGCGAAAAAGGCCGCATCTTCAGAACCGTCTACCTGTACATATGTATATTCTATAACGTCCTTACCCTGCATGGCCGCCACGAGTGACAAACAAAAGCGCGCTGCAGCCTGACCCATAGATAAGGTAGCTGAGCCACCACCGGCTTTAGCCGTTACCACTTCAGTACCCGCGTTTTGAATACGCGGCGTTAGGCTAGCTACTTCTTCATCGGTAAAGGTAATGCCTTTAACCTGAGACAATAAAGGTAAAATAGTGGTACCAGAGTGACCGCCAATAACCGGCACATGCACATCGGAAGTACTTTTGCCTTTAAGCTCTGCGATGAAGGTTTCTGAACGAATAACATCAAGCGTAGTAATACCAAACAGCTTGTTCTTGTTGTAAACACCCTTTGCTTTTAGCGTTTCAGCGGCAATAGCTACCGTGGTGTTAACAGGGTTAGTAATAACGCCTATACATGCATCTGGGCAGTTGTCTGCACAGGCTTCTATTAGGTTTTTAACTATCCCTGCATTGATGTTGAACAGATCAGAACGATCCATGCCTGGCTTTCTAGGCACGCCTGCAGGGATCAGCACAATGTCGCAGCCTATTAATGCTCTCGCTAAATCATCTTTACCAAATCCAGCTACTTTGACGTCGGTGGGTATATGGCTTAAATCTACGGCAACACCGGGAACTACCGGTGCAACATCATATAATGATAATTCAGAGCCTGCAGGCAATTGTATTTTTAACAATAGTGACAAGGCCTGACCAATTCCACCTGCGGCGCCTAATACGGCTACTTTCATAGAGATATCTCCAGTTGACTAGATTGATAAAAAGAGCGCGAAGATTAGCCGAAATGCTCACAAAGCTCAATGATACTATGGTATCAAATATCAAAATAAACATTTTCACCGCAAAAATTGCTTATATAGCGGGCTTATTGCAAGATACACGTATTCTACATGTCGAGCTATTTTATTGCCTATGAGCACCAGTAAACAAGATGTACTGATAAAAGCCTTCCGCGAAATTTTAAAAACTGAAAGCTATGGATCACAAGGCGAGATTGTACTGGCCCTAAAAAAACTGGGTTTTGACAATATTAGTCAGTCAAAAGTGTCGCGAATGTTAAGCAAGTTCGGCGCTGTGCGTACTCGAGATGCGCGTGGTGATATGGTTTATTGTCTGCCGCCTGAACTAGGCATGCCCACCGCAAAAAGCCCGTTAAAGCAGCTAGTATTAGATATTGTGCATAACAACGTAATGGTGATTATTCGCACCAGCCCCGGGGCCGCTCAGTTAATCGCACGTTTACTCGATTCATTGAGCCATACCGATGGCGTATTGGGCACCATTGCAGGCGATGACACTATTTTTATAGCACCTGCCGACATTACCAAAATTGAAGAGCTTAGGCAGCGTGTGCAAGACTTATTTGATAGTGTTTAAGCACACAAAGCCTGCTTTATGTCTGCACGTCTTTCAAAGAAAGTGCGTATTGGTAAAGCGATTTTTTGTTCAATTTATAATGCTCGCTAACCACCGCTGCCG
>Ga0306871_1000064_pt1 | contig 44623 bp, 38 predicted proteins | sample AntRauMeHopE1497_FD_190447 | JGI IMG/M metagenome (GOLD analysis project Ga0306871, IMG submission 190447) | Saline lake microbial communities from Rauer Islands, Antarctica - Metagenome Hop E1 #497 (v2) (version 2) | ecosystem: Environmental > Aquatic > Non-marine Saline and Alkaline > Saline ... | reverse complement strand
TCTTGCTTAAACTCTTGACGTGGAATACGAGCGTGATGCTCGCACTAGCAAGGGACACAAAGACTACTATTTTTCTGATAATTGTTGCTAACATTAAATTATAATTACGAACCATTTTGTTTCCTAGTGCTGCCGCAAGAGTAAGCGCTACCGCTAGTTTGTAACTAGTGGCGTACCGAGTAAGCCGAAACAGTGAAAAGAACGTATGTAAAACCTTTAGTGTTATTGTTTGATGCTTAAATAGGATTACGGCCTACTGTTGCGGCCACCAGTTACAAACTGGCGGTAGCGGGGGGGCTTGGTGCATGGCAAATTTTTATTTTGAACAGGCCAAATTTCAGGAAATTGAAATCGAAAAATCAAAGAACGTCGGTAACCAATTGTATTTTAGATTATTATGCTATATATTCATTTTTTAACGCAACACTAGTGAAATTCCTTATATTTTCACTAAGTCTTTTAATTTTGATTCATCGTTCATTCTTATAGTATGACTCACACCCAGTTATCATCATAAATCCCCGGAAAAACCCCTACTCCCCAGCCTGCCAAACATTATTCTCAGGGTTCACATCAGCCATCAATAAAGATGGATCTATCATCACCGCCTTAATTTCCGCTGCTGGCTTGCCTACTTTAAAAGAGTACGTAGGATTCGTCCAAGGCCAATCTTCCAATATCGTGCGTGTAATAGCAGGATACGGGTTGTCCTTTTCGCCGCGCATCATGCGGAGTGGTGCGTAAAAAGTTTCGCGGGTATCATCTTCATATACCACAAGAATATCCATGGGCATGGGCATAAGACCAATGCGCTCCAAGGTTATGGTGGTTTCCGAGCCTTCGCCAGTCACTTCTTTTATACCATAGTCAATGGTGTTGGTGGTCTGTGTCCAGTCCGTTAGGTACCAATCCAGTTCCATGCCGGATACTTTTTCGGCACTTCGCTTTATATCGTTGGGCACGGGATGCTTAAACTTAAAATCGGAGTAGTACTTTCTCAAGGTTTCCATTAATTTTTCCTGACCGATGACATAGCCCAATTGGGACAAAAAGATAGCGCCCTTGCTGTAAGCGGAAACACCATAGGCAAAGTTTAGGTCGTAGCGATCGGCATGGGTGCTTTGTGGGTGCTCCTTTCCGGATGCGACCAAGTTGAAATAGCTTTGATACGAGCCTTCAAAAGGGTTGTCCTTCCTTGGTTCCATGATTTCGTTCATGCAAAGGCTGGAGATAAAGGAAGTAAAGCCTTCGTCCATCCATTCGTGTTTGGCCTCGTTGGTGGCCAAAACAAACTGAAACCAGGAGTGTGCCAGTTCGTGTACCGTTACTCCTACCAAGCTTCCAAATTTTCGCTCTCCCGTAATCAGAGTGCTCATACCGTATTCCATTCCGCCGTCACCACCTTGGATAACCGAGTATTGCTCATACGGGTAGTCGCCAATAGCGGTATTAAAAAAGGTCATGGCTTCGGCTGTTTTTGGCTGTAGGTTTTTCCAGTTTTCCAGAATTTCCGGATTGTCTTTATACAGAAAGTGAAGGGTAGGCCCGTTCTCCATCTGCAAGGTGTCATGGATGTATTCCGGATCTGCGGCCCACATAAAATCATGCACCATGGGCGCTTTAAAATGCCAGGTCAGGGTTTTTCCTTTTTGCTTCTTCACCTTGGTTCCGGCAGCCTCATAACCGTGTCCAATTTCTTGTGGATTTTGCAAATATCCTGTACCACCAACGGTGTAGTTTTTATCAATAGTGAGCTTTACATCAAAATCTCCCCAAACGCTGTGGAACTCACGCGCAATATAGGGGTCGGCATGCCAGCCTTCAAAATCGTACTCTGCCAGTTTTGGGTACCACTGTGCCATGGAAAGGGCAACGCCTTCGGAACTATTTCTGCCAGCCCTTCTTATTTGAAGCGGTACCTGACCTTTAAAACGCATGTCAAGGGTAGTTTTAGCACCAGGGGCGATGGGTTTTGCCAAGTCTACCACGAGTACGGTACCTTCTTCATTAAAGGAGACCTGTTGCCCGTCTTGTGTTAGGCTCTCTGCGCGGAGATAGCCCATTTCACTTTCGGACAATATAGAAATACGACTCTTTTTATCCTCGGTCATCATTCTGCTATCCGGGTCTGCAATGCTCTGTAAGCGCATATCCATTTCGCTGCCGGGCTGAAAGGCGTTGAAATACAAATGATAGTAGACCCTCTGCAGTTCATCTGGAGAATTGTTGGTGTAGACCAATTTTTGGGTGCCCGTGTATTGATAGGTTTCCACATCCATGTCCACTTCCATGTTGTAATCTACATGTTGCTGCCAGTAGGAAGTCCGGTTTTGGGCAAAGGCCGAAAAAACAAAGCCCTGAACCAAGAGTATCGTTACTAATAATCGCATTTTTTTAATTTTATTTGTTATTATAATTTTAGGCTGCCGCTCGCTACTTTAGAGGCCATAATCAAGGCATTGTAGGCATTGGCAATTTTACCGGATACGGAAATAGATTGAAGCGTCGCCGTTTTAGAATTATCGCCACCAAGTACCACTTTGGCCTTGATCGGCAAGCCCGATTGTAAAATGATTTTTTTGACCTGTGATGCCGTTAACTTGGGATATTGGGAAAACAACAAGGCGGCAACTCCGGCAACCGCAGGGGCGGCCATAGAAGTGCCGGGCGAATACTCGTATTCATTGTTAGGGTAGGCGGAATAGATATCCGTGCCGGGCGCAAAAATATCCACATTTATTTTGCCGTAGTTGGAATAGGAAGCCAAAAGTTCCGAACCATATTTTGGGTCCAAGGCGCCCACCGTAATCACATTGTCCGAAAACTCGGGGCCGTTGTTCACTTGATCATTTGGAAAGTTAGGGTTAGCTGGGTCGTCCAAATCCGCACCATCATTACCTGCGGCGTGTATAAATAGCACGTCCTTTTCTGCGGCATATTTTAGGGCATCATATACCCACTGTGCATTTGGGGAGAACGATTTTCCAAAGCTGCCGTTGATCACTTTTGCGCCGTTGTCCACCGCATAGCGTATGCCTTTTGCAATGTCCTTGTCATATTCATCGCCATTGGGTACGGCACGGATACTCATAATGGCCACATTATTGGCCACGCCATCGGCTCCTATACCGTTGTTCCGTTCCGCGGCAATAATTCCCGCTACATGCGTGCCGTGGCTTTCGTCATCCACGCGGTTGTTCGGGTTGCCGTTTCCGTAGTCGTTATCGTTCCAATCATAAGGGTCGTCCCCAACAATTTCCCTACCGTTAAAATCGGTGTTGAGGTTGTAGTTTAAACGCTCCGTGAAATATTTGATACCATCGCCGAGTTCTTCCAAGACTTCAGGAATGGTATCTTTTATAGAGAACATTTGGGCAAGGACGGCCTTGTTTCTGAGCATACCTTCGTCCGTGGTTTCTATGGCAGCGACCTCTTTTTTGGTATAGCTGTCCTTTCCCAGTTGTTTTTTAACGGCCGCATCTGCATCCTTTACCGCTTGTAAAATTTGCTCGTATTGTTGTTTGTTCTGCAATGCCTCTTGATAATCTTTGTCCAGTTTGGTCTGGGCTTTGGTCAATATAGCCTTATCGCCAATATTGAGCCTTAACATACGGGCGTATTCCAATTGTTCGTTATAGGATTCGCCCAAAAAATTATAGCCGTGGATATCATCTATATAGCCGTTGCCGTCATCATCCTTATTGTTTCCGGGTTTTTCGCCTTTGTTGGTCCAAAGTACATCGTCCAGGTCCTCATGGCTCAAATCCATTCCGGAATCCAAAACGGCAACAATGACTTGTTTTCCTTTTTTGTTTTTAATGATGTCTTCATAGGCTTTATCTACACTCATACCCGGAATGGTGTCGGACACCAAATCTAAATGGCCCCAATGTTGCTTCTCTTTTGTGGTAAGGTCTGTAATTTTTAACGGGGTCGTGTCTATATTCTCAATAGGGGTAAGAATTAGGCCTCCTGTGCTACCGCAACCGATTAGGGTAAGTAACGAAAGCAAAAAAATGGACTTGGAAATAGTACTTATCATATTTTAATTATTAGTGTTTATGTATTCCTGAATTTATTTTGGCGCACAGCTCTATTTTTAGCTTTGTTGTGGCGCCTAATCGGCAAAGGTATTAATTAAAGAGCTCATCAAAAGTGTAAACGGTATCTAAACGAACCCCTTTTTCGGTATGTTTTACGGTGCATAATTGGTTGTGGGCATCATGTTCAAAATAGAGATAAATTTCGTTTTCCGCGGCATAGTTTAAAAAAACCTCCTTTTCCTTTAAGGTCAATAGCGGGCGGGTGTCGTATCCGATCACATACACTAGAGGAATGTGCCCAACGGTGGGTATCAGATCGGCCACGTAAACTATGGTTTTGCCCTTGTAGGTAATTTGGGGAAGCATTTGCTTGTCCGTATGTCCGTCTACAAAATGGATTCCGAAGCCCAATTCCGATGTTTCCATATACGGGAGCTGGTTCGTAGGTAAAAAGTGTAGCTGACCACTATCTTGCATAGGGAGCAGGTTTTCGGTCAAGAACGAAGCTTTTTCCCTAGGGTTGGGTTGCATGGCCCATTTCCAATGGTCTTCGTTCGTCCAAAATTTGGCGTTTTTAAAAGCGGGCTCGTATCCTGTGCGGGGTTTGTTCCATTGTATGCATCCCCCACAATGGTCAAAATGCAAATGGGTCATAAAGACATCGGTAATATCGTCCCTATGAAAACCATACGCCGCTAAGGAAGCATCCAAATTAAAATCGCCCCACAAGTGGTAATAGCCAAAAAATTTATCGGATTGCTTATTGCCTAGGCCGGTGTCTATAAGGATACGTTTGTCACCATCTGCTATCAAAAGACTTCTGGTCGCAATATCTATAAGATTGTTGGCATCTGCGGGATTGGTGCGTTGCCAAATGGTCTTGGGCACCACACCGAACATAGCACCGCCGTCCAACTTAAAATTACCGGCTTCAACGGGGTATATCTTCATTTAAATAAAAGTTCTATAACTATAATATTAAATAGATATTTATATGTCGTTGACATAGCTTTTTTAATAAAATGCCTACCTCGGGCAGGCTATGGAATTTCATAAGGGGCAAAATAGTAAAACCTTATGAATCTCCTAAAGTATTAAGAATAGTTTATCATTTATATCTATGCTTAATGAAAAAAGAAAGAGGCAAAAACTCGGGTTTTTATTTGGCAGGAGAATAACACTACGATAAAAAAGCCTACGGGAGTGTATAGAAGTAACCTGCCCATTTCTGCTGGGTCCTTTGCTTGCCAACTGCCTTGAAACTACTCGCCTTGGCTACTGCTTTGTCCGTGTTTTTCACCTTGCTGGCAAACAAAATAGCCTCCTATAATGTAGGTGCCTTATTTCAAAACAGACCATTAAACTCGCTGGATATCATAAGGTGTCCCGTATTTCTGTTTTAATATTTCCAATGCGCTATCGGTAAGGACGAACCTACCAGTTTGCGCCGTATACGCCAAAGTAGCCGACCAAAGCTTTGCTAGGCTTATCTTTACTGCCACTTATTAATCAAATACACCAACATTTGTTTAGCTTGATATCGGAACAGCTCAATGGCAAAGCTCACTACTCCTTTATAATCTCGCTGCCAAAAAAGCTATTGTTTTTCCTTGGCGGTATCAGGTATTCTAGCTTCGTAAATTATTATTTTTGCCCAAAACGGATATTATGGTAGAACTGGCAGGAATCATTATTCTTGGAATTATTGCCCAATGGGTAGCTTGGCGCTTAAAATTGCCCGCTATTCTACCCTTGATCTTGATCGGTTTAATTGTAGGCCCCTTGGCAACGCTCTATACTGTTGATGGGTCAAAATTAATAGAACCGATTTGGAACGGAACCAAGGGATTGTTTCCTGGAGACGGACTTTATTATTTTGTATCCTTGGCCATAAGTGTTATACTGTTCGAGGGCGGGCTCACCCTAAAACGCTCCGAGATAAAGAACGTAGGCCCCGTCATTACCAAATTGATAACCTTAGGGTCACTGGTTACTTTTTTGGCCGCCGGTTTGGCCGCCCATTTTATTTTTGAACTCAGTTGGCAGATTTCCTTCTTGTTTTCTGCCTTGATTATTGTAACGGGGCCTACCGTAATTACCCCAATTTTAAGGAATATTCCCCTTAAAAGAGACGTGTCCACCATATTAAAATGGGAAGGGATTTTAATTGACCCCATAGGTGCTTTGGCCGCCGTATTGGTCTTTGAGTTCATAAGCGTTGGTGGGGGCGAGGGATATACCTTGACTGCCTTGATCGAGTTTGGAAAAATCCTGCTTTTCGGATTTACCTTCGGATTTACCTTTGCACATGGTCTGGCATTTGCCATTAAAAAGAACTTTATACCCCATTACCTGCTCAATGTTGTTTCCTTGTCCGTAGTCCTTTTGGTGTTTGTAGAGTCGGAAATCTTTGCGCACGAATCCGGACTTTTGGCGGTTGTGGTCATGGGAATGGTCATGGGGAATATGGATTTGCCCAACCGAAAGGAATTGCTGTATTTTAAGGAGTCCCTAAGTGTTTTATTGATATCGATATTATTTATCCTTTTGGCGGCCAACATCAACATATCCGACCTGGAGCTTATCTTGACTTGGAAAACGGTAGGTTTGTTCGCTATAATTGTATTCATCATAAGACCGCTGGGAGTTTTCTTAAGCTCGGCAGGGTCTAGTCTATTATTGAAGGAGAAGCTTTTTATAAGCTGGGTAGGCCCAAGGGGTATCGTTGCCGCAGGTATTGCATCGCTTTTTGGGTCTAAATTAATAGCTAGGGGCGTTCCTGGGGCAGAGTACATTACGCCTTTAGTTTTTATGATCGTTTTGGGTACGGTCTTGCTCAATGCCACTACGGCGCGGTTATTTGCCAAGCTGGTTAAGGTGTTCTTGAACAAATCGGAGGGGATTCTGATTATCGGTGCTTCAAAAGCCTCACGGCTTATTGCCAGTTACCTGCACAAGAACAACAGGCACGTGGTACTTATAGACAACAACGAGACCAATGTGAACAAGGCAATAAAACTTGGACTGGAGGCCTTTGCAGCCAATATTTATTCGGACTCGCTCAGTGATTATATTGAGTTGAGCGATGTGGGCTATTTAATGGCGCTCACGGGCAACTCGGATATCAATAAATATACCATACACAAATACCAGAGGGACTTTGGGGAAAATGGTTCCTTTAGATTGGTGGATTCCGATGAAATGAACGATCCCGAAAATAATCCAAAAGAGGGACTTTTTTCGCATACCGATGATTTTATAAAACTGACCGAGGCGGCCAGAAGGAATCCTACGATTCATGAAATAGATCTCAAGGATACGGAACATTACAAAGGGCTGATAGAATTCACCAAGGCGGACCAGGACATTGTACCCTTATTTTTAAAAAGCCCCAAGGGCGACCTTCAAATTATTCCTGCCTTTAGTCAGGAGTTTACGGATATCCAAGAGGGCTACAAGCTGGCCTATTTGGGAAAGGAGTTTCCAATAGATACTGAAAAGGAGCAAGACGTTGCGTATTCAACATAAGCCCTGCTTTTTTACGTCTTTTGCTTAGGGTCTGCGTAGAAATAACCTGCCTAGTTCCAAACAGACTCTTACTGATTGCCGGTCTGCAATGGTTTTGGAGTGACCAAACGACGCGTCTTAATTCAAGTGGATTTGAAGCTAGACCCTTGCTCTTCCGTACGGTAAAATACAATATCTGCACCTAGACAACGTCTTTTCCTATATTTACAACATAATTTTTGGTGCCGTAATGAACTAGTATAGATTTACAGAAATGTTTAATTTGTAAACCGATCAGATGAAAAAGTTAATATTTAGTGTAATGGCAGTTGCCAGTTTAGTATTTGTAGGATGTTCTAATGACGATGATGATGCCAACAATTGTGCGTCTTGTAGTCCGCTGGGAATTTCTATAGAAGCCTGCGATAATGGGGACGGTACCGTTACAGTCACCACTCTAGGAGAGTCTGAGGCAATATCTGGAGAGGGATTAGCAGGACAGACCGCGGCAGAATTTGTGAAGGAGTTGGAGCAACAATGCGCCGCTTTATCAAATTTACCTATATAGTCCTTACATGAGTATAAGGGTTAAAAAAAGTGCTTCTGCCGCTAGCGGCAGAAGCACTTTTTTTTAATCATTCAACTTCAACACCGCCATAAAAGCTTCCTGGGGCACTTCTACGTTGCCCACTTGGCGCATACGTTTTTTACCTTTTTTCTGCTTTTCCAATAGTTTACGCTTACGGGAAATATCCCCACCGTAACACTTGGCTGTTACATCTTTACGCAAAGCCTTTGTAGTTTCACGGGAGATGATTTTTGCGCCAATGGCCGCTTGGATAGGAATATCAAACTGCTGCCTAGGGATGAGCTCCTTTAATTTTTCGCACATTTTCTTGCCTATATGTACGGCATTATCCGCATGTATCAAGGCGGATAGTGCATCTACCGGTTGTGCGTTCAGTAAAATATCTACACGTACCAGTTTGGAAACCCGCATACCAATTGGGGTGTAATCAAAGGAAGCATAGCCCTTGGACACGGTCTTTAAGCGATCGTAGAAATCAAAAACGATTTCCGCTAGGGGCATATCAAAATTCAGTTCCACCCGCTCCGTGGTCAAATAGGTCTGGTTCGTAATCTGCCCTCTTTTTTCGATACAAAGCGACATGACGTTCCCTACAAAATCAGCCTTTGTAATGATCGTAGCCTTTATATACGGCTCTTCCACGCGATCGATACTGGAAGGGTCCGGTAAATCGGTTGGATTGTTCACAATAAGTGGCGTGTCGGGATCCTTTCTAGTAAAGGCGTGGTAGCTTACGTTGGGTACCGTGGTAATAACGGTCATATCAAACTCCCGCTCTAAACGTTCCTGTATAATTTCCATGTGGAGCATTCCCAAGAAGCCGCAACGGAAACCAAAGCCTAAGGCAGCGCTACTTTCCGGGGCAAAAACCAAGGAAGCATCGTTGAGCTGTAACTTTTCCATAGAGGAGCGGAGTTCCTCGAACTCCTCGGTGTCCACGGGATAGATACCCGCAAAAACCATCGGTTTTACGTCCTCAAAACCTTTAATTGGATTTTTGGTGGGTTTAGCGGCATCGGTAATGGTATCGCCTACTTTTACTTCGCGCGCATCCTTGATACCGGTAATCAAGTAACCGACATCCCCGGCTTTAATACTTTGTTTTGGTTGCTGTGTCAATTTTAAAGTACCTACCTCATCGGCAAAGTAATCTTTATCCGTTGCCACGAATTTTATCTTTTGTCCTTTTTTAATTTCGCCGTTAATGACCCTGAAATAGGTTTCCACACCTCGGAACGGATTGTAAACCGAATCGAAGACCAAGGCTTGTAAGGATTCGTCCACATTTCCTTTGGGTGCAGGAATGCGTTCAATGATCGCGCTTAATATTTCTTCTATACCAATACCCGTTTTTGCGCTTGCAGGAATGACTTCCTCTGCCTTACACCCCAAAAGGTCAACAATATCGTCCGTAACTTCCTCGGGGTTGGCACTGGGCAGGTCTACCTTGTTGAGTACCGGAATTATTTCCAGGTCGTTTTCCAAGGCCAAATAGAGATTGGATATGGTCTGTGCCTGTATGCTCTGTGCGGCATCTACCACCAAGAGGGCGCCTTCACATGCCGCAATGGAACGGGACACCTCGTAGGAGAAATCAACGTGGCCCGGCGTGTCAATAAGGTTAAGAATATATTCTTCGCCTTTGTAGGTGTACTCCATCTGAATGGCGTGGCTCTTAATGGTAATACCGCGCTCACGTTCCAGGTCCATGCTGTCCAAAAGTTGATCTTTTTTTTCACGATCGGTAACAGAACCTGTAAATTCCAATAAGCGGTCCGCCAAGGTGCTTTTACCGTGATCTATATGGGCAATGATGCAAAAATTTCTAATGTTCTTCATAGCAAAAAGTAGAAATAGGTGTGCGTTTAGAGGACGCCAACATAGACGGTTGTAAAAGCAATTGCAAATATAATCTAATTTATAGCGCAATTTTAGGCATGGCAACCGAAAATGCGGCGTATTTTAACGAAAACCACCGTAAGAAGGGATTACATATTTTATACAGAAAAACCGTAATATTTTATTAAATTTGGGAACCAACCCAAATATGAAGTGAAGTCCTTTCCCCTTCTTTTTTTTATGACCCTTTTTTGTGGTCACGTTATGGTAGGCCAAACTTTTGAACTTACGGGCAAGGTACGCGACCAAAAAAATGAGGCCATACCCTTCGCCTCTGTATTTCTGTTACGTTCTTCGGATTCCGTTTTGGTGAAAGGCAGCTCCGCAGATGATAAGGGAGATTTCCAAATTGGTACTATTTCGGAAGGGCTTTACCTGCTAAAGGCGAGCTATATTGGCTGGACGTCCAAGGACATGGTGTTGGATATTTCCAGGGATCTCACCATTGGCGCCGTCATCATAGCGCAGGAAGCGGAGGAACTGGACGAGGTGGTGGTAAGGGCAAACAGGCCACTCGTGGAGCGAAAAGTGGATCGCTTGGTCTTTAACGTAGAAAATACGGTGTTGTCCCAAAGTAGTTCTTGGGACATTTTAAAGCAGACGCCCGGCGTTATCGTAATGCAGGACGAGCTACAAATCAGGAATCAGGCCGCTACCGTGTATATAAATGACCGCAAGGTGCAACTCTCCGCGGAGGAAGTCAGGAACTTGTTGGAAAATTATCAAGGGGAAAACATAAAATCCGTAGAGGTCATCAGTAATCCCCCCGCCAGATATGATGCCGAGGGCGGTGCGGTACTGAACATTATTACCAGCAAGAATATTTCTTTAGGTTATAAGGGAAACATCAATACGACCTATACGCAGGGTATCTTTTCAAAATACAACTTTGGCACCTCTCATTTTTACAAGACCGAAAAACTGAACCTGAACCTGAGTTATGCCTTTGCCCCAAGAAAGGATTTTAAAAATGTAGAGGGCGAAACCAATTTTATAAACGATACCGGAGTTTATTCCAAATGGATTACCGATTTTGACCTAACCAACAGGTTCCAGACCCACGTAGCGGGGCTGGTCTTGGATTATCAGTTTGATGATCGAAACGAAATCAATATTACCTCCAATGCCCAACTATCGCCGTATCGAAAATATGATAACCGGCAGACTACGGTCATGCTCAATCGGTTTAATGCTATTGATTCCACGTTTACCACGCTAAGCCCGGAGGACGAAACAAAGAATAATATTTCCGGAGATGTGAGTTATAGGCACAGGTTCAAGAAAAACGGGTCTTTGGCGATCAATGCCCACTACACCCATTTTGATCTCGCCCGCACCCAAGACCTCAACTCCGATTATTTTAGTCCAACCGGTTCGTTTATACGCGAGTTCAATTTTCGCACCGATGCCAATCAGGATATAGAAATAGCAACGGCCCAAGCGGACTATACCGGACTTTTGGGTACGACCAGTATAGCTAGCGGTATTAAAGGTTCTTTTATTAACTCCAAAAGCAGCTTGGATTATTTTTCGGCAAATAACGCCTTAGTGCCGGACCCCGCCTTGTCCGATAGTTTTTTATATGATGAGAATGTGTACGCCGCCTATACCAGCGTTTCGCACGATTGGGAGAAATGGAGCGTAAAAGGAGGACTTAGGGCGGAACACACCCAAAGTAAGGGCGTCTCCTTGGCCTTGGACAGCACGAACGATTTGGAGTATTTTGAGCTCTTTCCCACTTTTTACCTCTTGCACAACAGAAACGAGAACCACAGTTTTTCCTTTGACTATTCCAGAAAACTAATACGCCCGCGCTATCAAGACCTGAACCCCTTTAGAACTTTCATCAATGAAAACAATTTCTTGGAAGGCAATCCCAACCTGTTGCCCAGTTTCAGTAACAACTTTAACTTCAACTATACGCTGAACCAAGAGTTCTTCTTTGACGTTTATTACCGTGACAACGGCAACTATATTTCCACACTTTCCTTTCAGGACAATGAAAACCAGATATTAAGGGACATTACCCAAAATGTGTTGGAAAGCACCTCCTATGGAATCGATTTTAATTACGGAAAATCCATCACCAACAATTGGTATATATATAGTTATATGTCCATATTTCATGAAGACGAAACCTTTTTGGCCTTGGAAAGCGATAATGTAGCCGTAAAAAACCAATTTGACGGTTTTTACTTAGACCTTACCAATTACCTGACACTTTCCAAGGACGGCACCTTTAAAGGGGAGTTTGGGTTGACCTATCTCTCCGGATATTTACAGGGCTCTTATATTCAGGACGAAACTACCAACCTTACCTTTGGGCTGCGAAAATCGTTATGGAACAGAAGGGCCTTATTGAGCCTTACCGCAAATGATGTGCTAGGGAAAGCCAATGGAAGGGTGACCTCTAAATACCTAAATCAGGACAACAGCTACCTCGCCGTTCCGGAAACGCAATATATCCGTGTTGGGTTCACCTATAATTTTGGAAATTTTAGATTGGAGGATAACGACCGAGAAATAGACAAGAAGGAGCGTGATCGTTTAAACTAAAAACAATAACTAATCGAGGAAACACAAGATAAACATAAGCACCCGTGTTCCCAACAGACGATTTATTTTATGCCATACAGTTTAGCAAATGTATTGAAGAGGGTTTTTATGCCATTCTTGTTTCTTATCCTATCAGGTTCTTTTGCGACCGCGCAAGATTTTGATATTACGGGAACGGTCTTGGACAGTGATCAAAATCCACTTGTCTTTGCCAATGTGCTCTTGCAAACATTGGACGGTACACTTGTAAAAGGGGCAACAACGGATACCAACGGACTTTTTAGATTGAACAAGGTTAAAACTGGCGAATACCTTTTGTTCGCCAGTTATATCGAAAGCAAGTCGGACACCCTTAGTATTTCCCTAACGGCAGACCTTAACGTAGGCAGCTTAATTATTTCAGGCGAGGCACAGGTTCTGGACGAAGCCGTGGTTACGGCTCAAAAACCTAGATTGGTACAGCTGGCGGACCGCTATGTTTTTAATATAGAGAATACGGCCCTGTCCGATAGTGATATCTGGGATGTGCTAAAACGTACGCCCGGCATTGTCATCGTCAACGACCAACTTACCGTGAACAACACCGGAAACATAGGCATTCTCATTAACGGCCGTAGAGTAAATATCCCTGAAAAGGACGTCATTAATCTCTTGTCCGGCAGTTCTGCCAGCAACGTGGAGGCCATAGAAGTCATTACCACGCCACCGGCAAAATATAGTGCCGAGGGCGGACTGCTTATAGATATTAAAATGAAGACCAATTTGGTGGCCGGCTATAACGGGGCTGTCTATAACAGATACACGCAGGGTGTTTTTGCCAAACACACCTTGGGGACAGACCATTTTTTTAAAGGAAAGAAAACTGACTTGTCCCTGTCCTACTCCTTTAGGAACAACAAGGATTTGGTGCGGTACACGGATGTTACCAATTTTTTTGAAAATGCCCAGCCCAATGCCATTTGGACAGCAGAACAGAATGTCATCAGTAGACGGAAACAGCATAATATCAATGCTTTTTTTGATTATCAGGTGGATGAACGAAACACCATCAGCCTCTCTACCATTAATTCCCTGACGCCGAACGTGAACAGGTTTTCTTTTTCCGAAACCGATATTGCCGATATCCAAGGCACTTCCAACGCAGGTTTTGACACCGCAAACGATTCGGATTTTCATTTGTACAATACCTCGCTCTATCTGGACTGGGTGCATAAATTGAAGCAAGAAGGGACCCAAATATCCTTCAATACGCACTATACCTATTACGATTATGATAGAGACCAGGATATCGACACCGATTTTTTTGATATGAACGGCACGGTTACCGGAGAAAACGATTTTATCACACAATCTGTCCAAAATACGGGACTGTTCAGCATTCAGGCGGATTATATGGCCAACGTGGGTAAATCCTCCCAACTGGAAACCGGTCTTAGGTACGCATCCATAAATTCGGACAATAGCATTGATCAAGAGGGTTTTGACCGAAACCAACCGGGCATAGACCCCACGGAAACGGGCGAGTTCATTTATAATGAGGATATTACCGCTGCCTATTTGAGCATGAACAATACTTGGGACAACTGGCAATGGAATATAGGGCTACGGGCAGAATATGCCGAGACCGAAAGTAAGTTGGATACCGATGCAGATAGCAATGAAAACAATTATTTGGAGCTGTTCCCGTCCATGTCCTTCATGTATACCCTTAAAGAGAAACACGTCCTTAAGCTCAATTATTATCGCCGAATTACCCGTCCCAGATACAGTTGGTTGAATCCGTTCCAGTATTTTCAGAACAATAATACCGTGGTAGAGGGTAATCCGGATCTCTTGCCTACCATTAGCAACTTTGTTTCGGTAGGCTATACATTTAACAAAAACCTTACGTTTAGCACGTTCTATGAAGTGCGCACCAATGATTTTCTACAGCAGGTAACCCAAGACAACGCCGGAAATCTTTTGCGGTTTATAGCCACCAATTTGGATGAGAATAGGAGTTATGGCCTGGATGTCATCTACAATAAGCAGATTACGAACAGATGGTCTGCGTACTTACTATTCAACAATTATTACAAGGAGAATATTTTCACGGATCTGGAAACAGGACAATTACAGGACAATGCGGCTTGGATAACACAATTTAGAACCACCCAAAGCTATACTTTTCTAGAGGACAGGTCTTTGTTCGCAGATGCCAGCTTTACCTACATGTCCCCAACCGTTATAGGAAATTCGGAAAGGGATGCGTTTAGCCAACTGGGCTTTTATATACGAAAAACCTTCTGGAACAAAAGCGCAAGTATTTCCCTGGCCGTAGAGGATATCTTTAACCAAGGCAACTTGTTTTTTGCCAGACAATATTTAAGTCAGGACAATTCTTCCTCGGTAAGGCCGGAGAACCGCTTGGTGGTGCTCGGGTTTAGATATTCCTTTGGCAACACTAAAATAAGAAATAATCAAAAGCGTAAAAATGTAGACGAGCGCGATAGGATTTAGACAGACCCTAAGAAGCGTTTTTATATTTGAGCGGCGTACATCCATGCGCCTTTTTGAAAGCCCTGTAAAAGGCGTTTTTGGAATTGAACCCAGAGATTTCGGACAGGGCATCTACCGAGTGTTTGTTTAAATAGCCCTCGTTTATTTTTTCTACCGCATGGGCTATTCGCATTTGGTTTATATAATCGTTAAAGTTTTCGAATTGGGAGTGGGAAATACTCTTGGTTATTTTTCTTGCGCTTATCCCTATGGTTTGGGAAAGGCTGTAAACGGTAAGCATTGGGTTCAAAAAAGCGTCATTTCCCTGTATCAAGATCTGTATTCGCTGTAAGCAGAACACACTTTCCAAGGCTTTATTTTTATACGATAACTTCGGCAGCCCCGCCAGCAAGTGCGGGTTCCATAGGAGATAGCAGGCGACCACCAAAAAGCTGCTATTTACCAAGAACCATAAGAGATACATAACTATGGCAGCAGGCGGAAACAAATCTAATGCTACCAAGCCATTAAAACCATATAGCAACAATAGCGAACCACTATAAACAGCCTGTATGGCCGTAAAATGGTATACCCATTTCTTTACCGTTATAAATTGTTTGGAAGTTTGACCTGTATGTTTCTTAAAAAATGAACGTATTAAACGCCATTGGAAAAGGAGATAAATAACAGAAAAGAAGCTCCTACAGAAAATATTCAGCCATTCCGGAAACAAACCGTCCTGTCCGGTGTAGCTAAGCTCATAGTTTTGGGTAATGCGATACACTAAATCGGTCTTATCGGAGATATCCATAAGAAAAAATGGCAGGTAGTTTACTGTAAAGAACAAAAAGGGAATTAAATGGAGGGCGTCTGTTTTCCTTAGGGTGTTCTTTCCCTTTAGTACGGTTCTAACGTATAAATAGCTCAACGGAAAAATAAGAAAGGTAAAAGGAGCGGGAACTTTATACAGATAGGGAAAATGGTTGATGACACCATATATAATCAGCAAGTAAAAAGAATTACAAAACCCGATCAAAAAAAGCATTGCCGCCAACAGATTGCCGGACAGTGAATGGCCTTTGTTAAACCGAAACCAAATAAGAAGCGAGGTAAAGACACAAAAAATGACCCCAGTCATCAATACGATATCAAAAAACATGATTTAGGTTTGTTTTGTAGTTAAAGGGCATGGTTTTGCTCCCACATTCTTTTCAATTTTTAAAGTTAGTTTAATTTGTACACTTGAGTCAATAGGTAAATTCGGTTATTGGGTTACCCCGCTTTCAAAGACGGCCAATTGATCTGAGAACCGGTATAGTTCATGATAACCGTTATAAAATATAAATTATCTTTGTTGTAATCATAAAAAGTGTGCTATGGTCATTGAAGCGACAAAACTGGAATTGATACACGTGCTACTACAAACGCAGAAAGAGTCCCTATTGGCCAAAGTGAAAAAAGTTTTGGAGAACGAGCAGGTCGATTGGTGGGGCGATATGGACGAGGAGGAAAAAAAAGAGATGGAGACAGGTCTTATAGAGGCAGACAAAGGAGTGTTCACATCACATGACGATGTAATGAAACGCTTTGATAAATAGCGTTAGAAACCGTTTGGACGCCACAGGCAGAAAAAGGTCTGAACAAGGTTCTCGATCATCTTGAGGAAGAATGGTCGTCGAAGGAGATACTGGCCTTGGAAAAAAGAAGTATTCTTTTATTGGATCATAACTAGAAATATCCTAAAATCTGTCCGCCCACGGGAAAGTATCCAAACATGCGAAAGGGATTGGTGGACACGAATAATTATATTGTTTACCGAATACGTCCACGACAAAAGATAATCGAAACTATTAACGTCAGGGGAACAAGACAAAAACCGCTAACATAGCAATTTTTAGAACAAAATAATCAATCCCGCTCATGTTCCTCCACATCCCTGGACAAATCCAAACGCCTAAAGGTAGGCGACACGAATGCGGTAATACCTACGGTCAATAAGGTCATGGTTCCCCCAAACACCACGGCGGTTACCGTTCCCATAAGTTTTGCGGTTACGCCACTCTCAAAAGCACCCAATTCATTGGATGAACCCACGAACATAGAATTTACGGAAGCTACCCTGCCGCGCATATTGTCCGGTGTCTTCAACTGTAAAATGGTCTGGCGGATGATCATGGAGACCCCATCAACGGCACCGCTCAAAAATAGCGCAATGACTGAGAGCCAAAAATAAGTGGAGAGCCCAAATACAATAATACACACCCCAAAAGCAGCCACCGCCCACAGCAACTTTTTACCCGCTTTTTTATGCAGCGGAAAGCGTGTAGCACCCAACATGGTAATGGCAGCACCTACGGCAGGAGCAGCACGCAAAATACCAAAACCTTCCGAACCTACCTGAAGAATATCCTGTGCAAAAATTGGTAACAAGGCCACCGCACCGCCAAAAAGCACTGCGATCATATCCAGAGTCAAGGCGCCAAAGACAGCCTTGGACTTATAAACAAAGTTGAGTCCTTCTTTTAAACTTTCAAAAACAGGCTCTCCAATTTTAGGGTTTAGAATGGGTTTTTTGCCTATTTGAAACAGCAAAATCAAAGCCATTACGGAAAACCCCACGATGACACACATAGACCAATGTACGCCAATAATACTGATGGAAAACCCTGCCAAGGCCGGGCCCAGAACCGAGGCCATCTGCCAAGTGGAACTGCTCCACGTAGCGGCATTCGGATAAATTTTCTTGGGGACGAGCAGCGCAATTAAAGAGAATATCGTTGGTCCCAGGAAGGCGCGTACCAATCCGCCCAAGAACACCAGACCATAAATACAATACAAAATGTTTTTGGTTTCCCAGTCGTTTTCCAGTCCGGGCCAGCTCAAAAGGAACAATCCCAAACTAATGACCGAAAATCCAAGGATACATTTAACAAGTAGGCTGCGTTTTTCCTTTTGGTCTACAATATGTCCTGCGAACAAGGCCATTCCTACAGCAGGGATCACTTCCATTAACCCAATAATCCCTAAGGAAAGCGGGTCTTTGGTCATGGTGTACACCTGCCATTCTATGACAATAAACTGCATGGACCATGCAAACACCATGGCAAAACGTACGCCCAAAAATATATTGAATTCCTTAAAGCGCAACGCCGCGTAAGGGTCTACTGTATTGGTCATTCTCGAAGGGGCTCCACTTTATTTAATATCCTTTAATTTCAATTGAAGGCTTACATTTCCCTGCCATTCGTTCTCATCAATAGAAAATACGGCGCTAAAGGGTTTTCTGCTCGTTACCAAAGGTAATTTGTGCCCTAGGTTAAAGCCTATACCTCCAATTTTATAGCGGTCATGCTGTGTAACCGAAAATTTCAAGTGCGCTTCTTCTTGCCCTACACCTTTGGCGTAACCGGTATCCACTAGATTTTCGGCCATAAACGCCGGACTCATATTTCCGGGTCCGAACGGGGCAAATTGGCGCAGGATGCGCATCAGTTTAGGGCTAATGTCCTTTAGTTCTATAATGGCATCCACCACAATCTCCGGCACCAACAATTGTGGGTCTATGGATTCCTTGACTACTTTTTCAAATTGATGCTTGAAGTTGTTATACTGATGTTCCAATAACGTGAGTCCGGCCGCATATTTATGTCCCCCGAATTGTTCTATGTAATCGGAACAGCTTTCCAAGGCATTGTACACATCAAACCCCTTTACCGATCGGGCCGATGCCGCCAGGGTATCGCCACTCTTCGTAAATACCAATGTTGGGCGATAATAGGTTTCGGTCAACCGCGATGCTACAATACCGATAACACCCTTGTGCCAAGTCTCCTTGTACACGACCGAAGTAAAGCCTTTTTCTTCCTGGTTTTCCTGAATCTGAACCAGGGCCTCTTGGGTAATTTCCTGATCCAATCCTCTACGGTCCATATTGAATTTTTCTATTTCAGCCGCATATTTTGTGGCTTGTTGCATGTCGGTTTCCGTGAGTAGATTTACCGCATGCTGTCCGTGTTCCATCCGTCCCGCCGCGTTGATACGTGGGGCAATAATGAACACCACATCGGTAATGGTCAGGTATGCTTTGTTTAACTGGTCTATAATGGCCTTGAAACCAATTCTTGGGGCACTATTGATAACCTGTAAACCATAAAAAGCCAAAATTCGATTTTCTCCGGTTATCGGAACAATATCCGCCCCAATGGCAGTGGCTACTAAATCAAGATATTGCGTTTGGTCGTAGATGGTTTCCCCTTTTCGGGAACCCAAGGCCTGTATCAGTTTAAAACCTACGCCACACCCACATAATTCATCGTAGGGATAGTCGCAATCCGCCCTTTTTGGGTCTAACACGGCAATGGCGTCCGGTAGTTTTTCGCCAGGTCTGTGGTGGTCGCAGATAATAAAATCCACACCTTTTTCCTTCGCATAGGCTACCTTATCAATCGCCTTTACCCCGCAATCCAGTGCAATGATCAGGGAAAAATCATTGTCTTCCGCAAAATCGATTCCCTTAAACGAAACCCCATAGCCCTCTCCATAGCGGTCCGGAATATAGGTGGCCACATTGGGATAATAACCCAACAAATAAGAGGACACCAAGGCCACCGCCGTTGTACCGTCCACGTCATAATCCCCAAAAACAAGAATATTCTCATTATTGGCAATGGCGGTCTCGATGCGGTTCACGGCAATATCCATATCCTTCATCAGAAAAGGATCGTGCAAATCCTCTAATTGGGGCCTAAAGAAATTCTTTGCCTCTTCATACGTAGAAATACCACGTTGCAATAATAACTGCGCAACAAGACTATCCACCTTTAGCGCTTTGGCCAACCGGTCAATTTTCTCTGTTTCGGGTTTTGGTTTTATGGTCCAGCGCATTTTAAAGTTCAAGTGTCAAGTTCAAGTGTCAAGTTCAAAGCTGCATGCCATAGGCATGTTTCACGTTTAAAAAGTATTTGACGACCGTCGCTTGCGCTCTAATAAATAGTATCGTTCTGATTTTACTGTTTTTTATTTTTTATAATGGTCGCCATAATTTTCATTAATTGTTCGACTTCATCCAATAGTTTTTCTCGTTTTTCACTATTACCGTAATCTACTTTATGGAGTATTTTCAAATGTACTCTTGATTCTTTTAGTTCTTTAAGACTTATGCCTGTTTTGTTTATAGAGTCTCTATCGGTATTTGTTCCTTGCGCCTCCCCAAAGTTTAATGCAGCACTTCCAGTAGACCTCAAAAGTTGATTCCCATAATACAATCCGGTCATGTCTGCGGGTAAGTCCTTGCAAAAGATGGCTGCGTCAGCAGCGAACTGAACAAGCCTATCTTCCAAGTCATATTTTTTACTCCCATTTCTATCGTTTTTTGAACTTGAACTTTATTTTTTATGAAACACCGTCTTAATCTCCAGCTCCGCAAACCTTCTGAACATTTCCATTACACCGCAATACTTTTCTACGGACAGGTCAACAGCACGCTTAAGTTTTTCTTCGTTAAGCCTGACACCGTGAAAGTGGTATTCTATGACCACCTTATCGTAATATTTAGGATGCTGATCGGTCAGGGTGGCGATGGTTTCTATTTGGAAATCATCGACCTCCAACTTCATTTTTTTTATCAACATGGCCACGTCCAGTCCGGAGCAACCTGCGAGTCCGGAAAGCATTAAGGCCTTAGGGCGAAACCCGGAACCGGCACCGCCATCCTCGGGATCTACATCTATTTTAACCGTATGTCCGGAAGGGTTGGTACTCTCAAAGGCCATTCCGCCTATCCATTTCGTTGTAATATGATTTGTTGTAGCCATGATTATTTTTTAGGGATATCTACAAAAGTACAATTTTACAGTAAGCTTAAAGCCCTAAGCTATAAGCCTGAAGTCTAAAGCCTACAGCCCAAAGCTCACAGTCCACAGCCCGAAGCCAAAAGCTTACAGCCTATAGCTTCAGTTCAATCAATACATCAAGCCAAAAAGATACAGCGGTATACTGTTCAATCCCCCAATTTCTATATCGTCCCTTACTACATAGGCGTTCTTCGCTCCTTTGATTTGTTCGGTTGATTTTTTCTTGCCCCCAATTTCAAACAGGTATTTTCTATCAATCAAAAAATCTCCCTTCTCCGCCAAATGGATTTCATGTTGTCCCAAGTTTTTGAACATGTTTGCAAAAAATGTTTCTCGCATAGTTCCTACCTCATGGCTATTTTTGCTCAGTGCCAAGATAAGATTGGTATTGTTCAGGTATAATTTTTGTGGTTTTGTAAATGCACCAACGCCCTTGGTAGGGCGGTATAGCTCCATAACCAAATCTGCCCTGTTCAATAGTTTGATGGCACTCAATAAAAAATCCCTGGACATTCCCAAACGTTCGCTCAATTTGGAAATATTGGGTGTAAAGGGTACGGATTGGGCAATGGCCAACAACAGTTTTTTGATTTTCAAAATATCCGAATAAGGTATATTTTCCACGGCGCTCACATCAATTTCCAGGATAAGGTTGATAGTGCGGGTAAGTTTTTGCAAATAACGCTCCTTATTTTCCAAAAAGTAGGGATAGGCTCCATAGTTCAGGTAATTTTTAAAGTAGGCTACGGGTGTTCCCAATTTATTTTTGACTTCTTTTGCTATGTCAACATGGTTGTTCAGCACATCCAGAAAATCGACCTTTGGAAGCTCATATCCATCGGAGAACAGCACAAATTCCCTAAGGGACAGCTCCTTTAAATTATAGGTTGTCGCCCTTCGGCTCAGATCGGACTCTCCCTTGTAGATTTCCAACATAGAGGAGGAGGTAAATACGGTATTTAGGGCAGGAAATTGATCGTAGATAAGCTTTAGTTCCCTGGACCATCTTGGGTATTTGTGGACTTCGTCCAAAAAAAGATGGGTTCCGCCACGCAGAACAAAATCTTTCGCCAGATGTACAAGCGTATGTTCCAAGAAGTATAGGTTGTCCAGCGATACATATAATGCAACTGCCTTTTCGGACAGCTTGATTTGAACTCTCTGGAGCAGCAATGTGGTTTTTCCACTGCCTCTAGCCCCTTTTAAGGCGATAAGCCTGTTATTCCAATCAATAGTCATCAATAAATACCTTTCTTTCTCAGAAATATGCTGTAGTAAATCTTGCTGGAGGGCAAATAAATCTTCCATAGTACTTGTTTGAAATCAAATATAGGAAACATTGTCGTTAATGAAAGACATTAATTAAAAATATTGTCTTTTATTAACGACAATAAATAAAAATATTGTCTTTCTGTATCGACATTTTTAGAGAATAGCTTGTATCAACTTTTGTAATTCTCCCACCACTTCGTCCTCGAACCAGGGATTTTTTATCCGCCAAAAACGGTTTACGGGCGAGGGGTGCGGTAAGGGAAAATACTGTGGCGCAAACGCTGCATAGTTGGCAACGTTCTCCGTCAGGTTTTTCTTGGAATTGTTCCCCAAGTACTGGTCTTGGGCATATTTGCCTATGAGAAGAATTAATTCCACGTTTTTAAACTGCTCCCAGACCACTGGGTGCCATAACGGTGCACATTCCTTGCGTGGAGGCAAATCACCTGTCCTTGCTTTTCCGGGGTAACAGAAACCCATGGGTAGGACGGCAAAATTATCCGCATTGTAAAATTGTGCTTCGTTGACGCCCAACCACTCCCGTAGTTTTCGGCCACTGGGGTCGTCCCAGGCCCTATTATGGTCATGGGCCTTTCTTTCCGGGGCCTGACTCACTAAAACGATTTTTGATTTTATCGTTCCAGAAACAATTGGTCGCGGCCCGAGGGGCAAATATGCTTTGCAGACTTCACAACTCCTTATTTCGGCTAATAGTTTTTGCATTATTTCTTTCCGCCAACGACGACCACAATTTCACCCTTAGGGGGTTTGTCCGTATAATAGTGTAGTATTTCTTCTGCGGTGCCCCTCACTGTTTCTTCATAGAGTTTGGTGAGTTCCCGGGAGACGGATACCGGGCGGTCTGCCCCAAAGTGTGCTACAAATTGGGCAAGTGTTTTCAGTAATTTATGGGGCGATTCATAAAAAATGATGGTTCGGGTTTCCTCGGCCAACACTTTTAACCGTGTCTGTCTTCCTTTTTTAACGGGCAGGAAACCCTCAAAAACGAACTTGTCGTTAGGGAGTCCGCTATTGACCAATGCTGGCACAAAGGCTGTTGCGCCCGGCAAACATTCTACTTCAATATGGTGTTCCAAACAAGCGCGTGTTAATAAAAACCCAGGGTCGGATATGGCGGGTGTTCCCGCATCTGAAATAAGCGCAATGCTTTCCCCGGCCTGTAATCTTTTTATAATGCGCTCCAACGTTTTGTGTTCATTATGCATATGGTGGCTCTGCATTTGTGTGGCGATTTCAAAATGCTGTAACAATTTGCCGCTGGTACGGGTATCTTCGGCAAGAATCAGGTCTACTTCCTTTAAAACACGAATGGCTCTTAGGGTCATATCCTCCAGATTACCAATTGGTGTAGGTACCAAATACAGTTTTCCCATGGGGTCGATTTTTTATGCTTAAATTGAATCTCCTTCAAAATTAAGCAAATCCGACGCCTTTAAAGGGTTTTTAAATACTGATGCTGTACCAATTTTGATTAAATTTATGGCGTAGCTATTTCATATCCTAGGTTGGTCATGTCCTTATATTTCCTCTTAAAACCGAAATTACCGGCGGCTTTGTTTTTGAGCTGTGCAACATACATTGTTTGTCTGACTATGAACAGCTGTACAACTGGACGTCTTCAAAATACAATGCCCTCAGCACAAACGCCCTCTCCCATGCAGGAGCATATAAGGACTCACGAACGACTTAAAAATGAAATTCCGCGGGGGCAGACCTTGGTTATTGAAGGCGTATTGTCCCATCCGATTACAGTATACCTTCCCCAAAACATCAAAGGTTCGGAAACCGTTGATTTGTTGATCCATTTCAATGGTGCAGCTTATGTTCCCATAAAAGCGGTTGACGAGTTAAAAAAACCGGTAGTTCTAGCTATAGTGCATCAAGGCTCGGGGTCTTCGGTTTATGCGTCGCCCTTTAAAGACCCGAAGATGTTTGACCGTTTGGTGGAAGAAGTCCGACTAAAAGCGGACATCAAAAAAACCGGCCAGATTTATTGCAGTGCTTTTAGTGCAGGCTATGGTGCCGTTCGCGAATTATTGAAATCACATACGGATCAAATAGACGGGCTCTTGCTTTTGGACGGATTGCATACGGATTATATCCCTGAAGCAACCCCATTGGCTCAAGGCGGTAAATTAAATACCGAAAAATTAATTACATTTTTAAACTATGCCAAAAAGGCGGTTGGAGCTCAAAAAAAGATGGTAATTACCCATTCAACAATTTTTCCCGGAAATTATGCCAGTACCACGGAAACAGCTCATTGGCTCATAAAACAAATAGGTTTGAACACAACATCTGTGCTGAAATGGGGACCCGTGGGAATGCAACAACTGGGCGAAGTAGAAAGTGGCAATCTTAAAATTATGGCCTTTGCCGGCAATAGTGCCCCAGACCATATAGACCACTTTCATGGAATGCCGCAGTTCTTAAAGTATTTATGTGAACCGTAATGGACACCTTACGCAAACCTCCGAGCTATCAATTCCATAAAACGGAACTCATACTCCTCTTTGCCTTCCCAGTTGCCATAGTCCGGCTTTACCATATTGATAATAAAAGAAATAGAACGTTCCTCGGTATCTATGGTGCTCAATTGGGACAGTACACGATTATAATCCTCCGTACTTTCGTTGAACAAATATTTTACAAAGGCCAACCTATTGTTCAGGTCTACCTTAAGTTCTTTGTTGGACAAGCGATCGTTCAATGATTTTGGGGTCTCCACTTTTATATCCTTGGTGGGCATAAAGATTTCCATATCGTTCTTCATCAAATCCGGCCGGCCCATAAACTCCCTGAGCACTTCGTCCAAATTTTCGGAACTGGGCATTTCGGAAACCATCCCTTTAATCGTATCCATCCCTGGAATAATGATGTCCTCCTCGTGCGGATTACTTTCCGGCACCGATGAATTTGCACTTAGCACTGCCTTGGCCATTTTTTCGAATTTCTCGGCAATAACGTTTTTGGAAACATCCACTTGAATATCGTTCAGCTCCTGCTCAATAAATTTGAGTACGGCCAATTTTTCATAGAGATTCTTGGCCGCTTCGTACAATGCGGGAATATCGTTCATATCCCTAGACGTAATAATGTCCGTGGACATTCTGATTAATTCCTCTTTTAACTTTTGTTTCATCTTTTTCTTTGTATCCTGGCCGTTTATCAAACTATCGATATACAGCTTTCATTAATATACTATATCGGCAGCACATCGTACCCCACTTTCAACATAAATAATATGAAGCGAATACGCTGCGTTTTTTTAATAATTTTAGCATTCTATAAACTAGAACGAAAAAACAACTTAATTTCGTCTAAAATTACAAAATGTTTCTCGAAAATACTGTTAACCCCAAAGAACAGTTCGGCTGGATAGAGGTAATTGCCGGATCTATGTTTTCCGGCAAGACAGAGGAGCTTATACGTCGCTTAAAGCGCGCCCAATTTGCTAAATTAAAGATCGAAATCTTTAAACCCATGGTAGATAGGCGCTATGATGACGCTATGGTGGTCTCCCACGATGCCAACGAAATACGTTCCACACCGGTACCGGCGGCGGCGAACATTCGCATTTTAGCGGATACCTGTGATGTTATAGGAATTGATGAGGCGCAATTTTTTGATGATGAAATTGTGAACGTCTGTAACGATTTGGCCAATAAGGGCATACGTGTTATCGTTGCCGGATTGGATATGGATTTTAAGGGAAACCCCTTTGGCCCCATGCCCGCGTTGATGGCAACTGCGGAATATGTCACCAAGGTACACGCCATTTGTACCCGCACCGGTAATTTGGCCCAATATAGCTTTCGGAAATCCAGTAACGATACATTGGTTATGCTTGGGGAAACCGAGGAATATGAGCCTTTGAGCAGAGGTGCTTTTTATAAGGCCATGCTTAAGGAACGGGTCAAGAAAATAGATGTAACGTCGGAAGAACTAAACAACAAAAACAAAAGTACCAATGGCTAAGGCGAGAGAAACGGTTCTTGAGTTGGATTTGAACGCCTTGGCCCACAATTACCACTATTTACGAGCAAAACTGCGACCGGAAACCAAATTTTTGTCCGTTGTTAAAGCCTTTGCCTACGGCAGCGATGCACAGGTGATTGCAAAAAAACTTCAGGATTTGGGAACCGATTATTTTGCGGTGGCCTATACCAGCGAAGGCGTTGCTTTAAGGGATGCCGGAATTACCAAGCCCATTTTGGTGCTACATCCGCAGGAAGTAAGTTTTGATACGCTCATAGCACGCTGTCTAGAACCCAGTATCTACTCCAAAAACATTTTAAAGGGCTTTCTGGAATCGGCAAAGAAACATGGGCAGACCAATTATCCCGTACACCTAAAATTTAACACTGGCCTGAACAGACTGGGATTTATGGCGGATGAGGTATATCATGTGGCATCGGTACTGAACACGGTACATGAGATTAGGGCCTTATCCGTATTCTCCCATTTAGCGGCCTCGGAAGACCTGGCCGAAACCGAATTTACCGAACTACAGATCAGCAGGTTCCAAAGTATTGCAGAAGCGTTGGATGTGGCACTGGACTACCATCCGTTTAGGCATTTGTTGAATACCTCCGGAATCATCAATTACCCGCAGGCACAATACGATATGGTCAGGAGCGGCATTGCGCTCTACGGTTATGGTAACGAAGCAGGAATAGACGCCGAGCTTAAACCGGTGGCCAGTCTAAAAACGATCATTGCACAAATACATTACCTTGGGGCAAATGAAAGCGTTGGATATAACAGGGGTTTTATATCAAACAGTGCCAAAACCACGGCTACCTTGCCGTTGGGACATGCAGACGGAATCGGGAGACACTACGGAGGAGGCAAGACCTTTGTGAGCGTACATGGTAAAAAAGCGCCTATCATAGGCAATGTTTGTATGGATATGATCATGATCGATATTACAGGAATCAATTGCAAGGAAGGGGATGAAGTCCTTGTTTTTGGCCCGGAACTATCCGCACATGAGTTTGCGGAAACGGGCAATACCATTTCCTATGAGCTGTTAACCGCCATTTCCCAGCGTGTAAAACGCATCGTCATCCCTTAATAATTAACATTCCGTTAAGATGTCAATTTTTTAGTACCTTGCGGTTGCCGTTATGCTGGCAGGTGCGGTAGGTATGGTCGTAAATGGCTTTGTATCGGATATTATGATGCCCATTGTTGGTCACTTTGCCGGTGGCGTAGATTTTGCCGATATGAAAATTGTATTGAGCCAAGCTGTCTTGGCGGCAGACGGAACGCTTTCAAAACCGGAAAATGCCATCATGTACCGTAAATGGGTAAACGCCATCATCAACTTGGTCATTGTTGGTTTTGTACTGTTTATAATAGTTAGGGCCTACAACAAAACAAAAACTCCGGTTGTACCGGTTTCAGAAGCTCCAAAAGGACCAACGGCAGAAGAACTGCTTGCCGAAATCAGGGATGGCCTAAAAAAATAAAGAAATATCCCGAAATGAATTCGGGACAAGCCGCTGCACGTGCAGTTTAACTTCAAAACCGTCGCTAGTTGTTTCGCAGAGACTATTGGCGGTTTTTTTATTAAAACCTTAAAGCATCTAAAAGGGCATAGCAGAACCCTGCGCGGTTCTACTTTACTATAGTCAGGTTTGCGCTGGGAGATTTATCATTTTATACACCAAAAAATTATATTTATAACAAATTGTTATATTTTTAAAATTCTCATTATTTTTAATGCTACACCCCAAGGTATTCCCTATTTTTGTCGCTTAATTTTAATACGCAACAAATGAAAGTAGCAGTAGTTGGTGCCACAGGCATGGTTGGAGAGGTCATGCTAAAGGTTTTGGCAGAGCGCAATTTTCCCATAACCGAACTCTTATTGGTAGCATCGGAACGATCGGTAGGTAAGAAGCTAAGCTATAAAAATCAAGAATACACCCTAATTGGATTGGCCGATGCCGTGGCCCAAAAACCACAAATTGCCATTTTTTCGGCCGGAGGGGACATCTCCTTGGAATGGGCGCCCAAATTTGTCGAAGTGGGCACTACGGTCATAGACAATTCTTCCGCATGGCGTATGGATGCCGATAAAAAACTGGTGGTGCCGGAGATAAATGCCCACGAGCTTACCGCAACCGATAAAATTATTGCCAATCCCAACTGCTCTACTATACAATTGGTCATGGCCTTGGCGCCGCTACACAAAAAATATAAAATGAAGCGTGTGGTCATTTCTACCTATCAATCCGTGTCGGGTACCGGTGTAAAGGCAGTTCAGCAGATGGAAAATGAGATTGCCGGTATTACCGGCGAAATGGCCTATCCCTATCCTATCGGACGAAATGCCTTGCCACATTGTGATGTTTTTTTGGAAAACGGATACACCAAGGAAGAAATGAAGCTGGCCCGTGAGCCACAGAAAATATTGGATGATCGTTCTTTTTCCATTTCTGCTACGGCAGTACGTATTCCCACCTCGGGAGGGCATTCGGAATCCGTAAACGTGGAATTCCTAAATGATTTTGAACTGAACGAAGTCCGTCGTATTTTAAACGATACCCCCGGCGTTACGGTTCAGGACAATCCGGACACCAATACTTATCCCATGCCTATTTATGCGCACGATAAGGACGAGGTATTTGTAGGCCGCATACGCAGGGACGAATCCCAACGCAATACCTTGAATATGTGGATCGTTGCCGATAACCTAAGAAAGGGAGCGGCTACTAACGCAGTGCAGATTGCGGAGTATTTGGTGGAACACAGATTAGTGTAATCCCCAAGCGCATAGTAATGTTAAAACCTTCAAAACAAAACCGTTTTGGAGGTTTTTTGTGGTAATTTTAGCCACACAAATTTTTATAATACCATGAAAAAACCAATCGTAGGCCTAGCGGCCATTTTTATACTTGCCGCTTGCCAAACAGAAACTAAAAGAGAAGCTATTTCCGTGAACTATCCTACGACCGCAAAAGTTGATACCGTTGACACCTATTTTGGAACCGATGTACCAGACCCGTATCGCTGGTTGGAGGACGACCGTAGCGCCGAAACCGAAGCTTGGGTTATCGACCAGAACAAGACCACCTTTGGTTATCTAGAAAACATTCCCTTTAGAAACGATATTAAAAATCGCTTGGAAAAATTATGGAACTATGAGAAATTGGGTTCCCCGTTCAAGGAAGGCGATTACACGTATTTTTATAAGAACGATGGTTTACAGAACCAATATGTGGTGTACCGCAAGAAGGGCGATGCCGCCGCCGAGGTCTTTCTTGATCCGAATACCTTTTCCGAAGATGGCACTACCTCTTTGGCCGGACTCAGTTTTACCAAGGACGGTTCGTTGGCGGCCTATTTAATTTCCGAGGGCGGAAGCGATTGGCGCAAGGCCATTATTATGGAAACCGAATCCCGTGAAATTATTGAGGACACTTTGGTCGATATCAAATTCAGCGGCCTCTCTTGGAGGGGAAACGATGGTTTTTACTATTCCAGTTATGATAAGCCCGAGGGAAGTGAGCTTTCCGCGAAAACAGACCAGCACAAAGTGTACTACCACGAGCTGGGCACAGCACAAAAAGAAGATGAACTTATTTATGGCGGTACGCCCTTGGAAAAGCACCGCTATGTAGGGGCAAGTGTATCCGAGGACAATAGATATCTTACTATTTCGGCCTCGGTATCTACCTCAGGCAATAAATTATTTATTCGGGATTTGGAAGACCCAAACGGATTGTTGATTCCTATTGTAGAAGACACGGAATCGGATAATTATGTTATAGATAATGTTGATTCCAAATTATATATTGTTACCAATAGAAATGCCCCCAACCAAAAAATAGTTACGGTAGATGCCAAGAATCCAGGCTACGCGAATTGGATAGATTTTATTGCTGAAACCGAAAACGTACTAAGTCCGAACACAGGAGGCGGTTACTTTTTTGCGGAATATATGGTGGATGCCATTTCCAAAGTGTTTCAATATGACTACGATGGAAAATTAGTGCGCGAGGTGCAACTACCAGGCCTGGGAAGTGCCGGTGGTTTCGGAGGTAAAAAAGAGGATAAAGAATTCTATTTTTCCTTTACCAATTACAATACGCCGGGCTCTTCCTATAAATATAATGTGGAAACTGGGGAATACGAACAGTATTGGAAGCCGGAAATCGACTTTAATCCAGACGATTACGAGTCTACCCAGGTGTTTTATTCGTCCAAGGACGGCACTAAAGTGCCTATGATCATTACGCACAAAAAGGGCTTGGAGCTCAACGGCAAGAACCCCACTATTCTTTATGGTTATGGGGGATTTAATATCAGCCTTACACCCTCTTTTAGTATAGTGAACGCCATATGGATGGAACAAGGCGGCGTGTATGCCGTGCCCAACTTAAGGGGCGGTGGCGAATATGGTAAGAAATGGCACGATGCCGGTATCAAAACCAAAAAACAGAACGTCTTTGATGATTTTATTGCGGCGGCGGAATACCTTATCGATAACAAATACACTTCCAAGGAATATTTGGCCATTAGGGGCGGTTCCAATGGCGGATTATTGGTTGGCGCAGCAATGACGCAACGACCGGACCTAATGCAGGTAGCCTTGCCCGCAGTAGGTGTTTTGGATATGTTGCGCTATCACACCTTCACTTCGGGCGCCGGTTGGGCTTATGATTATGGTACTTCCGAGGATGATGCGGATATGTTCAACTATCTTAAGGGGTATTCTCCCGTGCATAATGTGAAGGCAGGAACATCATACCCCGCAACTATGATAACTACAGGTGATCATGACGATCGTGTGGTTCCCGCGCACAGTTTTAAATTTGCGGCGGAACTACAGGAAAAGCAGACGGGAACTAATCCTACCCTTATCCGTATTGAGACCAATGCAGGCCACGGTGCAGGAACGCCCGTAAGCAAGACTATTGAGCAGTATGCGGATATTTATGGCTTTACGCTCTACAATATGGGTTTTGAACAGCTGCCCAACCCCTCGGTTTTGAAGGAATTTAAGGAATAGGGGAACGTATCAATACATTATATAAAAATCCGTTCTTGTTTAGGGCGGATTTTTTATATACTACACCCAAACTAAAACTATGCTCAGAGTAGAACATGTTTCTTATGCCTACGACAAAAACCTTGTCTTGGAAAACATTGACCTTGCCATACCAAAAGGGGAACATGTGGCGCTCATCGGGGAAAGCGGTTGTGGAAAGAGCACTTTGCTCAAAATCATCTACGGATTAATGGACTTGGAACAGGGCGCTGTTTTTTGGGAAGATGAAGCTGTCTTGGGGCCTGCTTATAATCTGGTTGCCGGTGCCCCGTTTATGAAATACCTGTCCCAAGATTTTGATTTAATGCCCTTTATCACCGTGGCCGAAAGCGTATCCCAGTACCTGAGCGTTTTTTATCCCGAAGAGCTCCAAGCGAGGACAGCGGAATTATTGGAATTGATCGAGTTAAAGGATTTTGCCCATAAAAAAATAAAGACTTTGAGCGGCGGCCAACAACAACGCGTAGCCTTGGCCAGGGTTTTGGCGCAAAAGCCCGAAATTTTGCTCTTGGACGAACCTTTTGGGCATATAGACAATTTTATGAAAAATAGTCTCAGGAGAAACATCTTTGCATACGCAAAGGACAACGATATTACCTGTATTGTGGCCACGCACGACTATAACGATGTCTTGCCCTTTATGGACCGGATGATCGTATTACGGGATAAGGGCATAATAGCTAAAGGTCGTCCTATGGATGTGTATAGCAACCCTGGCAAGCTATATATCGCATCATTGTTTGGGGAGGCGAACAGCATAGCGATGTCCCACTTAAAATCCTACGCCAATTCCGACCGAACGATTATCGTATACGCCCATGAGCTTCGGGTTTCCAATGCTACCGGATTGCCGGTTACTGTCAAGGAAAGCTATCCCATGGGAAGTTATTACCTGACCACGGGAAAGATGACCAACGGCGATACGCTCTTTTTTCATCATCATAATAAGTTGGAATCAGGGAAGCAGGTGTACCTCAATGTTTCCTTAAAAACCATCAATCAGCGGATACGGTAGGTTATTTCTAAAATGGATCTATAACCAAAACAATGTCCGTTTAGTACTATGTACCAGCTTTGGGTTACTTTTGTTACAAACCAATGTTTTGGATCGCACACACATTTTATCGGAACTTCAGTTTAAGGCCATGCGTAGCAGTGGTCCCGGCGGTCAGCATGCGAATAAGGTTTCCTCTAAAGTTGAAGTAACTTTTGACCTTGTTAATTCAGGAGGTTTGACCGAAAAAGAAAAAAGCCGACTTCATTTAAAATTGAAGTCGAAACTATCCAAAAACGGTTTGTTGCTTTTGCAATGCGATGAATCTCGCAGTCAGCATAAAAACAAAGCCGTCGTTACGGAACGCCTGTTCAAATTGTTGGAAACCGCCTTGATTCTACCTAAAAAAAGAAAGCCCTCCAAACCCTCTAGGTCGTCCATAGAGAAAAGATTGAAATCCAAAAAAAAGTCAGCCCTAAAAAAGGCCAACAGGGGCAAACCTCGGTTGGATTAATTTAAAGGATAAAAGAAATAGACCAACCCACTCATTTAATTAACAGTATTTTATTTTCTTTGGACAGAAAAACAAAGCTCTCGCCTTCCCGTTTTCCCAACAACAATTTTCCTATAGGGGTAGCCGGAGAGATACAATAAACAGTCTGATTTTCATAGGTACATTCCCCTGCCGAAACGGCAAGAAAATACCAGTTTCCAGAGGTAACCACTAAAGCGCCTAAGCCAATAGGGGTAGAAATCGTCTTCATGGGTACTTTATGCAACAGGGCTTGCATTTTTTCGGCTTCGGCAAGTTGGGCACCTAGTTTTTCCCGCTCCAGCTGTAGCATGGAACGACCTGTCTCGTGCTTGTCGCCGGCACTACTTTTGGTTTCGGAAGTAAGGGATTCCGCTATTGCCTTGGCCTGCTTTTCTATACGGCCAAGCCGTCCAGAGACAAAACCCCTGCAATGGGAAAGTGCGGCTTCTTTTATAAGCAGAAGTGTTTCCTTATTCTTCAAGATGATAGAGATCGGCCATTTTGTAGATCAGGAAGTTGACGATTTGTCCGTTTCCCTCCCCATTTACCATCATTTTCGTCACCGCTTCCCGATGTTCGGCTTTAAAATAGTCCAGATCACCAGATTTGTGTTCACTGAAGATATTCCAGGATTTAAGTCCGCCGAGCATCGCCTTGTGAGCCTCGTACTTTTTGGAGACCTCTTCCTTTTGTTTTTTAAACTGCTTGTCCGATATGGCCGGATTATCTTCTTCCTGTTCTTTCAGCAATCTATATTCGGAGGATATACGGGCATCCGCTTTTTCAGCTTCCGTAATGATCTTAAAATAAGCCCGTGCGACCAAGGACTGATAATCTTTTTCAAATAAGATTTCGCGCTTTGCAATACGATTCTCTTCAATGAGTATCATTTCGTCATCCACACTGGCGTACAGCTCTTGTTCATGGGCCGGTTTTTCCAAAGATTTCTCCCAAGCTTCGGATTTCACCATTTCCCTCCAAATTTTGTTGTACTCCCGTTGATAGGAAGTTTGCGTAATGGAGCAACTACTGATCGTAGAGAATAACAAGCCTAATAAGGCATAAGCCCCATAATTTTTAAAACCTTTTTGCATATAGTGTTCAGCTATGTTAACAGCATTTTGTAGCGGACTACAATCGTAAGGTTAAGGTTGCTCTTAATGAGGTAATGTGCAGATTTTATGGGTTAGGCAATATAACAAGAAATTGCTAGTGTTTCCTGTTCCGGTACACTATTTTGAAGAAAAAGTTTGTTTTACATTACAGCTTCTGTGCCAGTTGCCTCCCAACCGTTGTGCCAATGGCCACGCCCATTCCTCCCAAACGTAGGCCACAGGCCACATTTTTGGACAACTGTTTTAGGATAGGTTTCTTTTGATGGCCCACACCCATGACGCCGCTCCATGTATAATCAATTTTGAAAGGGGTGTTGGGTAAAATGACCTTGTTTAGAATATCGATTAATTTATCCTGAACCAACTCCGTAGTTCCAAATGCGGTAGTTTCTTCCGTTTTAAAATCGAGATTTCTGCCGCCTCCCAACAAAATCCGATCGTCTATGTTCCTAAAATAATAATAGCCTTCCTGAATGTGGAAGGTGCCTTTAATGGCGAGGTTTTGAATAGGCTTGGTAATGAGCACCTGCGCTCTGGCCGGTTGCACCTTTTCTTTTACTAGGCTACCTGCAAAACCATTGGTGGCAATTAAAAGTTTACTTGACTTAAACGCAAAAGCATTGGTTTCTATGGCAACGGAATCCATTCCATCTTGAAACGCTATAACCGCAACTCCGTTTAAGATAGTTATTCCTGCGGATTGCGCCTTCTCCAACAGGGCCTGCATCATTTTCCCGGTGTCCAACTGGCCTTCAAAACGATGTGAGATGTAATTTTGCTCCACGCCCTTGAAATTAAAACTATTTGGGGACATTTTGAACGCATCGCCAGCAAAAACAGGACGCAATAGGGAATTGACGCTATCCAATTGCGATGCACATTCCTGAAAAAGTGATTTATCCACCCTAAAAAAGAGTTCATGGCCTCCATGTAACTGAAAATCCAATACCGAGTCTCCCAAGGTTTGCCGCAAGATGTGTATGCCGTCCCAGCGGTCTTGCACCAATTGCAGCACCTCTTCCCGTGAATGGGTCTTGAGATCCGACAGCAGCTCGGAAATACTTCCAAAACAGGCAAAGCCGGCATTTTTGGTGCTTGCGCCTTGGGGCAGCAAACCTTTCTCCAATATTAATATTTTGGCCTTGGGATGTCGTTTTCGGAGCTGCAAGGCACAATTAAGGCCAACAATTCCGCTACCAACCACGGTAAAATCTATATTGGAGAGCCAAGTTTTGTATTCCCAGTAGCTTAGGTTCATGGTTTAGATTTGTCTATTTTTTTGCCTTCCTAGATTTTTAGAATAAAGAACCGAACTCTTGTCTTAGGGACTACGTCTGTATGGTCACCCAGTAATTTTAATAATTCTAATGGCTAAAAAAGTAAATAACAAAAAAAACCAGCCAGTTGGCCGGATTTTTTAGTCTATTCCTTTGGCTCCGGGTTCATCACAAAATCGTTCATAAAGGCTGTGGTATAGTTTCCCGCCAAATAATCTGGATGGTCCATTAACTGCCTATGGAACGGTATCGTGGTTTTGACGCCTTCGATCACAAACTCGTCCAAGGCACGTTTCATTTTATTGATGGCCTCTTCCCTGGTCTGCGCCGTAGTGATCAACTTGGCAATCATGGAATCATAGTTTGGCGGAATGGTGTATCCACTGTACACATGGGTGTCCATTCGAACACCGTGTCCACCGGGAATGTGCAGGGTGGTAATTTTACCTGGGCAAGGCCTAAAATTGTGGTACGGATCCTCCGCGTTGATCCTACATTCAATCGAATGTAACTTGGGAATGTAGTTCTTGCCAGAAATAGGAACTCCTGCGGCTACTAAAATCTGTTCCCTGATCAAGTCATAATCTATAACCTGTTCCGTAATAGGGTGCTCCACTTGTATACGGGTGTTCATTTCCATGAAATAGAATTTTCTGTGCTTATCCACTAAAAATTCTATGGTTCCCGCTCCTTCATATTGAATGTATTCCGCGGCTTTTACGGCTGCCTCGCCCATAGCATCACGTAATTTATCTGTCATAAAGGGTGAAGGGGTTTCCTCGGTCAATTTTTGATGTCTTCGCTGTATGGAACAGTCGCGCTCGGACAAGTGACAGGCTTTTCCGTATTGATCGCCCACGACCTGTATTTCAATATGTCTGGGCTCTTCAATGAGTTTTTCCATATACATGGCGCCGTTGCCAAAGGCCGCTGAGGCTTCCTGCACGGCACTTTCGTATAGGTCTTCCATTTCCTCTTCCTTCCAAACGGCACGCATTCCTTTTCCGCCACCACCTGCGGTAGCTTTGATCATCACGGGATAGCCCATTTTTTTGGCTACCTTTTTTGCATCGGCAACATCCTTCAATAAACCTTCCGAACCGGGAACACAAGGCACTCCAGCTTCTTTCATAGTAGCTTTGGCGGTGGCCTTATCGCCCATACGATCAATTTGATCGCCGGAAGCACCAATAAATTTTATATCGTGCTCTGCACAAATTCTGGAGAACTTGGAATTTTCGGACAAAAATCCGTATCCGGGATGTATGGCATCTGCATTGGTAATCTCCGCAGCCGCTATGATATTAGGTATTTTAAGATAGGATTCACTGCTAGGTGCAGGGCCAATACAAACGGCCTCGTCGGCAAAACGTACGTGTAGACTTTCTTCATCCGCCTTGGAGTACACCGCTACGGTTTTAATCCCCATCTCCTTGCACGTACGTATAACACGCAATGCAATTTCTCCCCTATTTGCTATTAGTATTTTTTTGAACATATTTTTTTAGTTTAAGAGTTCATGGTTTAGTAGTTTATGGGTGCGATTGCATTGCACCTTAAACTGTAAAACTTCTAAACTTAAAATCAGGATGGGTCTACCAAGAATAAGGGTTGATCGAATTCTACCGGCGACGAATCTTCTACCAAAACCTTAACAATTTTACCCGAAACCTCGGATTCTATGTCGTTGAACAATTTCATGGCTTCGATGACGCAAAGCACATCTCCGGCGGCAATGGTGTCTCCAACCTCCACGAACAAAGGTTTGTCCGGTGCTGGCTTCCTATAAAAAGTACCGATAATAGGGGACTTGATGGTAATGTACTTGGAATCGTCGTCGGCCGCGGCGTCCTTTCCAGTAGCTGCCTGCGCAGCTTCTGCTTGCGGAGAAGCAGGAACAGGCACGGCGGGCGCCATCTGCGCCTGGGGCATAGGCATGGACTGGACATAGGTAGGTTCGCCAAAAGCAAGGTTTCCCGTACGGATAGTAATTTTGATGTCGTCCGTTTCTAATTTCACCTCGCTTGCCCCGGATTTGGCTACGAATTTGATCAGGCTTTGTATTTCTTTGATATCCATGGTGTAAAATATGTTTTAGATAGTATTTTAAGTAATTAGTAGGCCCATTTTAAATACACGGAACCCCAAGTAAATCCGCCGCCAAACGCAGCAAATACAAGATTATCCCCTTTTTTTAATTGCTTTTCGTAATCGTGCAATAATAAGGGCAAGGTTGCGGAAGTGGTGTTCCCGTAACGCTGAATGTTCATCATTACCTTAGCGTGGTCCAGCCCCATTCTGTTGGCCGTGGCGTCTATGATTCGTTTATTGGCTTGGTGGGGCACCAACCAAGCGACATCCGAACCGTCAAGATGGTTTCGCTTCATGATAAGGTCTGCAACATCGGCCATATTGGAAACTGCAAATTTGAATACCGTTTTCCCCTCCTGAAAAATATAGTGTTTTCTATTTTTTACCGATTCCTCGGTAGCGGGCATCAAAGAACCTCCGCCTTCCATTCCAAGAAATTGTCTCCCTGTACCATCGGCACGCAGGTATTCATCCTGTAATCCGAGTCCTTCCGTATTCGGCTCAAAAAGTACCGCACCGGCACCGTCCCCAAAAATGATACAGGTTGTCCTATCGGTATAATCTAGTATAGACGACATTTTATCGGCACCTATCAACAATATTTTCTTATAGCGACCACTTTCTATATAGGAGGCAACGGTGGACATCCCAAAGAGAAAACTGGAACACGCCGCCAACAAATCGTAAGCAAAAGCATTAACGGCACCAATTTCCGAAGCTACAAAGGCAGCGGTGGATGCCACCATACTGTCCGGTGTAGCGGTCGCTACGATGACCAAATCTATTTCGGCAGCATTTACCTTGCCTTTTTCAATAAGATTATTGGCGGCTTTAATTGCCAAGTAGGAAGTGCCTTCCCCTTCTTCCTTTTTCAGCACCCTTCTTTCTTTTATACCTGTTCTACTGGTAATCCATTCATCATTGGTGTCTACCATCCCTTCGAGCATTTTATTGGTAAGCACAAATTGGGGAACATAGCCACCTACAGCCGTAATAGCTGCCGTTATTTTGGTCATATTTTAATTGCTTTTGTATAAAAAACGTTCAAAAACACGTCAAAAGTTGTGAAAATTAAGGATTTTCACTGACTTTCTGCTTATAACGCTTGGGTTTTTAAAAAAATACTATCGTAAAATTAAGCCAAGGAAGTCGGAATCGTATGCGCCTTGGAATGAAAGAATATCTTGAAACGAAAAAAAACTCCCTACCTTTAATTAAGATGGGAGTTATATGGAATATAGAAAGTGTTTTACGCCTCTACTTCTTCTGTTTTGTCAACTAGAACTTGACCTCTGTAGTATAATTTTCCTTCGTGCCAGTGTGCTCTATGGTACAAGTGCATTTCTCCTGTGGTGGAGTCGGTAGCCAATGTTGGCGCAACCGCTTTGTAATGTGTTCTTCTCTTGTCTCTCCTGGTTCTGGAAATTTTTCTTTTAGGATGTGCCATTATACAACTTTATTTATCCGTTAATAGTTTTTTCAATTCGTCCCATCTAGGGTCGTTTTCTTCTTTGTTTTCTTCCTTTTCTTTTGGTTGAAGCTCTTGGAGTTTGTCCAAAACTTCCGATTCCAACGTCCCGTCCGCTACACCTGGATGCACCCTTTTTTGAGGCACTGCCAACACCGACATTTCATAAATGAACTGTGCAACATTAAGTTGGTGCTCGCCATGGGGAATAATCAGGATTTCGTCGTCCTCATCATTATACTCATCCCCAAACTTGACCACCAAGTGCAGTTCCGAGGCAATGGGCTGGTCGTAAGGTTCGCTTGTAATATCGCAAGCCACGTTTACGGTGCCGGAAGCATCAAAATCCAACTCCATCATCGTAGAAGTCTTGTTTAAAAATACTGCTACATTGATTTTGGCATCGTTAAAATCATCATATCCAAAAGAATCAAAGAACGTTTTATCAATTTCAAAATTAAAGTTGTGTTTTCCTTGCTTCAATCCAGAGAAAGGAATAGTGTACTCCTTTTGCTTCATCGTGTACAACTTAAATTATAGATCATTACCTTAAAAGGCGGGTGCAAAGATACTATTATTTTGATAATCGCCAATAGTTAACAACTATTTATGTTTACAACTTTTATTCCTACTCCGTAGACCCGGGTAAAAAAACGAAAGGGTTAAAAAGTTGATTATTTCACGTCAGGCTAAATCTCTCAACGCAACAAATCCATACTTTTAAAACATACAAAATTTGGATTTCCCGCAATAATAAAAATAAGACTAATTGAAAGCCCAAGTACGTTGAAAAAAGCCGTTCTAGCGCTTCATACGTTGTTTCTTAAGGGCATTTTCTGTGAGTCCTAGATACTCCGTCCGGTTCTTAAAAATGTTGATTGCCGTAAATACGGCCTCCTTAAATGAACTATGGTCTGCTTTTCCTTGGCCTGCAATCTCATAAGCGGTACCATGATCTGGGGAGGTTCTTACCTTGTTAAGTCCCGCCGTAAAATTGACACCTTGCCCAAAAGAAAGGGTTTTAAAGGGAATTAATCCCTGGTCGTGATATGCCGCCAAAATAGCGTCGAACTTTTTATAGCCCTCTGACCCAAAAAAACTGTCGGCTGAATATGGGCCATAGACCAAATGGCCATTATGGGACATTTCCTTAATAACAGGTTTCAAGATTTCATCGTCCTCTTTTCCTATGACCCCATTGTCGCCGCTGTGCGGATTTATACCCAAAAGTGCAATCCGAGGTTTGCGGATACCAAAATCCATTTTTAGGGATTTCTCTATCGTATTTACCTTGTCCCGTATAAGTCTCGGAATAATGGACGAAGCCACATCCTTTACCGCAACATGATCGGTAAGCAGGCCAACTTTGAGACTGTCCGTTACCATAAACATAAGGCTCTCGCCTTCCAGCTCTTGCGCCAAATAATCGGTATGGCCCGGAAAATTGAATTCGTCGGACTGTATGTTGCTCTTGTTGATGGGTGCCGTAACCAAAACGTCTATAACCCCTTCTTTTAATGCCGAAACCGCAGCTTTTAAGGATTGTATCGCAAAACGGCCCGCCTCCTTGGTGGCTTCGCCAAATTGGATGTTGGGTACTTCTTTCCAAACATTTACGATATTTACCTTGCCGTCTATGGCTTTATCGGCATCAGGAATACCGTTAAAAACAATGCTCATGTCCAAGACCCTCATTTGGTGGGAAATGGTCTTGTTGGAAGCGAAAATGATAGGCGTGCAAAAATCCAACATTCTACTATCGTCAAATGTTTTTAGGATCACCTCGCATCCAATTCCATTCAGGTCCCCAATGGAAATCCCTAACCTAATTTTCCTGTTTTCCTCCATGATAATCTTTATCTTTGTAGCCCTACTCAAAACTGTTTTTGCGGTTTTGACCTCCGCAAAGAAGAGGTAAAAGGGGTATATCTATCAATATAGTGTGATATCTAAAATCAAGCACAAAACTACTTAATAAAAACGATACATGTTTACTGGTATAATTGAAACCTTAGGAGAAGTTGTTGGGCTGGATTCCAACGCGACCAATCTGGACATTACTATAAAATCGAATATAACTTCAGAATTGAAAATTGACCAAAGCGTAGCCCATAACGGCGTGTGCTTAACGGTAGTATCTACAGATGGGGACAGATACAGGGTTACCGCCATAGCGGAGACCTTAGAAAAGACAAATCTTGCCGAGCTACGGTTAGGCCAACCCGTAAACCTGGAGCGTGCCATGATTTTAGGGGCCAGATTGGACGGACATCTGGTGCAGGGGCATGTAGACCAAACCGGAGTTTGCACCCAAGTGGAGGAAAAAGACGGTAGCTGGTTTTTTTCCTTTGAATATGATGCCACAAAAGGAAACCCTACCATTGAAAAAGGCTCTATAACGATTGACGGCACTAGTCTTACGGTGGTAAATTCAGGGATGAACACTTTTCAGGTTGCCATTATACCCTATACGTATGAGAACACTAGATTCAATTCCTATAAGAAGGGGACAATTGTTAATCTTGAGTTTGATGTGATCGGGAAGTATGTGGCGAAGTTGATGGATGGTAGACGGTAGACGGCAGAGGGTAGTTGGTAGAGGGTAGAAAAAAGACAAAATAAATTTTATCGAGTACATCAGACCTTAAAAGTATATTTTTAAACTGTGTGTCATATCGAGCACCGTCGAGATGCTTGGGATATCATACATCTATTATCCTCGATTTAATTCAAATTGAAACTAAAACTAATTTTTTAGGCAAAGTCCTTTCCCCTTGGTGGATAGGATTTAGCAAGGGGCACTACTCCTCAAAAAAACCAATAGAAGACCCTATCCAAGTTTCTTCGGTGTTATGGGAAACGTTGATCAGTTCTCCTTTGCTCATGCGCGCAAGATTAGTTACCGGTTTTAGTCGATTATTTGCTTCGTCCCAGATGTACAGGATACGTATTTCTGCTTTGGAATTTTTTTCCGATTTTGTTTTTATGGCCGATGCGTAGGTCACTTTTTCCTGAAGGATGTAATTTTGCTTATCGGAAATAAGGGCTATTTTTTCTTTGGTGGGATATAAATCGATTCCCAGGCCAGCAAAGGAAAATAGCGGCTTCAATACGTAGTTTTTTAGGTTGATATCCGACGGGAAATCATTCAAATAAAAAGAGTTGGGAATATTCTTGTGTCTTAATTTGGGCATCACACATTTGGATATCATAAAGAACCAGTCCGGATGCGTTACCCACTCCACATCTACGTCGTCATTAAGGTTAAATTCGGTTTTTAAGTCGGTTGTGCGCTCAATTTCATCAAAAATAACCCTGTTGTATATTCTTTTTATAAGTGTCTTTACGCCATCCTTTAAATAGAATAGCTTTTTGCCTTCTTTGCTGATTTTGGTCATGCAAACCACCTCGATACCCAAGGCTTTTTTTGTAGCCCAAAAATCGATACGTGTTTTTTGTTTTTCCGGATACAGCTCCATTAAAATCACATGCTCAGGTCTGTCGTCAGCCATAATAACGGCGCCCACTTCCTTTAGATATTGCGCTTCATCCAAACCGCTAAAGAAGTAATGAAATCCCATTTTTGGCATCGCCGGATAGTTGTTTAAAAAAGCCTTCCCTAAAAAAGCCTGATAAAAAAACAGGGTAGGGAAGGCCTGTAGCTCAATTAATTGTGGTGTAATTCCTCCATTTCCATCATCACAAAGCCCAAAATCAATCGCCAGGAAATGTGGTTTCCCTATTTTGGATGGCGATTGTATCTCCTTGGGCACAAACTGTTCGCGGATTTGCTCAAAATCCAGTTGCCACAATTGATCTATAATACTATCACAGGCATTAAAAATTTCTTCCTTTACTTTTTTGCCGATAAAAATTGGGGATTCGGATAAGCGGAAAACAGTTCCTTCGCCATACGTCGCTATAATTTCTTTTTTCAGGTTTTCGTAACACTCTTCTTTGAAGGCAGCGTTGAACTGTTCCCTAATTTTTGAGATCATTCCGTTTGTACTTTTGTTTGCTCGATAGCTTCTGCGGCCAACTTCAAAAATCCTGGGATAATAACCGTATTTGTTTTCATGATTTTATCGTCATCATTAAGATGTTCCAGCATGTTTTTATACTTCTTTTCCCCGTATTTTTTAATCACTATCGCTTTTTTGTCCTCACGTTCAAAATAGCGGGTCATTCCTTCGGCATCTGCCTCCGGGTGAAATTGCGTGCCAAAAATTTCATTGGAAAAACGTATCGCCATTACGGCCCGCTCCAAGGCTGCGTTTGGCCTGTCCTTTTCAATGCACAGCACCTTTCCGTCCAAACTATCCAATTTCCACTCCTTGGGACCTATTACCTGGTAATCCCTGGAATCAACCGCATAAAAAGGCTCGTCCAGGTTCTGGAACAAAACTTCATGCTCCCCGCTTTTTGTCTTATGCATAGGCAAAACCCCAAAGGAAGTAGACCTGCGCTTGGTTACCTTGGCCAAATCCCAATGTAGACAGGCCATTTGAAAAGAATGGCAAATTAAGAACATGTGCTTTTTATTGTGCTTGGAAAGATTGTGTAACAAGACCGCATCCAAAAAACCAAAGTAGGCGCTCTCCCATGGCTCGCCCACGACCAGAGGTGTCCCAGGGCCTCCAGACGATATAAAAATATCGTAGTCATTGACATTAGGCACTTCATTCTTTACACGCACATCAAAAACGTCATAAACACCTTTAATTTCCTCCTGACCTAAGAATTCTGCCACGAGCATCGTTATACATCGCATTCCTTCATTGGGATGCCCTGCATTCATGTCCAAGACGGCAATTTTATATTTCCTTTTCATTTATCAATGATATATGTAGTTAAGGTAAAGAAAACGGTTTGCATTTTTCTGCTTCCAAAAATGGCATCTACAGACCTTTTTGGGTTTGGGATACCACATATTCCATAACCTTTTTAAGGTCTTTGGTGTCTTCGTACACTTTAAGTTGCCGATCCGCACCGGAACCCTGTTCCAGCATTTGATACACATAGTTTACCTCCGTGCGGCAACCGAGCTCGTCTACCACGTCATCAATAAATTCCAAGAGTTCATTGATCAGTGTAGGGAACGCCACTTCTTCCTGCCTCCCAAAATCTATGAGTTTGGCATCTACTCCCCAGCGCGCTGCCCGCCATTTATTTTCGTTTATCAGAATACGCCTGTAGGACCTAAAGCTTTGGTTTTTTTGGTGCAGCTTGCTCAATTTCGCAATAATGCATTGCATGAGTGCAGCAATACAGATGACTTCATCTACCGTCATGATCATATCGCATATCCGAAATTCTACCGTTGGATAGAACGGATGTAGGCGAATATCCCACCATATTTTTTTTCCGTTGTCTATGCAATTTGTCTTTACCAAAAGATTTACGAATTCATCGTATTCGGACACACTGGCAAAATAGGGCGGAATTCCCGTTCTGGGGAATTTGTCGAAAATCTTGGAACGGAACGATTTAAAACCGGTTTCCCTACCTTCCCAAAACGGGGAATTTGTAGAGAGTGCATACAGATGTGGTAAAAAATAGCGTGCCACGTTCATAATCTGTAGCCCCTCTTCCCTGTTTGGAATGCATACATGTACGTGCATTCCAAAAATGAGGTTGGATCGCGCCACGTCCTTCATTTCTTCAATGAGCACATCGTATCTAGGATTTGGCGTGATCAACTGCTCGCTCCAATGGGAATATGGGTGAGTGCCAGAGGCGGCAACTTCCAGACCTTCCTTAGAGGCCAATTCAAATATCTGCTGCCTTAGATAGGATACCTCATCCCTAGCCTGTCCAATATTCTCGCAAACATTAGTACCCATCTCTACCATGGACTGGTGCATT
>Ga0306871_1000062_pt1 | contig 45645 bp, 49 predicted proteins | sample AntRauMeHopE1497_FD_190447 | JGI IMG/M metagenome (GOLD analysis project Ga0306871, IMG submission 190447) | Saline lake microbial communities from Rauer Islands, Antarctica - Metagenome Hop E1 #497 (v2) (version 2) | ecosystem: Environmental > Aquatic > Non-marine Saline and Alkaline > Saline ... | reverse complement strand
GTGAGCTAATCACCGAACGTGGCGTTGGTAACGGCATGTCTCTTCTAATTTTTACTTCAATCGCATCTACCTTCCCAGCTTCGCTGTTGCAGATCCTGCAGACCCGTTCAATCGAAATTTTCATCATTGTTATGGCTGTTGGATTCGTAGTGGTTGCTTTGGTTGTTTTGGTCGAGCAGTCCCAGCGACGGATTCCGGTGCAGTATGCCAAGCGGATGGTTGGCCGCAAGGCCTACGGTGGTCAGTCCACCTATATTCCAGTGAAGGTAAACACCGCGGGCGTTATCCCGGTTATTTTCGCCTCCTCAATGCTTTACTTGCCAGCACTTCTGGCTCAGTTCTCGCAGCCAGATGCCAGTGGTCAGGTTGCCCCTTGGGTCACTTGGATTTCCACCTACTTGGTTAGTGGCGACAACCCGCTCTACATGGCGATTTACTTCCTGATGATTGTTGGATTCACCTACTTCTACGTAGCTATCACTTTGAACCCGGAAGAGATCAGCGACAACATGAAGAAGTACGGTGGCTTTATCCCAGGTATTCGTGCCGGAAGGCCCACCACTGAGTACCTTCAGTACGTAATCTCTAGAATCACAGCCCCTGGCGCTATATACCTGGGTTTGATTGCCTTGATTCCGCTAATTGCCTTCACGGCAATTGGAACTAACCAAAACTTCCCATTCGGAGGAACTTCGATCCTGATTATTGTTGGTGTTGGTTTGGAGACCGTCAAGCAGATCAACGCTCAGATGCAGCAGCGTAACTACGAGGGCTTGCTGAAATGACCCGCCTCCTACTAATCGGCCCCCCGGGCGCCGGGAAGGGGACCCAGGCAGTTCTTTTGGCGGCGCACTTCGGAATTCCGGCAATCTCAACCGGAGATATTTTTCGCTCCAATGTGAAAAATGAAACTCCTCTAGGAGTCGAGGCCAAGGGCTTCATGGACCGTGGGGAGTACGTGCCGAGCACGCTCACCAACGCTCTAATTAGAGATCGATTGTCACAACCGGATGCCCAAACAGGCTTCCTACTCGATGGCTACCCAAGAACCGCGGACCAGGTAGCTGAATTGGACAACATTCTTGTCGAGAGCTCCACCAGGCTCGATGTTGTTGTGCAGTTAAGGGCTGATAACAAGGAACTTATTCGACGCTTGGCGCATCGCGCCGAGGTTGAGGGTAGGGCTGATGACACCCCCGAGGTGATTGCCAAAAGACTCGATGTTTACGACGAGCAAACTGCTCCGCTGATTGATATCTATGTTTCGCGCGGGCTCGTTGCGATGATTGATGGTTCGGGTGAGATTGAATTGGTCACCAAGCGCATTATCGAGGCATTGAACGCCCGCGGCCTAGAACAAGATGCGTAAAAAATACGAAACTAAAACAGATGATCAGATTCGCAAAATGCGAATCGCAGGTCTGCTAACTGCAAAAGCCCTGGCCAACGTCAAGGCTGCGATGAAGCCAGGAGTGACCACGCTGGAGCTCGACCAAATCGCCGAAAAGACAATTCGCGATGCGGGCGGCATCCCAAACTTCCAACTGGTCCCGGGTTATTCACACGCCATTTGCGCGTCAATAAACGCCGAGGTTGTGCACGGGATGCCTTCTGGGAAAATCTTGCAAGCTGGGGATACAATCTCGGTTGACTGCGGTGCCGAGGTCGATGGCTGGAACGGCGATAGCGCCTTCACTTTTGTTGTCCCTGGCGGCGATCCCGAAGTGACTAAAAAGCGCCAGGAACTTTCCGATGTTTGCCAGGGGTCACTCTGGGCAGGCATCGCAGCGCTCGCGACTGCGAAAAGACTCAATCAGGTGGGCGTTGCCATCGAAAGTTACGTGACGGATAAAGGAACCTTTGGCATCTTGGAGCAGTATGTTGGCCACGGTATTGGCCGCACCATGCACGAAGACCCGGCTGTGTTTAACTATCGGGTTCGTGACTTAGGTCCAAAGGTGGAGCCCGGTTTGTGTGTTGCGATAGAGCCCATGATCACTGCAGGTGACCAAAAGACATTCGTTGCAAAAGACGACTGGACCGTCGAAACTTCAGACGGCGGTGATGGAGCTCACTGGGAGCATTCGGTTGCGGTTCATTCCAAAGGAATCTGGGTTCTGACCGCGATTGATGGTGGAGTCGCGGGTTTAGCTCCGTTTGGCGTAGTTCCGGTAGCTCTATAGCTCTCAAATTAGCCATCAGCCGATTATCGGGGGTACTCGGTGAGCCAATTGGTCTGCTTAAGAGCATGCGCGGAGCGAATTCTGCCCGAGAATAGCCAATTCATCGGTAATTGGGCGGCATTTTGCGAAGATTCCGCTGGCGCTTGGTGCAAATAGCCCCTAGGATTGCATCTTGGTGTTTCTGCGCAAATACAACTTCCGATTTTTCTGGTTTTTGTTTCTGCGTGTTCGTGACGCTAACAATAAAGTAGCGAATAAGTGAGTGCATGGCCAATAAAGACGGCGTAATTGAGATCGAAGGCTCGGTCGTAGAAGCTTTACCGAACGCAATGTTTCGTGTGGAGCTGACCAATGGACACCTAGTCCTTGCTCACATCTCAGGAAAAATGCGACAGCACTATATCCGCATCCTCCCTGAGGACCGTGTGATTGTTGAGCTGTCGACCTACGACCTGACTCGCGGCCGCATAATTTACCGGTACAAGTAGAGAGTAAGAGCATGAAGGTCAACCCAAGCGTTAAGAAGATCTGCGATAAGTGCAAGGTTATTCGTCGTCACGGCAACGTGATGATCATTTGCGAGAACCCTCGTCACAAGCAGCGCCAGGGCTAATAAGCCCTACCCACAACTAAATAGCAAGGCATTGCAAAGTCGCAAGACTTCGCCCCCGGTAGAAGGCCGGGGCTTGATCTAGCCAGATTGAGACCGTGATGCCAAAGACCTTCTAAAAAAAACAAGGAAATAAAATGGCACGTATTGCTGGAGTAGATATTCCTCGCGACAAGCGAGTGGTTATCTCCCTTACCTACATCTATGGGATCGGTCGCACTCGTTCATCCGAGATTCTAGAGACCACCAAGATTTCAGAAGAACTTCGCGTCAAAGATCTAACCGACGATCAGCTCATCGCTCTTCGTGAAGTAATCGAAAAGGGTTACAAGGTTGAGGGTGACCTTCGTCGTGAAGTTGCAGCGGATATTCGCCGCAAGGTTGAGATTGGCTCGTACCAAGGAATTCGTCACCGCAAGGGCCTTCCAGTCCACGGTCAGCGCACCAAGACCAACGCTCGCACTCGCAAGGGTCCAAAGCGCACGGTTGCCGGTAAGAAAAAGGTTGCCCGCTAGTAGCGGCTCAGGATCTAGGAGATAAAAAATGGCAGCACCTAAGACATCCGCAGCGGCCCGCAAGCCACGCCGCAAGGATAAGAAGAACGTCCCACTTGGTCAAGCGCACATCCGCTCGACATTCAACAACACCATCATCACCATCACCGATCAAACCGGAGCAGTTATTTCCTGGTCTTCCTCAGGTGATGTTGGCTTTAAGGGTTCGCGTAAGTCGACCCCCTATGCCGCTCAGATGGCAGCCGAGTCTGCAGCCCGCAAGGCTCAAGAGCACGGCCTCAAGAAGGTAGATGTATTTGTCAAGGGCCCAGGCTCTGGTCGTGAGACTGCAATTCGTTCTCTCCAGGCCGCAGGCCTAGAGGTCGGATCGATCTCTGATGTGACCCCACAGGCTCACAACGGTTGCCGTCCGCCAAAACGCCGCCGCGTCTAACTAGCTTTCCAATAACTAAAGATTCACGCATCCAGGTAACTGCCTGGATGATTCAAAACGAGTAGCAAATAGTGGTTACTCAGATGAAAGGAACTCAACAGTGCTAATTGCACAGCGCCCAACTCTTCACGAAGAAGTTCTAGGACCAAACCGTTCTCGCTTTATCCTTGACCCACTAGAGCCAGGATTCGGTTACACCCTTGGCAATTCGATGCGTCGCACCCTACTCAGTTCGATTCCAGGTGCCGCAGTTACCAACATCCGCATCCAGGGTGTAAGCCACGAATTCTCCACCATCCCAGGTGTAAAAGAAGACGTTGTCGAGGTAATCCTGAACATCAAGAATCTCGTAGTTTCTTCTGAGCACGATGCTCCAGTAGTTGCTCACCTATCCAAGTCCGCTGCCGGTCCAGTGACTGCAGCCGACATTCAGGTTCCTGCCGGTGTTGAGGTTCACAACCCAGAGCTAGTACTTGCCACGCTAAACGCCAAGGGCAAGCTCGAAGTTGAGTTCATCATCGAGCGCGGTCGCGGCTACGTTCAGGCAAACCAGAACCGCAACCCAGACGCAGAAGCTGGAGTTATTCCGGTTGACTCGATTTACAGCCCGGTTCTAAAGGTCTCTTACCGCGTCGAGGCTACTCGTGCTGGTGAGTTCACCAACTTTGACAAGCTAATTGTTGATGTTGAGACCAAGCCTTCGATGGAACCAAAGGATGCCGTTGCCTCTGCAGGTTCCACCCTTGTTGAGCTATTTGGCCTTGCCAAGGAGCTAAACAACGAGGCCGAGGGCATTGAAATTGGGCCTGCTCCGGTTGAGGTTGCAGCTTCTAACGAGCTTTCAACACCGATCGAAGACCTAGACCTAACCGTGCGCTCATACAACTGCTTGAAGCGCGAGGGTATCAACACCGTTTCCGAGCTGATCGCACTGAGTGAAGACCAGCTAATGAACATCCGTAACTTTGGTTCTAAGTCCGTTGATGAGGTCCGCGAGAAGCTTGCTTCTTTGGGTCTTAGGTTCAAGGATGCAGTTCCAGGATTCGATGGCGCTTACTTCGGTGGCGGATTCGACGAAGACCAGATCTAAAGCTTAGAAAACCAAGGAGAAACTAAATGCCTACCCCAACAAAGGGACCTCGCCTCGGAGGCGGACCAGCCCACGAGCGACTAATGCTCAATAACATGGCCACCTCGCTTTTCAAGCACAAGCGCATCGTCACCACCGAGACCAAGGCCAAGCGCCTTCGTCCAGTGGCCGAACGTTTTGTGACTTTCGCAAAGCGCGGTGACCTGCACGCTCGACGCCGCGTGATGCAGTCAATTCTTGATAAGGGAGTGGTTCACGAGCTTTTCGCTGAAATCGCACCGCTAGTTCAAGAGCGACAGGGTGGCTACACCCGCATTACAAAGCTTGGCTACCGCAAGGGCGACAACGCCCCCATGGCCGTTATTGAGCTTGTGCTGGAACCAGTGAGCCCAAAGCCAAAGACCAATAAGGTTCGACTAACCAACAACATCGCCACCGGCGCAGCTGCGGTAGCAGCTCCAGAGGTAGTTGAAGAAGTTCTAGTTGAGGATGCTGCCGCAGAAGTTGTAGCTGAGACCGAGGTTGTTGCGGAAGCAGCAGTTGCGTCTTCAGAAACAGAGGCAACCGAAGCAGTAGCTGAAGCCGCTGCTGAAGAGGCTTCCCCAAAGGCTGAGTAAGTAATTTCATGAGTGAACCCGCTGGTGTCCCCGGCGGGTTTTCTCGTTTCCGGATTGATTTGGCCTATGACGGCACCGACTTTTCCGGTTGGGCTAAGCAGCCGGGCCATAGGACCATTCAGGGCGACCTAGAGGCCGCACTCACCAAGTTGTTTGGCGAGTCTGAAGATGGCTTTGGGATGCGGGTTGCGGGCCGAACCGATGCCGGTGTTCACGCCAGCCACCAGGTCTGTCACATCGATATCAAAAGTGCGCAGCTCATTCGATTGGGCAGAACACCGCTTAGCACCAAGCGACTCAATAGCCTCTTGGTGCCTGAGATTGCAATCTTGTCCGTGGCATTGGCTCCGGATGGTTTTGACGCTCGCTTTTCGGCAACTGGGCGCAGGTACCACTATTTGATTGCAGATCAAGGTGCCAAGCCTGACCCAAAGCGCAATCGCTTTGTGCTCACTCTTCCTCGAGCGGTAGATGAAAACCTGATGGCTGAGGCCGCGGCCAAGCTTGTGGGCCTCAAAGACTTCGGGGCTTTTTGTAAACCCCGGGCGAAGGCAACAACAATCCGAAATTTGAAGAAACTTGAGGTTATGAGGCAGAAGGACGGCCTGATTCAAATCACTCTGGAGGCCGACGCCTTTTGCCACAACATGGTGCGAGCCATAGTCGGCGCGATTGTCTCGGTTGCGGAGCAAAGGCTCAGCGTGGAAGAGCTGGAAAGGGTCCAACAAGGGGCCAAACGGACCTCGAAATTCCGAGTCGTCGCTCCTCGCGGGTTGTCTTTAGAGTCGGTTTCTTACCCACCTGATAAAAAAATGGGCTTTCAAGCGCAAAATGCCAGAAAAAGAAGGGATTTAGGGGAAATTTCTGTTTGACCATTGGGCCTATCTTCCCCTAGACTCAATCCTTGGTTCGGCATTGCCGAAAGCGTTTGAAGCTGCGGTAATCCGCGGAATCACACAACACGAAACTATGAGGTAATTTACCGTGCGTACTTATTCGCCAAAGGCCAGCGAGCTGAGCCATGAGTGGTTTGTCGTTGACGCCACCGATATTGTCCTAGGCCGTCTTGCATCACACGTAGCTGTATTGCTGCGTGGTAAGCACAAGCCAACCTTCGCAGCCCACATGGACAACGGAGATTTCGTAATCATCATCAACGCGGAGAAGGTTGCCCTCACCGGGTCAAAGCTCGCTCAGAAGAAGGCTTATCGCCACTCGGGTTACCAGGGTGGCCTCACCGCTACCACTTACTCGGAGCTCTTGGAAAAGAACCCGGAGCGCGCAGTAGAGAAGGCAATCCGCGGGATGTTGCCAAAGAACTCCCTGGGTGCTCAGCAGTTGTCCAAGCTAAAGGTTTATAAGGGTGCGGTTCACCCACACGAGGCTCAGCAGCCTAAGACTTTCCTAATCGATCAGATCGCCCAGTAAGGACCAAGACCTTGGCAGATGAAACAACCACCGAAACTACTGAGGTAGTTGAAGAGACCACTTACTCCACAGAGTCCTCACCGGCCCAAGCCGTGCGCTCACGTGGCAACCTAACCCAGCCAGGTGCTGGTACCGGTCGTCGCAAGGAGGCAATCGCTCAGGTGCGCATCATGCCGGGAACCGGCAAGATCGTCGTGAATGGTCGCACCTTGGAGGATTACTTTCCGAATAAGCTGCACCAGCAGCTAATCACCGACCCTTTCACCGTGCTTGAGTTGCAGAACGCCTACGATGTCATTGCAAAAATCAATGGTGGTGGAGTTGCCGGTCAGGCTGGCGCACTTCGTCTGGGTATCGCTCGTTCTCTAAACCAGATCGATGAAGACAATAATCGTGCAGCTCTGAAAAAAGCTGGCTTCTTGCGTCGCGACTCTCGAATCATCGAGTCCAAGAAGGCCGGTTTGAAAAAGGCCCGCAAGGCCTCTCAGTTCTCCAAGCGCTAACCCTAGGCTTAGCCGATGGGCAGGCTCTTCGGAACCGATGGAGTTCGCGGAACAGCGAACAAAGAAATCACGGCGGAATTCTCACTCAGGTTGGCGCAAGCTGCAGCTCGGGTCTTGGGCCAACAGGCTCGTGAAAGAGGAGATCGGCCAAGGGCTGTAATCGCTCATGACCCCAGAATCTCATCAGACTTTATTTCAGCTGCGGTCTCGGCAGGACTGGCCTCCTCGGGGGTGGATGTCTTTGATGCCGGAGTGGTCCCAACCCCGGCAGCAGCTTATTTAACCGCCGATCTTGATGCTGATTTCGGCGTCATGATTTCGGCTAGCCACAACTCTGCTCCCGATAACGGCATTAAGTTTTTTTCGCGGGGCGGGCATAAGCTCCCAGACAGTGTTGAGGATGAGATAGAGGCTGCCATGGGGCAGGCGCTCACCCCGCTGGGTTCGGCAGTTGGACGGGTAATTCGCTTCGCGGATGCTGAGGACCGCTACCTGATCCATATGCTTGGCACTCTTCCCAATCGATTAGATGGCCTAAAGGTCGTGCTTGACTGCGCCAACGGCGCGGCAAGCGCTATTTCTCCGCAGGTGTTTGTGGATGCAGGGGCCAGGGTAATCGTCATCGGCGCGGATCCCGATGGAAACAACATTAACTTGGGCTATGGTTCGACTCATTTATCTGCATTGCAGGCAGCAGTTCTAGAACACAAGGCGGATATCGGCATCGCTCACGATGGTGATGCTGATCGCTGCTTGGCTGTCGATCACGAGGGTTCAATAGTTGACGGGGATCATCTGATGGTGGTTTTGGCTATCGCCATGAAGCAGGCGGGCACTTTGGCCCGCGACACTTTGGTCACCACCGTGATGAGCAACCTTGGTCTGAGGGTTGCAATGCAAGAGGCTGGAATCAACTTGATTGAGACCAAAGTCGGCGATCGCTATGTTCTTGAAGCGATGCGCGAGGGGGGCTATTCACTGGGTGGTGAGCAATCCGGGCACATCATTTTTAGCCAATTCGCAACCACCGGAGACGGGCTTCTCACCGGATTGCAGATTGCCGCCAGAATGGTGTCTTCTTCCAAGACGCTCAAAGAGCTGGTAGCCGTGATGCCTAATTACCCGCAGGTTCTAATAAACGTTCCAGAGGTTGACAAACATCTGGTTGATGCCGATAAAGATGTTCAGGCAATGGTGCAGCTGGCCCAAGCTGATCTGGGGGATCAGGGGAGGGTCTTATTGCGCCCCTCGGGCACCGAATCTCTGGTTCGGGTTATGGTGGAAGCTAAAGACCAGGGCACCGCTCAGTCTTGGGCAGAGCGCATTGCAAACACTGTCACTCGAAAGCTTGGTAAAAATTGAAAACCATCCAGCTCAGAAGGTACGAAATTACCCCCGGGAAGATGAGTGAATTTTTGCACTGGCTTGACCAGGATCTCATGCCGGTCAGAACTACCTTTGGCTTCAAGGCCGAATGGCGATACATCGATGTCGAGAAAAACGAATACATCTGGGCGGTCTCACTGCCTACTGATGAGGCAGGGTTTTTGGCTATTCAGGCCGAATACGAGGATTCAAATGAGAGAAAGTTAGCTTTCGAATCCTATCCAAACTGCATCACTCAAAAACACGTGAACTTTGTCGCAGAGGTTATTTAGCCAAACCATACATTCGGTCACCGGCATCGCCTAGGCCAGGAACGATGTAGCCAACTTCATTTAGTTTTTCATCGAGTGCGCCCAGGTAGATGCTGAAGTCCTCGGGATCCCAGTTTTTGGTGATGTGCTGTTGAACCTTTTCAATACCCTCTGGAGCACCTAGCATGCAAATGCAGGTCACCTTCTGGGCCCCTCGACTTTTCACATAATCAATCGAATCGTTCAGCGTGCCACCTGTGGCAAGCATTGGATCAATCAAAATCACGTGACGACCGGCTAGAGAATCGGGTAACCGATTGGCGTAGGTCACCGGCATCAAGGTCTCTTCGTTCCGTGCAATGCCTAAAAAGCCAACCTCGGCCACCGGCACAACATCCAACACGCCTTCCAGCATTCCCAATCCCGCCCGCAGGATCGGAACCACAAGAGGGTAGGGCTTGGATATTGCAAGGCCTGTTGTCTTACCCATTGGGGTTTCAAGTTCAATTTCAGTAAAAGCTATTTCCTTGGCGGCTTCGTAGGCCAGAAGGGCAGAGATTTCCCTTACCAGCTGGCGAAAAAGTGGCGGTCGAGTTTTTATATCCCGCATCAAGCTCATTTTTTGCCTGAGGATGGGATGGTCAATAACTTGAATATGCATGTGAGAAGTTTATGGATTGATTAGAGCTTGCGCAGCAGAACTTGATTTACGCGGTGACCATCGCCTTTTTGCATCACCAAAGTGGCCCTTGATCTAGTCGGTTCAATGTTCTGTTCTAGGTTCGGCAGGTTGATGTCCCGCCAGAACCCTTCCGCACGCTTTCGCGCTTGGTCCCTGGTTAACTCGGTGGTTAGCGTGTGGAAGTAGGAGCGTGGATCGGTGAATGCAGAGTCAAATAGCTTTTCGAACCTTGATAGGTACCAGCTTTTTATGGTCTCGACATTGGCGTCAATGTAAATCGTGAAATCAAAGAAATCACTCAGTGCTAATTCCTGCCCAGCACTTGGTGGTTGAAGAACATTCAGACCCTCCAAAATAAGCACATCCGGCGTGGTGACCCTGGCCACCTCACCCTCGACGATGTCATAACTCAAGTGCGAATAGACCGGGGCCTCAACATTTGACTTGCCCGATTTGATGTCCGAGACAAATTGCAACAGCTTTTTGCGGTCATAGCTTTCAGGAAAACCCTTGCGGTGCATGATGCCACGACGCTCTAGTTCGGCATTGGGGTATAAAAAGCCGTCGGTGGTCACTAGCTCAACTTTTGGAGTTCCACTCCAGCGTTTCATTAGCTCACGAAGCAGGCGTGCCGCAGTTGATTTACCCACCGCCACTGAGCCTGCGATGCCGATAATAAATGGGGTTCTCGCGGCTCGGTCACCAAAAAAATCGGAGCTTATGCGATGCAGGTCCTGAGCACCCGAGGCATAAAGACTCAGCAGTTGGCTAATCGGCAGATAGACCTCAGTTACCTCTTTGATATCCAAAACATCGCCTAATCCGGTGATGTTTTGGATTTCTTTTTCGGTTAGCGGAAGATCGGATGCGTTGCCTAATTCTGCCCAGTCGGCTCGCTCAATGGCCAAATAAGGGGAGATGCTCTCCTGGGCCTTGACTTGTCTCACAATTGGCTATTCTGCCGTAGATTAGTGGACATGTGTGGAATCGTGGGATATGTGGGCCCAGGGTCATCCCTCGATGTTCTACTTTCCGGTCTAAAACGCCTTGAATATCGCGGCTATGACTCTGCGGGCATATCGGTTATCAATCAAGAATCTGGCCTTGAAACCAGAAAGCGCGCTGGCAAGCTAAAGGTGTTGGTGGAAGATCTCGAGACTTCCCCAATCCCAGACGCACACATCGGCATTGGCCACACCCGATGGGCAACCCACGGTGCTCCAAACGACACAAATGCACACCCTCATTTAGGTGGCGAACACTTAAAGCTTTCCCTCATCCACAACGGCATAATCGAAAACTTCTCGGAGCTAAAAAAAGAGCTGATTGACCTTGGAGTCAAGTTTTCCTCCGAAACCGACTCCGAGGTCGCCGCTCATCTGGTTGCCCGAGAGCATGAAGCAGTAAATGACTTAACCCAAGCTTTCAGAAATGTGGTCAGCCGGCTTCAGGGGGCCTTTACCCTTCTTTGCATTCATGAAGATCATAAGGATTTGATCTTGGCGGCAAGACGAAATTCGCCGTTGGTGATTGGTCTGGGTGAGGGTGAGAATTTCTTGGGCTCCGACGTGGCGGCGTTTGTCGAATACACCAAAAAGGCCGTTGCGGTTGGTCAGGATCAGATTGTCGAACTAAGAGCGGATAGCGTTCGAGTCACCAGTTTCGATGGTGTCGAGGTAACACCCGAAACCTTTGAGGTTAGCTGGGACGCCTCGGCCGCCTCCAAGGGAGGTTGGCCATCCTTTATGGCCAAAGAGATTGCGGACCAGCCGCAAGCCGTCGGTGACACTTTGATGGGGCGTCTTGCATCCGATGGTTCGGTCAAGCTCTCGGAATTCTCGGGTCTGGATAGGTTGACCGAGATGAACCGGATCATCATCATTGCTTGTGGCACGGCGGCTTACGCTGGTGAAGTAGCTAAATACGCGATTGAGAAGTGGGCCAAGATTCCAGTGAGCGTAGAACTGGCGCACGAATTCCGTTATCGCGACCCGGTGCTGGATTCTCAAACTTTAGTTTTGGCCATCAGTCAATCCGGCGAGACGATGGACACTCTAATGGCGGTGAGATATGCCAAAGAGTTGGGCGCCAAGGTCTTGAGTATCTGCAACACGCAAGGCGCCACTTTGGCAAGAGAGTCTGATGCGATCATCTACACCCATGCGGGTCCAGAAGTTGCGGTGGCATCCACCAAGGCTTTTACCGCTCAGATAACTGCCGGTTTTCTAGTGGCAATAGCCTTAGCTTCACTTCGCAAAACAATGAGTGCGACTGAGCTAAAAGAGCTCGGTCTAGAGCTTTTGAAATTGCCCAGATACGTTAAAGAGGTTTTGGAATCGGTAGACCGGATGCGAGTTTTAGGTAAGCAGCTCTCGAGCGCAAAATCAATCTTGTTTCTGGGAAGAAACGTTGGTTTCCCTATTGCCATGGAGGGCGCACTCAAGCTCAAGGAACTCGCTTATATCCATGCCGAAGGCTTCGCAGCCGGGGAACTCAAGCACGGTCCTATTGCTCTGATTGAAGAGGGTCAGCCGGTGATTGTTGTCGTGCCATCAGCCAGGGGTAAAGATTCTCTTCACCCAAAAGTGATTTCAAATATTCAGGAGATTAAGGCTCGCGGCGCTATGGTCATCGCCATTGCGGAGCTCGGCGACCCGCTGGTTGCCGAATCGGCAGATGAAGTCTTTGAGATTGCGCGGACCAACCCATTAATGAGCGCGGTATTAGCTGTCATACCGCTGCAGATTTTTGCTATGGAGCTGGCGAGTGCTAAGGGTCTTGATGTTGATCAGCCAAGAAACCTGGCAAAGAGCGTCACGGTCGAGTAAATGGTTATTGGTTTAGGGGTAGATGTTTGTTCGCTCGAACGCTTTGAGGCATCCCTCAGGCTCACCCCGAGTCTCAAGGCTAGGCTTTTCACCCAAGCCGAACAGTCTTTGAGCACCCAATCTTTGGCGGCCAGGTTTGCCGCCAAAGAAGCACTGGCCAAAGCCGTCGGTAATCCCAAACTGCTGAAATTTCAGGAGATCGAGATTCTCAATAACGAGTTGGGGAAACCCCAAATGCAGGTTTCTGGGGAGTCAAGGGCTGCGCTAGATCAGCTCGGGGTTCAAAGGATTCATTTGAGCCTGAGTCATGACGGCGGCATTGCCTTTGCAACGGTGATATTGGAGGGCCATTAAGTGCGAGAGATTCAAGTTGACCTAGCTTTCATCCGAAATAACTATCGCAATCTAAAAAAGCTAGCGGGTGACTCGTTGGTAATGGCGGTGGTCAAAGCTAACGCTTATGGCCACGGCATGCATGAGGTAGCAAAGGTCTTGGACGAGGCCGGAGTGGATTATCTCGGGGTGGCAGACCTAAACGAAGCCCTTGAGCTTCGAATGGCCGGCATTAAGGCACCAATTCTTTGTTGGATTTTGAGCCCACAGGATGATTTTGAGCTCGCTCTTTCTGAAAACATCGAGCTTGGGGTGTCAAGTTTTGAGGTTTTAGAAAAGCTACCCGAGGGTACAAAAGTACATCTGAAGGTTGACACCGGTCTCGGCAGAAACGGTTTCACCCAGAGCGATTTGGGTGCGGCACTTGATTTTTTGGCTGCGGCGAAGCTGCATCCGCAGGGGCTGTTTTCGCACCTTTCAAACACTTCCGAGAAGGACGATTTGGCTCAACTGGAGCTATTCGAAAAGGCAAACTTGATGGCTCTGCAAAAAGGTATTGAGTTCAAGCTGAAGCATTTGGCTGCTTCTGCGGCGACTCTAAATCACCCGCAAATGCACTTTGACATGGTTCGGTGCGGCATAGCGGTCTATGGCCTGAGTCCTTTTGAGGATGAGCCGGTTGCCGCCGATTTCCTCCAGCCCGCGATGCGGGTAGTGGCCAATGTGGTGAATGTGAAGCGAGTATCTAAGGGTCAAGGTGTTTCTTATGGCTATCAGTATGTGACAAAGAAGGAGACCACCTTGGTTTTAGTGCCCTTTGGATATGCTGAGGGGATGCCGAGAATCTCAGAGAATCACAGGGTTTTGATTCAGGGGGAGCTTCATCCGGTAGTTGGCCGTGTGGCCATGGATCAATTTATTGTCGATGTCTCGGATGCCAAAATCCAGATCGGCGCTGAAGTGGTGATTTTCGGTAATGGCCAAAAAGGCGAGCCAACGGCGCAGGCTCTGGGGGATTCTTCGGGGAGCATCAACTACGAGGTGGTTACCAGAATTGGTGGCCGTGCCCCAAGGGTCTATAAAAACTGAGCATGCAGTATTTAGTTGAGTCTCCTGAAAAGATGCACGAGTTTGGTATCGAACTCGCTCGGCATTTTCGCGCCGGGGATCTGGTGTTGCTCAATGGCCCTTTGGGAGCCGGAAAGACCACTTTGACCAGGGGAATTGGCGAGGGTCTCGGAGCTTTGGGCACAGTGCAATCGCCAACCTTTGTTTTGGCAAGAACCCATAAGACTAAGGCGGGGCCAAAACTTGTTCACGTGGATGCTTATCGCTTGGGTTCGGCTCTAGAGCTGGACGATCTCGATATCAATTTTGCAAACAGCATTGTTGTCGTGGAGTGGGCTCGAAACTATGTGGATGGCATTGCCGAGTCCTGGCTTGAGATTCAGATTAATCGCGAGAGCGAAGACGATTCACGGCTGGTTACGCTTTTTCCCCGAGGCGCTCGCTATGAAGGAGTAGACATTGCTTTTGGCGATTGACACTTCCGCCGGCACCTCGGCCGCAGTCCTAGATGGTGAAAAGGTTTTAGGTTTTAGCCTCTTTGAGGATCCATTTGGGCATGCAGAAAACATTGGCTTAGCAATTATTGAGGCTCTCAATCAAGCGAAGATATCGGCCGTTGATGTGACCGCGGTTGCTGTGGGCAGGGGGCCAGCTCCTTACACCGGGCTCCGAGTTGGAATGGCAACCGGAACTACCTTCGCGATGAGCCTTGGAATGCCTTTATATGGTGTCATGGTTTTGGATGCGATTGCCCTTAGCCAATCAAGCAAGAAGTTCTACGTTGTCGCAGATGCAAAGCGCAAGGAGCTGTTTCTGGCCGCCTATGAATTGGGAGTTAGAACCTTTGGCCCGGAGGTTATTCAGCCGGTAGAGCTCGAGCGCTTTAGTGATTATGAGTCGGTCGCCTTGGCCTGCGACGCCAGACTGGTGGGGCTATACGCCCAGCGAGCCCTTTTCGAGGGCACCGACCTCAGTGATGTCTCCGCGCTTTATTTAAGATCTCCAGATGTTGCGCCATCGCCTGGAAAAAAGGTGAGTGGCTGATGATTTCTAGAAGGCTAACCCCGGCGGACATCGCCCAAGTGATGGCGCTGGAGCTAGAGCTATTTAACAATGACGCTTGGTCAGAGCGCTCTATGCGAGCAGAGTTGGGACTTGCCCATAGCTTTTACCTGGGCTATTTTGATCAGGAACTTTTGGGCTATGGGGGCTTGAGCACCATAGCCGGCTCTTTTTCGAGTGATATCCAAACTATTGGCATCGCACTGAGTGAGCGCGGCAAGGGCTTGGGTAAAAAGCTCATGCTGGAGCTTTTGGCGCACGCTAAAAAGCAAGGTTCGGAGCAGGTCATGCTCGAGGTGCGAAGTGATAACCCAATAGCTATTTCGCTTTATGAATCCCTTGGGTTTTTGCCGGTAGATGTTCGAAAGCGTTACTACCAGCCGGATAACGTTGACGCTTTGATCATGCGACTAGAAATCAAGCAGCCAATTGTTTTGGGGGTTGAATCAACCTGCGATGAAACGGGGATTGGAATTGTTCGCGGTAATCGACTTTTGGCCAACGCCCTGCACAGCTCTATGGATGAGCACGCGAAATATGGCGGGGTAGTTCCGGAGGTCGCGGCCCGAGCCCACCTGGAGGCACTGACTCCAACCCTAGAAAAAGCTTTATCAGAAGCCGGCATCACGATGAAAGAGGTTGATGCGATTGCCGTGGCCAATGGCCCGGGTTTAGCCGGAGCGTTAATGGTCGGGATTGGAGCTGCTAAGGGCCTGGCGCTAGCGAATAATATTCCAATTTACGCGGTGAATCATCTGGTTGGTCACGTGGGTGCCGATGTTCTGGAACGCGGCTACGTAGAACTTCCGACAATTGCGCTTTTGGTTTCCGGTGGCCACACCTCTTTGTTGTTGGTCAAGGACCTTCTGGAAGACGTCGAGCTTTTGGGTGAAACCATTGATGACGCCGCAGGTGAGGCTTTTGACAAAGTTGCCAGGGTTTTGGGTTTGCCATATCCCGGTGGCCCCCAGATAGACAAACTGGCCACAACGGGCGATCCCAAGGCGGTGCGCTTCCCCAGGGGCTTATCGCTTCCAAAAGACATGGAGAAAAATCGCTATAACTTTTCTTTTTCAGGTTTGAAAACTGCCGTGGCTAGGCACGTAGAAAAACTCGAGGCCGCTGGTGAGGAATATTCCAAGTCCGATATAGCAGCTAGCTTCCGAGAAGCGGTGGTGGATGTTTTGCTCACCAAGGCGCTGAATGCTTGTGAGGCTTATGGGGTCAAGCGGCTTTTGCTTGGCGGCGGAGTGACCGCCAACTCCCGGCTCCGTGAGGTTGCTCTTGAGCGCTGTAATCAGGCTGGGATTGAACTTCGCATTCCACGTTTTAGTCTTTGCACCGATAACGGCGCGATGATCGCCTCGCTGGGGGCTCAGTTAGTGATGGCCCAGAGGCCACCCTCGGGTCTTGGATTCGGCGCCGAATCGACCCTCGAGGTGACTCAAGTTCAAACCAATTAGCTTCCAGCTCACTCCCAGTAATTATGAAACTAACTCCCAATAAGGTAGGTTCGAATTTAGTATTCGCCGACTAACAAGGAGGAACCATGGCAGAGAACAAAAAAGTCAGCCCGGAAAAAACTCCGGATTCAAAATCTAAGGTCACTAAAGCCGCCGCAGTTGAGCATCAAAGATCGGGGTTCGATTGGGCTTCACTAAATTCTTTATCAGCAGTTTCATTTGCCTCAGCACTTAGTGGTGTCGGATCCTTGGTGGCGGTGATCACTGGCCACATCGCGCTGGCGCAGCTAAAAACTAGCGGGCAGAGTGGCCGAAAGCTTGCGCTAATCGGTGTCGTGCTTGGCTACGTGCAGCTGGCAGTGATTTTCTTACTCAGCAGCTTGGCAGTTGTGGCACAGGTCGCCTTTTTCAACATGATCGGGTCTGAGCCTGGGATGTGGATGAATTTCACCGAGATGTTCAATGAAATGCGGTTTGATTGGGGCTAAATCGGATTGGCAATAATTGCCTTTCGGGCACCTAACACCTTGGTCATAATCAGGGTTGCGGTGCCCGAACCATTTAACTTGAGTTTTTTGCGCAGCTCTTCGGGAGTGATGTCGACCCCCCGCTTCTTTATTTCTAGAATCCCAATCTGATTTTCGATCACATATTTATTGATGGCTTTGGGATCCAGCGGCATGACCTCTTTTACCTCAAAACCCCTGAGCCAAGGCGTTGTGAACTTCTGATCCCCGGTTAGATATGCAATTGCAGGCGAGATCAGCCCTAGTCCGTGTTCAGCTGCAAACTCACCGAGCAGGTGTGAGCGAATAAGCGAGTTGTCCGGTTCGTAGATAAATTTTCCCAGTTCTCGGACCTCGCCCTGGATCTCCCCGACTCCATCGAACACCTGTCGCACACCATTTTTTATTAGCAAGGCTGAGCGCAGGTTCCCCCGAGATAACTTTCCGAAGTAGAGCATTAGCTCCACCAGGTCGCCATTATGTGAGACCCACTGAGCTTCGCAGTTTTCCGGGATCAGCTCGTGGTCGGTGGCGGGACCGAGCTTTACGGCGGTGGGTGCGGTCTTTGCCTTTTCGAAGACCCAGTCAAGTGATGGGCTGAAATCACTCGGAGTTAAACGAATATGAGTTCTGCCCTTTCGATTAATCTCTCTTCTGGCAGGGTCGATAAACAGCCCCATTTCCTGAGTGTCTTGCAATTTTGCATCCGCCTGAATCACTTTGGCGTTTGGGAAGCTCGCAAGATTAAAACTGGCTAGGGCTGCAGTTTGCTCATCTCGCTCGATAGCCAAAACAGCTATTTCTAAAGCCGCAAAGCTCATGGCATCCGCGCCTATTCCACAACCTAGATCCGCGACCCGATTAATGCCTGCTTCTCGATAGCGTTCGGCGTGAAGAGCGGCCACCGGCAACCTGGTGGCTTGCTCGAGTCCGGCCTCCGAGTAAAGCATGTGGTTCGCAAACTCACCAAACTTGGCCTTTGCTCGATACCTAAGCCGAGCTTGGTTGACAACTGCGGTTACCAAAGCCGCTTGGAGGCCTTGGGCGCGCAGCTTTGTGATTAGCGACAGCACATCCGCCTTGGAATCTAGTGGCCCGATTTTGTTCAATAGCGCTAAGGCCTCGGGTGTTAGTAGTTCTGTAATATTTGGTTCCACATCTCAAACGCTATCGGGTTTGGCGGCGGCGCTCGCCTTGACTGCTTGCTTCTTAGGGCCTAAAGTTGGCTTAGCACTCACGAGGTGAGACTGCTAATCCAAACTTTAGATATAGAAGAGGTTTCAGTGTCGGTTTCAATTAAGCCACTAGAAGATCGAATCGTTGTTCGCCCAGTTGAGGCCGAGCAGAAGACCGCATCTGGTCTGGTAATCCCAGACACCGCAAAAGAGAAGCCCCAAGAGGCCGAGGTAGTTGCAGTTGGCCCAGGCCGCTTCAACGAGTCCGGCGACCGCATCCCAGTTGATGTTGCAGTTGGCGACTTGGTAATTTTCTCGAAGTATGGCGGCACAGAACTTAAATATGACGGCCAGGAGTACCTAGTACTTTCTGCTCGCGACGTTCTTGCAATTGTGGTTCGCTAAATAGATTTCTAAACAAAACGCCCCGGGTGACCGGGGCGTTTTGCTTTAAGTGCGAGCCCCTAAGCTTTTGAGTGTGATGGCGAGAAGCAAAAAAACTACCGGGTTGATATTTGGCTTCAGCGCGTATTTAATCTGGGGCTCGTTTCCACTGATTATTGTGGCGGCAAGTTTCGCTGATCCATTGGAAATCGTCACCTGGCGAGTCATCATTGGCTTTTTATTCGCAGCTCTTTTGGTGACCATCACGCGCAAGTGGCGCGAGATTGTTCTGATTCTTCGATCTCCAAAAAAATTGGGCTGGATAGCGGTAGCGGCGCTCTTCATATTTATCAATTGGGAGGTCTATGTAATTGCCGTTGCCACCGGCAATACCATCGAAAGCTCGCTCGGTTATTTCATTAATCCTTTAATAACGATTCTTTTCGCGGTGCTATTGCTCAAAGAAAAACTGCGAACCACCCAGTGGGTGGCACTGAGTATTGGCTTTGTCGCGGTTGTGATTCTCACTTTTGATTATGGGCGTCCGCCCTGGATTGCCTTTATTCTCGCCATTAGCTTTGCCACCTACTCGCTTGCTAAAAATAAAGTCGGCGGCAAAATCGGTGCGCTGCAGTCCTTCACTATCGAATCCGCGGTGTTGGTGCCGGTGGCGGCGCTTCAGTTCTTTTTGGTAGCCAGCACCCTCGAAATTCAAATCACCAAGGGCCCGCTTGAGGCAAGCGTTCTTATCGGGTTTGGGATCCTGACCGCGATTCCCTTGATTCTCTTTGGCTCTGCAGCCTCTCGAATTCCACTATCGATGATTGGTTTTATTCAGTATCTAACGCCGGTGCTGCAGTTTGCGACCGCCTACTTCATTCTGGGAGAGGAGATGCCGCCGGTTCGCTGGATTGGATTTTCATTGGTTTGGCTTTCTTTGTTGGTACTAACTTCAGACGCTTTGCTTCGCAAAAAGCCTGCGATTCCGCTGACTCCCAATTCCTAGGGCTAAATCTGAAACATAATTGTTACGCAGTCCTTACAAACACCTTGACGCTTCGAAATCAGTTGCTGAAATAGCTCAAAACTACGAAAATAGTTGTTTTTACTCTTCAAAATGACCATTTCAAACCTTCAAACATCTCTTTACTTGAATATTGCGAGGAATGCTGCTGCGGCTAGCCAGATCTCTGGTTAGGATTTCAAAAGATCGTGCAATTTCGCGCGCATCCGTTTTTCCTATTGCTATCTCAAGGAGCAAAATGACAACAAAGATCAAGAGGTCTTCCTTCGCTAGAAGGGCACTCTCCGCTGCATCGGTTGCAATGGTGGGCGTCGTAGTTCTAGCCGGCTGTGCCACTGCAGAAACCGAGACCGCCGAAACCACCGCCGGCGCCGAGACCACTGCGCCAGTCGAATTATCCCCTGGAGGCTGTGAACTAGCCCCAGAGCAGGACGGCGACCTAGTATTCAAGATGGGTACCGCACTTCCTTTGACCGGTAACTTGGCATACCTAGGCCCACCTGAAGAAGCTGGTGTCGCATTGGCTCTTGCCGAGGTTAACGCAGCTGGCAAGGGAATCACTATTGACATGACTCTTGGTGACTCCGGAAATACCGACAATAAGGCCTACGACACCGAGATTCCTCGCCTTTTGGGCGCTGGAGTTCAAGCAATCATTGGAGCTGCATCGTCAGGTGTCTCACTTCAGTTCATCGACCGCGTTATTGCTGAGTGTGTGGTTCAGTTCTCACCTGCAAACACTTCCGCAGCATTCACAACCTATGAGGACAGGGGTCTGTACTTCCGTGCCGCTCCATCAGATGTTCTTCAGGGCGAAGTTCTAGGTAACCTCATTGCAGAAGACGGTCACCAGAGAATCTCAATGATTGTTCTAAATGACTCTTACGGAACCGGCCTTGCAGGCTTCGTTACCGAAGCCTTTGAGGCCGCTGGTGGCGAGGTACTCGCAGCTCCGACCTTCAACGACGGAGACACCAACTTCACCGCTCAGATTGCCGAGGCTCTTGCAGGCGATCCAGACGCTATTGTTCTGATCACCTTCGACGAGGCAAAGACCATCATCCCCGAGTTGGTATCTCAGTTTCCAGCTGACAAGCTCTACTTCGTAGACGGTAACTTGGCTGACTACTCTGAAAACTTTGCTGATGGAACACTGATGGGCGCCAAGGGAACCAAGCCAGGAGTTAACGTGGCAACAATCGCGGAGTTCTTGACCAAGATGTCCAACAACTGGGTGGCAGAGGGTAACGATGCTCTGACGACCACACTCTACGGTCCTGAGTCTTACGACTCCGTGATTCTGCTAGCCCTTGCAGCTCTAGAGGCACGTAGCACTCAAGGTGCAAACGTTGCCATGAAGCTTCAGGAGGTTTCTGGTGGTTCCGGCAACGGCACCCAGTGCTCCAGCTTCGCTGAATGTGCTGACATTATCAACGGTGGCGGCACCGCTGACTATGACGGCCCATCGGGCAAGATTACCTTCGATGATGTTGGAGACCCAACTGACGGTAACATTCTCATCGACCAGTACGATGGCAACAACGTGCCACAGTACCTACGTGGCTAGTAACTAGCACTAAACAAAACTTCCCCCTCAAGGTTAGCCTTGAGGGGGAAGTTTTGTTTAAAACGCCTTAAGGCTTTTTCTTGCCTAGTATTTCCAAGCCAGAACCCACTAGGGCTCCTATCGCTATGCCTATTGCTAAGTTGCTCATTGCAAGGCCAAGGCCTACGCCAAGTGCGGTGGCTAGGGCGAATCTGGTTCCAACAGCTCGTCTTCTAGGTGCCAAGCGTGCCTAGGTAAAGACCAATCACTGCAGGGTCGTTCAAAAGCTCCCTACCGGTTCCTGTGACAGCATCTTTACCTTGGTCAAGCACGTATGCCCTATCTGAGATTTGGAGGCAGCGTGTGGCGTTCTGCTCTACCATGATGCAGGTAACACCAGCCTTATTGATGTCGGAAACTCTCAAAAACGCTTCGTCCTGACGAACAGGACTCAAACCGGCGGAGGGCTCATCTAAAAGCAACACTGCAGGGTTCATCATTAGCGCGCGCCCCATGGCGACCATCTGACGCTCTCCACCTGATAAAGACCCGGCCCGCTGTTTCAAGCGCTTGCCCAGTTCGGCAAAAATTGAAACTACGAATTCCAGGCGCTCTTTATAGTGGGAGGGATCTTGGAAGATGCCCATCTGCAGGTTCTCCTCGATACTTAGCGAGGGAAAGACGTTATTGGACTGAGGAATGAACCCGACGCCTTTTGCGACCAGCTGGTTAGCTTTAAGCCCGATAATACTCTCACCATTCAGGTTGATTTCGCCTTCGCGAACTTTAACCAGCCCGAAGATGGCTTTGAGAAGCGTGGACTTTCCGGCACCATTGGGTCCGATGATGCCAATCAGCTCGCCCTGATTGGCATAGAAATTGGTGTCATTAAGAATGTTTACCCCGGGCAAGTATCCGGCATAAAGATTCTTTACTTCTATAACCAGAGTCATTTCTCGCCCTCTTCAGTAATGATGTTGATCCGACCTGTCACAACACCTAGGTCGGTGTCTTGGTGGGCGCCAAGATAGGCATCAATAACGGCCCGTTCTTTCATAACGGTGTCTGGAGGCCCTTCGGCAACTACCTTACCCTCGGACATCACCACCACCCAGTCGGCGATGTGGCGAACCATGTGCATGTCGTGCTCTACGAACAAAACGGTCATACCTTCTTTTTTGAGGTTTAACACGTGGTCCAAAAGGGACTGGGTCAAAGCCGGATTCACCCCGGCCATTGGCTCATCCAGCATCACTAGAACCGGGTCGGTCATTAGCGCCCTTGCCATCTCCAGAAGCTTGCGCTGACCGCCTGATAGCGATGCTGCAAAATCCTTTTCCTTGGTATCGAGCTTGAAGCGCTTAAGCAACTCGCGAGCCTTTAGCTCGATTTCGGCGTCTTGTTTTCTCCAGAGGCCGGGAATCAGCGAGGTCAGCAGAGATTCACCCTTTTGGTCTTTGGCTCCGAGCTTCATGTTTTCCATTACGGTAAGCAGGCTCAAGGCTTTGGTGAGTTGAAAGGTTCGCACCTGTCCCATTTGGGCGACTTTAAAAGACGGTACGCCAGCGAGCGATGTGCCAAGAAAACTCCAGGCGCCAGTGTCGGGGGAGTCGAACCCGGTCAGTAGATTGAACAAAGTTGTCTTACCCGCACCGTTTGGCCCAATCAGAGCAGTGATCACTCCGCGCGGGATTTCAAGGTGATCAACCTTTACTGCGGCGAGGCCACCAAAGCTCTTTGTGACATTATCAATCACCAGGATTGGATCTAATTTTTCGCAGCCGGGTTTAGCTTCCCCTAGATGTAGCCCGGTTGATTTACCCGGGGTTTCGTTATTTGACAAAGGTCAACTCCCTCTTATCTCCAAAAATACCCTGCGGTCTAAAGATCACTAGCAGCATCAGTCCTAGGCCCACCAGCACAAAGCGCAATGTCGATGCTTGGGTGCTGGAGATCGGAAGAATTCCAGCTGTAGCAAGAGCGGGTAGGACGTTAGACAAGAATGCTTGCAACACCCAGAAAATAATCGAGCCAATTACCGGTCCGAAGACAGTAGCGGCCCCTCCGAGCAAAAGCGCTGTCCAGATGAAGAAGGTCAGGGAGGTTACGTAGACCCCGGGAGATACGTTGGCAAACGCGGCGTAGACAATGCCGCCGAGTCCGCCAAACACACCGCCGATTATGAGAGCCTGCATCTTGTAAGCGAAGACGTTCTTCCCCAAGGCCCTGATTGCATCTTCATCCTCGCGAATGCCTTTGATAACTCGGCCCCATGGCGATCGCATCAGCGCCCAAAGTAACCAAACGCACAATGCCAGGACAACCAGGCCAAAGAGCACTACCCAAAGGGTTTCCCTATTATAGGTCCAAGGGCCAAAACCGTAACTTCCGGGTGGGAACGGGTTCGCGTCGTTGAATCCGCCGGCGTTGTTGTAGCCAAATAATCCGTCAGCGCTTCCGGTGACATCGGTAAACGAGGTGGTTAGGAACAACAATCTTGCAATCTCGGCAGCGGCGATAGTCGCAATGGCAAGGTAATCACCGCGCAAACGAAGAGTTGGAATACCCAGCAGGATCGCAAAAAGAATTGAGCCCACGATGCCCATTAGCATCGCCAGCCACCAGGGGAAACCAAAAGTGAGAACTGAAATTGCGTAGCTGTAGGCGCCAATAGCCATGAAGCCTGCAATTCCAAAGTTCAACAGACCGGCAAATCCAAAGTGCATAGCCAATCCAAGGGCTGCTAGCGCAAAAGCGAGGGTGGTGGGTGTGAGTATCGCTGCCAACGTGTTATTGAGAATTATTCCCCAGTCCATAATGACCTCCTAACCTATCCGTTGTTTTCGACCAAGCAAGCCCTGAGGTCTGACCAGCAATACGACTATCAAAACTACTAGGGCGCCCACGTATTTGAGATCGGCAGGTATAAATAAGCTCGAGGTCTCCACCAAAATGCCGACAATCAGCGCACCGAGGAAAGCTCCAAAAGCAGTCCCCAGACCTCCGAGGGTTACCGCCGCAAAGATCAGTAGCAAAATCTGAGTTCCCATGTCCCACTTTATGCCCGGGCGGAAATAAGCCCAGAGCACTCCGGCGAGGCCTGCCATTGCGGAGGCCAGAATCCAAACAATTCGGACCACCTTGTCAACATCGATACCTGAGGCCTCAGCCAAATCGGGATTATCCGAAATCGCTCGGGTCGCCTTTCCGGTTTGGGTCCTAAGTAGCCAGTAGGCGAATGCCAAAATCACCGCAATTGAAATTCCCATAGAGATGAGGTCGGTGGCACTCAGTGCCACTGCCCCGAAGAGATTAATCTTTGGCGAATCAAATCCCGGAAGCTGCTGTGTGTCTCCACCGATGAAGAATTGGATTACGTATCGAACGGTTAGCGAGAGTCCGATAGAAACAATCATCAACTGAACTATTCCAATTCCGCGTTTCCGCAAGGGTCGCCATAATCCGGCATCCATAGCCCAGCCGAAGCCGGCGGACAGAGCTACCGCCAAGGGAATTGCCGCCCAGATTGGCACTTCGAGAATAACTCCAAATAGTAAAGCTGCCACGGCGCCGAAGGTAACCATCTCACCGTGGGCGAAGTTGGAAAGTCCGGTGGTTCCAAAAACCAGGGAAAGCCCGACAGCGGCAAGCCCGAGCATTAGCCCGAAATTTATGCCATAAATAAGTCTCGCAACTAGCTGGTCTCCGAATGAAACCGTGTTCCGCTCACCCTCTCCGATAAAAAAGTTCATAACGGATCTGCCACCGACACCGATTTCGACTTCCCTAACTGGTTCTCCATCTAATACGGCGATGCCCTCAGGAAGAGTGGACTCATCAAGAGTCACTGAATAATTTGTGCGTTCTGGAACTCCAACGAACCACTGGCCGTTGGCGTCAGTTTCAACATTGGCGCTGTAACCCGGTCCTGAGACAGAGAGTTTTACCCCTTCTACTCCCTGCCCATCTACTTTTACGTTTCCGCTTACACCGAATGGGAGCTCTTCACCCACGGAATCGGCTTGCGCTGAGCCGGAGGGTAGGCCGAGTCCAAGCATCAACATCGTGAAAATTACGAGACTAAATTTCATAAATCGAGACGGCTTAGCTGTGTCGAGGAATTGCACTGGTCCTCCAGATCATGGGGGCAACTTTGCCCTTTGGACTCTAAAAAGAGTATTGGAAAAACTTAGCAGTATTGCCAAAAAATAAAAATTTGTCATCGAATTGAGACCTTCTCGAAACATTTTTTGCTTCACATTCGCGCAGGCTCAAAACTGCCGGCAAAATCAATCCAAGCTCTAGGTAGGATTGGTTTAGATCATTTCCCCCCTTTATAAGCGAGGTAGTCGTTGGAAAACCAAGATCCCTTCTCCCTGATAGGCCTCACTTATGACGATGTACTTTTGTTGCCAGGGCAATCGGATGTCATCCCATCGGGTGTAAATACCGCAACCCAGGTTTCTAGAAATATCTCAATCGCAGTCCCGCTAATCTCTTCTGCAATGGACACCGTCACCGAGGCCCGGATGGCTATTTCTATGGCTCGGCAGGGGGGGCTGGGTATTTTGCACCGCAATCTTTCCATTGAGGATCAAGCCACTCAGGTTGACCTGGTGAAAAGAAGTGAAGCGGGCATGATCTCGCACCCGGTTACCACAACCCCTTACAAGACCATTCAAGAGGTAGACGACTTATGCGGTAAATTCCGAGTATCCGGCCTTCCAGTGATTGACGAAGCCGGCTTGTTGGTCGGCATTGTTACAAATCGGGATATGCGCTTTGTTTTAGAGGTGCAGCGCACCACCACTTTGGTGAAGGACGTGATGACTCCAATGCCACTAATTGTTGGCAAGGTGGGCATCAACCCCGATGAGGCGATGGCCATGTTGGCCCAGCACCGCATCGAGAAACTGCCGCTGGTGGATAACAACGGCAAGCTGCGGGGCCTAATTACCGTAAAAGATTTTGATAAGAGCGAGAAATACCCGAATGCCTCAAAGGACGGTGCCGGCAGGTTGCTAGTAGGTGCCGCAATTGGTGTTGGACCAGATGCCTGGGAGCGGGCCATGGCGCTGGTCGAAACCGGGGTCGACATGTTGGTGGTTGATACCGCTCACGGCCACAACTCTGCTGTTTTAGAAATGATTAGAAGACTTAAAAACGAACACTTTGCACAGCACGCCGACATCGTCGGCGGCAATGTCGCCACCCGCGAGGGTGCGCAGGCAATCGTGGATGCCGGAGCTGACGGGGTGAAAGTTGGGGTTGGCCCAGGTTCGATTTGCACAACCCGAGTGGTGGCCGGAGTCGGAGTGCCTCAGATCACTGCCGTTTATTTGGCATCCTTGGCGGCGAAGCCAGCCGGGGTTCCAGTGATTGCCGATGGGGGCTTGCAGTATTCGGGAGATATTCCGAAGGCTTTGGTTGCAGGCGCGAATTCGGTAATGCTCGGTTCGCTACTTGCTGGAACCGACGAATCCCCGGGGGATGTCACCTACGTCGGAGGCAAGCAGTTTAAGACCTACCGCGGCATGGGTTCTTTGGGAGCTATGCAATCCCGCTCCTTTTCCAAAGACCGGTATTTTCAGGACGATGTTTTACGCGAGGACAAATTGGTTCCCGAGGGTATCGAGGGTAGGGTTCCTTACCGCGGCAACGTGGCCTCCGTGGTGCACCAACTAACCGGGGGACTAAGGGCCGCAATGGGCTATGTTGGCGGAGCGACAATCCCCGAGCTCCAGCAAAAGGGCAAGTTTGTGAGAATCACCTCTGCAGGGCTAAGAGAGTCTCACCCGCACGATATTCAGATGACCATCGAGGCACCGAATTACGGCACTCGCTAGGAGGCCAAAATAATGAATCAAGTCGAAATCGGTCGCGCTAAAAGCGCTCGGGCCGCGTACTCTTTTGATGACATTTCCGTTGTCCCAACCAGGCGCACCCGCGACCCGGAGGATGTTTCCACCACCTGGTCAATTGACGCTTATAAGTTTGAGCTGCCAGTGGTCGCAGCTCCAATGGACTCTGCTATGTCCCCAGCCACAGTTATTGCGCTTGGCAAACTTGGTGGGCTAGGGGTATTGGACCTGGAGGGTCTTTGGACTCGCTATGAGGATCCAACCGCTCAGCTTGAGCTAATTGCTAACGCAAAACAAGAAGACTCAACAAGCATCTTGCAAAGGGCTTATTCCGCCGCGATTAAGCCCGAACTAATCACCGAAAGACTCGCCGAGATTCGTGCTGCCGGAGTGACGGTCGCGGGAGCCCTTTCCCCTCAGCGCACCGCCGAATTATCCTCGGTGGTTCTAAAAGCTGGAGTAGAGATGTTTGTGATTCGTGGAAACACCGTTTCCGCTGAGCACGTCTCCAAGACCGTTGAGCCGCTAAACCTCAAAGAGTTCATTTATCAGTTGGATGTTCCGGTTATGGTCGGAGGTGCTGTTACCTACACGGCCGCACTTCACCTGATGCGCACCGGAGCCGCCGGTGTTCTAGTGGGCTTTGGCGGTGGAGCTGCGAGCTCAACCAGAAAAGTTCTTGGTATTCACGCACCAATGGCAACCGCGGTTGCCGATGTTGCAGCTGCAAGACGAGATTATATGGATGAATCAGGTGGGAGATATGTCCACGTGATCGCCGATGGCGGGCTTGGAACTTCCGGGGATATAGTCAAGGCCATTGCTTGTGGTGCAGATGCCGTGATGCTCGGCACCGTTTTGGCAAGAGCAGCCGAGGCTCCAGGTCGGGGTTGGCACTGGGGTCAAGAGGCGGTCAATAAGCAGCTACCGCGCGGAGCCAGGGTGAGAGTAGGTACTCATGCCCCGCTTGAAAACATATTGCTGGGCCCAGCCGATGCTCCAGACGGGCACGCCAATCTAATTGGCGCGCTGAGGCGCTCGATGGCCACAACCGGTTATTCGGATGTCAAAGAATTCCAGCGCGTTGACATCATTTTGAACCCGCACGACTAAATGGCGAAGCTCAGCTTTTGGCAAGTTGCTAAGAGGCCCAAGTGGATTGGGGGTCTTTTCGTGGCCCTGCTGATTGCTGTCGTGTTCTCCTTATTGATGCAGTGGCAGCTTTCAAGAACCTTCAACGTGGTTGGAGTGGTTATTGAGGAAAACGACCCTGTGCCTCTAAATGATTTGGTGCAGCCGGGGACCCTTCAACCTTTTATATTCGATCGCCAGGCTTTTGTTACGACTGACGTTGATGAAGACCACATGTATATCGTGCAAGAGCGCGTTCAGCTAGTGGGTGAGGACAGAGTGTCTGGCTACTGGCTAGTTGCGAATTCAGTTACCCAAGTCGATAACGAGCCGGTGAGCCTCACTCTGGCTTTGGGCTTCGCTGCCGATCTAGAAGCTGCGCTGGCGGCAAAAGCCCGGCTTTCGGCTGGGCCGCTAGAGGTATCCGGCTATATACAGCCATCCGAGGCCCCGGTGGACTCTGGTGATTCCAGGACTTTGGGCGCTTTGTCGCTAGCTCAGCTGGTTAATTTTTATTCCAACGATCCCTTTGCCTCTTACCCAATCTATTTGATTGTGCAAGACGGTATCGATGTTGGGCTAGAGCAGATCTCGATTGGGATTAGGCAACAGGGGATTGAGATCAACTGGTTGACCCTGTTTTATGCCCTTGAGTGGGCCTTTTTCGCCCTGGCTGCTTTTTACCTCTGGGGCCGAATGGTGATGGATGAGCGCAATAGAGAACTCGGTTTATAGAATCGTTACTAAAAATGTGAGTTTCTGCCCGTTTAGGTGGAGATTTATGTGAATTTCCTGCTAACTTGACCTCAAACCCGATAAAAACGGGCAATTTCAGGCGAACCCGGAGGCGTTAAAAGGATGTTGGCAGAAGAGCGAAGACTCAAGCTTATTGAGTGGACTCGATCAGAGGGCCGGCTTGACGCGACCAATGCTGCCTCCAAGCTTTCGGTAGCCGTAGAAACCGTTAGGCGAGACTTAGATATCCTCCAGCGCAGGGGAGTCGTGCGACGGGTGCACGGAGGCGCTATTTCACTCGAGCGCTATTCCAAGGAATACACGATCCCGGAACGGTACGACCGCAATCCTCGGGAAAAACAAGCCCTTGCGGATCTGGCAGCGGCCTACATCCCCAAAGAAGGATGCATTTTTGTCGATGGGGGAACAACCACCGAGTGTTTAGCTCCTCACCTAAGGGATAGGCCAAATCTTTTGGTTGTAACCAACAGCATCACATTGGCCCACAAAATTTCTGGTACCTCCACGAAAGTTAAGATTCTGGGCGGGCAAATTAGGCCCGCCACCCTGAGCTCGGTTGGCGCAAAGACAGTAGCTGATTTATCTGAACTCAATGCGGTGGCGAGTTTTATCGGGACTAACGGAATATCCATTCAAGGGGGAGTTACCGCCTTTGATACAGACGAAGCCATGGTGAAAAAAACCATGATGAAGAATTCCATTGAGCGTTTTTTGCTGGCGGATGCTGGAAAATTTGGATCTAGTTATCCCGCCAGGTTTGCCAATTTTGGAGATTTTGACCGGTTAGTGACCAATGTCACAACCCACGAAGAATTCATCGACGCATTTACGAACGCGGGGGTTGAAATTGCCCTCGCCTAATCAAGACTTCTCTACTCAATTGCAGTGGAGAAAGGGTCACCAGGACAAGAGCGGATCTCAACCAAACTCTCATCCCGGCGACACAGAATACAACCCCTCTTAAGGAAGGCAGTACCCATGGCTAATTTTATCCCCACTACGGACAGTGGACAAAAAGGTTGGCGAGCTTCATTGCAGAAGTTCGGCGGCAACCTTGCTGGAATGGTGATCCCAAACATCGGCGCATTCATCGCCTGGGGTCTCCTAACAGCACTATTCATCCCAACCGGTTGGCTCCCAAATGAAGACCTAGCCCAAATGGTAGGTCCAATGATTGTGAACCTATTGCCGATTTTGATTGCCTACACTGGCGGTCGCTTAGTGCACGGTCAGCGCGGATCCGTTATCGCTTCGATTGCTACCGTAGGGGTCATTGTTGGAACCGATGTTCCAATGTTCCTCGGCGCCATGATCATTGGCCCGCTGGCCGCATGGGTCTTGAAGCAGATTGACAAAGCATTGGACCCTAAGGTTCCTGCTGGCTTTGAGATGCTTGTAAGCAACTTCTCCCTGGGTATCTCCGGTTTGCTTTTGGCAATTCTGGGCTACTGGGGCATCGGTCCTGCCGTGAACGGCATCACCGATGTTCTTGGCTCAGGAATCAAGGTTTTGGTGGATGCGGGTCTCTTGCCGCTGGTCTCAATCCTGATTGAGCCGGCCAAGGTCCTATTCCTAAATAACGCAATCAACTTCGGAGTGTTGGCACCGCTTGGTGTCATTGATGTTCAGACCGCGGGCAAGTCAATCATGTTTATGATCGAGAGCAACCCGGGCCCAGGTCTTGGCTTATTGCTTGCCTTCTGGCTTGCAGGACCTAAGGCACTTCGCGGTTCGGCTCCAGGCGCGATCATCATTCACTTCCTTGGTGGAATTCACGAGATCTACTTCCCTTACGTGTTGCTAAAGCCACAGACCATCATCGCGATGATTGCTGGTGGAGCAACTGGAGTTGCTGTATTCCTGGTAACCGGTGTTGGGCTAGTCGCCACTCCTTCGCCAGGCTCAATTTTTGCCTGGATGGCGATGACTCCTCCGGGAGACCACCTTGGTGTGTTGTTGGGTATCTTCATGGCTGCCGCAGTTAGCTTCACGGTCGCCTTCTTTATTCTTCGACTATCCAAGGACGATGCAACTGCATCCGACCTCGCGGGTGCTAAGGCAAAGAGCAGTGAAATGAAGACCGGAATGACTCAGTAAATATGGCAAAAGTATCCGGAGCCTCTGTCAAGACAATCGTCGTGGCATGCGAGGCTGGAATGGGTTCTTCCGTGATGGTGGCGAAAATGCTGGCCAAGCAGCTCAAGCCACAAGGAATCACGGTGACCCACTCTCCTGTAAATCAGTTGGCAACCACAGAGCACGACATAGTTCTGTGTCACCGAGGTCTAAGCGGTCGAGCTAAGCAAGCCGTTCCCGACTCGGTAGTTATCGCATTTGACATGTTTCTGGGTGACCTAATCATCGCAAGATTGGTTAGTGCGCTTCAGGAGGGTCAAGATATCTCCGATGACTGATCTGATTCAACAGGCCGGAATCCAACTAGCTGCCACAGCTTCCTCATCGGAGGAGGCTGTGGCCAGTTGTGGCCAACTATTGGAAGAGCTTGGGGCAATCGAGCCCGAGTACACGACAGCTATGTGGCAGCGCGAGCAGATTTTCTCCTCAGCCATTGGCATGGGTTTCGCCATCCCGCACGGCACCGACGAGTCTCGCAAGTTTGTAAATTATGACCAGCTTGTATTCCTGAGGCTCGAAAACCCCATTATGTGGGGGGATGAACTGGTGAGCTGCGTGCTGGGAATTGCCTCTAAGGGCGATGCTCACGTTGATATTCTGGGGAACCTGGCAGAACTAATCCAGGATCAGGCGCACCTAGCCATTTTGCTGAATTCAAATTCTCCCGCCGATATTATTGACTTGCTTCTCAGCTCCCAAGATTAATTTCGACCGCTCCGATTTAGATATTTACAAGAAGGTTTGAACTTGAAAGCTGTTCACTTTGGCGCAGGAAACATTGGCCGCGGATTCATCGGCGCAGTTCTGCAAGACGCTGGTTTTTTTGTCACATTTGCCGATGTCAATCAATCATTAATCGACTCGTTGCTAGCTGCAGGTGAATACCGTCTCACCGTCTTAACCGAGCAACAAAACACGAAGCATTACTCAGACTTCACGGCGCTACACTCGGTGAATCAGTTTGATGATCTGGTCCGGGCGATATCAGAAGCTGATCTGGTTACCGCATCGGTCGGGGCCAATCTTTTACCCAGGCTAGCCAGTGCTATTGCGGCTGGAATCAGAGCAAGAGCCCGCCGTGAGCCGCTATTAGTAATGGCTTGTGAAAATGCTATAAACGCCACTGATATCTTGGAGAGCGCGATAAAGGAACAGGGCCAGCTTGATTACGAGAAAGTGCTATTTGCCAACACGGCTGTGGATCGAATCGTTCCGATGCAGCCGGAGGGCTCCGCTCCAGATGTGTTCGTCGAAGAGTTCTGTGAATGGGTAATCGATTCAAGCCGAATTTCAGATTCGACCATCAAAATACCCGGGGCAGTGTTTGTAAAAGATTTAGCACCATTTATCGAGCGCAAGCTTTTCACCGTCAACACAGCCCACCTAACAATCGCCTATTTGGGCCAGCTCGCGGGTTACCGAAACATATCTGAGTCTTTAGGCGACCCTAAAGTGTTTGAAACCACCCGTCGAGTCCTAGATGAGACTTCTCGAGTGCTGGTTGATCGTCACCAATTCGATCCGAAGAAGCACGCGGCTTATGTCGCTAATACTTTAGAGCGGCTGGGAAACCCCGTTATCGACGACCAGGTAGCAAGGGTTGGCCGACAACCCCTTAGAAAACTCTCAAGAAACGAGAGGCTGGTAGGGCCGGCGGCCTACTCCGCCGAACTAGGACACGAACCTAAGGCAATTTTAGAAGTCGTTTTTGCAGCACTTTTGTTTCGCGATGATGGCGATTCGGAGGTGCTTGAGTTAGCGGAAATTATTGAAACCCAATCGGTAGCGGATTGTGTGGCGAAGATCTGTGGAATCAATCCTTCACATCCTTTATACCCGAGCTTGCTCGAGGTCTTTTCAATGCACAAAAGTGCGTTGAATCGGGCCTAGGCGGCCCAAGCCCCAATTGATAATTTTGCTATCATCGCTCAAGTAACCAGGAGGAATAATGCCCACCACAATCAAAGCCAACCTAATAATTCAAGACCCCATCGGCTTACACGCTAGACCGGCTGGCCAAATAGTTAAGTTGGTAAAAGAGTCTGGACTCGAGGTGCGAATTGGCAAAGTTGGCGAAGAGCTAGTAAGGGCTAATTCACCACTGAGAATGATGGCCTTAAAGGCCAAGACTGGCCAGGAGCTAGTTGTTGAGATTGATACCGAGGATCAGGCACTCGCTGATTCAATAATCCATCAGATTCAAGACTTCATCAAGGGTTGATTGTGACCTTGGAGTCAGGAACAGTTCTAACCGGCTTGGGCGTTGGCCTAAAGGCGGTTGTGGCCGAAGTGCTGCGAATTCGCCCGCATCAGGATTTACCCAGCGCCGCAAAGCACCTTGGGGATTTTCAAAAAGAGGTTGAGGCTCTCAGGGCCGCAATCTCTAATGTTGCAGTTGGCTTGGATGAGCTTGCCCTTAGGGCAGGGGGAACCTCGGCGGAGATTCTAGAAGCCCTGAAGATGATGCTTGAGGATGAAGAGCTTTTCGAAGCGGCTAATTTGCAGATCGAAGCCGGCTGGAACGCGGCAACCGCGATTGATTTAGCGGTGGATGAGTTCGGTGAGCTATTCGCTGGGGATGAGGCGTTTGAAGAGCGACTGGTAGATCTAAAAGATTTAGCTAAGCGGGTGGCGGCAGATATCTTCGGCATTTCTTTGGGGCTTGAGATTCCGACTCAGGGCAGCTTTGTTATTGTGGGAGATGATTTTTCTCCCGCCGACACGGCCCAGTTCACCAAGGCGGTGGTTGGGGTCATAACAATAAAGGGTGGACCAACCAGTCACACCGCAATCATTTGTCGCTCCAGGTCCATTCCGGCAGTAGTATCTTGCGCCGGGGCCAAGAATCTATTAGATGGCCAGTTGGTGTTAGTCGATCCGGTTGGCGACCGAGTTGTGGTCGACGGGAAGGACTCACAGGCCACAACCGCAATTAGTTTCGTGCCAAAATCACTAGATCCGATAATTCCGGTCCGAGCAAATATTGGTTCACTAGAGGATGCGATTGCGGCGGCCGCTTCTAGCGCCTCCGGGGTTGGGCTTTTTAGGACGGAGCTTTTATACCTATCGGAAAAATATCAGCCAACAAGGGAAAAACAAACCCAGAGTTATACCGAAATTCTGAAGGCGGCACCGGAGGGCCCAATCGTGGTGCGCACCATTGACGCTGGCTCGGATAAGCCGGTGCCATTTTTAGAGATGCCGCAAGAGGAGAACCCGGCGCTCGGAATTCGCGGCTTCAGGTTGATTCAAAACCACAAGGACTTCATCATCGATCAGCTGGCGAGCCTCGAGAGTGCGAGAAAAGAATCTGGCCGCGAAGTGTGGGTCATGGCACCGATGATTTCCACCACTCAAGAGGCTTTGGAATTCGCAGAGTTGGCCCGAGCTCATGGCGGATACAAGGTCGGAATTATGGTCGAAACTCCCTCAATCGCCATGACGATTAAGGACCTAGAGGGTCAACTGGACTTCATTTCGGTCGGTACAAACGATCTGTCGCAGTATCTATTCGCGGCGGATCGAATGAACGCTGGGCTCGGAGCTCTAATGAACCCGTGGCAGCCAGCTCTGATTCGCATTCTCGAAAAGATTGCCTCGGAGAGTGCCGAGGTTGGTATTAGTTCAGGTGTTTGTGGCGAGAGTGCCTCGGACCCCGCCTTCGCAATTGTTCTTGCGGGCCTTGGGTTCCAGTCGCTTTCGGCATCTAAGTCTCAGGTTGGCGCGGTTCGCAATGCCCTGAGTGCAGTGAGCCTGAAGCAAGCCAGAGGGGTTGCCCAGCTTGCTTTGGCTCAAACTTCGGCGGAGGCAGCCAAGGCTGTCGTGCTTGAAGAGCTTTCATCTTTATAAGCCAAGTAAACTTGGAAGCATGGCCGGTCCTTCTATCTCTCAAATCCCCAAAGTTCGCTCTGTTATAAAGCTTTTTAGCGTGTCTTCTTATATCACCGGAACTTTTTTAATTCTGCTGATGATCACCTGGGGTATTAGAAGACTGCCTTTTTTGGGCTATGACCTTTGGGCCGGTGGTCCAAACGGTTTCATAAGCTTCGAGCAGTACGGTGTCGATGGTGAAGGCCTGCCAGATGTTGGCATCAACCTCACCGTCATGATTTTGATTGTTCACGGTTGGCTATACGTGCTTTACCTATACGCTGACTTTAGAATTTGGACTCTGATGCGCTGGTCTCTCACTCGCTTTTTGCTGATCGCATTTGGTGGTGTGGTTCCGCTACTAAGTTTCTACACCGAGCATATTTATAAAAAAATTGCCAATCAAGAGTTAGCTGAGATAGAGAAAAATGCAGCCAGTACTAGTAGTTGATTTTGGTGCCCAATACGCTCAGCTAATCGCTAGAAGGGTGCGCGAAGCGAACGTGTATTCCGAGATTGTGCCACACACCATCTCAGCTCAGGAGCTGGCCGAAAAGAACCCGGCAGCAATCATTTTGTCTGGCGGCCCGTCCTCGGTTTACGAACCAAACTCCCCACAGCTGGATGCAAAGATTTTGGAGTTAGGGATTCCAATTCTTGGCATCTGCTATGGCTTCCAGGTCTTGGCCCAAGCACTTGGTGGCCGAGTCGATAAGACAGGTAAAAGTGAATTCGGCGCGACTGATTTGAATGTCGTCTCGGCAGGGACTCTATTGGCCGGTCAGCCTGATCTCCAGGTGAGCTGGATGAGTCACGGCGATCAGGTCACTCAAGCCCCTGCGGGTTTTGAGGTTTTGGCTTCAACCGAAACGACTCCGGTGGCGGCATTCGAATCTGTGGAAAAAAGAATTTATGGGGTGCAGTGGCACCCGGAAGTAAAGCACTCGGCCCAGGGTCAAGAGGTTCTGAAGAACTTTTTATACCAGGGCGCTGGCCTAAAACCGGACTGGAACTCTGGCAACGTTATTGCAGAACAAATTGAGCGGATTCGCAAACAGGTTGGCGACGCCAGGGTAATCTGTGGTCTTTCCGGCGGGGTCGATTCGGCCGTGGCCGCAGCGTTAGTTCACAAGGCAATTGGCGATCAGCTGACCGCGGTATTTGTGGATCACGGTCTCTTGCGCCAGGGAGAGCGCGAACAGGTGGAGCAGGATTATGTGGCCGCTACCGGAATTCGACTGATTACAGTCGATGCCGAAGCTAAATTCTTAGCGGCGCTCGCCGGGGTTTCTGACCCTGAGACCAAGCGCAAGATAATCGGTAGAGAGTTCATTCGAACATTCGAGGAAGCTGAAAGGCAATTGCTTGCAGAGTCAATGTCCGATGATCGACCAATTAAGTTTCTAGTCCAGGGGACGCTTTATCCGGATGTTGTCGAATCTGGCGGTGGAGTAACTGCGGGCATTAAGTCGCACCACAACGTTGGCGGCTTGCCGGATGATCTCAACTTTGAACTTATTGAACCATTGCGAACTTTATTCAAAGACGAAGTGCGCGCTATTGGCTTAGAGCTAGGTTTGCCAAAGGAAATTGTCGGAAGACAGCCCTTCCCAGGCCCAGGCCTTGGTATTCGCATCGTTGGTGAGGTCACCAAGGAGCGGCTGGATTTATTGCGCCAAGCCGATGCGATTGTCCGCGAGGAGCTTTCAAAAGCTGGGCAAGATGCTTTGATTTGGCAGTGTCCGGTTGTGCTTTTGGCCGAGGTGAGGTCGGTTGGGGTTCAAGGAGATGGCAGAAGTTATGGCCATCCGATTGTCCTTAGGCCAGTTTCCTCTGAGGATGCCATGACTGCTGACTGGTCGAGGCTGCCCTATGACCTTTTGGCTAAGATTTCGAACCGAATAACCAACGAGGTCAATGATGTAAACCGTGTGGTGTTGGATATCACATCCAAGCCGCCCGGCACTATCGAATGGGAGTAGCGGTGCAGATTTTTGGGCATCGCGGAGCCTGCGGCTACCTGCCTGAAAACACCATGGAGTCCTTCGAGCTAGCATTCCAGCTCGGCAGCGACGCAATTGAATTTGATGTCGTGATGACTAAAGACGGCCACCTAGTGATTCGACACGACAACGACCTGAGCCACACCACCGATATTGCAAATCACAGCTTTTTATCAAATAAAGTCGAAGAACTAAATCTCGAAGACGTGCAAAAACTCAGAGCTATTGAGCGCTACCCCGAAGGACGCAAGGATTCCGCCGCGAAGGACGGTCAGTATGCGATTCCTAGACTCTCCGAAGTCTTGAACAACCCGGCTTTTAATCAAAAACACCTAATTATTGAACTCAAATTCGGTAAGCATTTCGCGGCTCTTGGGTTGAATCCAGTCGAGGCCCTGGCAAAAATTCTGGATGAGTCTGGCTGGCAAGCCAGGGGTATGAGAATAACTATTGAGTGCTTCGAGTTTGAGATTTTGCAGCGACTTCGAGACCGAATCTCTAAGCCCGCGCGCTTTGTGTTTTTATCGGCTCCAGACATGCTCCCAAATGGTGTTACGGAGCTGACCGATGAGTTATTGACCCAGATAGCCAAGAACTTTGATGGCTTATCGCTGGCCATCTCAATGGCACTTCGTGGGGATTTGGTCACGCGGGCGAAGGCAATGGGCCTTGAGACATTTCTATTCACCGCAAGAGTGGAGACCGCCGAGGGCGGGGTCGATGAATGGTTCAAAATGCTTATCGAAACCGGGGTTGATGGAATCTTCTGCGACCAGCCAGACCAATTGGCCAAAGTAGTCAGTTCTCTGACCTAGGCTACCCTCCGATGCAATTAGACATTTTTGAGAACCTGAACCCAGATTCCCTGCTTGAGGGATTAAATCCACAACAGCGAGCTGCCGTGGTGCACCGTGGCCGCGCGCTTTTGATTGTGGCCGGTGCCGGCAGTGGTAAGACTCGGGTGCTAACCCACCGAATCGCCCACATGCTTCACTCTAAAGAGGTTTGGCCAAGCCAAGTCCTGGCAATCACATTCACCAATAAGGCGGCGGCTGAGATGCGGGAGCGCATCGAGCATCTAATAGGGCCTGCGGGTCAGGGTATGTGGATCAAGACATTCCACTCCGCTTGTCTGCAGATTCTTCGGCGCGAGGCGCAGCGCCTTGGGCACGATGCTAATTTCACGGTCTATGACACACAGGACACCAGGGCGCTTCTGAGAAGACTGTTGCGCGAAGCCGGTGCCGAAGACGCCGATATAAAGCCGCAGCAGGCTGCTGCAATTATTTCTAATGCTAAAAACGAATTAAAAGACGCCGAGGACTTTGCACAAAATGCCGATCGGTCAAACCCCAAAGAGCGAATCGTCTCCGAGGTTTATTTGGCCTATACCAACGAGCTAAAGCGAAATAACGCTTTTGATTTCGACGACCTGATTGCCGAAACCGTGCATTTATTACGCGCTTTTCCAGAGGTGAGGGCTAGGTATCAAAAAAGATTCAGGCAGGTTTTGGTAGATGAATATCAAGATACCAATCACGCGCAATATGCCCTAATTCGCGAGTTCACCAGGCCGCTTCCAGATGAATATGCCATCTACGATGACCAAACAGCCGAGCAGCTCATGCCAGCGGAATTGACCGTGGTGGGTGATTCGGATCAATCCATCTACGCTTTTCGTGGTGCTGATATAAGAAACATCACCGAGTTTGAAAGAGATTTTCCTGGAGCTGCCACAATCCTCCTCGAGCAAAATTATCGCTCCACTCAAAACATTCTTTCCGCGGCCAACACGGTCATTTCTCAGAACCCTTATCGGCCAGCCAAGAACCTTTGGACCGACCAGGGCGCGGGCGAATTAATCTCGCTTTTCACTGGATTAGATGAGCGCAACGAAGCGGCATTTATAGTCGACAAGATTGCTGAACTGCACGGTGAAGGCGTTGGCTTTAGGGATATTGCCGTGCTTTATCGGACCAACGCGCTGACTCCGTCATTAGAGGCGGAACTAAAGAGCCAAAGAGTCCCCTATGCCGTGATTGGTGGCCTGAAGTTTTTCGAGCGCAAGGAGATCAAGGACGCGCTGGCCTATCTTTCCGCCATCTCAAATGGCAGAAATGATGAGGCCGTCAGGCGCGTCATCAATGTTCCAGCCCGCGGCATTGGAGATAAGACCGAGCTGAAACTCGCTCAATTTGCAAGGAGTCAAGACCTGCCTTTCAGGCACGCTTTATTGCGCGCGCACGAATTGGGGCTGGGTCCAAAACTCACTGCCTCGGTTTTAGAGTTCGGGGAATTGCTCAACGAGCTGGATGCGCTGACTGCAACCGATGGACCCGCGGAGGTTCTAAAGCTTGCGCTTGAAAGAAGCGGTTATCGATCAATTCTTGAGGCATCCAGAGACCCGCAGGATGAAGCCAGGGTTGATAATTTAGACGCCTTGCTGGGCCAGCTTTTTGAGTGGCAAGCCCAGAACCCAGAGGGCACAGTTGCTGACTACCTAGCCGAGGTCACTCTTTCGGCAGCCGCTGATGAAATTGAAGATGAGTCGGGCACCATTTCGCTGATGACTTTGCACACCGCCAAAGGTTTGGAATATCAGGTGATATTCATGATTGGTCTAGAGCAGGGCACATTGCCACACGTTCGTTCTTTTGATGAACCCGGTGGCCTGCAAGAAGAGCGCAGGCTGATGTATGTCGGAATGACCAGGGCCCGAGAGCGACTATTTTTATCTCACGCACTTCAGCGCACGCTGTTTGGTAACACCGCAAGCTTTATGCCATCGGCGTTTTTATCCGATATTCCAGCGGAGCTTTTGGACGCTGAAGGCGCTGAGCGGCAACCGCTCACCCAAAGCACCGGTTTTCAGAAACGCTCCAGCTGGCAAGGAGCAATCAACACTGTGGCGCAGGTCCGAGATAACAAAGAGCTTTCCTTAGAGGTCGGTGACAAAATCTCCCACGACGCCTTTGGTGCGGGCAAGGTAATCGCCGTTACCGGCAGCCCTCCAAAGCAAACCGCGGAGGTTAGATTCGAATCCGGAATCACCAAGCGGTTATTGGTGAAGATGGCTCCGATTCAAAAGCATTAGCTCTTTTCGCCAGCAGAACGCTCGCTAGACTGAGGGGGTTGTTTAACGCTCGAGAGACGGAAAAAACCCTTGGATTTATTTGAATATCAAGCGCGTGACCTTTTTGAGGCTTATGGAGTCCCTGTTTTACAGGGTCTGATCGCGGATACCCCAGAAGAAGCCGAAGCTGCAGCCCAAAAAATTGGTGGCACTGTGGTTGTTAAGGCCCAGGTGAAAATAGGCGGCCGCGGCAAGGCCGGCGGAGTCAAGGTGGTTCATTCACCTCAGGAAGCCAAGGAGGCTGCCTCTAAGATTCTCGGGCTAGACATCAAGGGCCACCGGGTAAATCGCGTGATGATTGCCGAGGGTGCTCAGATTGATCAGGAGTTTTACTTTTCAGTTTTGCTGGATCGCTCTAATCGAACCTTCTTGGTGCTTTGCAGTGTTGAGGGCGGCATCGAGATTGAGCAGCTGGCGGTTGAGCGCCCCGAGGCCCTCGCAAAGATTTCGGTTTCGGCAACTGAGGGTATTGATTTGGAAAAGGCCAAAGAGATTGCAGTTGCCGGCGGGTTCCCGGCCGGGTTGGTCGACAAGGTTGCTCCGGTATTTGTGAAGCTCTACGAAGTCTTTATTAAAGAGGATGCGACCCTAGTGGAGGTAAACCCTCTGGTTATGACCAAAGATGGTCGAGTATTGGCTCTTGATGGCAAGGTAACCCTTGATGAGAACGCCGAGTTCAGGCACGAGCGTGCCGAAATGGAGCGCGATCAACTTGACCCGCTCGAGGCTAAAGCCAAGGCGATGGATTTGAACTACGTGAAGCTCGATGGTGAAGTTGGAATCATCGGTAATGGCGCAGGTCTTGTGATGTCCACTTTAGATGTTGTGGCCTATGCCGGGGAAAAACACGGCAACGTAAAGCCGGCTAACTTTTTAGACATCGGTGGCGGAGCATCTGCAGAGGTCATGGCAGCCGGCCTCGACGTGATTTTGAACGACCCTCAAGTGAAGAGTGTTCTTGTAAATGTTTTTGGTGGCATCACCGCTTGCGACGCTGTCGCAAATGGAATTGTTGGAGCTCTAAACACTTTGGGAGACAGGGCTTCTAAGCCACTGGTTGTTCGCCTTGACGGTAATAACGTTGAAGAGGGCAGGAAGATTCTTTCCGATTTCAATCACCCACTAGTTTCTTTGGCCGACACGATGGATGGCGGTGCGGACCTAGCTGCCGCACTAGCCAATAAGTAGGAGTAGCAAGATGGCAATTTACCTAAATAAAGACTCCCGCATCATCGTGCAGGGCATGACCGGAGCCGAGGGCATGAAGCACACTACCCGCATGCTTTCCGGTGGCTCAAACATCGTCGGTGGCGTGAATCCTCGCAAGGCCGGTGAAACCGTAACCGTTTTGGATAAAGAGCTTCCAGTTTTTGGTTCAGTAAAAGAGGCGATGGAAAAGACAGGCGCCAATGTTTCGGTGATCTTTGTGCCGCCAGCTTTTGCAAAGGCTGCGATTATCGAAGCTATCGACGCCGAGATCGAACTCGCGGTCGCAATCACCGAGGGCATCCCGGTTCACGACTCAGCTTCCGCCTGGGCGTATAACGTTGATAAGGGACTAAAGACTCGGCTGATTGGCCCAAACTGCCCGGGCATCATCAGCCCCGGCGAGTCAAACGCTGGAATCACCCCTTCGGACATTACGGGCAAGGGCCCAATTGGTTTGGTTTCCAAAAGTGGAACGCTGACATATCAGATGATGTTTGAACTCAGAGACATTGGTTTTTCAACCGCTATCGGAATCGGTGGTGACCCGATTGTTGGAACCACCCATATCGATGCGCTCGAGGCATTTGAGAATGACCCAGAAACCAAGGCGATTGTTCTGATTGGCGAAATTGGTGGCGATTCTGAAGAAAAAGCCGCCGAATACATCTCGAAGCATGTCACCAAGCCGGTAGTTGCCTATGTCGCAGGCTTCACCGCCCCTGAGGGCAAGACTATGGGTCACGCCGGAGCAATTGTTTCTGGTTCGGCTGGAACCGCTCAGGCCAAGAAGGAAGCCTTTGAGGCGGTAGGTGTCAAAGTTGGAAAGACTCCTTCGGAGACTGCCGCTTTGATGCGCGAGATTATCGCCAAGCTATAACCTCGTGAATCGAGGGTTGAGCTTCGTAATTGCAGCGCTTCAAGCGCTGATAATTTCCGCGACCGTCCTGGGTATAGTTCTTGCCCCGCTCACCTTGGCTTGGTTCATTGAGGGCGATGGCTCGGTAGATTATGGGGTTGTTCTTCAAGTCGCTGGCTACGCTTTTTTGCTAGCTTGTGGTGTTCCAGTGACTTTTGCAGCTGGAGAAATAATAGACATTCCGTTCCCGGAATTTGTCATCAGCACCATGCCACTTGGTATGACCTTACTAATCGCACTTTTGGCAATTCGCACCGGGCATCGACTCTCGGCGGCCTCAAGTTTGTGGCCGGCCTGGCTGGCTGGTTCAGCTACCTTTGGCGGCATCGGTTTTTTGGTGTCATGGCTGATAAGAGGCGATGCTGTCAGCGTTGGGGAGTTCGAACCGTTATTCATTCCCGCATTGTTTTTCGGGCTCCTAATATTCATAGCCTCGGTATCGGGCAAGCGCTATGAACTGTTCAGCGGTGCCAATGGCCCTGAGGCAAAAGAAAGAATTGCGGTTCGGGCATTGCTTTTGGCCCTGTATGAAAAATTGCACTGGTCGATCAGGACCGTGCTATCCCCAGCGGCAAGAGTTGGGATTGTTGTGCTGGCTACCATGATTTTGGTCTCGGCTATGGCTATGGCTGTGGCTCTAGGTTTCGGTTGGATTGAGGTGGTTAGCCTCTACGAAGCGATGCGGGTGAGCATTCTTGGCGGTGTGGTGCTGACTATTGGCCAGTTAGCGATTTTGCCAAACCTATTGATTTACGGCATGGCCTGGCTCTCGGGTGCCGGTTTCTCAATTGGGGCCGGGTCTTCGGTAACACCCTTTGCAACCCAATTGGGCCCCATGCCAGCTTTCCCAATCTTTACGGCCATACCAACCGGCGAGCTTGAGCGCGGTGTGTTGTTCGTTTTGGTACCGATGCTCACAGCCTTCTTGGCCACGCTTTTGGTTCGGCGCCACACCAAACAGATGCGCTGGGAATATGCCACTAGATTCTCCGCAGCCTTAGCCTTCTCGGTCACTGCCGCGGTGATTGGGGCAGCCCTGGCTATTGGGCTTTCGCTTATAGCCTCCGGGAGCTTTGGCCCAGGGCGGTTTGGTTTTATAGGAATAGACCCTTTATTATTCGGCGGCCTGCTTTTCTTGGAGATACTAATTCCAAGCTTCTTGGCCGGCCTAGTGGTTATTCGCCCCTATGTTGATGCTGAAGATCGAAAGTAGGGGTTAGAAATGTTGTCGGTAGTGGTGCTTATTTCCGGTTCGGGTTCAAACCTGCTTGCGCTTTTGGAGGCGGCGGACAACCCGCTCTATCCAGTTAGGGTATTAGCGGTTGGCTCGGATAATCCAGCTCTAGGTCTAGAACATGCTGAAGCATTTGGTGTGCCTACTTTTGTGGTTGAACCAGGTAGGTTTCAAACTCGCGAGGAATTCGCGAATGTTCTACTGGAAAACATTGATTTTTTCGAACCCGACCTAGTTGTTTTGGCCGGGTTCATGAAGATGCTGCCGCCGAGCTTTGTTGACGCGTTTCGGTCAAGGTTGATTAATCTCCACCCTTCGCTACTGCCGCTATTTCCGGGGACTCACGCTATTCGTGATGTGTTAGCTGCTGGTGCGAATCTCACTGGTAGCACGATTCACTTGGTCGATGCTGGAATGGACACGGGTCCCGTTATTTCTCAGCGCGAGCTTGCAATACCCGCAGGTGTTTCCGAAGTTGAACTCACCGAAATGGTCAAAGTCTTAGAGCACGCGCACCTAGTAGATGTGGTGCGTGAAATATCAGAGGGCACCATAAACATGAAGGGTTTCATCTAATGTCTCAGGTCAGAAGAGCAGAAGAATTCAGCCACAGGGATCGAATCAGGCCTAGACGCGCCCTTATATCTGTTTCGGATAAGACGGGCTTGATTGAACTTGTGGGTGCCCTAGTTGCGCAGGGCGTGAAGATTGTCTCTACCGGTTCTACCGCGAACCAAATTGCACAAGCAGGTTTTCCAGTTCAAGAGGTTTCCGAGGTCACCGGATTCCACGAGTCTCTAGATGGCCGGGTAAAGACCCTGCACCCAAAAATCCACGGCGGCATTCTGGCCGATCTGAGGCTCAAGGATCATCGAGATGAACTCGCTGCTCTGGGCATCGAGGCCTTTGAACTGGTAGTAGTGAACCTTTATCCTTTTGTAAACACTGTGGCTGCGGGCGCCAAGGGCGATGCAGCCATTGAGCAGATTGACATCGGTGGCCCGGCGATGGTCAGGGCTGCGGCTAAAAACCACGCCAATGTCGCAATCATTGTGAATCCTGGGCACTATTCAAAACTGATAGCCGCGCTCAACGACGGAGGCACCACCCTTGAGTTGCGCAGGCAGCTTGCGCAGTCCGCGTTCACACACACTGCCCAATACGATTCTGCTGTGGCGAGTTGGTTCGCTAAAGAGTTTGATTCGCTTCAGGGTGAGCCTGGAAGAAGCCCAGGGTTTGAGGCTGAGCTGAGCCCAATCTTCGACTTATCTAGTGTTCTAAGATACGGAGAAAATTCGCATCAAGCCGCAGCAATCTACAAAGAGCGCGCTGCTATTGCCGGGGTAGCCCAAGCCAAACAGCTCTCGGGTAAGCAGATGTCTTATAACAACTATGTAGATGTAGATGCCGCGCTTCGCTGTGCATACGATTTTAATCACCCGGCGGTCGCAATCATCAAGCACGCTAATCCTTGCGGAGTAGCAGTATCAACTGAGGGTTCTGAAAATGCGATTGCGAATGCCCATCTAATGGCTCACCGGACCGACCCGGTCTCAGCCTTTGGCGGGGTTATTGCAGCAAATCGAATGGTTACCAAAAAAATGGCCGAGCAGGTCTCAGAGATTTTCACAGAGGTGATTGCCGCTCCGAGTTTTGAGATTGAGGCTCTTGCAATTCTCAGTAAAAAAAAGAACCTCAGAATTCTTGAACTCGGCGGCGATTACCAAAGAACTAGAACCGACCTGAGGCAAATCTCTGGGGGCATGTTGGTCCAGGAATCTGATGGTTTTGAGGGGCTCAATTCTAGGGATTGGGTATTAGTCTCGGGACCCCAGCTGGATGATGAGGGGATGCTGGATCTGGAATTTGCCTGGAGAGCCTGTCGAGCTGTGAAGTCAAATGCCATCCTGCTAGCAAAAAATGGCGCTGCAGTTGGAATCGGCATGGGACAGGTGAACCGGCTGGATAGCTGCCGTTTGGCAGTAACTCGAGCCGGTGATCGAGTGATCGATTCGGTGGCCGCCTCTGATGCATTTTTCCCATTTGCGGATGGGCTCGAGGTTCTAATTGAGGCCGGAGTCAAGGCAGTGGTTCAACCCGGCGGAAGCTTAAGAGACGAAGAGGTCATTGCTGCCGCACAAAAAGCCGGCATCTCGATGTATTTTACTTCGGAGAGGCACTTCTACCACTAAAAAAACAGGGGCCCCAAGGGACCCCTGTAATTTTAGGTTCTAGCTAGCTAACTTCTTGCAGTAGGCCGGTGGAAATGTCAAACACAAATCCTCGAACGCTGTCCGTGTGTGGGATAA
>Ga0306871_1000061_pt1 | contig 45660 bp, 47 predicted proteins | sample AntRauMeHopE1497_FD_190447 | JGI IMG/M metagenome (GOLD analysis project Ga0306871, IMG submission 190447) | Saline lake microbial communities from Rauer Islands, Antarctica - Metagenome Hop E1 #497 (v2) (version 2) | ecosystem: Environmental > Aquatic > Non-marine Saline and Alkaline > Saline ... | reverse complement strand
TACTTCATGGCCATGGCAAAGGGCGCCGCCCCCAAACGCCTGCTGCGTTTTCTCACTGATCGCGCCACGGTCGGCGACCTGATCGGCATCATCGCAAGTTTGCCCCTGAGGCCCTTCTTGGCGCAGCTACCGGACCGTCGTGCGCGTTTTGTCGCCGCCGCCGCCGCGAGTGAGACGCGCCTCGATCAGGTTCAGAAATGACGTCGGTGAACGCCAATCCCGTCAACAATGCCAGTGGCGTCGCCGGCGGTCACCTCGACGCCACCGAAAGCCGATCCGGCACCGCAGCGTCTCCCGGAACATCCCGCACCGCACGCCGAGTCGCCCCGCCCGAGACCCGCCTGTTTCTGACGCTGGCCCTGCTGACAGCGCTCGCTTTTCTCCTTGCCAACCCCGAGCCTCCGCTGGTCGTACAAATCGCCGCGATCGCGATACTCGCCGCCGTACTGGGCATGCCGCACGGCGCCCTGGACCCGCTCATTGGCCGCCGTCTCGGCTTCTGGCGCACACCCTTCACTTTCGCCGCATTCAATCTCGTCTACACGGCCGTTGCGGCAGCCGTCGTCGCCCTCTGGCTTGTCGCACCCGTGCCGAGCCTTATCGCTTTTTTGCTCATCTCGGCTGCTCACTTCGGCAGCGACTGGAATCGCGCGCGCCCCCTCGCGTTGCGGTTCATCACCGGTGCGGCCCTGCTCAGCCTGCCGTCACTGCGCGATGAGGATGCCGTGGCTGACCTCTACGCGACGCTCGCCGGCGAGGGCGCTCGCGCGGTTGCCGCGGCACAGGCCACGATCGGTCCGGTGTTACTGGTCGCCCTGGCGGTCGCCGCAGTCATCGCTGCGCGCAGGGCGCCCCACGAAGGCGTGGAGCTGATCGCCGCCGCAGCCCTCGCCCTGCTCGCTCCGCCCCTGATGTTTTTCATCGTCTACTTTTGCGGGCTGCACAGTGTGCGCCACTTGCGCGAGGGTTTTCGCGAAGAGCACGGTCACGGTCGCCGCCTCACGCTGCTCATCGTCGCGGCGTACACGCTTGCCCCCCTGCTGATGGGCGGCGTGTTTCTGTGGGCGACCGCTGGCACGGCATCCCTCGATGATCAGCTGTTACGCGTCGTCTTCGTCGGCCTGGCGGCCCTCACTGTGCCGCACATGGCGCTCGTCACACTCGGCGATCGCGCCCTGCGCCGCACCTCGGGCCACCTGCAGTGACCACCCCCGCCTGAGCACTCAGCTGAGGGGATACTCGTGCACCGCCGAACTCAGTGCCACTCCATTGAGATCGAGGTACAGGGTGCGCTCCGTAACCGACACTGTGATGGCATTGCGGCGCTCGAGCGCGGCAACCGCGGCATTGATGAAGCCGGGGTCAAAGCTGTGCAGGCTGATGTGCTCTGACTGGTGAATGCGCTTACCCACCCACAGTGCCAACATTTTGGCCGGGTCGCGGTGCGTGTAGATCGTCGTGCGGTCGGCCAGTTTGCTGCCGTGGTGCAGACGCGCCGCATCCGGAGCCCCCACCTCGCACCAGACGGTGAGCCGCCCGGTGCGGTCGCGCACGAGCACTGCGGGCTCATCGGTTGACGAGACCCCCTCGCTAAACACAATGCCTTCGTCGTACTCGAGGCAATAGGCGAGCACGCGCGTCATCATGTAGGCGTCGGTCTCTGACGGATGCTGGGCAACCCGCATGGCCAGATCTTCGTAGACGCCGCGGTCCACATCAGCCAATTGCCCCGCAAAAACGTAAACCACTGCCCCGGCTGCCATGGTGCCCGAGCCTACGCGTCGCCAGGCGAGGCGCCGAACGCTGAGTGCAACGGTCTAGGCCTGCCTCCCAGCTAGGGAATTCTTGCGGCGGCAGCCACAATGTGCCCGCCCCCAACTGTCACCTCCACACGGTCACCGCCACTGCCCCGCAATGCATTCCACGGGTGCGCGTGAATGTCCGACCCGCCCATCCAGCACGCGAGCCGGGCAAGCGGTGAGAGAAGGGCGGCTGAGCCAGTTGGCAGTTGCATGTCGACGATGCCGGCGCGGCCCCCCGGTCGAAGTGCTCTCTCCATGCACTCCCACGCCGCCCGCCACTCGCTCATCAAGCTCAGTGAGTAGGTGGCGAACACGGCATCTACGCCACTGACCCCCAGGTCAAGAGCCGAAAAATCGGTAGCATCCGCCTGCACGATGCTCACGTTTGACCAGGCGTTGGCGGTAATCCGCCGGCGGGCCATGGCCAACATGTCGGCACTTTGATCGAGACCAATCACCCGTCCGCCCGCCCCCACCGCCTCGACCAACAGTGCGAAGTTCAACCCCGTACCGCACCCGACATCAAGGACGGTGTCACCCTTCTGCAGGCCCAAAAGGTTGATCCCCGCGACTCGACCCCGGCGATACACCAGGTGCTCGCCGGAAACGGCGTCGTAGAATCGGGCGCCCCGGTCGTAAGTTCTTTTCATCGGCCCTCCAGGTCATGGCGCGTTCACAACGCGAACACTTCGGGGTTCACGAACGTATGCAGTGATAGCATCGCATGCACCTACTGAGCAGGAGACCCCGATGGCCACCCTCATGATTCGAGATCTTGATGACGCCGTAAAAGCACGCTTGCGTGTTCAGGCCGCCGAAAATGGCCGCTCGATGGAAGCCGAGGCTCGGGCGCTCCTCGCAGCTGCGGTAAGTGGGCGGCAGCCTCCGCGCAAGCTCGGCTCCTACATCCGTGATCAATTCGCCGAGATCGGTGGAGTCGACCTGGAGATTCCGCAACGCCACGAGCCCGCGCGTACGGCAGACTTCATCGCGTGATCGTTTTAGACACCAATGTGGTGTCTGAACTCGCCCGACCAGCACCAAGCCAGACAGTCATTGAGTGGGTTGACGCCCAGGAGTCGCCCGATCTAGTCATAACCGCACTCACTGCGGCTGAGGTGCGAGCGGGCGTTGCCCTGATGCCCGAAGGCCGCAGGAAGCTCGACGTCGGCCTGCGAATGGAGTTATTGCTCACCGACACATTCGCCAACCTCGTACTTGCCTTCGATATCGACTCCTCTGCCCACTACGCCGAAATCCTGGCCGGTCGCACGCGCGCGGGCCAACCGATCAGCGTTGTCGATGCTCAGATCGCAGCGATCTGTCTCCAGCACGAGGCTGTTCTAGCAACACGTAACACCGCCGAGTTCGCAAACACCGGCATCCTCTTGATCAACCCATGGGGCTCATGAAAGCACCGACCGCCCATCTCGTGGGACGGCGTTGTCAGTTGTAGAGCATCCCACCGTCAACGAGTAAGACCTGGCCCGTTACGTAGTCGGAGTCTGGGCCGGCAAAAAATGAGACGACCTTGGCAACATCTTCCGGGGTTTGGATGCGGCCGAGCGCGATTCCCTCGACATTCTCTTTGAGGTTCTGACCGCGCGGCTTGCCGTTGATGGCGCTGAGCTTCTGGTCGATCAGATCCCACATGCCGGTACCGACGATGCCGGGGGCGTAGGCGTTGACGGTAATACCGCGAGGGGCCAACTCTTGGGCGGCCGCCTGGGTGATGCCGCGAACAGCGAACTTCGACGCCGAATAGGCGCCGAGGATAGGGAAGCCCTGGATGGCGGCGATGGATGCTGCGCTGATGATCTTGCCGGCGTGGCCGAGTTCGTCAAATTTCGCCACGGCGGCCTGAATTCCCCACACCACACTGTTTACGTTGATGCTAAAAATCTTTTCCAAATCATCTGCCGTGATCTCCAGCATGGGCGTGACCTGCGCAATGCCAGCATTGTTGACGATCACGTCGAATCCGCCGAGCGTCTCGGCCGCAGTGTTGACAGCCGCAAACACGTCGTCGCGTTTGGAGACGTCGGCGGCGATGAAGATCGCTGTGCGGTCAAGCGCCTCGATCTCGGCGACCACACCGGCGCCCTTTTCTGCCTGGCCGTCAAGGTCGGCGACGGCGATGTCAAAGCCGTCCTGGGCAAGGCGGAGTGCGATGCTGCGCCCAATTCCCTGTCCGGCGCCGGTGACGAGTGCGACTTTGCGTGAAGCGGGCACGGTAATCCTCTTTCCTTGTTCGGGCATGGCGGGCCGCATTCGGCGGCTCCCTGCAGAGGGGAGTGTACGAGCGCCGGCGCTCCCCGGCCAGGGGCTGGCTGAGGCTAGCGTCTGCTGTTACGGGACAAGGGGAACTGTCGAAAAGCCCCGCGCCGAACGGGCACATGTTGCCGCACTCGCGGTGTAAAAAATCGAGCCACCCAAACGCTGAGCAACGCCAGGGGCGTCGCGGGCACCTCAGGAGATGCCGGGCTGCTCCGCGCGCGCGCGGCGCGCCGTGATGAAGAAACGGATGCCAAACACCAGATAGACCACGAGCACGCCGAACATCACGGTGCTTACGATGACGGCGGAGGGCCTTTCAGCGGTACCGGCCAGGAGTTCACCGATTTGAAGGACATTCATCAGCGAGCCGAGGGCTCCGAGCAGTGCGACCGCGAGGGCAGCGTGAATCGCGTGCCGTCGAAGTTTCTCCTTCTTAGCGACCAGTCCACAGAGGAGCAGAAGAACACCGACCACGCTCGGGATGAGTGCCGTGAAACTTTCGGACCCGGAGGCGACGTAGCCGACCACTCCGGCAAGCGTAAGAATGGCTCCAAAAATGAATGTGATGGCGATCATCAGTGTCCTCTCGTGGGCGATCTGGAGACACCGTCAATGGCCTGCGATGAGGTGCCCCCTCGAATTCTACGGTTGTCGTGTCAGGCGCATCGTCGCCCACCCCGGAACGACAAAACCGCCCCAATCAGTAAACGATTGGGGCGGTTTTGTGTGTGCAACACCAGGTAAGAAGAGTTTGACGAACTCGAATCTGAAGATTCGCGAACCTCCCCTGGTGCGCGAGGGGGGACTTGAACCCCCACGCCCTTACGGGCACTGGCACCTGAAGCCAGCGCGTCTGCCATTCCGCCACTCGCGCGCGGCGGGAGCAATACCCCGCCAACTCAGCGAGATTATCACAGCGGGCACCGGCGGCTGTGCGACGCAACGAAGCCCAGCCGACTACCATCAAGAAGGTCATCGGCTCGAGGGAGGACGCAGGTGGGGCTTCTCGATAGCTTCGAGCGCGGTCTTGAGCGCGCGGTTGGCGGCGCCTTCGCGAAGACGTTTAAGAGTGGGGTGCAACCCCTCGAAATCGCGGCAGCACTGCGACGTGAGCTTGACACGACGGCTGCTGTGGTCTCGCGTGATCGCATTTTGGTGCCGAACGACTTGCGGGTGCGGCTTGCGACAGCTGACCATCTGCGCATGCAGTCCCTTGGCGAGTCCCTTCTCGACGAATTGACTCAGCTTCTTCAGCAGCATGCAACCGCTCAGCGGTACACCTTTCCGGGCGGCATTCGACTCACGCTCATCAACGACACGAGCCTTGCTGAGGGCGTGCTCGCTATTGAGTCAACGACGGTGAAGGGGGTGGTGGTCTGGAAGCCGGTTCTCGACATTGACGGCGTACGGCACCCGCTGACCCGATCACGCACTGTCATTGGGCGCGGTAGCGACGCTGACATCACCCTCGATGACACGGGAACCAGCCGGCAACACATTGAGGTTTTGTGGGATGGCGCACGCGCACAGCTCACCGACCTGGGCAGCACGAATGGTTCGTTGCTCAACGGCGAGCCGGTGAGCAAAGCGGTCTTACCTCCCGACAGCGTCATCGAGATTGGTCGCACCCGCATCATGTTTCGCGTTCTCGCCCAGCGTGACGATGTTGGCACCCCGCCACCCTCGCCTGCTGCTCCTCGAGGAGGCGGCCGATGAGTGAGCTGACACTGTTGCTGCTGCGCATCGGGTTTCTGATCCTGCTGTGGGCGTTCGTATTCGCGATCGTCTTCGCCCTACGCTCCGACCTGTTTGGCACGAAAGTGCGGCAGCTTCCGGCAGCGGCATCTGCTGCGCCGCCGGCACCGGCAGCGGCGCAGGCCGCACCCATCCAGGCGCCCCCCGCGATCGTGAAACCGCCGAACCCACCCGTCGAACCCCCCGCCGCCGCGAGATCCGGTGAACCGGCTCGTCGCCTGATCATCACTACGGGCGCGAAAGAGGGGCTCGAGCTGGCGCTCACCGATGAGCAGCTCACTATCGGCCGCTCCGCCGACTCCGGCCTCGTCGTGCGAGATGACTACACCTCTACCCACCACGCGCGTCTGATGCTCTGGGACGGCACGTGGATGATCCAAGACCTCGACAGCACCAACGGCACACTGCTCAACGGCAAGAAGGTGGGTGCACCCACAGTGGTGCCCCTGAACACCCCGGTCAGCATCGGCACGATGACCTTCGAGTTGCGGCGGTAAAGCCATGACGCAGCTCACGGCAGCCGCCTCTCACGTCGGCAAGGTGCGGTCGAACAATCAAGACTCTGGCTACGCCGGTCAGTATCTGTTTGTTGTCGCCGACGGCATGGGCGGACATGCTGGCGGCGATGTTGCCAGCGCCCTCACCATTCAGGCGCTTGCCCCCGTCGACCGCGCCTTCGACACGGCTTCAGACGCCGTAGAGGCCCTGCAAAATGCTCTGCTCGACGCAAACCAAGAGTTGACTGAAACGGTTTTCGAGCATCCAGAACTCGCCGGAATGGGCACAACGGTCAGCGGCTTTGTTCGCGTGGGCGATCAACTTGCCCTGGCACACATTGGCGACAGCCGCGTGTATCGGTGGCGAGACGGCGTGCTCACGCAGGTGACGAAAGACCACACGTTCGTTCAGCGCCTCGTCGACAGCGGGCGCATTACGGCCGAAGAGGCTGCAGTGCATCCACGTCGCTCCGTGCTGATGCGCGTGTTAGGCGACGTCGACCTCGCCCCCGATATCGACGTTGACATGCTCGACACCCAACCGGGTGATCGTTGGATGCTGTGCTCTGACGGTCTGAGCGGCTTCGTCTCCGAGCAGCGCATGGGCGAATTGCTTTCAGAGCATCTGGACGCCTCAGCAGCAGTCGAGGCACTCATCGACGAAAGCCTTGACCACGGTGCGCCCGATAACGTCACCGTTGTCATCGTTGGCGTCGACCAGTCACCCTCCAGCGCGTCAGAAGCCCCCGTGATGGTCGGCTCGGCCGCACAGCCGCTCAGCTTCGTTGCAACCGCCCGCAAGCGCAGCGTACGGCTACCGTCAATGCTGCTGCACCCGCTCTCTCCCCCCTCAGCACCCTCCCGTGAGCACTTTGAACCAGAATCTGAACGTTTTTTGCGCGAGCTCATTGCCGAAGATGCCCGACGCAAGGTGCGCCGCCGCGTCACCTGGTCAGTGGGGGTGCTGCTGGTCGCCGGCATCATCGTCTCCGCAATGGTTGCCGGATACCAGTGGACTCAGTCTCGCTACTACGTGGGCGTCAACGACGGCCAGGTCGCAGTTTTTCAGGGGGTGCAACAGGGCATCGGCCCATTCTCGCTCTCTACCGTCTCGGTCGAAAGCGGCATTGCCATCGACGACCTCGCCCCGTTCAGCCGTGAACGCGTCGAATCGACCATCAACGCTGACAGCCTCGCCGACGCCCTCTCAATCATTGACCGGTTGCGCGATGAGCTCGACTAAACCTGTGCCTCGCCGCGCCGACGCGGCGGCACCATCCGGGTCGTTCACTGAGGCGATCACGATCAAGCTGCGCACCCCTGCGAAGCTGAGAAACCTCGAGCTTGTGCTGTTGTTTGCCGCCATCGGAATGACTGTTGCCGCCCTGGTGCTCGTGCAACTGGGAGCCGTCGGTGAACTCGACCTCACGGTTCTGGGGTACGGGGCAGCTCTCGGCCTGCTTGCGCTGGGAATGCACGTCGTGCTGCGGGTGACTGCACCCGACGCTGACCCTTTTCTGCTGCCGATCGCCATGACCCTCAATGGGCTCGGGATTGCCATGATCTACCGACTCGACCTCGCCGAGGGCTTTGAGGGCTGGCAGAGCGCGGGCATTCGCCAAATGGTGTGGGCAGCAATCGCCATGGTCATCTCTCTCGCCGTGCTGCTGGTCATTCGTAATCACCGAGTTCTTGCGCGCTATCGCTACGTGGCCATGGCGCTCGGAATTGGCTTACTGCTGTTGCCGATGCTGCCGGGCATCGGGCAGACGATCAATGGCGCACGCCTCTGGATCGCCGTGGGCCCGTTCTCGTTTCAGCCGGGTGAGATCGGCAAGATCGCCCTGGCAGTGTTCTTCGCCGGGTACCTGGTGACGGCACGCGAATCACTGTCGATCGTCGGGCGCACCGTTCTGGGCGTGCGCCTACCGCGCGGCAAAGACTTAGGGCCCATCCTCATCGTCTGGCTGGCAGCCATGGGGGTGCTGGTGTTTCAGCGCGACCTCGGAACCTCACTGCTGTACTTCGGTTTGTTTCTCGCCATGATCTATGTCGCAACGGGCCGACTGAGCTGGGTGGCCCTCGGCCTCACGCTGTTTCTGGGTGGAGCACTCGCGGCAAGCCAGTCTCTTGGCTACGTCAACAACCGTTTTGCGGCTTGGCTGGGCGCATTTGAGCAGACGAATTACGATGCGACCGGGGGCAGCTTTCAGCTGGTGCAGGGGATGTTCGGTCTCGCCAACGGCGGACTCATCGGAACCGGACTCGGGCAGGGCAGCCCGAACCTGGTGCCACTAGCCGAAAGTGACTTCATCATTGCCAGCCTGGGTGAAGAGCTTGGGTTGATCGGTGTCTTCGCCATTCTGGGCCTGTACCTCTTGTTTGTCGCCCGCGGATTTCGCATCGGGTTTAACGGCACCGACGACTTTGGGCGACTGTTGGCGGTGGGCCTGGCCTTCCTTATTGCCCTGCAGGTGTTCGTCGTTATCGGAGGCGTCACTCGCGTCATTCCCCTCACCGGCCTGACGACCCCGTTTCTCGCCGCGGGTGGCTCATCACTGGTGGCGAACTGGATCATCGTGGCCCTGCTATTGCGTGTGAGCGACACGGTGCGCAACCAACCACGACTGGTGGTCGACGAATCATGAATAAAGACGAATCATGAATACAGACGAATCATGAATAAAGAGCTCCGGCGCATCAGCATTGCCACCCTCGGCATGTTCGTAGCCCTGTTCGTGTCGACGAGCGTGATTCAAGTGTTCGCCGTTGACGACCTTCGCGCTGATCCACGCAACGTGCGCACCCTGTATGACAGCTATTCGGCTGAACGTGGCCCGATCTTGGTCGCCGGAACCCCCATCGCGCAGTCGGTCGCCGTCGACTCGCCATTCGAGTTCTTGCGGGTCTACAACGAACCCGAGTTGTACGCATCGATCACCGGCTACTTCACTCTCAATCAGGGGAATACCGGGGTTGAGGGGGCCTACAACGACTTTCTCACCGGCACCGCGAATGAGCAATTTCTCGACCAGTTGAACGCCCTGGTGACAGGTCAGAGCCCGCGTGGCGCCGCAGTGCAACTCACCATCGACCCCATCGTCCAGCGGGCGGCGTACGACGCAATGGGCGACCTGAGGGGCTCGGTCGTCGCAATCGACCCGGCCACGGGCCGCATCCTGGCCCTCGTGTCAACGCCGAGCTTTGACCCCAACCGGCTCGCTGCGCATGACACGGGCAGTGTGCTTCAGGCTTACGACGAACTCCTCGCTGACCCGAATGATCCGCTCATCAACCGAGCGATCCGTGGTGACCTGTACTTTCCGGGGTCGACGTTCAAGTTGCTCGTGACGGCCGCAGCGATCGATTCGGGAAAGTTCACCGCCGAAGACGTGTTTCCTGATCCGGCGCTACTCGCCCTGCCGTTGAGCAGCGCCACCATCAAAAATGCGAACAACGGAACGTGCGGCGACGGAACAACGGTTTCGATCGCTACCGCGCTGATCCTCAGCTGCAACATTCCCTTCGCCGAACTCGGGTTAGCGCTGGGTGCAGACACCATCGCCGATTACAGCGAAGCCTTCGGGTTCGGTACCTCGTTCGAGATTCCGATGGCCGCCACCCCATCCACTTTTCCGACCGGTCTCGACGACGCTCAGCTCATGCTGTCGTCATTCGGTCAATTCGACGTGCGGGTCACGCCGCTGCAAATGGCCCTCATCAACGCCGCAATCGCCAACGGAGGCAACCTCATGCAACCGACCCTGCTCGATCGCATCATCTCCCCCGACCTCTCGATTGTGCAGCAAAGCGAACCCACCCTGTTCGGGCAGCCCATCTCTCGCGCCACAGCTGACGTGATGACACGCCTGATGGTTGACTCGGTGGCAAATGGGGTGGCCAGCGGTGCCAGAATAGAAGGTGTCGCCGTGGCCGGAAAGACGGGCACGGCTGAAAACGGGCCCGACGCCCCGTACACACTGTGGTTTACCGGATTCGCTCCGGCCGATAACCCCCAGGTGGCGGTTGCGGTCGTCATCGAAGACGGCGGTGGGCTGGGCCAGTCAGGATCCAGCAATCAGATCGCGGCGCCCATCGCGAAGCGAGTACTTGAGGCGGTGTTGAGCAGATGAGACCCATGAGCGGGCTGACCTTCGGAAGCCGGTACAAGCTACTGTCGCGCGTGGCGATCGGCGGCATGGGCGAGGTGTGGCAAGCCACCGATCTCGTCATTGGACGCACCGTGGCCATCAAGATCCTCAAAGATGAATACCTCGGCGACCCCGGCTTTCTAGAGCGATTTCGCGCCGAGGCCAGGCACGCCGCGCTGGTCAACCACGAGGGAATCGCCAACGTGTACGACTACGGCGAAGAAGAAGGCAGCGCCTTCCTTGTCATGGAGCTGGTTCCTGGCGAGGCCCTGTCGACCATTCTTGAACGCGAGCGGGTTCTTCCAGAAGACAAAGTTCTCGACTTTATTACCCAGACAGCATCGGCGCTGCACGCAGCACACCAGGCCGGTCTCGTTCACCGCGACATCAAGCCCGGCAACCTGCTCATCACCCCTGACGGCCGGGTGAAGATCACCGACTTCGGCATCGCGCGCATCGCTGACCAGGTTCCCCTCACCGCCACCGGTCAGGTGATGGGCACCGTTCAGTACCTTTCGCCCGAGCAGGCAAGCGGGCATCCGGCATCACCCTCAACCGACATCTACTCTCTCGGAATCGTCGCCTACGAAGCCCTGGCGGGTCGTCGACCGTTCACGGGCGAGTCGCAGGTTGCCATCGCGATGGCGCAAATCAACGATGCGCCCCCCGAGCTGCCGGTCACGGTTTCTGAGCCGGTGCGCAATCTTGTGTTTGCCGCCATTGCGAAAAAGCCTGCGAATCGACCGGGTAGCGCCCAACTTATGGCTCGGGCGGCCCAAGCGTTGCGTCGTGGCGATGTGGCAGGAGCCGCAGCTATTGTTCCTGCCATTGCCTCTGGAGCGGCAGCGACCGCGGCCACTCGAATGATGCCCGCCGGCGATGATGCCACTCGGGTTTTGCCGAAAATGAACGACTCCTCGACCGCGAGCCTGCCCATTGAAAAGGGCCGCAGCCCGTGGACCTGGCCCCTCGTGGCGCTCATTGCGCTGCTGCTCTTATTCGCGGTGGGCGGGCTCTTCGCCCTGCTTAGCAACGGGAGCACCCCCGCGCCTGAACCCAGCGCAACGCCGAGCCCTGTCGCGACACCGAGTGCGACACCCACGCCAACGCCGACGCCGACGATTGAAACTGTCACCATCAACGAAGACGAGTGGTTGGGGCGCACGCGCGCTGCGATCGATGCCCAAATTGAGGAGCTAGGCCTACGGCTAGACCCGCAAGAGGGCAACATTGCACCGACGGCCGGCGAAGCAGGCCTGTCGTATCAGATCAACCCCCGCGGCGGAATAGTGCAGCCCGGCACTGTCATTACGGTGTTCTTTTACGCGGCCATTCCGACCCCGCCGCAACCCTCCAACCTCGCCATCGACCCAGGGTCGCCGCCCTACCCTGGCTCAAGCGAGGTTGTGCTGAGCTGGCCCGCGTACAGTGAATGCCCGGCTGGGTTTCCATTGACCGGCTACGACTTCACCATCGTCGGTGGCACGCAAGGAAAGACGCTACCTCTCGCCGCCGGCGAAAGTAACTTGCCCGTCACCCTGGCTGCCAGTGGCCAGTTGCGCGTCACCTACGTCGCCCTCTGCGGATCACTGCGGTCTGAGCGCTCAAGCGAGCTCGCCGTTCCCATCGAGAGCGAGCTCGCCACTCCCAACGGCTAGGCATCTTTTTCGAGAACTGCTCAGCCATTTAGACTGTCGCTAGACAATTCGACCGCATGAACGAAACCGAGGCACCCATGGATGAGGTCGCACAGGGCGCGCGCTTGATCGCTGCGCGCTATGAGCTTGGACCCCTGATCGGCCGCGGTGGTATGGCTGATGTGTATCTGGCCACGGATGCCAAACTTGGGCGGCGTGTTGCCGTCAAGCTCCTGAAGTCAAGCCTTGCGGCCGACCCGGTATTTCGTACCCGCTTTCGCAATGAGGCCCAAGCGGCTGCGCGCATGGCCCACCCGACGATTGTGCGGGTGTTTGACGCAGGCGAAGAGATACTGCGCGATCCAGACGGCACGGAGACCGTGATTCCGTTCATCGTGATGGAGCACGTTGAGGGTCGCTTGCTTAAAGAACTTATCGCCGATGGGCCCCTCCCGCTCCCGGAGGCGGCACGCATCGCCGAGGGCGTCCTAACTGCTCTGGAGTATTCGCACCGTGCCGGCGTGGTGCATCGAGACATCAAACCCGGCAATGTCATGGTCACTGCCTCAGGTCAGATCAAGGTGATGGATTTCGGCATCGCTCGTGCGATCGCTGACTCTGCCGCAACGGTCGCCCAAACCAGTTCGATTCTTGGCACCGCGCAGTACTTTTCGCCAGAACAAGCCCGCGGTGAAGCGGTTGATGCACGCACTGACCTCTACACAACCGGGGTGGTGCTGTTCGAAATGTTGACCGGTCGGCCCCCGTTTTTGGGCCAGTCTGCGGTGGCCGTTGCGTACCAACACGTCAGCGAGATGCCGGTTCCACCGAGTTCGCTTAACCCGCAGGTTTCAGCCGCGCTCGACGCTGTCGTTGCTCACGCCCTGGCGAAGAATCGTTTCGACCGCTTTCAGACCGCCAGCGATTTTCGCGCTGCTGTCTCGGCGGCGGCCAGCGGTCAGATGCCCACCGAGGCCATCGCGGTATCTGCAGACTTCACTTCCACCCTGTTCGGGGTGAACCCGCACACGACGGCCGACACCGACGCGGCTGTACGGCAACTCAGTGTCGATGACGACGAACGGCGAAGCACAATCCAGTCGCGGCCTCCAGTTGCCTGGATCTGGGCGGGTATTGCGGTCGTTGCCGTCGTCGTCGCCGCGGTGCTTTTTTGGGCGCTGAACCTGGAGCGCACACCCCTCATTGACGCTGTAGCGGTCGCCGTGCCCAATGTGGTGGGCCTGCAATACGACGAGGGTGAACAGGTTTTGCTCGATGCAGAGTTGCGCTCTGACCCAAGCACCGTCGACAGCGCCACCGTTCCCGAGGGTGAAATTATTAGCACCGACCCACCCGCCGGCATCACGGTCGCACCCGGCCAAGTAATCGGCGTGGTGGTCTCGTCCGGGCCGGTGCAGGTCGAAGTCCCGAGCCTGGCGCTGCTGACCCTGGCTGAGGCTGAAGAGGCGTTGCTCGCTCGGGGCCTCACCCTCGGCACCGTCACGGCTGAGAACTCGACATCGGTGCCGAAAGACGTCGTCATTCGCACGGATCCCGCCAGTGGTATTGCGCTGAGCGATGGCGAAGCGGTGAACATGGTGGTGTCGACAGGCCTCGTGCGGGTTCCTGACGTGCGAACCCTCACCATCGGCGAAGCCACCTCACAGCTCACGGCGCTGGGGCTCCAAATCGCGGTCGAAGCCGATGGCGGATGCTCGGGGCAATTGGTCACCGCGCAGTCACTGCCGCCGGGCGATCAGCCGCAGAGCTCTGCAGTCACTCTGCGCTACTGCACCGGCACGCCCTAGTCGCGTGGGGTCGCCGGTACGGGGGTCGTCGGTGCGGGGGTCGTCGGTGCGGGGGTCGTCGGTGCGGGGGTCGTCAACACCGGGGTCGTCAACACGGGCGTCGTCAACAGCGGCGTGAGCCCGGCTGCAGCCGTGCGGGCCGCAGGCATCCCCGCATCTGCCAGCCAATTGCCGAGCATGCGGTACCCCCCCTCGGTGAGCACCGACTCAGGGTGAAACTGCACACCGTGAATTGGCGCGGTCCGATGCCGCACCGCCATAATGATGCCGCCCTCCGTTCGCGCGGTCACCTCTAGCTCATCGGGTACGGTTTCGTCGATGATGGCCAGGCTGTGATATCTCGTCGCCCGAAACGTCGGTGGCACTCCGTCAAAGAAGGGGTCACCGCTGTGTTCAATTTGAGAGGTCTTGCCGTGCATCAGCTCATCAGCGTGGGTGACCGTTGCCCCGAGTGCCTCAGCGATCGCCTGATGACCCAGGCACACGCCCAAAACGGGCTGCCCCGACTGCAGAGCCGCCCTGACGACAGCGATCGAGATGCCCGCTGAAGCGGGGTTTCCGGGGCCGGGTGAAATCAAGACTGCGTCATATTCGGCGATCAGCGCTGCGGCATCTGCCGGCTCGACCGTGTCGTTGCGAACGACAGTGGTGTCAGCGCCCAGCTGTTGAAGGTAGCTATCGAGGGTGTAGACGAAGCTGTCGTAGTTATCGATGACCAGTACGCGCATGTCGCTACCCTTCCAAAGTAGATTCGAGCGGCAACAAAGTGTCAGCGGCCCAGGGAAAAACCCACTCCACGAGAGCAGCGACCACTAGAACAGCCGCCACGAAGAGCACTGCGCTGCGCACCCACACTGGGCCTGGGATCATTCTCCACAGGGCTACATACATGCGAACCCTTTCCGATTTGACCTGATCACTGCGCGGCCTCCGCGAGTTCCGAAATCTCTGCAGGCGCCCCGCCCGCGCGCGGATACCAGGTCTCAAAGACCGCGTACGCGATAATGCGTTCAGCTGTTGAAAAGCGAGGGTTGCAGCTTGTCATCGTCAAAATTCGATCTGTGGGGGCCACCTCTGGAGCGGAGGGAACAGGCGCCAGCACATCGACCCCGGTGGGCCATACGTACTCCAGCCCTCGAAACGAGTACTCGTACCACCCATCTACTGTTTCTACGTATATCTTGTCGCCCAAACGCAGCTGATCAATGTCGCCGAATGCTGCGCCGTACGTTCGCCGGTGCGCCGCCACAGCGAAGTTTCCGACCTCGCCGGGCATCTGGGTATCGGGGTAGTGCCCAACCCCAACGGTATAGCTATCAAGAACTGTTTTGCGGTCGACACCGGCCGCGATTGGACGAACCCACTCCGCTCCGAATCGAGGCACAATAATCGCCCCAAACACTTCTCCCTCGGGCGGCGGAGGCATGATCACGGGCTCACCCGGGTCAGCATCACGCTCGATATCGACGTCACCTCGCTCCCAACGATCTTGCAGCTCTTGCTGCACCTCGACCGCGGCTTGCTGCTGCTCAGCGCTGGCGACCATATCGCCCAGCCAGACGTACCATCCTAGAAAAAGGGCTACGACGATGCCCGCCGTGATCAACACTTCGCCGAGTACGCCGATGACACTTAATCTTCGCCGTGGCGCAGCACCCGGCCCAGCGGCCCTGCGGCCAACCGCGCCTCGCGACGACCGGTCTGCACGCCGAGAGGAGCTTGCTGGGGGCATCCCAGGGCTCGGAGCATCGACGTCTGACACCTGCCCAGTGTAGGCGCGCCGAGTGTGTAGAGCGTCGGGTTAGACTTCACCAATGGCCCGGTCTACAAAGCGCGACGCTGAGAAACCCGACAACTCAAAAAGAGCCGATGTTCCGAACCCCGTCTGGTTCAAGCCGGTGATGTTTGGTTTCATGCTTTTTGGACTCGTCTGGATTCTGGTGTACTACGTCAGCCAGGCATCATGGCCAGTGCCCAGCTTTGGCCCGTGGAACATCATGGTCGGCTTCGGCATCATGTTCATCGGCTTTCTCATGACCACGCGCTGGCGCTGACCAGGGGTTCTGAAGAACTACAGCGGTGTGATTATCCCCACTGTGGAATTGGGTGTGGATAACTTCTCTTCACCTTCGGCGCCGGCACGGTTCAGGGCAGGCCACGGCTCAGACATGACAAGGTCTACAGCACGACGCGGAGCACTGTCGCGGCGGCAAGCCCGACGCCCACCAGGCCGAGTAGCACTGCCTGGCGGCGCTGCTGATCCGCTCGACGATGACGCACCATCACGTATGCACACAGCGCGCCGACCAATAAGCCCCCCACGTGCGACTGCCATGAGACTCCGGGAATCACAAACCCGAGAGCTAGGTTGATGACGATGATCACCACGAGTTGCACATTGCCCCCGCCGAGCCGCCGTTGAATGACGAAGAAGGCGCCGAGCAGGCCGAAGATTGCTCCTGAAGCTCCGACGACGACACTCAGCGGAGCGAGCCACAGAACGGCCACTGAACCGCCAAGCGCCGATAACACATAGACCGCGGCGAACCGCGCTCGGCCGATGAGGCTCTCGAGCAGGGGGCCGAGCACCCACAGCGAATACATATTGAAAATAATGTGAAAGATCGCTCGGTCGCTGTGCACGAGCGCGACCGTCAACATACGCCACGGTTCACTCGTGGTCAGTGGCGGAAAGTAGGCCAGTGTGCTGGTCACGAAGCCCTGCGTGAGCCACTGCAGCGCGAAGACGACCAGCGTCAGCACCAGAATTCCATAGCTGACGACCGGCACTCGGCTTCCAGGTCGAAAAGCGCGCGCGAAGGCGGAGGGTCGCCGTGGCATGAGAGCTTGTGCGCTCGCAATGCACTCCGGGCATTGAACGCCGACCGCGGCCGGAGTTTGGCACTGTGGGCACACGGCCTTGTCACACCGCTGGCATCGAACGGCGCTGATTCGGTCTGGATGCCGAAAGCACACCCTCACCCCGGCACCCGATTCGGTCACGCGACCTCGACGACCTCGATGCCCGTGATGACGACGTCATCCAACGGCTTGTCGTTGGCATTGGTCGGCACGGCCTCGATCGCCTTGACCACTGCCTTGGAGTCGTCGTCGACGACGGCACCAAAAATGGTGTGCTTGCCGTTGAGCCAGGGGGTTGCAACAGTCGTGATGAAGAACTGTGAACCGTTCGTGCCTTTGCCGCCCCGCGTTCCCGCGTTGGCCATGGCAAACAAGAATGGCTCACTGAACTGCAATTCAGGGTGAATTTCGTCATTGAATTCGTAGCCTGGGCCGCCGGTTCCGCGGCCGAGCGGGTCGCCCGCCTGCAGCATGAAGTCGGTGATGATGCGGTGAAAGATCACGCCGTCATAGAGCGGGCTCGTCATGGCGGCACCCGTGCCGGGGTGGGTCCACTCCTTGGTTCCGGTGGCAAGGCCGACAAAGTTGTCGACCGTCTTCGGCGCATGGTTTCCGAAGAGGTTGACGACAATATCGCCCTTATTGGTGTGAATAGTGGCAACGGCTGTGTGAATCGACATGACGACAGTCTGCCATGTGGCGACCGTGCGCCGCGTGAGAGGTGGCCCTGGTGCGATTCGGCAGGTTAGTGACAGGATGGAAGAGACCGCTAACGCAGGAGGACCCTCATGGAACTATCACGCAAGCGCCAGCGCGAATTGAAGAAGCTCCGCCGTCAAGCCGGAACCGTATGGGACGAGCAGCGTGAAGTGCTTGAGCACGCGGCGGGCATCCTGCGCACCGCCAGCCACCAGGCCGCCTCCGTTGCTCGCGATGACGTCGCCCCCCGCGTGCGCGCGTCGTACGAAAAGCGTGTTGTGCCGGGCGTTGAAGCCGGCGTGGATTCTGTCAAACAGGCCGCCAGCGCAACGCGGGACAAGTTCGTCGACGAGGTCTTACCGGCCGTATCGGGCGCCCTTGGCACCGCAATTGCCGCTCTCGATGTCGCACGAGACAAGCGGGTTCGGGAGGCGATCAAGCAGGTCTCTGCATCGAGCCGTGATGTGGCTAGCCGGGTGGGCCGAAAAGTCGGCCTGATCGAGGTCAAGCCGACACCGGGTCCGGGGCGCTACATTCTCATCGGTTTGGGGGTTGTCGCCGCCGCAGCTCTCGCCTACGCGGCGTGGCAGGTTCTTCGCCCCGACGACGACCTGTGGGTTGAGGAAGAAACTGTTGACCCCTCGGCCGAGCTATCCCCTGAGATCTAGCTCACAAGGCCCAGCGGGTGACGGGCGACGGACCAGAAAGAGCCCTAGGCTTCCGCGTCGCTGAGGAGCTTGAGGCCAACCACGCAGGCAACAATGCCGATGACCAGGAGCAACCTGACGACTGAGGCTGACTCTGCACCGGTGATCATGGCCCAGATGACGGTGAGGCTTGCGCCCACCCCGACCCAGACGGCGTAGGCAGTGCCCGTGGGTATTTCACGCATCGCGTACGCCAGACCAACCATGCTGAGGGCAAGCCCAACGAGAAACACAACGGTCGGGCCGACGCGAGTGAACCCTTTTGACGCTCCGAGCGCAGTAGCCCAGACCGCCTCAAGAACCCCCGAGGCGAGAAGAATGATCCATGCCATGTCGAGCCTCCTTGCCGCGCGTTACCCGCGCGCCGATGATGACTTTTCAGAACTTGTGGAGCCTAGGAGAATCGAACTCCTGACCTCCTGCTTGCAAAGCAGGCGCTCTACCAATTGAGCTAAGGCCCCGTAGGGGAGTGGTGGGGATACGAGGACTTGAACCTCGGACCTCTTCGTTATCAGCGAAGCGCTCTAACCGCCTGAGCTATATCCCCCGGTAGACCAGATACGACAGTACAGTACCCAGCGACCCTCCCCCAATTCAGGCGAACGGCGCGACCGGCTAGTGTCGTGTAACTGTCTAGTTGTTGGTGTACCCGGCAAGCACTCCGCCGGTAATGCGCACACTGAGGTTGTACAGCAGTGCGCTGATGGCGCCGAGTGCTGTGCCACCCACGAGGTTGAGGATCGCGACGATGCTCGCAAAGAGCATGACTTGTCCGAGCGAGAAGATGCTCGCCAGTGTCGCTGCGTCTTGCCCGGTGATGTCGGCGAAGAGCGCATCGATGCGTTGGATGACGCCCAACGAGTTGAGCACGATCCAGACGAGGAGCGTCGACACGAGCAATAAAACCGCCCCGCACACGGAAACAAGGAACGACACTTTGACTGCCGACCAAAAGTCGATGTACACCAGCTTCAGGCGCACCTGCTTGGTCGGAGTGGGCTTCTGCGACTTACGTTGCAGCTTTTCGGCGACGGTACTCACTGTTTTTCATCCTTTCGCACATCTGCTGATGGGGCAGGGTCAGACTCGGTTGCTGGCGCGGGTTCCGCGTCAGTGGTGTCGCCCGCGTTGTCGAGTGAACTGTCTTCCGCGGCATTCGCGTCAACGTCTAAGCCCACGTCAACGAGATTTCTCTCGCTGTTGCGCGCGATCGCAATGATTCGATCATTGTCGTCTGGCCGGGCAAACACCACCCCCATGGTGTCTCGGCCCTTTGCGGGCACTTCGGCCACTGAGGACCGTACCACTTTGCCGTTTTGCATCACGACCAGCACCTCATCGTCATCAGCGACGATCAACCCGCCCGCGAGGGCTCCGCGGTCATCGCTGAGCTTGGCGACCTTGATGCCCAGCCCACCGCGCTGCTGCACTCGGTACTGCTCGACCTCGGTGCGCTTGGCGTACCCGCCCTCGGTGACGACGAACACGAAACCGCGTTCGCCGACTACGGAGGCCGAGAGCAGCTCGTCACCGGCGCGAAACTTCATTCCCGTCACACCAGATGTCGACCGACCCATCGGTCGTAGGGCCGAGCCGTCAGCGGTAAAGCGCAGTGACATGCCCAGCCGTGAGATCAACAGAATGTCGTCGGAGTCGTCAGCCAGCATCGCTGACACCAGCTGGTCGCCGTCGCGCAGGTTGACGGCAATGATGCCGCCCGTGCGGTTGGTGTCGTATTCAGTGAGTGCGGTTTTCTTGACGAGACCCTTGCGGGTAGCCAAGACGAGGTGTTGGGCCACCGAATAGTCGCGGATGTCGAGTATTTGCGCAATCTCTTCGCCGGGTTGCAAGGCGAGCAGGTTTGCGACGTGCTGGCCTTTCGCGTCGCGGCCAGCCTCCTGCACTTCGTACGCCTTGAGCCGATAGACGCGGCCCGCCGTCGTGAAGAACAGCAGCCAGTGGTGAGTGGTGGTGACAAAGAAGTGTTCAACCACGTCGTCGGCCCGAAGCTGTGCACCCTTGACACCCTTGCCGCCGCGGTGCTGCGAACGGTAGTTGTCACTGCGGGTGCGTTTGATGTATCCGCCACGGGTAACCGTGAGAACCATCTCCTCTTCAGGAATCAGGTCTTCGACGCTCATGTCTCCGTCGAATCCGAACATGATTTCGGTGCGCCTGTCGTCACCATATTTCGCGACAATTTCACGCAGCTCATCGGAGATAATGGTGCGCTGCCGCTCAGGGCTGGCAAGAATCGACTGGTAATCGGCGATCAGGCGCTCCAGCTCGCTTGCCTGGTCTTGGATTTTTTGCCGCTCCAGTGCCGCCAGCCGGCGCAACTGCAGGTTCAAGATCGCCGTGGCTTGCAGCTCATCAACCGTGAGCAGTGCGATCAAGCCTTCGCGTGCTTCGTCGACGGTGGGTGACCGGCGAATAAGAGCGATGACCTCGTCGAGGGCATCCAGTGCCTTCAAATAGCCGCGCAGAATGTGAGCGTCTGATTCGGCCTTATTGAGGCGGTACTGGGTTCGCCGAACAATGACTTCGATTTGATGCATCACCCAGTAGGTGATGAATCCGTCGATCGGCAGTGTGCGCGGAATCCCGTCGACGATGGCGAGCATGTTCGCGCCAAAGTTGTCTTGCAGGGGGGTGTGCTTGTACAGGTTATTGAGTACGACCTTCGCGATAGCGTCGCGTTTGAGCACGATCACTAGCCGTTGACCGGTGCGACCAGACGACTCGTCGCGAATGTCGGCGACCCCGCCTAGCTTTCCTTCTTTGACGAGGTCGGCGATCTTGATCGCCAAGTTGTCGGGGTTGACCTGATACGGCAACTCGGTGATGACCAGGCACGTGCGGTTCTGTATCTCTTCAACGGTGACCACGGCGCGCATCGTGATCGAACCACGACCGGTTCGGTAGGCGTCGTTGATACCTTTGACGCCAAGGATCTGTGCGCCGGTCGGAAAGTCGGGGCCCTTAACCCGCTGCAAGATGGCCTCAAGCAGGGTTTCGCGATCGGCCTCAGGGTTCTCGAGGTGCCACAGCGCGGCCGAGGCTACCTCTCGCAGGTTGTGGGGCGGAATGTTCGTGGCCATGCCGACCGCGATGCCGACCGAGCCGTTGACGAGCAGGTTCGGAAAGCGGGCCGGCAGAATGCTCGGCTCGCGCGTGCGACCGTCGTAGTTGTCTTGAAAGTTGACCGTGTCTTCTTCAATGTCGCGCACCATCTCCATGGCGAGCGGGGCCATCTTGGTTTCGGTGTACCGCGGGGCTGCAGCCCCATCGTTGCCCGGCGAACCGAAGTTGCCCTGCCCCGAAGCGAGCGGGTAGCGCATGGCCCAGGGCTGAACGAGCCGCACGAGGGCGTCATAGATGGCTGAGTCGCCGTGGGGGTGAAACTGGCCCATCACGTCGCCGACCACTCGAGAGCATTTCGAGAATGCTTTATCGGGGCGATAACCGCCGTCGAACATGGCGTAGAGCACTCGGCGGTGCACGGGCTTGAGACCATCTCGCACGTCGGGCAAGGCTCGGCCGACGATGACACTCATGGCGTAGTCGAGATACGACCGCTGCATCTCGAGCTGCAGGTCGACCTGATTGACTCGCCCACCGGGGCCGTAATCGACCGTGGTCGGCTCTGTGCCCTCTGTGCCGCTCATTTCTTCTGCCATGCGAGTGCTTCTTTCAGTAATGAGGTCGCGTTGTGTTGGCCGTGGTGGTGCTCAGTTGCTGGCCTAGATGTCGAGAAAGCGCACGTCTTTCGCATTCTGCTGAATGAAATTTCGGCGTGATTCGACGTCATCGCCCATGAGGGTCGAAAAGACGGTGTCAGCCATGGCGGCGTCTTCAAGGGTGACCTGCAGCAGGGTGCGCGACTCAGGGTTCATCGTGGTGTCCCACAGCTCTTGGTGATTCATCTCACCCAAGCCTTTGTACCGCTGAACTCCGTTTTCTTTCGGGATGCGCTTACCTGAGGCGACTCCTGCTTCGAGCTGCACGTCACGCTCGCGGTCGCTGAAGACATATTCGTCGGCGGCGTTGCTCCACTTGAGTCGGTATAACGGTGGTTGCGCGAGGTACACGAATCCGTTGTCGATAAGTGGGCGCATATAGCGAAAAAGTAAGGTTAGAAGCAGTGTGGTGATGTGCTGGCCGTCAACGTCGGCATCGGCCATCAACACGATCTTGTGATACCGAACTTTTTCAGGTTTGAAGTCTTCTCCGATGCCGGCGCCGAAGGCAGTGATCATCGCCTGCACCTCGGCGTTACCGAGGGCGCGGTCAAGACGCGCTTTTTCGACGTTCAAAATCTTACCGCGCAGGGGCAGAATCGCCTGCGTCTCGGGGTTTCGGCCCTGTACTGCCGAGCCGCCAGCGGAGTCACCCTCGACAATGAAGATCTCGCTGAGAGACGGGTCTTTCGATTGGCAGTCTTTGAGCTTTCCGGGCATTCCCCCCGACTCGAGAAGGCCCTTACGGCGAGTCTGCTCTCGGGCCTTGCGCGCCGCGATGCGGGCTGCCGAAGCTTGAAGTGCCTTACGAATCACGTCTTTGCCCTGAACGGGATTGCGCTCAAACCAGTCAGCCAGGTGCTCACCGGCGACTTTTTGCACGTACGATTTTGCCTCAGTGTTGCCCAGCTTGGTCTTTGTCTGACCCTCGAACTGCGGCTCGCCCAGTTTGATGGAGATCACTGCGGTGAGCCCCTCTCGAACGTCATCGCCGGAGAGGTTCTCGTCTTTTTCTTTGAGAATGCCTTTATCTCGCGCGTACTTATTAACCAGGGTTGTCAGGGCGGCTCGAAAGCCTTCCTCGTGCGTTCCACCCTCGTGAGTGTTGATGGTGTTGGCGTAGGTGTGTACTGACTCTGAATACGCCGTGGTCCACTGCATTGCCACCTCGAGCGCGATGCGGCGCTCAGTGTCTTCCGACTCGAAAGAAATGATCTCTGGATGCACCACGTCGTTTTTCTTCGCTGAGTTCAGGAACTCGACGTAGTCGACCAGACCGTTTTGGTACAGATATTCTTCGCGGCGCGGCTTGCCGTCGTGAGCCTCGATGGCGGCAACACGCTCGTCAGTGATGGTGAGGAGGAGGCCCTTGTTGAGGAAGGCCATCTGCTGAAACCGCGTGCGCAGTGTGTCGTAGTCGAACTCGACGGTTTCGAAGATTTCGGTGTTGGGCCAAAAGGTGATGGTGGTACCGGTTTCGTTGGTGGCCGCGCCCCGGGCGAGTGGCGCATCCGGAACGCCGTGCTGGTAGGTCTGCGAGTACACGTTGCCCTGTCGCCGAACATCAACGGCGAGGCGCTGCGAGAGCGCGTTCACTACTGAGCTGCCGACACCGTGTAGGCCACCCGACACGGCGTAACCGCCGCCGCCGAACTTGCCCCCAGCGTGCAGGATGGTGAGCACCACTTCAACGGTCGACTTTTTTTCAATGGGATGCACGTCAACGGGAATGCCGCGCCCATTATCGATCACCTGCACACCACCGTCAGCGCGCAGGGTGATGTGGATGGTGTCGCAGTGCCCAGCCAGCGCTTCGTCGACGGAATTGTCGACAATCTCATACACCAGGTGATGCAGACCACGCGGCCCAGTCGAGCCGATGTACATGCCGGGACGCTTGCGCACAGCCTCTAGGCCCTCGAGAACCTGAATGTCACCGGCCCCGTAGCTGTTGTCGTTCCTAGGGGTAGGTGACGAGGTGGTCATGTTGATTGCGCTCCCGCCGAGTAGTTCATTGCCTGCCGGCCATCGCAACCTGCAGGTGCTTTTCGTGACTTGATAGCCAGCCCCACACCGAAGTGGTTACTACCCCCAAGTGGTGGGGTCCACTCTACCAAGAAAATGCCTCTGGGAGGCGTCAGAGCAGGCCTCTGGGGAGAGATCTCGCCCCGGGTGGGGTTATTTGGGTTCCCCGCGCACCGCGGTCAGCCGTAGGTGTCGCGAGGCCCCCGACCGGGTACCGACCTCGGCCCACGCTTCCAACTGGGCGCGCCTGGCCCGCTGAAACGAATGGAGGTGACATCAGCGTCAGGATATTGACGAAGGATTGTCGTCAAAATATCAGCCCGCATGAGGCGTAACTGTGTCGCCCACGCCGTCGAATCGCACTGCACCGTTAGCACGCCCTCGTCGATGCCCGCCGGTTCAGAATGCGCCGCAATGTCGGCACCTACTAGCTCAGGCCACGCGGTCAGCAGCTCGCCGCGTGCAAGCGGGGAAGACCACCCCAGGCTCTGAGTCATGGAGGTAATTACGTCAGCCAGACCCTCAGGGTCACGCCCTTTTCCAAACGGCGCGGAGTCGCCTGGCACCCGGGTCGCGCGCTTGCGAGCATCCGCCGACCGGAGGGAAGGGTTACCAAACACCGCTCGCAATCGGCGATAGACGGTTGCCGCCTCAGAGCCTGTCGCCTCGGAACCCGTGGGCCCTTCCCCATTCACGGCGAAGAATCCGTGATGGTTCCCGCCATAATTCCGATTCGTGTCGCTGCTAATCGGGCGGGCACGTCGGCGCCGACGGCCGCGGTGATGAGAACCTGCTCAAAATGGGCGACCGCATCGGCCAAGCGTTCGCGCCGACCGGCGTCGAGCTCGGCAAAAACGTCGTCAAGGATCACCACTGGATCACCAGTGGCAGAGTCTTTGCGTAGAACTTCTGCCGAGGCAAGTTTCAATGCCAGGGCGTACGACCAACTCTCGCCGTGGCTGGCGAAACCGCGAGCGGGCAGATCATTGAGCGTCAATACGAGGTCATCCCGATGGGGGCCGACCAGTGTGACCGCCCGGTCAAGTTCGGCCCGGCGCAACGCCGTGAGACGGGCGCGGAATCTCTCTGCCACATGGCGAGGCACCTCGGCGGACTCAACAGGATCAGCGTCGGCGTCTAACACCTCTCCGAGAGGTACGCCACTTTCGTTATCGTCGGGGTCGTCAATACTGAGCTTGAGCCCTAGGTGGGTGAGGTGGTGGGCCCCCGCCACTGCGGAGTACGCACTGGCGACGTACGGCTGCATCTGGTTTACGAGACCCGCTCGGGCCATGATGATCTCAACACCCAGGGCGATCATCCGGTCATCCCACACGTCGAGGGTCGACAAGTTGTCGGCGCTCAACCGTGCCGCGCGCGCAGACTTTAAAAGCGAATTGCGTTGGCGGACGACACGCTCGTAGTCGGCAAGCACGCCAGCAAGTCGCGGTGTGGCCTGGACTATCAGCCTGTCGAGAAAATCGCGTCGGCCGCCCGGGTCGCCGCGAACCAGCGTGAGGTCTTCCGGAGCAAAGATTACGCTGGCGAAATATCGCGGGAGGTCACGCAGCCGCACAGCTGACCGGTTGACCTGCGCGCGATTGGGCGTCGCACGATTCAGCTCCACCTCGATCACTACCGCCCGGTCATCATGCTGCACCCGTAGCCGCACCACTGCGGCCTCTGCCCCAACCCGGATAAGTGCCTGGTCACTCGATACCCGGTGCGACGAGGCTGACCCGGCGTAGGCAATCGCTTCAACGAGGTTTGTCTTGCCCTGCCCATTGCTGCCGACAAAGAGCACCGCACCAGGCGCTAGAGCGACCTCAACTTGCTCATAATTGCGAAAGTTAACGAGCGATACGTGCGTGACATGCACGCGGGTCAACGCAAAAGAAGGTTTGGCTGTAGCAAATACCGGTAATTGTCGGTACCGGGCTGGTCTTTTGACGACTGGCTCGTAATCAGCACTGGGCCAGGTTTATTCGGGTTATCCGTCTTGGTGAACGAGATGCGGACGAACTCGCTTCGCACGGCCGCGAGCCCATCGATAAGAAACTGTGGTTTCAGCGAAACGGTTGTCCCGCCCCCGGTCAAATGGGCGTCAATCGTCTCTGAAGCCTGAGCATTTTCTGACCCGATGGCCTCAAGGGTCAGACCGTCTTCAGAGAAGCTGTACCGCAGGGCGGCATCACGTTCAAGGACGAGCTGCACGCGGCGGGTGGACTCAATAAGCTCCGCGGTGCCAATGACGGCGTAATTCTCCACAGTATCGGGGAACAAGCGTTTGACGGGCGGGAAGTTTCCCTTAATAAGAAGCGAAGTGACGGTTTTTTGGTCCGCTGAAAAAGCGATCAGCTCGCGATCGCCCCCGCTAACAATGGTGATCGTCATGATTGCCGCGTGCGTAAAGATCTTGCCGATCTCCGAAAGAGTGCGCGCGGGGATCAGCGCCGTCAGACTGCCCGTGGCGCTTGACGAAGTAGCGCCGATCTCGCGAACGGCGACGCGATAGCGATCGGTGGCGACGAGTGACAGCCGGCCATCAGTGATGTCGAGTTGAACCCCCGTGATGACCGGGGTTACATCGTCACGGGAGGCAGCTACAGCGACCTGCGCGATGGCGTCAGAGAAGACATCTCCCGCGATCGTGCTCTCAACGCCGTCGACCACCGGCAAGCTGGGGTACTCCTCGACCGGCATGCTCGACAGGGTGAATCTGGCGGAGCCGCACTTGACTGCGATTTTACCGTCGGAGGTGGTGAATTCCACTGCAGCGTTGGGGAGGCGCGATGCGATATCGGCGAGCAGTCTTCCGGAGACCAGTACGGCGCCGTCTTCGCTGACGTCGGCAGTGATCGAGGTCTGGGCTGACACCTCGTAGTCAAATGAGGAGAGGGTGACGGTTGAACCCTCCGCCCTTAAAAGCACGCCGCTCAGGATTGGCAGGGTGGTGCGCTGGGGCAGAAGTTTGACCGCAAACGATACTGCCTCGCTGAAAATGTCGCGATTCACCTGAAACTTCACGCGACTCCCTCTCGTTTACGGCAATCTGCAGCCGGGGCTTCCATACTGGCATAGCGCTGAGTTGGCTGTGGCACGGTGATTTCTCTCAAAGTTATCCCTTGAATCTTCGGTTTTAAAAGAATAAGAACAACAGCATTAACCGCTGTGCACACTGTGGATAGCTTCGCGCTGGTCCCCCAGGTGTTGGGAACTACACAGGTGGAAGATGTGCAGAAGCCTGGGAGGACTGAGCGGGTTCCATGACCGCAGGTATCGTCGCAGACCAGTACTTCCGTACCCTTTTGCCGGAAACCCACGTTTGTCCCCATCCAGAAGCAAAGTTATCCACAGGTTCTCCCCAGTGTGGGAAACCCCCATTTGGAGGGGTGCGCCGCCGCGTCGTGCGCCCAGAGCCGTCAGCGGTAACGGTGCGTTTGCTTGATGCGGCTGGTTAGCTCAGTCACCTGGTTGTAGATGGAGCGTCTTTCTTTCATCAGGTCGGTGATTTTCTTATTGGCATACATGACCGTGGTGTGGTCGCGGTTGCCGAAGAGTTGGCCAATCTTCGGCAAAGACAAGTTTGTGAGTTCCCGACACAGGTACATAGCGATTTGACGCGCGGTGGCGACGGCCTGTGAACGAGACGAGCCATAAAGGTCATCGACGGTGAGCTTGAAGTAGCTGGCTGTGTGGTTGATGATGTCGACCGGTGCGATGACATTGTCTTCATCGAGCGTGATGAGGTCTTTGAGTACCGTTTGCACGAGGGTCATGTCTGCAGGGGTGCGGTTGAGATTAGCGAATGCGGTAACCCTGATGAGGGTCCCCTCTAGTTCTCTGATGTTGCTCGAGACCTTCGTCGCGATGTACTCGAGAACATCATCCCGGACCTGCAGCTTGTCGTTTTGAGCTTTTTTACGCAAAATTGCGATGCGAGTCTCAAGATCAGGGGCTTGTACGTCAGTGATGAGGCCCCACTCGAACCTGCTCCGCATGCGGTCTTCGAACCCGGTGAGGTGTTTGGGGGGCAGATCACTGGTGATGACAACCTGCTTGTTGTGGTCATGCAGAGTGTTAAAGGTGTGAAAGAACGCCTCTTGCGTCGAGTCTTTTCCTTGCAAGAACTGGATGTCGTCGATGAGCAAGATGTCAATCTCGCGATACCGAGATTGGAACATGTTCGCGCGGTTATTGGCGATGGAGTTGATGAAGTCGTTTGTGAACTCTTCACTCGATACGTACCGCACCCGGATGCCTGAATACAGATTCTCGGCGTAGTGCCCGATTGCGTGCAGAAGGTGGGTCTTACCCAATCCTGACTCGCCGTAAATGAACAGTGGGTTGTACGCCTTAGCTGGCGCTTCAGCAACAGCCACAGCGGCAGCGTGTGCAAAGCGGTTGGAGGCGCCGATGACAAAATTGTCAAAACTGTATTTATCGTTGAGGCGGCTGTCGCCACGGCGCCCCGATGCTTCGGAGGGTGGCGACGCGATCGATGGCTGCTCAATGAACGAGGGGTGCAGGGTCGAAGGCTCAGGGTTTGATTCGAGACTGTCGTGGTGGATCTCTGGGTTCACGACGATGGCGAAGCTTGAAACCGTTTCGCCCGCGACTGAGGTGAGTGCACTCAGTAAGGGAAGACGAATGCGCTGTTCGAGCATGCCCCGGGTCAACTCATTTGGCACCTCAAGATAGAGGGTGCCGGCCATGACTCCGCGAGGTTCAACAAGGTTGATGAAGCCGTGAAGCTGCGGGGTGATGCGGTCATCTTCACTGAGGGCCGCTTTGACGGCCGACCAGAGTTCCAGAGGCGAGTCGTCTTCTTCAGCCATGGTGAGCTCCTTTGCGATTCATGGGCAGTGGAGAGATGTTAATTTTCGCCACTGACGAATCACGACGAGGGGACTTGTCTACTGTAAACCGGAGGGGGGCGGAAGATTTTCCGGCCTGTGGAGTGGGTGTGCATAACGCCGTCACCCCACTCCACGGTTTGACCGTGGCTAATGCTGGATCTATTGTTAACCGGTTGACCTCTGTCCGAGCCTGACTTTTGCGATCGGACTCCGTGATTTGTCGTTGCCAGCCCGCTGGGCCTAGGAGAGAACCATGAGCAAGCGCACCTTTCAGCCCAACAACCGTCGTCGCGCGAAGGTTCACGGGTTCCGTCTTCGCATGCGGACTCGTGCTGGTCGGGCAATCCTTGGGGCACGTCGCCGCAAGGGCCGCACTGAGCTGTCGGCCTAGTTTTTTTCGGTGCTCTCTCGAGCACACCGGATGACCCGGGCAGATGACTTTCGCCGCACCGTGCGACGGGGGCGACGCTCTGTAACGCCCTCGATGGTCGTGTACCGGCTGCGCGGCGTTGCTGTGTACGGACCCGTCGTGGGAGTAGTGGTGTCGAAGCAAGTGGGTGGTGCAGTGGTGCGAAATCGGATTCGCCGCCGCCTCCAGTCTCTTTGTGCCCAGGTAATTAGCCAGTTGCCCGGTGACGAGATGATTGTCATTCGTGTTCTGCCCGGGGCGCACCAAGCCTCGTGGGATACCCTGCGCACGGAGATCAGGGGATCGCTAAGGACGACGGTGGAGGCCTCATGAATGGCAGCGCAGTAGTTAGTGGCACAGCCCTTCATCCTGCACGGATGAAAAGCGTCACATCGCTGAGGGACACACTTGGCATTGCCGCGCTTGTTCCCCGCAATCTCGCCATCATTGTGCTGCGCGTGTACCGAATGTTGGTCTCGCCCCTGTATGGCGACGTATGTCGGTACTACCCGAGCTGCTCTGCCTACGCTCTGGGGTGTGTGCAAGAGCATGGGCTGACCCGTGGTGGTTGGCTCGCCGCGCGTCGACTCGCCCGCTGCCATCCCTGGGCCGAAGGCGGAATCGATGACTGGCCCGTCACACAAAAATCCTCCCACCGGCAGAACCGGTGGGGCTTGATCGTGCTCGACAGGAAGGTATAGCCCACCCCCATGGACATTTTTGCCATCGTTCTTTGGCCCATCAAGTGGGCTATCGAGGCTATTCTCGTCGGATTCCACTGGCTCTTCACCTTCGCCGGGTTGGAGAGCGAAGCCGGCTTCACGTGGGTGCTGTCAATCGCAGGTCTTGTGGTCGTTGTGCGTGCCGCGCTGATTCCGGTCTTCGTGCGTCAGATTAAGAACCAACGCAAGATGCTCGAAATCTCGCCCGATCTCAAAAAGATTCAAGACAAGTACAAGGGCAAGAAAGACCAATTCTCTCGCGAAGCAATGTCACGCGACACGATGGCGATGTACAAGAAACACGGCACGAACCCCCTGTCGTCGTGCTTGCCGATTCTGTTGCAGATGCCAATCTTCTTCGGGCTTTTCTCAGTGCTCAACAGTTCGTTCCAGGGCCTCAACGGCGTCGGCTTTCTTGACGAGCAGCTGTCTCGAGAATTTGGTCGGGCAACCCTTTTCGGCATTGCGCCACTGGGTTCGACGATGGTCACCTCAGACGGAAACGGGTGGGTTATCGTCATCGCCGCGATTCTCATCGTGCTGATGACGGCATCACAGTTCATTACCCAACTGCAGATCATGTCGAAGAACCAGAGCCCGGAGATGAAAGCCTCTCCGATGTTCCGGCAGCAGCGCATTCTGCTGTACTTGCTCCCCGTAGTGTTCCTGTTTTCCGGAATCGCTTTCCCGCTGGGCGTGATGTTTTACTGGTTCGTCTCGAACCTCTGGACGATGGTGCAGCAGTTCATTGTCATTCGTAACCTGCCAACCCCCGGTAGTGAGGCCGCACTGGCCCGGGAAGCGCGTCTGGACAAGCAGCGGCAGCGTCGCGGCATAGTCGAACCAGACCCCGAGGCGCCCGGAGCGCTGGCAGTAGAAGAGCCGAAGAAAGCCCAGCGGGCGCAGCCCGTCAGCAAAAATCGTTCCAAGAAGAAGGGTGGTCGCTAGATCATGACCGATGCTCCTGAAGCCACAATTGAGGCCTCCTCGGCCGAGGCTTCCTCGACCCAGGCCTCCCCCGCCGACGTTTCCTCCATCGCGACCGACACGACGGCCGTCAAAGGACCGGATACTGGCGCAGACTCAGACGAGGGCGATTTGGCCGCGGACTACCTCGAGGAGCTGCTTGATCGGGCTGACCTCGACGGCGACATCGATATTGTTGTGCGTGCGGGCAGGGTGTACCTCTCCATCGAGGCTGACGAGCCCGACTCCCTGCGGACGCTCTCCAAGCCCGACACCGTGTCAGCGCTACAGGAACTCACGCGGCTTGCGGTTCATGCGAAGACGGGCGAGTTTTCACGCCTCATCCTCGACATTGCCGGATCACGTGACGCACGCGCCGAGGAACTGCAGCGCCTGGTCGACCGGGCGGTCGAGCGCATCGACGAGGGTGCGGCGTCTGCGGCACTGCCCCCAATGTCGAGCTACGAGCGCAAGCTGGTGCACGACCTCGTGGGTGAGCGCGGTTTCACCTCTGAATCAGAGGGCGAGGGCGCAGAGCGCCACACTGTTATTCGCCGTGGCTAGCGATCCCCGAAATGTTTCACGTGAAACATCGCTGGGTGGCGCACCCTCCGTCTCCCCCGCGATGGAACACGAGCCCCCGTCGGCTGCCACGGTGTTTGGCGAACATCTTCCGGCGATCCGCCAGTTGGCAGGGGATCTCGCTCTGCACTCCGACGAACTAGGGCTTTTGGGCCCCCTGGAGCTCGAGCGGCTATGGACGCGACACCTAGTCAACAGCGCAGTCGTCGCGCCCTACCTTTTAGCCGGTGCGCGAGTTGCTGATGTTGGTAGCGGTGCCGGCCTTCCCGGCCTGGTGCTGGCGATATTGCGCCCCGACGTCTCCTTCACCCTGATCGAGCCCATGGAACGCCGTGCGGGCTGGTTAGTTACGGAGTCTGCACGCCTGGGCCTACGCAACGTGGTGGTGTTGCGTGCCCGGGCGGAGGAGGCCACTGATTCCGGCCCATTCGACCAGGTCACGGCGCGTGCGGTGAGCGCGCTGGCAAATCTGATCGTTATGACGGCCCCCCTGTTGCGCGAGGGCGGCGAGATGCTTTTTTTGAAGGGTGCGCGAATCCCGGAGGAGGTAACCGCCGCCACCGTTGTGATGAGGAAACACCGCGTGCGTGAACATGAGGTTCTCGTGTTGGGTGCGGAGGTACCGTCTGAAGCGACCCGTCTATTTCGGGCTACAGTTGGCGTGGCGTTCTGAGTCAGGCAACCGTACTTCAGGTGCGAAAAAGCACACAGCCCGGCCGGCGCCCTCCGCCGTCACTGCTGAGGCTGTGCGGTGCGGTCAACGATAGGCCCGGCACCTGCAGGGCCAACGTTTCACGTGAAACATTCGAACGAAAGGGCCTTCCGTGACCACCGAAGTCCCGTACGACCGCAGCACACCGTTGGCCCGTCAAATTGCTGAAACGACCCGGCGGCGAGCGGCTCTCGAGACCACTGTTTTCCCACTTCCCACCGCCACCCGGGTTTTCACGGTGTCGAATCAAAAAGGGGGCGTCGGTAAAACCACAACGACCGTCAACCTGGCCGCTGCGCTTGCCCGTTCTGGTGCACGGGTACTGGTGATCGACCTCGACCCTCAAGGCAATGCGTCTACCGCGCTCGGTGTTGAGCATCGCGCCGACACCCCCAGTGTGTATGACGTAGTGGTGGGCGACACTCCCATGGCAGACGTGGTGCAACAGAGCCCAGAGTTCGAGGGGTTGTTTTGCGTGCCGGCGACTATCCACCTTGCTGGTGCTGAGATTGAGCTCGTGTCGCTCGTCGCGCGAGAACAGCGTCTACGCACAGCCCTCGACGCCTTCCTGGCGTCCACAAAGGCGGATGCTCCCACTTCCCCCTTTCACTATGTCTTCATTGACTGCCCGCCGTCGCTGGGCTTGCTGACGATCAATGCTTTCGTGGCCGCCCGCGAGGTACTCATCCCTATCCAGTGCGAGTATTACGCGCTTGAGGGGCTCAGTCAGCTCATGAACAGCATCCAGCTCATCGAGCGTCACCTCAACCCCGAGCTTCGCGTGTCGACGATTCTCATGACCATGTATGACGGTCGAACGAATCTTGCCAATCAGGTGGTTGCCGATGTTCGGCAACACTTTGGCCAGCAAGCCCTAAAAACCGTGATTCCTCGTTCGGTGCGCATCAGTGAAGCCCCGAGTTATGGGCAAACTGTCATTAGTTACGACCCCGGCTCTCCGGGTTCGCTGTCGTATTTGGAAGCGGCCGCAGAGATCGCACGAAGAGGAGTAGATACCTGATGGCACAAAAACGTACTGGCTTAGGGCGCGGCATCGGTGCTCTTATTCCCACGGGTGAGGGCGACCGCCCCGTGGATGTCTTTTTTCCTGTACCCGCGAGCGGTCCGGCTCTGGCTCCGGTACCGGGCGCCCGGCTTGCAGCGATTGCGCCGTCAGACATTGTTCCTAACCCGCAGCAGCCCCGCACGGAGTTTCGTGAAGAGGAGCTCGCTGAACTAGTGCACTCGGTGCGCGAGTTCGGCGTGTTGCAGCCCATCGTGGTGCGCGAACGCGTCGGCGCGGCGCCCGGAGAGCCAGCGTACGAGCTGATTATGGGCGAGCGGCGCTTACGGGCATCAACTATTGCCGGCCTGGAGGTCATTCCGGCCATTGTGCGCAACACCAGCGACGACAACATGTTGCGCGACGCGTTGCTCGAGAATCTGCATCGCGCCCAGCTGAACGCGCTGGAAGAGGCCAGCGCGTATCAACAGCTGCTGGGCGATTTCGGCATCACCCAGGAGGAGCTGGCTCAGCGGTTAGGACGCTCTCGGCCGCAGATCACCAACACCCTCAGGCTGTTGAAGCTTCCTGTGCCCGTACAGGCTCGGGTCGCGGCCGGAGTTTTGACGCCGGGCCACGCGCGCGCTATTTTGTCGACCGGGAGCACCGAGGTCATGCTTCGCCTCTCTGACAAGATCGTGAACGAAGATCTTTCGGTGCGCCAGGCAGAAGCCGCCGCCACCCTGATGGGGGGCGCGAATCGGTCACAGGCGGTCAAGAAACCGTCGGCGGGGGCGCGGCAGGGGCTTCTCAACGAGATAGCTGAACGTCTCGGCGATCGACTGAACACTCGGGTCGCCATCTCGCTGGGAAAGAAGAAGGGTTCGTTGACGATCGACTTCGCCACTGTCGCAGACCTCAACCGAATTCTCGGCGAGCTCGGCGACGAAGGGTACCGCTGAGACACGCAAGTCAGTAGGGCCTACCCGTGCTGACGGTGGGCGCAGCGCCAGTGAGCGTGTGGCCAGTCAGCGCGGGGCCAGCTAGCGCTGCGCGTCGCCCAGGTCCCCCTGCACCAGGGAGGCCTGCGCCAGAGAGGCCTGTACCAGGGCTGCCTGCACCAGCGCGGCGTACACCGAACCGACATCGTGGCCCGCTGCATCGAGTGCCAACGCGAACGTTGACGTTTCGGTCAGGCCGGGCATCACGCTAGCCTCCAGAAACCAGGGTGTGTCGGCGGCGTCAATGATCATGTCGATGCGACTGAGATGACGTAACCCCAACGCGCGGTGGGCGGCGACTGCCGCGCGTGCAGCACGCTCGGCGACAACAGCCGACAGCCGTGCCGGGGCGTAAAAGCGGGTTTCACCGGCGTTATACCGGGCCTCAAAATCGTAAACGCCTGACAGGGGCTCGATTTCGACCGGCGGTAGGGCCACGGGCCCATCACCCATGTCAAGGATTCCGACCGCAACCTCAACGCCGAGGATGCGCTGCTCGATGAGGGCCACGTCACCGTAGGTGTAGGCGAGCACCATCGCCCGACGCAACTCGTCGTCGGTGGAGACCAGGCTTACCCCCTGGGCCGAGCCACCCTGGGCCGGCTTTACGGCAAGGCCTGACGCCAGCTCATCGTGAACTACGGCGAGAACACTGTCAGTGCCCAGTTCACGAAACGCGGCACGTGTGAGGGTGATCGAGCGCGGGGTGGTCACCCCGGCACGCTCAACGAGGCTTTTGGCGGTGGGTTTGTCCCATGCGAGCCGGGTTGCGGACGCCGAGGATCCGACGTACGGAAGCCCCAAGAACTCCAACAGGGCGCGCAGTGACCCATCTTCACCGCTGGCACCGTGGAGGCAGGGCCACACGACGTCAGGACGGTCGGCATTTACGGTGCCGATCAGGCTGGAATCTGGGTCATGCATGGTCACACTGAGACCGTGCGCGGCGAGGCCATCTGCGACCCGCCGCCCAGATTTCAGCGAGATGTCGCGTTCGTGGGACATTCCACCGGCGAGCACGGCCACCCGCACTGCGGGCACTGTCACGAGATATTCGGCGGTGGGCTAGCCACGTGCGGGGCGTAGCGGTGCGACGCCACCCGCTCGGGGGGCGAGAAAGTTGACAACAATTCTTGTTCGCCTCGCACAACCGTGGCAAGGCGACGTATTCCCTCGCGAATTTCCGCTGGTGGCGGGTAGCAGAAGGCGAGTCGCAGGTGAGAACGCCCTGACCCGTCAGCGTAAAAAGCGGTTCCAGGGGTGTACGCCACCAATTCTTTGACCGCTCGCGGCAACATGCTCTTTGAGTCAAGGCCCTCGGTCAGGGATACCCACAAATAAAAGCCCCCATTGGGTGCTGTCCAGTGCAGTTCGGGCAGATGGTGCTGCAGTGCGTCGACCATGGCGTCGCGTCGATCGCGGTAAATACCGCGAAAAACGTCGATTTGTCCGCGCCAATCGGCACGCTGAAGGTAATCGCTGATCACCATCTGGTTGAGCGAACTGGGGCTCAGAATTGCGGCTTCGGCCGCGAGAACAAGCTTTTCACGGATCGCGTGCGGCGCAAGGGCCCACCCCACTCGAAAGCCCGGCGCCAGCGTTTTCGAAAACGAGCCGAGGTAGATGATGCCCTCGCTCTCGACGCTGCGCATTGCCGCCGGAGGAGGCCGGTCGAACCACAACAACCCGTACGGGTTGTCTTCCAGAATCAGGATTCCTTCAGAACGGGCAACGTCGATGAGGGTGAGACGGCGTTCGCTCGACAGAGTCGTGCCCGCCGGATTATTGAAGGTGGGAATCAGATACAGCAGTTTGATGCTTTTGCCTGCGGTGCGTAGCGAGTGGATGCGTTCGGTGAGAGCCGCCGGAATCATGCCCTCAGCATCCATGGCGATGTGTGCCACCTCGGCCTGGTACGAGCGAAAGATACCCAGCGCACCCACGTAAGAGGGCGATTCGGTGAGCACAACGTCGCCCGGGTTCAAGAAAAGCTTGGCGACAAGGTCGAGTGCTTGCTGTGATCCGGTGGTGACGACTATCTCGTCGACGCCCGCACGAATACCCTCAATCGCCATGATGTCGAGGATGTGCTGACGCAATTCTGGGGTTCCCTGGCCAGACCCGTACTGCAGGGCTCGGGCCCCCTCATCACGCATAACCCGTTGCATTGATTCCGAGAGCAGTGGCAGATCGAGCGCCGAGACGTAGGGCATCCCGCCCGCAAGCGAGACGACCTCGGGCCTCGAGGCGACCGCGAACAGGGCGCGAACTTCAGACCCGCTCAACCCTGACGTGCGATCGGCGTAGTGGTCAGACCACGGGTCGAGATTGGTGCCCTCGTTCACAAGTGACATGTGCGCTTTCTTTGCCGGCACGGCCGGAAATGCAGGCCCCGGTGCGGGTGTTTAGGCGAGAAACTCGGCCAGATCGGCTTCGAGAGCGGGCTTCGGCTTGGCACCGATGATGGTCTTGACAACCTCACCACCGCGAAAGACCTTCATGGCCGGAATCGAGGTGATCTGGTACTTCATGGCCGTTTCGGGGTTGTGGTCGACGTTGAGCTTGACGATTTCGATCTTGTCAGAATTTTCGCTCGCAATCGCGTCGAGAATGGGCGACACGGCACGGCACGGGCCACACCACTCTGCCCAAAAGTCGACCATGATCGTTTTTTCGCTCTTCAGAACGTCTGCTTCGAAGGTGGCGTCGGTGACGTCGCGTGTGCTCATGAGGGTCTCCTTGTGGTGGATGGTCGGATCAGACAGCAACGGGGGTTGCGAGGCGGTTCGCGTCGTGCAACTTCTCAAGGTAGTGCTGAACATCGAGCGCCGCGACGGTGCCGCTACCGGCGGCAGTAATCGCTTGCTTGTACGTGGGGTCGATCACGTCGCCGGCTGCGAAAACGCCTGCGACGCTGGTGCGTGACGACGGCGACTGGATGGCGATGGTGCCGTGTTCGGTGAGGTCAAGGATGTTGTGCACCAGGTGGGTGCGCGGGTCTGCGCCGACGGCGATGAAAACACCCTGCACATCGAGCGCGCGCTCTTCGCCCGTAACAGTGTCAAGAAGGCCGATACCCGTCACCAGGTCAGCCCCATAAATGTGCTGCACGGTGGCATTGGTGACGAATTCGATCTTGTCGTCGGCGTGTGCGCGATCGAGCATGGCTGCTGATGCTCGGAACGTGTCAGAGCGGTGAACGATGTAGACCTTGTCGGCGAAGCGAGTGAGAAAAGTGGCTTCTTCCATCGCAGAATCGCCGCCACCGATGACAGCCACGGTTTTTTGGCGGAAAAAAGCTCCGTCACAGGTGGCGCACCACGACACTCCGTAGCCACTGAGGCGCTCTTCATCAGGTAAGCCGAGCTTGCGATAGGCCGAGCCGGTGGCGTAAATGATGGCGTGCGCTTCGTGACGGTCGCCGTTTCCGAGGGTGACCGCTTTGACGGGGCCCTCCAGCTCCAGAGCGACCACATCGTCGAACACAACCTCAGCGCCGAACCGTTCAGCCTGCTGTTGCATCCGCATCATCAGGTCGGGGCCCATTACGCCTTCAGGGAATCCGGGAAAGTTCTCAACGTCAGTGGTCTTCATAAGCTCGCCACCGAATTCGACGGAACTGGCGATTACCAGGGGCGCAAGGTTCGCGCGCGCAGCGTAAATGGCGGCAGTGTATCCGGCGGGGCCGGAGCCAATGATGATGACGTGACGCATGATGTTCCTCACAAGGTCAGATCCGACGCAGTTAGCGCCGACTCGATCGATAACCCAGCATAGAGCTCCCTTATTCCGCCCCTCCCGGAGTTCACCGACCGTTTACCGCGCCAGGCGGCTTCGCACCATGGTTAGCGCACCGGTGGCTTCGGGGACGCGCATTACGAGCAAGGCGCCGCCGTAAACGATCACCATGGGCAGACCAATCATGGCGATGCTTGCAGCGGCACCAACGACACTGTCGCGCGCGAACCCGGCGCTTGAGAAAGCGCCGAGAGCCCAGCCAATAAGTAGGCCCACACCGAGAGTTATTATGCCCGCGGTGGCGAACTCGAGCATTTTCCGGGCAAGAAGCCGAGCGTCCAAAGATCCGAGGCTGCGGCGGAGGGCTACGCCACCCAAAATCATCTGGAAGAACGCCGCCGCCGACGTAACAATGGCCAAGCTGGGCGCGATCCACGCGACCGGTGCCAGCGTACACAGCAACGCCCCGATGATGAAGAAGATGGTGTACGCCACTTGAAGAAAAAACACCGATCGTGTTTCATCAAGCGCATAGAACACTCGCATCATGACGAAGTAAATGCTGAACGGCAGAAGACCAACGACGAAGGCAACTAAGACGATGGCAATTTGGTCGACCGCAGCCTGATCGAAAATTCGACCAAACGGCACTGCGACCGCCACTAGGCCAACAGTCGCCAGCGTCATAAAGAGCGCTGTCAAGCGAATAGCTTCGGTGGCGTCGACACGCACCGATTCGCGATCACCATCGCGCGCGTGGATGCTCATGCGGGTCAGGTAAGCCGTCACGAGTGATACGACGATAACCGAATGCGGGAGCATGAAGAGAAGCCAGGCCGTGCGCATGACCATGAGGGACGCATTGTCGTCGGTGGCAGCGATCGAGGCAACACGCGTCTGAACTATTCCCCCGATCTGCATCACCATAATCATGGCAAAAACCCAGCCGGCAGCGCGCCCAGTGGCGCCTAAACCGGCTCCTCTCCAGCGAAAATCGGGTCGGTAGCGCAGCCCGGCTCGGCGCCAGAAAAACACCAAGACAAAAGCTTGCGAAGCTACGCCCAGCGTCGCGGTTCCACCGAGCACGGCAATCATGGCGGGCCCCCAGGCGGCGGCATCAGTCACATCGGACTCAAACAGCAAGCCGAAGGTGATCATGCCGGCGATAGCAACAACATTGTTGATGGCTGGTGACCAGGTAAACGGGCCGAATACCTTGCGGGCATTGAGAACCTCGCCAAAAAGCGTATACAGGCCATAAAACAACACCTGCGGCAAGCACCAGTAGGCAAACGCCACGGCCAGCGAAACCTCATCCGCGGTGAAGCCACGGTCTCCGGCGTCGTTGGCCGACGCGGTGTAAAGCCTTACCAATAGCGGCGCCGCTAGGGTCGCGACGACACCGGCAATGAGGAAGACAACAACTCCGATGGTGACTAGGCGGTTTATGAAGCGCTCCCCGCCGTCAACACCAACGCTGGCTCGCACGATCTGTGGCACAAGCACAGCACTCAAAACGCCGCCGGCGACGATCGCGTAGACGTTATTGGGCAGTTGGTTTGCGAGCGCAAAGGTATTGGCGCCCGAGCCGAGCGCTCCGATTGTTTGGGTGAGCATCACCGCGCTGACGAAGCCGAGAAGGCGCGACACAATGGTGCCCGAGGCCAGCACCAGGCTGGAACGCCCAATACTGCGGTTGGTCTCGTCGGTCATGAATCGCTGCCAGCTGTCATTGCGCGATTTCTGGAGTCATTGCGTGCTCTCTGAGGTGCGGCGTAGCCGCCGTTTGCGAATGTCGCGGGCGAGGCCCCACGTCAGCAAGAGCACGAGTGCGGCGGTCACCGCAATGGTACCGACGGTCTCCCATCCGGCCCGCAAATTCAGGGACACCCGGGTGGGCTCGCCGACTGAGCGGTTTTGATCATCGTGCAGTGACACTGTGATGCCCACCTGACCGTTGGTGAGAGATTCGACGGGAACAAGCGCTCGCGTCTGTGAGCGGGGCTCGATCACCGTTTCAACGTCGCCATTGACAACCTGCAACTGCGCCGTGTCAGGGTCGACGCGCACAAAAACCCGAACGGCGACGTCGAGCTGGTTTTGTATGGTGATCGGCAGTGATGCGCGGTCGGCCAGCAGGGTGATGTCGCTGCTTTCGACGATCTGCACGGAGGAGCGGAGCACGGCAGACGCCGTGGCGAACGACTGCAATGCGTCGGTCGCGCCTTCGCCCCACCCCAGAGACAGCGCGGCTAACAGTTCGAGGCGGCGAATGTCGGTGATGTCGCTCGGAGCAACAGCGATCTCGGCGAATACCCGGTCCGCCGACTCAGCGGCCAGGGCTACTTGTACGGCGGCGGTGCGCAGCTCATCACCAGCAGCCGGCAAGATAACCGCTTCGGCCGTCGGTGTATCAGGGGTGATGGGTGCTGCCGAGCCGGTTACCCAGGGCAGAGAGATTGTCTGCACGATGGTGTCAATCAGTCGGTCGGCACCGGCCGGGGCCTGGCGGCTGAAGGGAATGACTGTGGGGGTCGCGGGCGTCGACTGCGCGCTCGCTGCGAGCAGCCCTGACAGCCGGGCCACAGCGCGGTCAAACCCCTGTTGCGATTCGGCCAGGCTCGCATTCTGGGCTTCTTCGGCGATTACTGCGTCGACTCGCAACACCCGAAGAGATCCGGCCGTTTGCACGGGAGCGCTGTTCGACAGCGACGTGTCGGGGATGATGAGAACATCTTGGCCGGGGGCCGCGAGATCCGCGAGTGCGTCTGCGGTGAGGGGCGTCGCCCCCAACCAACTCCACCCGCGAAGGGTGGTGGGCCAGGATGTCAGATCGGCGATACCGCTCACCTCTTGGGCTGGCAGTGCCGTGTTGGCGGCGATTAGGGTCGCGACCGGGTCGGCGTCGGCCCAGGGCAGCAGAAATGTGTCGTTGGAGATCAGCGCTAACCGTTCAAGAAACAGGGTTGCCGAGGGTGGGGCATCGCCGCCCAGAGCGCGAATTGAGCCGATGATGCGCGGATCGATGCCGACAACAACGGGGAGCCCGGCGACGGCGTCGAGCGTGCGCGTGAGAGCACCAACCTCAGAGGTGTAGCGGGCGAGGTCGTCTGCCGTGAGAAAGGCGGCCGATTCGCCGGGCGTTGTCAGTGCGGCGACGAAGGTGGTTGCCGTCGTGGGGGTCACGGTCTCGTCAGGAATCCAGACCAGCGCTGTTCGGTCGGTGGCAACGGGTCGACCGTCGATCGACGCGTTCACCTCCGCCAGCCGGGCGCCGAACGCTCCGCCGAGCGGGGCGCCTTCAGCAGGCACAATGAGGTCGAGTACCGCGCTTGATCCGGGGTCAAGCGCCGAGACGGTGGCCTGCGCGACAACGGTGGGCAGCGTGTCGGCCTCTGGCGCTTCCGTGAACCACTCGGTGAGCCGCTGCGGGCTGGCTGAATTGAGCCCGTCTACGCCCAGCGTCACCGTGATGGCACCGGATGCCGTCAAACCGCTGTTCGTCAGGGTCACGCGCACGCTGAGCGGTTCGCCCGCCCGCACGATTCCGGTGGCTGCGGGTGCGGCACGAAGCTGTAGCGAACCCTCGCCTTCTGCCGTCGTGCTCGTTAGGGCCATGCCTACGGCGGGAGCGGAGAGCGTTGGTGTGAGCCCGACGCCGCACAGCAGAGCTGCGAGAGCGAGCATGGAACTGAGCCAGAGCCGTGGCGCCGCGCGCCTGCGCTGTGTGCGTAAACGGGGTGCGGACACGCGTCGACCCACGTGATCCTGCTCGGTCGACATAGGCAAAGTCTAGACTCAGGTCACTATGCAGAGCGTGGCTGAAGCCGTTACCCGACTCGAGGCCCTCGCCACCGCCGAGCCCCTCGCGTTACTCGCCAGCCGTTTCGTTGCGGCGGGGCACGAGTTGGCGCTCGTGGGGGGACCCGTGCGTGACGCGTTCTTGGGCCGCCCCGTCAACGATCTCGACCTGGCGACCTCAGCGCATCCTGACGACATTGTGCGCATTATTCGACCCCTCGCCGATGCCCACTGGGAAATTGGTCGAGCGTTTGGCACCATCGGAGCGCGACTGGGAGAACACACGGTCGAAATCACGACGTATCGCGCTGACGCGTACTCAGCAGATTCGCGCAAGCCCGAAGTGGCCTTCGGTGACACCCTTGAAGGCGATCTTGTGCGGCGTGATTTCACGATGAACGCGATGGCCCTGCGGTTACCCGACCTGACACTGGTCGACCCGGCGGGCGGGCTCGACGATCTGTTTGCCCGCCGTTTAATGACGCCGGGCAGCCCCGACGACTCTTTCGGAGACGATCCCCTGCGCATGATGCGCGCCGCGCGGTTCGTGGCCCAGCTCGACGTGCAGGTCGACCCGCGGGTCCTCGATTCGATGCAACGCATGCGCGAGCGCTTATCGATCGTTTCGGCCGAGCGAATTCGTGATGAGCTTTTGAAGCTTCTCGCCACCCCGCGACCCCGCCGGGGGCTCGAGCTGCTGGTCGACGTGGGGCTGGCAGAACTGGTGATTCCTGAAGTGCCAGCGCTGCGCCTCGAAGTCGACGAGCACGCGCACCACAAAGACGTGTACGAGCACTCACTCACGGTGTTGCAGCAGGCGATCGAGCTCGAGCAGACGCGTGCACCCGGTTCACCACCCGACATGGTGTTGCGGCTCGCCGCCCTGCTGCACGACATCGGAAAACCAGCGACGAAACGGGTCGAAGCGCAGGGTGCGGTGACGTTTCACCATCACGACGTCGTCGGAGCCAAGCTGGCCCGCAAGAGATTGACGGCGCTGCGACTGGATAAAGACACTGTGGTGGCGGTCAGCCGGCTGGTCGAACTGCACCTTCGATTCTTCGGGTACAGCGATGCGCCGTGGACAGACTCTGGTGTGCGGCGCTACGTGCGTGACGCAGACACACTGCTGGAGCGGCTGCACATTCTTACCCGCGCTGATGTCACCACTCGCAACCCTCGCAAAGCGGCCCGGTTGCGGGGCGCCTACGACGAACTTGAACGCAGGATCGCGGTGTTAGCCGAACAAGAAGAACTGCAGTCGATTCGGCCCGACCTCGACGGCGAACAGATCATGGCCCTGCTCAGCCTGCGCCCCGGGCCGGTAGTGGGCGAGGCGTACCGCTTTCTGCTGGAACAGCGGCTCGACGAGGGGCCGCTGGGTGCCGCTGAAGCGGAGCGCCGGCTGCACCAGTGGTACGCCAGCCGGGGCGACTGAGCCGGGCGTGGCTTGAGCCCGAGCGAGCATCCCGTTACACTCTGAAGGTTGCCCTGTCGGCCTAGCCGTGCGGGTGCACACGATGCCATAACCCTCCTGCTGCAGAGAGTCTGTAGCCGTTCGAGTCCGAAGGAGGTGGGTGAGTCATGCATCAGTACGAAATGATGGTCATTCTCGACCCAGAGATCGATGAGCGCACAGTCGCTCCGAGCCTGGATAAATTTCTCGGTGTGATCCGCAACGATGGCGGAACCATTGAGAACGTCGACATCTGGGGCCGCCGTCGCCTCGCCTACGAGATCAACAAGAAGACCGAAGGCATCTACGCCGTCGTCACCTTCTTGGCGACCCCGGCAGCGACCAGCGAACTCGACCGCCAGCTGAAACTCAGCGAAGCGGTCATGCGCACTAAGGTCTTGCGTGCCGAAGAAGCCGTTGCCCGCAACGCATCAATCGCCGCCGAGAACGCTGCCCGCGCCGAGGGCAAAGCCGCACGCGCGGCTGTCGCCGCCGGCAAGGCGGCAGCTGCCGCTACGGCTGCGGAGTAGTCGTGGCCGGCGAGACGATCATCACTGTCGTCGGCAATCTCACGGCCGATCCCGAACTGCGCTATACGCAGAGCGGTCTCGCCGTCGCGAACTTCACCATCGCATCTACCCCTCGGGCTTTCGACCGTGCGTCGAACGACTGGAAAGACGGGGAGGCTTTGTTCATGCGCGCGAGCGTGTGGCGCGAATTCGCCGAACACGTCGCCAGTTCGCTGACAAAAGGTAGCCGTGTCGTTGCACACGGCCGCCTTAAGCAGCGCTCTTATGAGACCAAAGAGGGCGAGAAGCGCACCGCTATCGAGCTCGAGGTTGATGAGATCGGGCCCAGCCTGCGATACGCCACCGCACAGATCACCCGCAGTGCGGGTGGCGGTGCCGGCGGCGGCAATGGCGGCGGCGCAGCAATGGGTTCTCGCAGTGGCGGGGCTCCAATTGCAGACGAGCCATGGGGCGCCCCTGCGGGTAACGCGAGCGCACCAGCTGGCGGCGATGTCTGGAACACTCCCGGTTCGTTCTCGGACGACACGCCCTTCTAAGACGTTTCTCGTCGGCATGGTCAGCGACCGTGCTCACGGGCAGTGTTTTACATCTATTTCTCTCAGTAAGTAAAGGACAACCACATGGCTGGCAAAAGCAGCGGCGACCGCCGCAAGCCGCGCGGTGGCAAAGGCGCAAAGAACGCCGCCCCCGCAAAGGCAATCAGGGTTGGGGTTATCGACTACAAAGACGTCGCAACCCTGCGCAAGTTCGTTTCCGAGCGTGGAAAAATCCGCGCCCGTCGCATCACCGGTGTCTCCGTACAAGAGCAGCGACTCATTGCCCGTGCAGTCAAGAACGCGCGCGAGATGGCCCTGTTGCCGTACGCCGGCGCGGGCCGATAGGAGGACGTGATGTCGAAGCTCATTCTCACGCAGGATGTCACGGGCCTTGGGGCCCCTGGCGACGTTATCGAAGTCAAGAACGGGTTCGCCCGCAACTACCTCATCCCTCAGGGCTTTGCTGTGGCATGGAGCCGCGGTGGCGAAAAGCAGGTCGACTCGATCAAGGCGGCGCGCGCGGCGCGCGAGTTCGCCACGATCGAAGAGGCGCAAGACTTGAAGGCACGCCTCGAAGCAGGTCCTGTCACTCTCACCGTCAAGGCGGGTGCTGAGGGCCGGCTCTTCGGTTCGGTCAAGACCGTCGATGTTGCCAACGCGGTAGCAGCGGCTGGCCTCGGGTCAATCGACAAGCGTCTGCTCGAGTTGGTTGCACCCATTAAAGGGCTCGGCCAGCATGAGGCGATTTTGAAGCTGCGCGACGGCATTGTCGCCACCATCACCATCTCGGTGGTAGCTGCCAAGTAGGCGTTTTGTTGTAAAAAGCGGTACCCATGCACACGTGTGGGTACCGCTTTTTGCGTCTGTCTGTCAAGTGGTCGTCGGCGTGTTCATCCACAACGTTGTCGTGACGAGCGAAGTCTCATGTGCCGGTTGAGGCCTGTTTTCACACACATGAATAACGGGGTAAAAACCCTGACCAGAGTGCCTTTTTTGGCAAATCTTGTGGCTGAGTGCACAGTTCTATCCACAGCTTGCTCACACCAAGCTCGGCGTTTCGCGCCGTGAATCCACAGTGTTATCCACAGGACGAGTTGAGTTGGTCAGCGTGTGCTTCCTAGGGTGAAGGTCGATTCGTGATGAGCAGCCGTGAGTGGCTCAGTTCAGACGTGATCGGAAGCAGAATGTCGGTTGTTCGCGATAGACCTGACCTAGGCCGCGTAGCAAGCCCATTCGCAGGGTCCGAAGGGCGTTCTCACGCGCACCATCTCCGAAAAGAAGAAGAGGCCACCGTTGTCTATTGCGCACATCTCAGCGGCTTCTGATCCTCGGGGGAGCAATACGCGTGGCACCGATACGCGTGGCACCGACGGGCGCGGCTCTGA